>JACCDP010505452.1_pt1 | contig 55815 bp, 77 predicted proteins | sample 7445841 | NCBI WGS metagenome assembly JACCDP01 (sample SAMN15323441, study PRJNA562643) | freshwater metagenome | isolation source: river surface water | place: USA:Blue River Watershed | collected 2017-08-17 | reverse complement strand
GCCCCAGCGGGAGTAGCGATCAGCGCCGCGAGGAGGATTTTTGCTTTTCGTCCCATGCCGCAGCGGCCTCCTTGCCAATCTTACCTTCGTACGGGCAGGGGGTCCCGGCCATCTTCATGGCGTCGAATACACGTTGATCCTGACAGAGCAGCGACACAGCCGCTACACGCATACCCATGTCGTATAGGGTTTTGCTGAGCTTCAGAGCTTCGCAGTTCTTGTCGCGGATGGTCTTGCCACCAGAGATGCCGAGGATTTGCGTCTGTACAGCGCCAGATACACCAGTAGTGCAGAGGTCTTGGCTGTAGCTCATCATGCTCGGCGCAATAGCTGACGGAGGTGGCGAGGTAATCTTTTGGGTCACGCTCTGCGTGCTATCGGATACGCTTACGGACTTGCTGTCCGAGACGTTCGTGTTCTTGTTGACGTTCGTGCTTTCAGAGGTGCTCGTGCTTTGGTTCACGTTGGTATTTACCGCCGTCGAAGTGCTCTGATTTACGTTAGTGTTAAGGTTCGTCGAAGTGCTTTCGCTCGTCGATACGTTTGTATTTAGGTTTGTATTCGTCGAGGTGCTTGTCGCCGTGCTGTCGTTAAAGTTCCGGTTCGTGTTCAGGTTCGTCGAAGTTGACGTGCTGTCGTTGAAGTTCCGGTTGGTATTGAGATTGGTGCTGTTAATTGTACTCGTCGATGTACTGTTAATCGACTGGTTTATAGTGCTAGTCGAAACGTCGGTGTTGAAATTGTTGTTCGTCGCCGTCGATGTGGACGTATTCTGGTTGATGTTGGTCAGCGTCCCAGACTGCACATTGTAGTTTGTATTGGTGTTGGTGCTCGTCGATGTGCTGGTCGAGGTATTGACGTTATTGTTGGTGTTCGTCGCCGTGCTGGTGGACGTGTTCACGTTGGTATTCGTGTTCGTCGCAGTACTCGTCGTGGTCGTGTCGTAGACATAGTTGGTCGATTGAGCGACCGCCATACTCGCCCAGCCAGTTGCCACCAGTACGAGAAACCGGCGGTTCACCACTATGAGATCGCCAAGAAGATGTAGGTGCCGCCGTTGGCGTTAAGCGCGGCAGGAGCAGACGACGTCAACGTAAACCCAGTTGCGTCGGTGCCTACATAATCCGTACTAGAATCTTGCGCCGAAGAAGAGTTCAGCAAAATATATGGGTCATTTCCACTGCTAATTCCTCGCGCGCTATCCCATGTATACCAGCCACCTGTGCTATCCGTGCGTTTGATTAGAATAAACCGCGCACCTGTCGTGAAGCCGCAGTTAATTGTCTGGGCCGCACCGGTTCCGGTATAACTGCCGACCTTGCTCACGCCGGGGCATGAGGCGAAGAGATAGGCGACGTAGGTTTCACCCGAATTATTAACCCCAAACGACGTCGAAACAGAAAACTGCGTAGACGTTGGTTGCGCTTGCATGACTGTGTCGTACGCGCTTGGCGTTGCTCCCGGCGCATAGGTATCGTTAAGGACTGCGGCGGTGTAGGTCGAAGCTCCAAAATTTGTTAGGTAGTTCCAGTTTCGAGAGCCGCTGCGACTTTTAATAAGGACTACTTCTGGGGCAACGCCAAGGTTGTGGTTAATCGTGCGGTTAACACCCGTCCCTGTGTAACAAACCTCATCAAAGAAGCCGGGCGCGCGTCCAAACGCCCAAACGACAGTATTTGCGCTCGTGCTTTGTTGGAGGAAGCCATTTTGGATTGATACGTATCCGGCGGCTGAGACGCTTGTAAACGCGACGCGACCGCTACTGGCTACTTCCGCCGAAGTCGAGTTCGTTGAGATTGTTTGCTGGAGTGTATAATTGTCTGACCCGCGTAAGCGATCCAAAACAAAGTTATTTCCAGCCGATGTGGCTGGGATTTTTGTGATCGCCAGATCGGTGACAAAACCGGTGTTAGTTACAGTTGTACCACTAAACGTCTGGTATACCGGACTGAAGACGCTCGTCCCTACTGTCGGTGTCCGCATAGGGCCGCGACGAATGGCGACGTAGATGTAGTTTTCGCCGTTAGCGTTCGTGCCGCTGTAATTGCGGACGAGCTGGAAGCCCGTGGACGTTGGCTCGATTGTTGTAGTATCAGCAATTTCAGACCCGTTTGTGTTGGCTGACAAGAATTGCGTCTGAGCGGAAGCAACCGGCATCCCACGCATGTTGTCAAACATAAACCAGTCAGATGTCGCACCGCCAGATGATGTCTTCTTGATCATCACCCACTGCGGCTCCCAACCAAGCGTTACTGTGTTCGGGACAGCGCCAGCGTAGCCATTACCCGTATAACTCCCACACTGAATAAGTCCCGTAGACGCTGCGTCGTGGGCGAAGAGGTAGGCAACGTAGGTTGCGCCGTTGGCATTTAAACCAGAATAAGACCCAACTTCAAATGTTGTTGCTGTCGGAACCGACGGCCATACTGTTGGATCGCCAGTTTGGACCGCCGATGTGCTATCAAGATATACAAACCCCGGCCTACCGGCTGTGACGGGTAGCGACCTCTGGTAAACAAACCAATTTGTAGAGCCAGCCGACGTGCATTTAACAATAATCATTCCCGGTGCAGAGCCGAGGTTATGGTTAATTGTTTGGTTAGTCCCATTCCCCGTATACGTTACAACATCAAAGAAATTAGTTGCTTTGCGGAATGTCCATGAAACAAACGGGGCTCCACTTCCGTTATAGTTTGTAGCGCCGCCCATGGTATAACCGGAACTCGTAAACCCGGTCAGGCTGTTGGCGAAGACACTTTGCGCAGAAGTGGCGTTTGTTTCTAGGTAGTTCAAAGCGCCACGCGTTGTATCAATTAAGATGTGAGATACGGATGAATCACGTCTTTTGGCCCACACCAATCCCCCCTGACCGGACAGGTCAATCCCGTTGGTGATGGTCTGCGTGCTGCCGGTACCCGTATAAACCTGCGTGCTGAAGAACAGTTCAACTGGAGGGAAACTTCCAGCAGTCGGCCAAAGTCCCTGCTTAGCCCAATAGCTGGCTTGAGCGAGCGTCCAAATGCCGGGTGCTGTGCTAATCTGATACGGCCCCGAGGGGGTCACTGGGGTAGAGCGGACAATCCCGCCGGGCCAACGCTCGCTCATAGGTTCTTCCTTAAATTAGGGCTCCACTATAGCAGTAGAAGTCGCACGATCCAAGCTCAGTGTGCCCTCACAGCAGATGCTCCAGTCCAAGCCGGTTTTTTCCCCCCAACTCGGCACCCCGATCTGGACGTTTTTGACCACAAACTCTTTCTCGTCTTCAAACACGCGCCAAACATGTTCCTCAGTGCCGCGCCCCGGCAGCCCCCGCGATTTGTTAAAACGGATGCAAATCCGGGCCATTAGATGATTTCGGCAGAAGCAGGACAGAAGGTGGGTGCCGTCTGCTGGACTGTCAGGTTGAAGTGGACGAAACGGAACGGTTCCTTAGACGCGTTACGGCCAAAGCTGTGAGCCAGCCACGCAGGCGCAAACATCATCATACCCGGTTCGGGTTTGAAGTTAATCATCGTGCTGGCGAGTGTTGCTTGTGTCGGGTCAGCTTCCGGCAAACTCATCATTACACGACCCGGACGCGGATCGTGGATTACGGCAGGCGGAGCGCCCTCTGGCACATCAAGGAAGTAGAAACCGACGATAAAGTTGCCGCCGGGGTGAGCGTGGTAATCCATCGAAGATGTCTGGTAGTGCTCTTGGCACCAAAGCTCGGTAAAGCTGGTGCTAAAGTTATCCATAGCAAAGCCTTGGCTTGACAGGATGTTCCACGCGGTGCTGCCGACAAACCCTGCAAAAGGTTCGATCCGCTCATCTTCCAGCATGTTGCCGGACATGAGGGTGGGATAGATTTTGTCAGGTTTTTTCTTGCCGTGGACCTTTTTCAGGCTGTCTAGGGCAATAGCCCTTACGGTCTCAAGGAACTGCGGTTGTTTTGTAATGTAGATCGGTGTCGCAAAATAGTAAAATTGGTCCAGAGGAGCCTGTTGCGGCTCCTCGACCTCGGTTTTCTTAGGCATAGCACACCTCGTTTAAGAAGCAGGGGCTACCCAATTACCATCCTCATCCTTGTATGGGAAGAGAGGAAAATGTGGTGTGACTGGGTCAACACTTTCGAGAACCCATGCTTCGAGCGCCGCTTTGGCTGCTTGCCAAAGCTCAACGGCTTCACCCTCTGCGATCATTTTTTCGCAAAAAGCGATCCGGCTCATTTTTATCTGGTTAGTAGTCGCCTCAATCTCGCTCGTCTTAACTGCGCGCTCTTCATCTGTCATTGGGCGCACGTTGTGTACATCCTTCACAACCCCATCAACCCACTGATATGTTGCGCCTTCGTAAACTTCGAAGGTACCGGGAATCGGTGCTTCTACACGAATGAATTTGGCAAAGGTCTCCGGCAGGTTTTCTGTGTCTACACCGGGGAAGGCGGCGCGAAGATTCTCCCCAAAGATGGGGTGCTCGTAAGGCTGCCCATCACGGATTTGAATATAAAGTTCGAGATCAGTGTGTTCCATTATACGTCACCAGTACAAGTTGATGGGAATTGCCGAGTATTCCCCGGCCAAATAATACGAACTGCGCCGCCGCCGCCAGCAGGCTGGACACTGCACCCGGCATAACCGTTACCACCAGCGCCGCCGCCGTAAGCACCACCTGAACCGCCTGAACGACCAGAACCGCTTGAACCAGCAGCGCCGCCTGATCCGCCACCGCCTCCACCGGCAGGGAAAGTTCCACCAGCCCCATTAGCACCGACGCCCAAAATACCGACACCCCCACCAGCGCCACCACCACGGTTAGAGGAGCAGCAGTTCCGCCCGCCGCCACCGCCACCGCCAGCGCCAACATTAGTACCAGTGTTAGAGGAACCGGCAGAGTTCATACCGCCGCCGCTAGCGCCATTACCTCCATAACCGGCAGCACCACCGCCACCGCCACCGCCAGCAAGAGAGTTTAGAGGAGTCCCACCGTTACCGCCTGCGCCACCGGAAAAAGCATTAGCAAATGTTCCTGATGGAGTGCCCCCCGCGCCTCCGCTTGGAGTTGAGCTAACACTGCCGCCACCTGCCGTGGTATTTACGCCACTTATTGTGACAGAACTTGCCCCACCACTAAGAGTCCACGCACCACCAGTGCCAACAACAACGGTGTAGCCAGAACCCGGGGATACTGAGACACAGTTACGGTATGCAAGCGCACCGCCCCCGCCGCCTCCAGAGCCATAAGTACGGTAATTGGGGCAAAGGCAGACGCAAAAAGTTGTACTCGAACCAGCGCCACCACCAACGACAACAAAAGAAACCCTAGTAACGCCGGTGGGCGCAACCCAAGTGTAAGTGCCCGGTGTCGTATAGGCTTGCTGCCCAGCTACGATATTAGGCGTTACGCTATTGCTCTGGGCAGAATATGCTCCGTACCCAGACGCATTTTGGGCCGCCACAGCAAAGGTGTATGATGTGCTTGAGCAAAGCCCGGATACAGTAATCGGGGATGACGATCCCGTTGCGGTAATGCAGCCCGGAGTTGATTTAGCTATATACCCCGTAATTGTAGCCGGAACACCCGAACAAGCTGGTGCGGTAAACGCAACACTAGCTACACCGATGTTAATGCTACGTGCGGTACCGATCGTCGGGGCACCCGGAACCGCAGGCCACAAGCCCTGCCCGCGCCCTTGGAATTGCTGTGAAAGAGACCAGATGCCAGAATAGTTAGGCATTAGAAGTTACCTGTATTAGTAGACGGGAATGATCGTATCGTGCCCGGCCAAATGATTCGGACTGCGCCGCCACCACCAAAACCGCCGCGAGAGTTACCACCGTCGCCGCCATTCATATTACCGGCACCGCCGCCGCCATAGCCGCCACCGCCGCTACCCCTGTACGTTCCAGTACCAGCGGCACCCCCATTTACGCCAGCAGTGCCGTTATTGCCTCCGTTGCCGCCACCCGAGCCTCCCCCGCCCAAGTCAGTAACGCTGCCTGCCGTACCATTAGCTCCCGCGCCAAGGAGACCTACGCCTCCCCCGCCGCCTCGGTTAAGCCAGCCACCGCCGCCTCCGCCGCCGCCACTACCAGCTAAGCCGCCCGTACCATTTCCGTTACCTCCGTTACCACCGTTTCCTGAGTAGCCGCCAGCGCCAGCGCCACCACCACTGTAGCCGCCAGATGGGCTTCCACCGCTACCACCACTGCCGCCACCATCAAATACCCCAGATCGCGTTCCGGCAGCTACAAGACCCCCTCCGCCAGCGGTCATCGTCCCAAAACCAGCAGAAAAAGAAGAATTTCCGGCGGTCGAAGTCGTGTTATTACCACCGGCCCCCACAACAACAACGTACGAAGTGCCGGGCACAACTGTGATATTGTTTTTATATGCAAGCGCACCGCCGCCGCCGCCATACCCCCCGCAAAATTCCAAACTTTGACCGCCGCCGCCGCCGCCAACAGCAACAACAGATACACTGGTAACTCCAGCGGGCGCAACCCAACTATATGTGCCAGCGGTTGTGTACTCTTGCTGGCCGAGTACAGCTGGCGTCACACTGTTAGAAGCGGCGCTGTATGGGCTAGGGCCGTAGCTATTTATAGCCGCAACTGTAAATGTGTAGCTTGTGCCGTTACAAAGCCCAGTGACTGTGATCGGCGAAGATGTTCCAGAACCACCTTTGCCACAATTAGCACGGACAACATACCTTGTAATTGCACTTCCACCAACACATGCAGGTGCCGTAAATGAAACAGACGCTGAAGCAGTAGCAGGAACCGCTGTACCGATAGTCGGCGCATTAGGAGCCCGAAGCGGGTTAAATCCTACACCAAGAGTGCCACCCTGATACCGTCTGGACATCGCTCATCCTTAGCTGAGTTCTTCGTAGCTCACGCTATAAGTGATACCGCTACCGGTCCCAGAAGTCACGATGATGCTTGCGTCCTCTTCCAGATAAATCTGCGTGGTCTTGTCAACCACGATCAAAGACGCATCGGCAGGAACCGAAATGGTTGAGGCGATTGGGAAAGCTGTACCGCCAGAAGGGGCAGAACCCTGCGCCACCGCGCCGTTCGTATAAATCGACACCGTGCAGTCAACCGCGTTCGTGCCGTTCACGTTAGCCGCCAAGATTTGGTTGATCTTGAACACCTTGCCACTTGAGGCAGCGTTAGGAAGAAGCACGACAGCCGACGTCCCCGACGGCGTCAAATACGTCGTTTTACCTGTTGCCGTAGTAAGGCCGAGGATATTTGGAGCCGCCATGTTTCAGTCCTCACAGTCCGTAAATAAAGTTAATACCAGTTGCCTTGGCTTGTGTCACGCCCGCAGGAGGTGCAGCCTGCGAAACCCACGCAGAACCGTTTGATGTTAGCACGTTGCTGGCTGTACCCGGAGAAACCGCGCTAATGGCCGAAGTGCCGTTGCCAATCAACACAGCCCCAGAAGTAAGCGTAGATGCCCCTGTACCACCGTTAGAGACGGGGAGAGTGCCGGTAACGTCTGTAGCAAGATTAACACTCAGCGTACCGCCAAGGGTCAGGGACCCCGTAGAAGTTACCGTTCCGGTGAGTGTGATCCCATTTACTGTGCCCGCACCCGAAACTGAAGTGACGGTGCCGACATATTGGTCAGCCGACGTGATGCTGAAGTTGGGGTATGAACCGCCAACAGTCGTCGTGCCGCCGCCCGTGATGGATACGACCTGATTTGGGGACGAGTTAGTAATGGTAATCGAACCATCACCGTTTGAAATCGAAATGCCCGTACCCGCAGTCAGTGTAGCCTTAGCAAGCGAGCCGTCTGACGACTTACCGATAAGGATTTGGCCGTCAGTGTAGCTGGTTTGGCCTGTGCCGCCAGCAGCCGTGGGAAGCGTACCCGCAGTCAGCGTTGTTGTACCCGACGAATAAATAGCCCGGTTAGCAGCGCCAAAAGTCGTGAGGCCCGTACCGCCCAGCGTCGTAGCTACAGGCGTAGTAAGGCTAAACTGCGTGCCCGTCAGTGTAAGCCCGGTGCCCGCCGAATAAATCTGCGTCGCAGAAACCTGTACGAAGTTAATCGCAGTCGTACCAAAGGTAATCGTACCCGTGGTATTCATCACATAGGTTTCACCAGCACCTGTATCGCCGCTAGTGACGAAGAACGCATCGCCTGCACCCAGCTTGTTAGGGTCCTTAACGCCGTAGCTATTGGCGTCTGTAGCGCGTGTCAGCACCCACGGAGTTGAGCCATCGCCCACTGTGGTAACCGTATACACACCATTTTGCGCAGGGGCGGCCTGCTGGTAGATAAGAATGCGGTCATTAACCGAAGCAACAACCCCGTCAGGCGTAAACGCACCTAAAGTGCCCGAATTGGTGAGCGTAGCGCCAACACCAGCCGTACCGTTGTTATATGTGGCTGTCAGCGCGTTAGGCGCTTCGTACTTGACCGGGGTGTGGTAGCTAACGCCTTCTGCTGCCAGTGAGTCCACATACTGCTTGGTCGCTGCTTGGAGCGCCAACGTCGGGTCTTGGGTCAGCGTAACTGATGTCAAACCAGCGAGCGTCAGCGACGTAGCGCCGAGTGAGACAGCCGTCGTGCCGATGGTAATCGCATTATTGCTCAGCGCGGAATTTGGGATGGCCGAGAAATTGGTACCGGTAAGCGTCGGAGCCGTTGAGAAAGAAGGCGTTGCACCCCCTACAAGAACACCGGAAGCCGCAGCTACGAATGACGTGGTGTTAGCCGCAGTCTGATAAGGGATCGAACCCGCAGCACCGTCATACAGATTTGTCGCCCGCGTAGCTGTTGCAGCATTGCCTGTAATGCTGATGTTTACGTTACCAGCAGCATCCTCGTTGACCGACTTTTCAGCCGGGTAAGTAACGAATACGATCTTGGTACCCGCACTAAAATTGACGAGGTTACCGTTATTGCTGGACGACAGCACCGTATCGCGGCTGAGCGTTGTACCCGTACTGTTATAGGTCCCAATCCCGACTTCCCACTCACTACCGCCGCTAATCGTGTAGTAGGTAGTGTTGCCGTTCCCGATAGCCGCCCCAAACGACTGATACCCCGCAGGCGGAGAGCCAGAGAGGGTGACGGAGCCAGTGCCCGTTGTAGTCGTCGTATCCTGTACGCGGTCCGCGAGAACGAGAGCCATCTACCTACCTCACATCAAGTTGCGGAGCTTGTAGATCGTCGTGAGATAAACGTCCGTAACCCCATCAATGAGGTTAGCCACAGCACGGTTGCCCTTGCAAATGGCTTCGTGGTTTTTCTCGATCCACTCAGCGTCTTCAATCAAAATAAGCAGGATTTCATCCGCTTTGGTCTTGGGGGCTTTAACCGACCCAATCAACTCGAATGCACCCTGATACGCCTCGACGAGCTTGTCGATGGCGTCGATTACCTCATCGTAGAACTCACCGAGTGCTTGATGCCGCGCATACGCACCCACCCCACTGGCAGTCCAGTGCTCGAAATGGGCTACGTTACGGGCATAAAACACCCGGCTGATGAGTTCTTCGATCATTAGGCGATCCGGATAATTGCCGTGGTATTGGTCGCCGTCGGGAAGATGATGGTGAAGTCACCATTCGTCGCCGTCTTGTCCGAGCCAAAGTCCAGAACCGCAACCGCAGCGTTCGTCAAAGCCGTGTTGGCGTTCGAGTTAGCTGAAGGAGTGGTGTTATAGATCAGAGCGCCACGAGCCGTGATGGTCGCGTTAGCGAAGGTCAAGTCGCCAAAGTCGCAGAAGCCAACGCCAGTTTCAGCGTTCGTGTTGGTCGCGGTCACACCGAGGTTCGTCAGTGAGCCACCGCCAGCAGTGTAGTTCGTGCCCGAAGACGAGACTTCGTTCGACGAGGTATACGCCGTGGTGTTTGCGTCAAGCGAAGCCGACGAGGTGTAGAGAGCGAGCTTGAACGTATCCGAACCCGTGTCGCCTGTGGGGCGGAAATCATGCACACCGAGCAAAAGCTGGGCTTTGAAGCTGGTGCACATAGCTTGTGTAATAGCCATGGTAGTCTCCTTAACTGTCCAAAATAGGAATAAACTCTGGATGCCCGGCCCGATGGAACTTGTTTACCAGAGTTACGTTATGGGACCGGATCGCTTCGTACATGTAGTGGACGAGCACCTGACGGATATCGTTCTTAAACGCTTCCGCTTGGTCCCTAATTGCCGGGTGCGTGTTGCTGCCGACATGGATAATCTTATCGAGAGCGCGCTCAGCGATCTCTTCAGGCGTGAAACCACGACCTTCGGTGGTCACCACCATCACGTCGCCGCCCAGCAATGTTCCTACGGAATCAATCATAAATTACCTCACCGGATACCGGACTTGTGGGGTCCGGTACATGTCTTGACGGTTCTTGCCTTCGCCAAGTTGCTTGAGCATTGCCAGCGCCTCGTCATACCGTTTCTGGTATTGAGCAATGACGTCAGCTTCGCCCTTCATGAACGTATACGCTTCTAACAGCGAACCGTAAAGGAGCACGCTCTCAAAGTTATCGCCTAACCATGACGTACCCGCCTCGGTAATCGACTGCGGGTAGTAGAAGTAGTGGAGTTCCATCTCGTAATTAGCATTGGGCGTCGGCCCAAGAATGTACGAGTCCACGTCAAAAAAGGCGTAATAAATCGGTTTGCCAGTATCCGAAGGCGACGGATAAGCCTGCCGGATGTAGCTGACATCCTTGTTCAGGAGGTACTCGTATTCGCCCGTGGTCGGGTCAATTACGGCCAACGAAAAGTTAGCGAGCCAATCAGAGGGCACTGAGAGATATTTATTTCCCGCAGTGACGTTGCCAGTGACGTTCTTACGCAGGTCCAAAAGCTGAACCGAGTTGAACACCCGTTCTTCGGCATTAATGATGAACGTATTAATCTGCTCAGTCGAAGTCAGCCCCCCGGAACCAACGGTGTCCGGAAAGTCATTTTCGGTATAGCCCTTAATGGCTTCGACAAGCTGATTATAGTTCATTAGCCCAGCTTCTTGCTGCTGTTCGTGCCTTTAGTAGCCGCACCAGTACCGCGAGTTTTCACAGTCTGCGTGTTCGCCACGTTGTTCGGATAGCCGCTATTGCCCAGCGGGTTATTCGCTGGCTTGGGCTGATCGTACTTGCCGATGTCTTTCATGTGCTCAGCCATTCTTAACGACCTTCCCCATGTCTTTGATCGGCTTCTTGCCGCTCTTCTGGTTTGCAATCTTAGCAAGGTTACGTCCGAGCTTCTTCATCTGCTCGTTAGTTTTGCCACCCTTAGCCATATTAGTTCTCCGTCGTCTGAATAGTTACCGTACCAACCTGACCATTACCTACTAATGTATCAGGAAGACCCCATAAACCCAAGGGATTTTGAAAGCCCACTGGGTCCCAGCCCCAATGGATAACTCGGCTACCTCCAGACGGGGTGCCAAATGCGTCTACATCTTCCGTCGGAAGCGTGTTTGGTTGGGTGCGAATACCCGTCAAACCGGCCTGCCAATAGGTCGTGTCAGGGCGTGGGTTGCGGATCGCTTGCGGGTCATCAACCGGATACATGCCAAGCTGAAGCTGCGGTTGGTCCGATTCCCAGCAGGTGGGGCAAACGAGAATGTTGATGTTCTTTGTTTTGATGACAAGCGACTTCAACTCTTTCAGCTTGTACCGAAAGCCGCAGCGATCACACTGGGAGATCGCATATTTGCCAGAGGCGAACCGATTAGGCACAGCGCCCCCTTAGTAGAACATCTGCCGTGGCGCGAGGCGCAACGGAGCCTTTTCACGGTCTTCGTCCGCAGCCTGTTCCCATGACTCGTCATACATCTGCTTAAGCATCGCCGTACGCTGCGTGGCGTCTGGGATTTTCAGAGACAGGTAATAGGCCAAACCAGCTACAAGCGGCGGCAGCATACGGAACGGAATATCCTGCGTCGTCGTACCATTCCCTGCGTCCTGAATACGGCGCAAGCGGAAATATACGAACGTATAATAGTCGTCCTGATCCGGAGCGGGCCACACGTTGATTGTGGGGTGGTCGATACCCGTAATCGGGTTTGTACCCGCAGGTTGCCCACCTGCCGGATAGGTCGCGCCTGACTGACGGTTGATCCACACCTGAATGGGGCGGCCCTGAGCGTTCTTGTTCGGGATCGTGAGGTAGGTATCGGCGCTGATACGGTTGATATTGATATCCGTCTGCGCCTGCCCAGTCTGCGTGCGAATGACGTGGTCAAACAGGTCGATGGTATCAATTGGCAGTTCGTAGGTGATCTGCCCTTGGTTCATCGTGATCTGCCCCTGCTCAAGTGTCCAGAGATTGATGCCCTTGTTGGCCCACTCAATGGTCAGCAAGTTGAGACTGCGGCGCGCCGTACGGAAGTCGTAGCCAGTGCGCATCTCGGCACCGCACCGCTCGAAGGCTTCTTCGAACAGTTCATTCAGATCAAGGTTGAACGATGTGGTGCCGGATGTCGTCATCTAAATCTCGCAGTCTTTTTGGCGATGGTCTTAGGCTGCTTGACGAATTGCTTGCCCTTGGCCGTGCCTTCTCGCTTAGCCTTGGTTGTAGCACCATATTCGGCTGGTGTCAGCGCCTGACGAGCTTTCTTAGGCAAATAGCGTTCACCAGTGGCTTTCGGGCCTTGAGTAGACGGCTTACCCGACTTAGTCCCCCAATCCTCCTTGGTCCATTTAGACAAGGATTTCTGGGCTTCTGTCTTCGGGCCTGAGTAGCCACCACCAGATTTCTTGTACCGCTGGGTCGCAAGCTGGGCTTTGCGGGCGGACCACTGGCCGGGCTTACCACCTTTGTCGCCAGCTTTTACACTAGCGACGATGCGTTTCCACTTGCCTTCGTCCGTCCGCGCCACCTTATTTCCCCTTCTTAAAGCCCTTCAGCAACTGCGCAAAACGAGCACGCTGACCGAGCTTGCCGGGAGCCTTAGCCGCTTTAGCAAGCGCCTTGGCCGGGATTTTTTTACCCTTGGGTACGCCCATTTGCTCATGGAGAGCACCGGGCTTCTTAATTGCCTTTTGGATGAACTTGCCGCCGTCAGCTTTGCCGCCCTTGGCATACATGGTGACGTCCTGCGGCTTGTCCTTGCGGACAATCGTCTTACCCTTAGGCATCTTGGACGCCTTCATCGCGCCCATTCCACGCGACGGGCGCATTAGCAGTAGCCGCCCTTGTTCATGGCAACCATCTTGGTGTGGGTCTTGCCCTTCTTGGCGACACCGTCGGCGCGAGCCGAAACCGAACCGCCCTTAGCGTAGCACTTGCCGCCACCGGCCTTCTTGACCATCGCACGGCCCATAGTGTCAGCCGACTTCTTGACGAGAGCGCGGCCAGCTTTGTCTGCTTTCTTCATGACTTTACCACCTTTCTTGTGGGCTTCCAGCTTTACATACTTGGGCTTTTCATTGAGCTTTACCGTCTTCGTTTCTGGCGGCGTCGATTTAACAGCCTGTGGCGCAGAAGTCTTAGCAGCCTGCGATGCGCTCGGTTTAGTAGTCTGCGACGGTGCCTGCGGACGGCGGCTTTTAGTGCCCCGTGGGAGCATCGAATCGGGAAGTCCAAAACCACGACTTTTCATAGCCATACCACCTTCCTTCATGCCAATACCCAACAATTTGTCAGCAGCAGCCTGCTTCTTGCGGCGCTGCATTTCTTTTTCGCCTTCCATGCGCTTTTGCGCATTCATGACTTCTTTGCCCTTGCGGGTCATCATGAGCGCGTCGCCCATCTTCTTTTCTTTGTCCGTCAGCTTCATCATCGGTTTTGCCATCTTACTTACCTTTCTTCATGGCACGGGTTTTGCCACGAATGGCAGCGCCGTCGATCTTGCCGCCCTTGGCTTTACCGCCAATTGTGCCTTGCTTGCGGTTGGCTTCGCGGGCAGCTTCACCAGTCAGAAGCCATGGTTTACTCTTAGCCCCGGGCGTGTAGAGCGACGAAATCTTAGTAAGAAACTTACCTAATTTTTCACGGCGCTCAGCCGCAGCAGTGGGCTTAGCACGCAATGGTGCGCTATCTCGTTTTGCTGTATACGGGTTACTAGTTTTTGGCGTTTCTGCTGCCCCCTGCTTCGGAGCTTCAGAACTGCGCGTCGGAGTGGCCGCAGGCGTAGCGGGCTTAGCATCCGTAGAACGGCGAGTAGCCGCCGGACGGCTCGCGCCTTCACCAGCCATCTTGGTGTTGTAGCTCTTGCCCTTCCACGTGAAAGTCTTGTTGCCCGCCATACGGTTGGCCTTAAACGCTTCGGCAAAACTAAGGTCATTTTTTGGCGCAACAGCAGCTTTCAATTCAGCGCCAGTGTCTTTCATCTCGGGTTTTGCAGAACCGATGTTTGCAAGCGCCTTATCGACATCGGCGGTGACCATACGGCCAAGTTTCTTCGAGCTAACCATTTCTCAGCCTTTCTTCATATCATCCAGCTTGGCTTCCAAGCGTTGGATGCTTTTGTCGATGCGCTCTGCGAGTTTATCGAGCGTTTGATTGACTTCCGCACGTGTGACGTGGTCACGCGCCACCTCTTCCCGGGTTTTGTTGAGCAAGATGCCAAGACGGTCGAGTTCATCGAACTTACCCTTCACCATGAAGCCAAGCACCGCGACGATACCGCTGAGAATGATGTTCCATACGAGCATCTCCATCCTAGCAGTCCCACTTACGCAGCGAGAGAGCCTTGCGCGTTGGCCGACCCTTCTCGTCCTTCATCGGGCCCGGCATCCCAGACATCCGGGCGCAGAATGACTTGCGCCGCGCAGCAGCCTTGGGAGACTTCTTAGCTTGCTTAGCCGACACGGGGGGCTTCAGGTTCATCCCCTGCTTTTTGGCCGAGGCACGACCCTTGGCATTCAACCCACCAGCGGGATTTTTGCCCTCTTTACGAGTCCAAGCAGGAGACTTAGTCATTAGACCATCTTTCCGCGAGTTTTGCCCTTGGTAGCGATGCCGTCAGCGCGCTTGGAGGCAGAGGATACCTTGCCACCCTTCTTGAAGCCGATCTTAGCGCCAACACCAACGGAGCCGCGCTTGCCAACACCAGCCGAGATTTTGAAATCGTCGCCACGATAGGTTGGGCCAGAATAGCCACCGGTACGGCCAATCCCGAGACCTTCGCGTCCCACGCTGCCCATATCATACTCGTTCATAGAGATGGTTGGCTTGTCTTCGGCACCTACATCAACCGGAGGACCGTAAACGGTGTTGCTTGTGGAGCTACCAGTGCGTTTAATTCTGCTCATCACGCCACCTTCTGGTTAGGCGCTACCATCGGGTACAGGATGTCATTGCCGTAGTTACCGACATACTCCTGCACGCCCATGTGGCCGAGGGTTATACTAGGGTCGATCCAGACTTCGAAGCCGTGACTCCGGACACGGTCACAGAACAGGAAGTCTTCTCCGATGTAGCCTTCTTCCGCGAGTTGGAAGTCAAACATGCACGAAAGCGTGCGATCAGTTTTCGCATCATAATAAGCCCACTCCGGGTGCTTCTTTTCGAGTGTCTCAAAGACCTCACGGCGCACCAACATAAAGGCAGTCGCCACGCGCTTCGCACGGACAAGGCCCATACCGTTCATGGTAAGGTCGCCATTGGCGTCGTAATCGAGGGTAGCGATGTAAACTTTGCTCTCATTCCGCGTACGCGGAACAGCAGCCACGATGCCCTTCTTGGGGTCTGTGCCCCACGCCATCAGGCGGAAGATGTCGTCGGGTTCAAAATTAATGTCGGAGTCGATGAACAACAAAAAGTCGCACTTCGACTCCAACATATCTTTTGCTAAAAGGTTACGAGCCCTTGATACCACAGAGCATCCGCAGATGCTCCCTATCTGGATATCAATCCCATGCTCCGCAGAAGCGCGTGAGAATTTAGCCAGCGAAACCGCCAGCTTCAGCGAAACTTTGAAATCATAGGCCGGAAGAGCGATGAAGATGCTTTTACCGGACAGATCGTAGCTTTTTTGCGCGTGCATATATCACCCATAGAAAATGGTTACGGAAGCAGTGTTAGTCACCGTACCATACAAACCGTTTTCTGCAAGGATACCTTGATCCGGGAGAATGATATACACGTAGCCAGTGCTGGCTGCCGTCGGGGTTGCCATAGTGAACAGCGTGCTGCCACCATCGCCATCAGAAATAACAACCGAACCAGCCGACGTACCACAAGAGGCATAAATGCCTTTAATGCGGGAACGGAACGACATGTCGGCGTCAGACTGCGTCTTAAAAAAACCCGTCGAAGCCAGTGGCTTAGTGGATTTGACGTCTGTTTGCATTGCCATCGGATTTCTCCTTCTTAGAGGTTACTTACCGATTAGGAGTCAGCAGTGAAGATCGTCGTCAGCCAAACCGCGTCTGTGGTCGCAACAGCCTGAAGCCAAGTCTGACCTTCCATGGTCACCGAAGCCGCACCATTGATGGTGTCGCTGGTGTTTGCGTAAACGACCAGACCGTTGGTAGCGACCGAACTGTAAACCAAAATGGTCGTGCCAGCTACAGCCGTCGGCAGCTTCACACCTTTGGTGCCGTCAGCACCAGCGACGACGTTAATGCCGTTCGAGAGAGCCGCAGCGGTCGAAAGGTTAGTGCCAGCAGCAGTAACAGCCGAAACCGGCTGCACGACGGTACCAGTGACCGTGCCAGTGGTGTTGCCAGTTACGTTACCTGTAACGTCGCCAATAAAGCCGTTCTGCGAGGTCACTGGACCTGAAAAAGTAGTCGAACCCATGGTTCTTTCTCCTGTGTAGTAGCACCAACTCACACCGTCTCTACTACGTCTGCTAGGCCAGTCGGTGCGAGAATTTTTACCTAGATGGCATTACATACCATCAAAAAGAAAAGAGGGGAAGAAGTTTCCCTCTCCCCCTCTCCCCTGCTTCCTTAGGCAGCGCCTTCGGAACCGTACATGCCCAGCGGGTCCGACCAGCCGAAGCTGTAACGTTCGCGGGCCTTATAACGGACGTTGCCGGTGTCGAAGTCGCCGTCCATGCTCTGAGCGAGCGGGGTACGGACGAAGTGCTTCATACCATTCGGCACATCAGTCGTCAGGAACCAAGCGTCCGGATCGGTCAGGAAGTGGTTAACGGTGTAACCTTCCGGAATCGAGCCGTTCGACTTGATTGCGTTGATGTCGTTGTCAGCCGTCGAAACGCGCAGTTCGGTTTCGAGCAGGCGAGTGGCAACGAACTGGTTTGCCGGAGCAATGACCAACTTGCGCGGCTTAGCTGCGATCAGCAGGCCACGTTCATCCGTCCACGCAGCGATCTGAATAACAGCGTTTTCAAGCGCCGTTTCGTTCAGGTCAGCAGCGACCGTCGGGATGTTCGAGTTGGTGCCACCGGAGACCAGCGGGTGAGCATCCGAGAAGAGCGGCTGACCGTCACCACCGGGGTAGTCCGTGTCAAAACCGTTGTTCAGGATAGCAGCAGCCTTGGTCTGCTTGGTGTAAGCCATGGCACGAGCCAACGCCTTGGTATAACGAGCCGAGAGGCTGTCATACAGGTTGTCTTCAATCGCTTCTTCCGTCAGCGAGAACCCGAGGGCAATCGTTTCGTGGTTGTAGCGAGCAGTGAAGACTTCCTGCGCGTTGTCGTAAGCGATAGCCGAACCTTCGTTCTTAACCGGAGCAGCCGAGAAGCCGGACAGCTTGGTTTCTTCTTCGAACGAACGCTCAGAAGTCTCCGTTTCGAAGATTTCTTTGTGCTCTTCGCCGTAGCGGGCGTATTCCAGACCGAACAAGGCGTTCAGGCCGGGCAAAAGCTCCTTGAGGAGTTGTGCGCGAGAAATTGCCATTGTTCAGTCTCCTTATGCGAGGCCAGTGGGGTTGAGGTACTGGTGCGTGCCCTGATTCCACTTGACGACAACTTCGGTGTAAGAACCGGGGTTGCCAGCCAGCGCAGTTTCAGGAACGACGTCAACCACACGGATCGGCCACGTCGAGGTCGTGCCCTCAGTCGAGTCAACACCGACCTTGGAGTTACCGTTCGCAGTCGAGCCAGTGTTGTTAGCACCATTAGCCAGCTTGAGGTTCGAGCCGACAGCAGCCTGAGTGACATAGCTGACGGTGTTCGAGTTTGTGCCAGCGCACACGGCGACTTGGAACAGAGCATCCGGATCATCTTGGACATAAGCCATGATGTCGGTGATGTTCGTTGTACCCGGGTAGTACTGACGATAGGTCGGACCATACACCGGATCGGTGTAGGTGCAGCCAAGGAAAACACCAACCGGCGTGGCCGAGTCAGTGCCGGTGTCCTTGCCAACGGTACCACCAGCAAGCAGCTTCACAACGTCACCATAGAAGATGGCCGTCGAAGAGTTGGTTGCGATGGGGAGTTGGCGAGTAGCACCGGCAAAAACCTGCCCGCCGATCAGATTGATCGGACGAAGCCCGTAAGGGCTTGTAACGGAAGGATATGCCATAGTTAAGCTCCTAGCTTAGCGTTTGCCACTACCGAACGAAGTCGTAGACCTTTTCTCCCTAAAGAGGGGCATACGGCTATCGCTCTCGCGCATGAAGTTGTTGTCCACCGAGTCCATCTGGGCCTGATTCTTACGTGCAAAGTAATCTTTGCGCTGTCGCATCATTTCCTTCGGGGCTTTGCAGAGCAGCAACCCACCAACCTCGATATTGTCTTTGTAGCGGCTGTCGGGATCAGTCATACCAGTAAATTGCGGCTGCTCTTCGATTCGGACTGGTTCCCAACCTTCGCGGCGTTTCGCCATAAAGTTTTGACCGTCCGACTTTCCGTTTGAGGCAACACGAATCCAACGGTAAGCGTAACCCGGCTGTTGATCCGGATCGGGCAGCAACGAGGCAGGCTGCCAGACCTTCGGGCGTTCATCCTGTTCACGTGTTTTACGAGGTGCACGATCAGAAGAAATCTGGGCGTCCAACTCATCCAAAATATTGCGTTCCGTCATGTTAAATCTCCTTTGCAACTTCCCGGGCATACTGCTCGGGGGTCAAACCCAACTTCTTCGCAATCGAGAGTTGGGATGTGGTCAGCCTAATCTTCTTGGGGGATCGGCTACGTGACGCGGGAGCAACGACGGTGGCAGGTTTGGTTTCACGTGCGACAGGTTTGGAGTCGCCACTAGCCACTTCATCCTCCCCGAAGTACTCGGGGAAACGGCGACGCATCGTTTTGTCGATGGTAGCCCAATATTCGTCGGTGCCTACAAACTGTGGGCCCCGTTCATTCTCCAGCTTCGTATGAAGCCCGAGAGCAGATGCCGTCATCTCAGTATCTGTCCCGTACCAACTATTGCGCTCTTGCCACGCCATAGTCTTGGGGTCAGGCCGAGATGCTTGGACCTGCGGTTGAGGTATTTCTACCTCAGTTTCCTCAGGCTGTAAAGGCGGCCTGTAAGTATTAAGCTGCTGCGCCTTAAACGACGCCTCAGTAAACTTGCGTTGTGCCTCTACAAGGCGATCAGTATCGCCTGCCTCATGGGCGTCACGGTATGCCCGTTCTGCTTCTTTAAGCTCATACTCTGCTTGGGCTTTATAGCTATCCAGCAGGTAGTTCTCGTTCTGGTAGACGGAGGACTTGAGCTTCTTATTCTCTTCGAGAAGACGCTGGGCAGCCGAAAGAGCTTCGGCCTGTTCACGCATAAGGCGTTCTTTTTCACGGCGCTCGTCGTGCCAGACTTTCTTCATCTGCTTGAGGCGGAGCTTTACCTTCTCCGAGTATTCCTCAAGCTCATCAGCTTCGAGTTCTTCGACGATTTCCTTGGGCATAGGCTCACGGCCTCGGTCTGCCTCCGGGGTGTCGTCTTCGACCTCTATCTCGGGTTTTTCGGCTTCTGGTTCAGGAGCAGGGGTTGCATCCTCAGTTTCGAACTCAAATTCAAAGTCATCGTCTGGCTGCGTAGCCATGGTTTCGTCTCCTTTTGTACGGGCGAACCCGTTTATTTGCGCTTAATACCGCGCGGGTCTTCCACAGTGCATTCGACCGAGTCATCGTTGATGATACGGAACTCACGACCGTGAATTTCCAAACGTGTCCCAGCGTTCGGGCGCACGACGATAAAATCGCCTTCTTTGCACCACGGACCACTTGGGAAACGCTTTTGATCTTTGTAGCAGTCAGGACCCAGCTTCACGGCATAGAGAACCGTTGCGAGCAGTTCTTCGTGCTGAAGGGTGATATCCGCCTTAATAATGCCGCCTTCGGTCGTCTTTTCGATCTCCGGGATGGCACATAAGATGCGGTATCCTGATGGGTCAGGAAGCTGCTTTGCCCGCTCCTCAATCGGAACTTCGGGCTCTTTGGGGGGTGCGTTAAGCACTTTCCCGTCCACTCCTACGAGGGCGGGGGCGGCGACACCTACAATCTCAGTCATCGTCTTGCTCCAGTTGCTGAGCGATTTCGATAATAAAATCTTTGACGGTCAACATGCCACGATAGCGACCACAGGCGAATTTGTACTCGCCAAAGTCCTTCACATGGCCTGCCGCAAGGTCACGTTCGATGTCCTTGCACGCCTCGTCGATTTTCTGAGCTAGATGTAAGAGTACTGTGCTCATTCATTCTCCATAGGTTGCGGTTGGGAAACAGGGGGTTCCTGCGCCTGCATTGTTTCGCGGGCGATTTCGACGCCGAGCCGCAGCCCGGCCTCTTCTTGCTTGGCCTCCAAGTTGTTCTTGTCGGTAGCAATCTTTGCGCCGACCTGAAGGCCAGCGATTTCTTTTTGAGCAACGATGCGCTGTTGCTCCAGTTCGATACGATCCTGCTTTTCGGCAGCGTCGATAGCCAGCTTCTGCTGCTTCAATTGAAGTTCTTGGGCCTTCAGTTGCAACTCGGCTTGCTGCATCTGTACGATGGGGTCCTGCATCATCTGCTGGGCCTGCTGGGCCTGCATTTCTGCCTGATCCTTCTGGAGAAGCTGCTGTCCGGCAGCGGCTGCCAGACGCGAAACCTGAAGTTCGATGTCTTCGGTCATCTCTGCGTTCGGCGGCGGCAGCGGCACACCGGCCTGCTCTTCCATCTGACGACGATATTCGAACGCCAAATGCTCCTGAATATGCGCCTGCATGGCACCCTGCATCATGCCTGCGTTGGGGTTCTGCCCCACCACCTGCTGAATTTTGGGGTCGCTCATGAATGACATGTGTGTCGCTATATGGGCTTCGTGATCCTGATAAATGAACGCTTTCACGGGCTTGCCGTTCAGAATGTCCATGTTCTCGCTGATCGGGTCACGGGGTTTACGATCTTCATCATCAATCAACGGCACGAGCTTCTGGGCGTTCTTGATACCCAAGACCTCAAGCATCTGGCGGTGCAGATACGGCAGGTCATAAATCTGCGGAGCACCCTGCGCCAACTGGATAACTGCCTGATATTGCACGATTTTCTGTGCCATCGTGGCAGCGTTTGGATCGCTCACCGGCAAGACATCGACGTTGTCGTAGTCCGACTTCTTGGCCTTACGGCTCCCTTCTTCCGGCTCGTACGAGTAGGAATCTGGCGTATAGGCAGCGATGATGTGCTTGAGGAGCTTGAACTCCTGCTTCATCGCATAGTGGATGCGCGCCTGAACAGCCGACATCGTCTTGAGGCTACGCTCAAGGATAGCCAGTGTCGTGCCCACAGGGGCGTTTGCAGACATATCGGAGACCTGCAAGTCAGCCATACCGGCCATCTTGCGACCTTCTTCCACAATCGTCCCCAAGAGGCTGTAGAGGACCTGTGACGGCTCCTTATAGGGCAACGGCATGATGTTATCACGCATTGTGCCCGAGGCTACGTCTACATCGCGCCATTCAGCAGGGCTGATCGGCGTATCGTCGCCCTTGACCCTCAGTCCCTTAGTTTTGAATCCGCCCGGGAGGTTAGATAGAGTACCAGCATCGACAAGCTGACGAATAATGCTGGTGCCAGACTTAGCAAAAGCACCGATAAGGTGAATAAGGCCAAAAGCGTAGAAGCCAAAGCCCGGAACATACGAGTAATGGACGAAGTGGTTGCGCTTTTGCTTGAGTTTGTCATCGGGTTCCCAGTTACGACGGATGGCGAGGATTTCTTGGCTGCCCTTTTCAAGGGTCACAATGTAGGGGAGTGCAATCCCGTCATCGTCCTCGTCACGGAACTTGTCGTCCTCGATGATGAGGTCAACCTGCATCTCAAGCAACTTGTAGCGATCATCGGTAGACGCACGGAAACCCAGCTTTTCTGCGATTTTCTGCTCAACATCGTCGAGCGTGCCATCGGGTTCGGGCAGGTCGATGTCGAGGTAGAAGCCATCTCGCTGGAGCTTTTTAAGCTCGTTCGGGGTCTTCCTCATTACGTGTGTAACGCGCTCAGCCGTCTCAATGTTAGACGCGCCATAAGGCACGACAACGTCGTCAGCGGTGCAATACATAGAGACCTGACGACCGAGTGATGGGTCGTAGTACACCTTCTTGAACGCATTACCTGCAAGGCCCAACCCCCACAGCATACGCTCATGCTCAGGCCGATACTCGATCATCACATCGGTCAACTGATAATTCATGTCGTCCTGCACGCGTTGCGCGGCATCGCGCTTCTGCGGCGTCTCTTTGCCGATGATCTGCGTCCGCACAGGCCCTTGGGCCGGGAACGTCTCCATCATGGTTTCGGCTTGGAACTTAACAACGGCTTCGGTCAGCAGCGGGTGGTAGACACCGCAGGCACCGGGCCAAGGCTCAGTCCGGTCCTCGACCTTCATACCAAGCAGTTCTAGACCGTCTACGTAGGTCTGTATCCAGTCACGGCGACTGGCAAGGTCATCGTCGAAGTCACCGATGAGGTCGCCAGCAATCTCAGCCAGTTGGCCTGCGTCTAGCGTCTCAGCCAAGTTCTCGTTGAACTCGCTGTCTTCCTCTTCGTCACCGGGCTCAAGCTCAATCTCAAGGCCGTCCATGCGCAGCGTGACTTCTTCCGGGTCCTCGATCTCAATCTCAAGGTCCGGTTCCATGTTGATGCCGGGAACAGCACCCGCTTCGAGGGTAGCGTCAAGGCCGAGCGGCGCTTGATTGATAGCTTTATCTACGGCCATTAGTAATATCCCTGTTGCCTACGGCTCTTAAAGTACATGATATCTTCTGGTTCGTCGAGATTAGTTGTAATATACCCACCTCGACGAAAGCGGTGCATAGCCATAGAGACGGTATCGACATAGTCATCATGAGAACCAGCAGGAAATTCCGCCACTTCATCAATCACTTCTTCGGCCCAGCGAGAGGGCGGAGCCCATACCCGACCACTGGCGAATATGTCAGCGACGGCGTTCAACCTGCTGATCTTGTCGTTGCCACGCGTGGGGGTGAACTCTTGCACTGGGATACCCATGGAGCGGAGTTCGTAGATGAGTGGCGCACCTGACGCCTTCTTTTCGATGATGATCGAGTCTGGGTCCCACTCTTTATAGTCCTCCAAGACCCATTGTTTGAGGTCTGGGAACTCCACACGGTCCCGATATGCGTTCAGCAGGATAATATTGGCCTGTGCCGTACCCGTGCTGTCGGGGTGGTAGAACACACCCCACGTGGTACATGCCGAATAGTCCGCGCGTGATGACTTCTCGAAGGCCGTATCCCACGCTTGGAGGATAAAATCGCACGCAGGAGGCGTTTCTTTGTCCCATTCCTGCCACCATTCGCGTTTTACGATGGCCGCAGACTCCGAAACAGGGTTCTGCTGGTACTGCGCCATCCATTTTGAGTTAGGGACGTCGCGTTTTACCTTCTCAAGCTCCTCAAGAGCCCAAAATTCAGGCCACAGGGGCTTCTCAGACGGCAAAATGGCCGGAAATTCAATGACTTCCCACTCATCTAGGCTCTCGTTGGCCGCTGCGTCCTTCAAAATCTGCCCTGTGAGGTCTCTTTTAGACCATCTGGTCATCACGATGACGATGGCACCCCCCGGCTGGAGACGCTGACGCGGCCCTGAGGTGTACCATTCGTACGTTTTGTCGTAGATATCGGGGTTAACTTCAGCCAGCGCCGCCTCCTGCTCGCTGTGCGGGTCGTCGATGATGAGCACGTCAGCGCCCTTACCTGTCACCGCACCCCCGATACCGATAGCGAAGTAGTCACCACCCTTGGATGTGTTCCACCTACCGGCTGCTTTGCTGTCGGAGGCCAGTGTTAGGTCCGGAAAGATGCGATGGTAGGTCTCGGTATCGACCAAGTTACGCACTTTACGCCCGAAGCCTACAGCAAGTTCTGCTGTGTGCGAGCACTGGATGATCTTCTTGTGCGGAAATTTGCCGAGGAACCATGCAGGCAGCAGATATGACGCGAACTCGCTCTTCGTATGACGCGGCGGCATGTTGATAATAAGACGCTTGAGTTCGCCACGCGCAACGCGTTCGAACGCTTCTGCCATTTTTGCATGATGCCTCCCTGCGATAAATGTCGGCCACACTTCCTTCACGAAGCCCAAGAACTTATCCTGCGCCATCTGAGTGGTGCGAAGCTCGTACAGCTTCTCAAGCTCGGCCAGCAGTTTCTCCTGCTCGCGTGCTGGCAGCTTGGGCAATATCGACGGGATGTCGTCGAGACTGATCTCGTCGAGGATTTTATTTTTGGCGCGAGGCTTTCTTGCCATTAGTCGTCGCTCTCCGACGCTTCTTCCTCTTCAGGTGGCGGAATGTACCGCCCCAGTTCCTCGTCCAAGTCCTCACTTGTCGTGGGCATGTCGATGGTCTGGGCATTTAGTAACCGCTTAACTCGCTCCTTGATGGCCGCTTCCAGCGCATCAGGCGACTTGTAATTGACCGTGATCTCGCTGCGCTCAGTAAACAGGCTGATATCCGAATGCTTACCAAGGAGTTCGAGCGCACGTAGCTCGTACTTAGTATCCCCGCAGTTTGCGATTTCGAGCAGCTTATTGGTTAGTGCCGCACGCACTTCCATCACATCGTGCGCCAGATTGTGCCCATAGTTCTTGATGAACGCAGATGCCGCCATGGCAGCGGGGTAGGACTTCAGTGCGTCCTTGTTCTGGTCTTTGAGGGCAGACTTGATGAGGGCTTTTTCGCGGGCGAGGGTCTTCTCGTCCACCTCTAAGGGTGCGCCAAGTTCTTCCAGAATGTCTGCGGTGTTCGCTGCTACAGCCACTTCATCCAAGAAGGGCAAGTCCAAGTCCTCATCGAGGTCATAAGGGACCGGATGTTCGTCAGTAGGTTCGACTTTGACCACAGGCATGTGCAGCGTCCGGTTTGAGGGAGCAGACGCACGATATACGCCTAGAAATTCAAAAAGAAAAGGGGTGCCAGTTAGCGACCCCTGACACCCCAAGTTATGATCGGTTCGCCCTGAAAGGACAAAAATACCAGTAGTACGTTGTTAAACATTGTCAACGGGTCCCATGACGGGGGGTCTTCGCTATACGAAGCGCCGGATGAGCGGTGGCTAAATGTAAGGGGGTACCCCCCTAGGAAACCCGGATGAACGTGGGAAACTGTGCATATTATTATGTAATAGGGAGACTGGGACTCCGACATGGGCGCGGGGGGGTCGGGGGTGGGTAGGGGTGAACAAAGCAAGAACAAAGAACCCCTCCCCCGTCTGTTTTGCATTGCTAGGTTGCGTCTGGATTGCGCCTTGTGTTGGCATGGCAAAGCATTGCAAACCCGCAGAAAACCTAGGGATTTGACATTGTTCAGAGTTGCGCTTATTAGTTAAAGGGCAGGGCGGGATTGCCCTGTTTCAATCTGGAAGGAATGAACCATGAAAACGCAGATCGACATTTACCAGCAAGTAACCGACAAGATCATTGCCGCCTTGGAAAGCGGAACCGCGCCGTGGCTTCGCCCTTGGCGGTCTGGTGTTGGCACAGCCCTAGTCCCTCACAATGCTGTAACAGGGCGCGCCTACAATGGGATTAATTTCCTCGTCTTAACTTGTGCGCCCTATGCCAGCAACGGATGGCTTACCTATAAGCAGGCTCAGGAATTGGGCGGCAATGTCCGCAAGGGCGAAAAGGGCACGCATATCGTCTTCTGGTCTTTCCCCAAGGTGGAAGACAAAGAGACGGGCAAGGAAAAGGTTATCCCATTCGCCAAGCCCTATACTGTTTTTAATCTGGACCAATGCGAGGGGCTGGACGTTAGCAAACTTAAAACCTTCACGCCCGCCGTTGCTGGTGACAGCCCTATCAATGAGATTGCCGCACGGCATAACGTCAAGGTTAATCATGGCGGCGACAAGGCGTTCTTTTCGCCCATGGCTGATAGCATCGGGATGCCAAGCGCGGACGCATTTAAAAGCCCTGAGCATTATGCCAGCACATTGGCGCATGAATTGGTGCATTGGACAGGGCACGAGTCGCGCCTTGCGCGGACATTCGGCAAGCGATTTGGTGATGAAGCCTATGCGTTTGAAGAATTGATCGCTGAGATCGGTTCAGCGTTTGTTTGTGCATCAACCGGCATTCCCTTGGAAGGGTTGCAGCACGCCGACTATGTGGCGTCATGGCTCAAGGTTCTTAAAGAGGATAAGCGCGCAATCTTTACCGCCTCAAGCCAAGCCAAGCGCGCCGCTGAATATCTAACAGCCGAACAGGAAGAAATGGCAATCGCTGCCTAACCTAACAGGGGCGGCAATGCCGCCCCTTATTTATAAAGGAGCAAACCACATGATTAATCTTTACGAAACTCGCATCGAAGCAAACGGCAAATCCTATATCGCCAAGCTGATGGAAGTAATGGACGAAAACCAATGCCGCGAAATCGTTTTCGCAGATGGGGAGCAAATCCACTATTCGGAATTTCCTGCCAGCAACTTGGGGAGCGCCTCGCGTGGTGGTTATCTTAACGCAATGGCGCATAGCATAGCGGCAAAGCATAAGCGCGAAGCATAACCAGCAAGGGGAGCCGCAAGGCTCCCCAACCCCCAAGGCTTACTATCATCTTTCAGGCTTCAGAGGCTAGGCTTCTGCGGCCTCGCGGCGTTTTGCCGGAATTGATAAACACGCAGTGTTTATCAAAATTATTTTAGGCGGTCAAGCCATCCTGCTTTGTAATGGCTTCGGGATAATGTAATAAGTTTTGTAATAGATTTGGGGCCTAATGTAATAAAGTTTTTGGCAGTTTTCTGCGCTTTGTAATAATGTTAGGTTTTTTTTCGGGTATATATGAAACTAGACAGTGCGAGCGAGCCCCCTCGCTGATTAAAAACCAAACGTGCGAAAGTGGGCACCCCCCTATATATATTATTTTTTATTTTTATAACATTATTACATTACCCCATTTTCCCACATTCAACCCCGCAGATTTCCGTCGATCTGATAATGTTATAACTATTGTAATAAATGGGGTTTTGAGCCCTCACATTATCACATTAGATTTATAACAACCCCCGCCAATTGGCTTGCAAATCCCCCCGCTAGATGATATGCGGTCCCCCGCATATCACTTCGGCCCACAAGGCTTTTCCCTAACCCAACCATAACGGCAAGATAACCAAACCAAACCGGACGCGATTATAGTTTGACAATGTAAAAGCACGGGGATAGAAGTAAGCCATGCCGAGCCGGACGGGTGAGGCGCATTGATTTGGAGTAAGAGCAATGGCACGCACAGTAGAAATCACCCTCTATAAGTTGGACGAGTTGGACGAGCGCACGCAACAGAACGTGGTGGACGCATGGCGCAACGGCGATAGCTTCCTTTGGGCGGACGAATGGCAGGAAAGCCTAAACGCATTCGAGAAGGTTGCGCCTATCAAGGTTCGTGACTGGTCTGTTGGTTATCCCGGAACCTATGTCACCTTTGATATTGACGAGGACGTTGCCAACCTGTCGGGCATGACTGCTTACCGCTGGCTGGTGCAAGAGGGCTGGGAGCAAATCACGCGCAATCAGGATTGCCCTTTCACTGGCTACTGTGGTGACGAGACCCTGCTTGACGCAATCCGCGCTGGCCTAGCCAACCCTGCGTCTATCTCATCCTTGCGCGACCTATTCCGCGAAGCCCTGCACGACTGGGCGAAGGCTTTCGAGGCTGACTATGACTATTGGGACAGCGAGGAAGCTATCCGCGAGGACATTGAAGCCAACGATTTTGAATTTCACGCAGACGGGACGCTGGCCCGTTAACATTAACCAAGGTGGAGACTGACCAATGACACAACAAACCTATAACGGCTGGACCAACTACGCCACGTGGCGCGTCAATCTGGAGATGTTTGACGGATACGACGCAGCCAGCGGAAACGACCTAGACGCCTACGATCTGGGGCAATTGTTGCGGGATGATGCCGAGGAATTAGTTACTGCGGGCGCGTCCGGTCTGGCGCAGGGTTATGCGCTGGCGTTTCTGGCTGATGTGAATTGGTATGAAATCGCCGAACACATGATCGAGGCTTACCGCGAGGAGCAAGACGCATGAACATCAACCCCAACTATAAAATGCTGATCCACCTTGACCAGCGGGACAGCGAGACACGGCGCTGGGACACTGTGGCGCGGTTCGAGTATGGCATCCACGCGATGGAGGCGGCGCGAACCCTTAGCGAAGCTGGCATTTGCGACTGGCGCGTTGCGGACTACCGCCACGAAAGCGGCCCGCTAGTCATCATATACAAGGACGGAAAGGCGATAGACCTATGAGACTGACCAAAGACAGCGACACGGCAGATGTGCGCGAAGCCCTGATCGAGCAGGACATGGACAGCCTGTCGCTTGAGCAACTGGGCGAGATTGTGACGGACAACTGGGAGGCGTTCGCGCCGCTGGTCCGCAGCCACCTAGAGAAACGCTGGGCAGACCGCCATGACGTATGGCTGGAGGCACAAGACAGAGGCTATTTCGACTAAGGAGCAAACGAAATGGGAAACCTACTGACCACAGCGCAAGAGGTGCTGTTCGACCTGCACGACCTGCGAAACAACAACGACGACCAACCCATTGATGGCTTCAGCGAGTTTGAAACGCTGCACGAGTATCTGGACGACCAGATCACCAAGATGACGCAGATCGAGCGCGCCTTAGCTGAGATGGCTGGCGCTGAGTAAGAGCCATGACACACGAGGAAAAACTAAAGCGGCTGTTCGAAGACCTGCACGAAGAGGGCTTCCCCTACGCGACTGGGTATCTGGAGCAGCTAGTCCGTGCTTACGTCCCCGAAGAATATATAGACTGGCATTTGAAAGAGCGAAGCAATGCAAATTAGACCTGACGAATGGAAAAAGATTTTCGAACTGCGTGACGACCTAGACGGAGAAGACCGGATGTTGATGCGCAAGCTAGTTAAATACGTCGAGCATCTGGAGCAGGAAATCCGCAAGGCGGGCGACCGGATGCACCAGATCATTAGTAAGGGAGCAGACTATAATGACGACTAAGAAGGAAGCAGCAGCCCTGCTGCGCAAATATGACAAACTACGCCATGAACTGCGCGCAATCGAAGCGGAACTTGCCAAGGCTTGCGCCGACTATGGCCGAACGCAGGGCGTCTGGGGCTTTAATCGTGACCACCTGCGTATGCAGCTAGAGCGGGAGAAGGCAGCATGACGTTTTGGCATATCATGATCGAACTGTTTTTCGTGGGCATCATCGTGCTGGGCGTGGTGGTGTTCATCGACACAGTGAAACAAGCAATCAGAGAGGACAAAGAAGATGCTGAATGATCGCAACTACCTGCGTCAACTGGACGACGAAGAACTGATCGAGATCACCAAGCTATTGGACAACGAACTGGCGATTGTGCTGGGCGAACGTCTGCTGGAAGCGATTAGAGAACTTGAGGCAGCGCATTATAATTCTAAAGCCCATTGACATTGTATAAGTGAGGGCATAGCCTCACGACATAAGGAGCAAACTTATGGAATTTGAACTTGTTGGCGTCACAGTTGTGCCTGCGCAACCGGGATATAAACTCTTTGGTGACGTTGAGGATGAGGCTAAAGAGATGCCCGACCTCAAAACCATCCCCCACAGTTGGATGCAGGACATTGTTGCATGGCGCGTTGAGACTGTTCGGCGGGATAATGGGATGTTGCTTTCGCTGGTCGAAGCAGTGACAGCGGATGGCTGTAAAAATGACAAATATTATATCTTGCGCCCTGATGGCGTAGTCGAGGAATCGCTAGGCGATAACTACGAGAACAGGGCAGCCCTGCTTAACCATCTGCGCGAGAAGCCCAATGGCAACGCCTGAAAAAGCCGTAAAAGCCAAGGTGAAAGCTGTCCTCGAAAGCGAGGGTGTCTATTACTTCATGCCCCCCGCCAACGGCTATGGCCGCGCTGGGGTTCCCGATTTCGTATGCTGCGTCAATGGCCTGTTCATGGCGATTGAAACGAAAGCTGGTGGCAACAAGCCAACGGCGCTGCAAATTCGTGAGATCGAGACCATCCGGCGGAACAATGGCGTGGCTGTGGTGGTTGACGAAACCAACTGGGAAATGCTGCGCGACATGGTGCGGCGGCTCAAGGCTACTATCATCTCTCAGGCTTCAGACGGAAAGGTAAAATCATGAAAGACGAAACGCAAACTTGGCACGTTTATCACATATACCCGATTGATTTCGGCTGGGAATATCTCCCTGAATTTGAGGACGTTTTGTGCAAGATTTCTAAATACGAGCGCAGGGCTGCCGGGGGCACATGGTGCATTCACACAGCCGATTTTGTGGCGGACTTTGCCCGCGCAAAGAAACTTGCTGACGCTATTGGCTGGGAAGGTGACTATCGGGAAACGCCTCGCATTTTGTTCTTCCCTGTAGAACTTGAGTTTAAATACGGGTTCGCATGGAAGCACGACAACAACGGCGATACGTTCATCATCTCTCCGTTCCATCTGCCATGGTTGGAGCCGGTTATAGTAAGTAGCGAAGTTTCAAAGTGACTGACCAGCTACTCGCACTTGTTGTCCTGTTGGTTGTCGGGGTCACAGTCTGGCTTCTGGCAACCAACAAAACGACCCCCGAAGAACGTGACGCAATGCTGCGTGATGAGGAGATGTGGCCGTGACTGACGATGACAAGGCGCTGGTGGAGCGGCTGCGCGCTAATTGAGATCAGGGAGAAGAGCAAATGACTAAAAAGAAAACCTCATGCTGGCTCTTTCACCGCTGGGGACGCTGGTGCAACCCATACACGCCGCCCGGCTATTACGAGACCCTAGCCATCCAGCGCCGCACTTGTGAGCGGTGCAACGCAACTCAGCAACGCACAGTGTAGGGAGAAGAGCGATGACTAAGCCAGCATGGCACGGCGGGAATAAAATCCCTGATAGCTACCTCAAGAAATTCATGAAGAGCGTAGAGGACGAAGGCGTTCCCTATGAGTTGCGCGTATTTTTAAACCAACTAACCGAACCAAAAAAGTAAGGAGCAAACATCATGGAAACCATCACACTGATTGACGAAGATACGCCGAGCATTGGCGTTATTCACGAAGCTATTCGCAAGCTGACCAAGGACGAGAAGAAAGCCAGCATCACGCTGGGCAAAGACGAAGCGCGGTTCTTGGTAGACGCATATTACCAACTGCAAGACAACCGCATCCGTTCGGATGGTCAGGTTCGTTCTATGTCGAAGGATGGAGAGCCGCACGCTGTGCTGCAATGGCTGGCGGACATGAACCGCACGCTGGAAGAAAGCATTAAATCGGCTCTCGATAACTATTCAACGGCAACCCCTGTGGGGCAATGGGCACGTTCACAAGTTGGCATCGGCCCTGTGATTGCGGCAGGATTGCTGGCCCATCTGGATATTACCAAGGCGAACACAGCAGGTGCATTCTGGTCGTATGCTGGCATGGACCCGCGCAGCACATGGGAAAAGGGGCAGAAGCGCCCATGGAATGCACAACTCAAGGTGCTGTGCTGGAAGCTAGGCGAGAGCTTTGTGAAGGTGAGCGGCAACGAGGATGCGTTCTACGGCAAGGTATATAAAGACCGCAAAGCTATGGAACTGGCTAAGAATGAGGCTGGTGAATACGCAGAGCAAGCTGCTGCCAAGCTGGAGAAGTTTAAGATCGGCAAGGACACCGATGCCTACAAGGCGTATATCCAAGGCAAGCTGCCGCCTGCGCACATCCATGCGCGAGCCAAGCGGTATGCGGTGAAGTTGTTTCTGGCGCACCTGCATGAGGTGATGTTCGAAGATCACTTCGGCACAAAGCCGCCGCTGCCTTACGCTATTGGCATCCTAAGCCATGCGCATAAGATCGAGGTTCCGAAGGGTTAAGCCAAAGGTCAAGGATAGGACCAAGTGCGATGAGCGAGCCAGAGGTAGTGACAGAACCAAACGCATGGAGCGAGCCATGGTGGGTAATAGAAACAGGCGACATAAGCGAGCCATCGAATACGACTGAATCACCAACTGCGAGCGAGCCAAAATTAGCGACTGAACCATCCAAAGGGAGCGAGCCAATGACAGCGACAGAAGCATAAAAAAAGAGCGAACCACTGTGTTCTGACAGAACCATGGTGTGGGAGTGAGCCATTGTACGCGACAGAACCAACATCAGCGAGCGAGCCACGCGGCCCAACAGAACCAATCCCCGGGAGCGAGCCACTTTGCTGGACAGAAACGTAGATGACGAGCGAGCCAGATCACTAGACAGAACCACTCCCCGGGAGCGAGCCAAGAAAAGTGACAGGAACACGCAGTGCGAGCGAGTCATGAAGTCGAACAGAACCGAAGCCAGAAGAGCGAGCCAAAATTAGCGACTGAACCATCAATAGCGAGCGAGCCATTAGATCGGACAGAACCACATTAACGGAGCGAACCAGCGAATTCCGACAGAACCATGGTGCGGGAGTGAGCCAATTGAGCCGACAGAAACATCCAAAGAGAGCGAGCCACGCCAAGCGACAGAACCATACATCAAAAGCGAGCCAATGCACAAAATAGAACCATCGACGATGAGCGTTAACCGACAGGAAGAGAGCAGATGAGCGTTATCACAATCGACTTCGAGACCTATTATGATCGGGGCTTCAGTCTCTCTAAGATGACGACTGAGGAATATATCCGCGACGAGCTTTTCGAAGTGATCGGCTTCGCTGTGAAGGTGGATGGCTGGCGCACTGAATTTTTCAGTGGGACGAAGGCATATCTGAAGTCATGTCTGGACAAATACGACTGGGCCAACTCCATCGCTGTGGCGCACAACGCCATGTTCGATATGTCAATTTTGAACTGGCATTTTGATATAAGGCCCAAGCGTATTGCAGATACTCTCTCCATGCTCCGCGCTCTCGATGGGCCTGACGCTGGCAATAGCCTCGCCAAGGCGGCTGAACGCTACGGGCTGGGTGTAAAGGGTGACGAGGTTATCAACGCGCTGGGTAAGGGGCGACTAGATTTCACGCAGGAAGAACTTGAGCGATACGCTGTGTATTGCATCAATGATGTGGACTTGACCTATAATTTATTCATGAGGCTGGCGCAGGGCTTTCCACCCCTTGAGTTTAAGCTGATCGACCTGACGATCCGTATGTTTACGGAGCCGACCCTTGTCTTGGATAAAACGGTGCTGACTGACCACTTGGCCGATGTCCAAGCCAAGAAGGAAGCCCTGATGTCGAAGCTGAACTACGACAAGGCTGACCTGATGTCGAACCCCAAGCTGGCAGAATTGCTGGAGTTTCACGGGGTTGTGCCCCCAACCAAGATTAGCCCGACGACAGGCAAAGAGACATTCGCATTCGCTAAGAACGACGAGGCATTCAAGGAGTTACTGGAGCATGAGAACCCACAGGTGCAAGCCATTGTGGCGGCACGGCTGGGTGTTAAGTCCACATTGGAGGAAACCCGCACCGAACGGTTCATTAATATCGCTGAGCGAGGCACCTTACCCATTCCGCTACGCTATTATGCAGCCCACACGGGACGCTGGGGTGGCGACGACAAGGTAAACATGCAGAACCTGCCACGTGGTTCGGCCTTGAAGAAAGCTGTGAAACCACCGGAAGGCTATGTGTTTATCGACTGTGACAGCAGCCAGATCGAGGCGCGCACCTTGGCGTGGCTCTCTGGGCAGACTGACTTGGTTGCAGCCTTCGACGCTGGCGAGGACGTATATAAAATCATGGCGTCCGCCATTTATAATAAGCCCATCGAGGACATTACCAAAGACGAGCGGTTCGTAGGCAAGACGACGATCCTTGGGGCAGGCTATGGCATGGGCCCCGCCAAGTTTCAGGCACAGCTAAAGACCTTCGGCGTCGAGATGTCACTGGACGAGTGCAAGCGCATTATCCGGGTGTATCGTGAGACCTACCCCATGATTCCCAAGCTGTGGCGTGAGGCAGGCGATGCGCTGGAAGCCATGGCGAACAACCAGACGGCACCACTGGGACTGCCCGGCGTGCTGACGGTGTGCGGTGCAGACGGTATCAAGCTGCCCAACGGCCTCTCTATTAAGTATCCGAACCTGCGCTACCTCATGAACGAGGGCAAGTCGGAGATGGTCTACGACACCAAGCGTGGCAAGGCTGTCATTCCCAACCGTATCTACGGGGGCAAGTGCGTCGAGAACGTCTGTCAGGCGCTGGCCCGCATCGTGATCGGTGAGCAGATGCTGATGGTTGCCAAGAACCTGCGCGTGGTCATGACTGTCCACGATGCCGTAGGGGCAATCGCACCCGAAGCAGAAGCTACGCAGGCACGAGATTATGTCGAAGCCTGCATGCGCATCCGGCCCAAATGGGCGAGCGCACTGCCGCTTAACTGTGAGAGCAAGATGGGAGCAAGCTATGGCGGGTGAATATGCAGTCAAGGTATCTGTCCGCAACGCGCTGATCCTGCGCCGTATGAAGGCGCTTGGGATTAAGAGCCAAGCGGAACTGGCGAAGTTGGCCGGGCTGGGGATAATGACCGTCAGCACTATGATTACCTTGAAGAAAGCACCTAGAAATAAAATCACGGGTGAATGGACAGATGCCGCTTTCGCGCTGTCCTCTGCGCTTCAGGTGGAGCCGGAGGAACTATGGACAGAACGGCAGCAGAGCATGGAGCTTGTGCGCAACAACTACGAGATCAACATGAACGAGGAAGAAGTGCAGCGGCTCTCCACTGATGGTGGGGTCGAGCGGCTGGTGCTGGAGGGGCAGCGCACCAAAGCCCTAACCAAAAGCCTCAACAGTCTCTCGCCACGGGAAGAATACGTAGTGCGGCGTAGGTTTTTTGAGGACGACACACTCGACGATATAGCAGACGACATGGGGGTTCAGCGCGAGCGTATCCGCCAGATCGAAGGGAAAGCCCTGCGCAAATTGAAACATCCTTCGAGAGGACTGAAGAAGTATATCGAACTCGAAAAACCCGACGAGAAAAAGCGTCATGATCCGGAAGGGGCTCTCCCATGGAGGATGAACGCGGTCCCGTTAATCAGAAGATAGGAGTAAACAAATGACTGAGTATAAATTCACCCAAGACTGGTTCTCATGGGCTCCGCCTATATGGGAGCAACTCAAACCGATACTGCCTGAGGGGAAGAAGTCTTTCCTTGAGATTGGCTCATTCGAGGGCCGTTCGACTGTGTGGATCATCGAGAACATGATGAACCCGGGCGATTGGATCGACTGCGTTGACACGTGGGATGGTGGCGAGGAGCATAGCAATGGCGAAATGGACGGAGCCGAAGAGCGGTTTGTCTACAATATCGACGTAGCCCTAGGCGGTTTTGATATTGATAAGCGCACACGGCATGTTCGTTTTGCTTCGCTGGCTGAGACTGAAGGCGAACGGAAGAAAGTCTACAAGTATAAGTGTCGGTCTACCCAGCACCTAGGCGCTAAGCTGAGCGATGTGGTTGACCACAAGGACCTGTTCGACTTCATCTATATCGACGGGAGCCACATCGCACGTGATGTGCTGACCGATGGGTGTATGGCTTGGCCGCTGCTCAAGAAGGGCGGCATCATGGTGTTCGATGACTATATGTGGGGTGAACCGCGTGACATCCTGCATCGTCCGAAGCCAGCAATCGACGCATTTGTGAACATCTTCGCTGAAGAGGTGGACATGGTCCACATGGGTTATCAACTGATCGTGAGGAAGAAATAATGGGTAAAGGTAAGAAAGCTAAGACCGCAGCAAGCCAAGTGAAGATCACGCCGAAGCGTGCGCCCTATCGCTGCGTATGCAACACGTGCGGTTCAAGCTGGCTGGGTGGTCTCACCTACAACTGTGGTCACAACGACTACGTGGAGACGGACATCTAATGCCACTGCTAGAGCGTAAAATGCGTAAATGGACACCCGAAATGGAACGAGAACTCATGAACTTGTGGAACTACGGTGTTCATAGGAACGAAATAGCCGAGCGTATGGGACTGACTGTCGCAGCAGTTGAAGGCCGGTACTACGTGCTGAAAAAACGGAAAGAGCAAGAAAATGACTGACGAAATCAAAGTGACCCCGAACGATCCGGCCTACAAACCGCCAAGCATCATGGTGGCAACGCCGATGTACGGCGGCATGTGCACGGGTGCTTATGTGCAGGGTTTGCTCTTCACCATGTCCAAGATGCGTGAAGTCGGGGTGGAAATCTTCTGGTGTCAGATCACCAACGAAAGCCTTATCACCCGCGCCCGCAATGAACTGGTCCGTATCTTCCTCGAAAAGGAGATCGACTACCTGATGTTCATCGACGCCGACATTGGCTTTGACCGTAACGCTGTGGCTATGCTGCTGGCGGGTGATCGTGACATTGCCTGCGGCATCTACCCCAAGAAGGAAGTGAACTGGGAAAGCGTCAAGAAAGCGGCTCGTGCTGGCAAAGAAGACCTGCATGACCACGCTGGCGCATTCGTGTTCAACATGGTGGGTAACGAACACCAAGAGACGGACGAGGATGGCTTCATCGAGGTGCGCCACGGCGGCACGGGCTTCATGCTTATCAAGCGCCAAGTGTTCCTCGACTTGATGCCCCACGTACCAACGTATCGGGTATCATCCTTCTTTGACCCTGAGACTGGCGAATATGCCAAGCCTCTCACCTATGAATTTTTCGCAACAAGTATCGACGAGAGCGGCGCGCTTCTCTCCGAAGATTATCACTTCTGCGAATTGTGGCGGAAACACGGCGGCAAAATCCACGCCCATCCGTTCATCCGTCTGACCCACACCGGCACATATACCTACGATGGTGACATTCTGAAATCCGGTGGTAACCTGAAGTAAGGAGCAAACTAATGGCTAAGAAATCAACAAAAGCCGCAGCAGTCCTTGAGATGCTGAACAAGGGCATGAGTAGCAAGCAGATCAGAGAGCGGTTTAATGTAAGCGCCAGCTACATCTGGAAGATGAAGAAAGAGATGGTGCACAAGCAAGATGAACAGCTTGTGGAACTCCTTGAGACGTGGCGGAACGAGCCTGAGATCGACGAGGTTCTGACGGCACGCCACAATAACTACGGGACTTTCTACGACCTTGCGCGAGTGGCGCAGGAGTTCAAGAGCATCACGCACCTGCACCTGATCCACGCCAACAAGCATCTGGAAGCAGACCAGCACGAGGCGCTGGAACTTATTTTCACCAAGATCGCCCGCATTATCAACGGGAATGCGGACAACGTAGATAGCTGGGTAGATATCGCTGGCTATGCAAAGCTGGTCGCAGACCGGCTCCAAGGAACCGTAAGATAGGAGGGAATGATGAGTATCTTTAATCCATGGAAAGAAGCGCGTGAACTGCGGGCCAAGCTGGCTGAAGCTGAGAAAACCTACTTGAAGATGGCTAAGCAGATCGCAAAGCTAGAGTTCACCAAGACGGAGAACGAAGCTGAGATCAAGCTGCTGGAACAATCGTTAAAGGCAACCAAGGCAGCCTTGGTTGAAGCCAGCAAGAATGATACACGGGACAACAAAGGCCGATTCACGAAAGCTAAAAAATAATGCCAGCTTGGTCGTACAGCAGTATCAAAACCTTCGAGCAGTGCCCGAAGAAGTACTTTCACCTCAAGGTTGCAAAGGACGTCAAGGACGAGCCGGGACCTGAGGCGGATTATGGTACTGCTGTACACCTCGCAGCAGAAGAGTTCATCCGGGATGGCAAGCCCGTCCCTGAGAAGTTTAGCTTTATGCGTCCTATCCTTGAGCCATTGGCGGCCAAGCAGGGGGAGAAGCACACCGAAATGCGGCTAGGTGTCGCCAAGACGGATACTGGCTTTGCCCCTACGTCGTTCTTCGCCAAAGATGTTTGGTACCGTGGCATCGTGGACTTGCTGATCCTCGACGGCAAAAAGGGCTGGATGGTCGATTACAAGACCGGAAAGAGCGCCAAGTACGCCGACATGAAGCAACTAGACCTGATGGCCGGGGCCTTGTTCATCAAGTTCCCGGAGCTTGAAACGATCAAGTCTGCGCTGGCGTACGTGGTTAGCCAAGAGTTTCCGAAGAAGACCCACAAGCGCGAGCACCTCGATAAGTATATGTCCGTGTTCGAAGATCAGCTTTACCTGCTCGACGCGGCTATGGAGAATGGTGTATTTAACGCCAAGTCGAGCCCGCTTTGTGGTTGGTGTCCTGTCACCGCCTGCGAGCACTGGAAGCCGAGGAGGAAGTGATGCCACGCAATTATCGCGCTGAGTACGACAAGTACCAAGGGACTGAGCAGCAGAAAAAGAACCGGGCGATGCGCAACGCTGCGCGCCGCAAAATGGTGAAAGCTGGCAAAGCCCACAAGGGTGACGGCAAGGATGTCGGCCATGTGGTAGCCCTCGACAAGGGTGGCAGCAACAAGAACGGTCTGCGTATGGTTAGCAAATCTGCTAACCGCTCGTTTGATCGGGATACCAAAAAGAACTTGATTTCAGAGACAAGTCCGAGAGAACGTAAGAAAAAATAAGCAAGCGTACCAAGGAGCAAACTGGTGCAGATCGTCGAAAACAAAGCGTTGCTGGTCAACGCACAGGACCCGTGTCTCATCACGGATAACATCCACAAAAGCACGGAAGTGCGTGAAGGGGTGCTTGTCAAATGGGGACACAACGAAGCTGAAATCCTAGCGCAACTGGGGTTTGCCGACACACCCTCACCCATGCTCAAGAGCTACGAGTGGACGGGTAAGTTCGAGCCGTTCAAGCACCAGAAGACCACTGCATCCTTTCTCTCGCTGCGCCGCAAGGCGTTCTGCTTCAACGAGCAGGGGACCGGCAAGACCGCCAGTGTCATCTGGGCAGCCGACTATCTGATGAAGAAGGGGCTGGTGAAGCGCGTTCTCGTGCTGTGTCCGCTCTCCATTATGAAGTCAGCATGGCAGCAGGACCTGTTTAAGTTTGCCATGCACCGCTCGTGCAGCGTGGCGTATGGCGATGCGAAAGCCCGCAAGAAGATCATCGCGGCCAACGCTGAGTTTGTCATCCTTAACTTTGATGGACTGGCTGTGGTCAAGGACGAGATTGCCAACGGTGGGTTCGACCTGATCGTGGTGGACGAGGCCAACGCCTACAAGAACCCCACGACAAACCGCTGGAAAATCCTCAATCGCTTGGTGCGTGACACCGACCCCCGGCTCTGGATGCTGACGGGTACGCCAGCGGCACAGTCTCCGATTGACGCCTACGGCTTGGCCCGCATGATGGACCTGCCGGGCTGCCCCCGTTACTACACGGTTTTCCGTGACACGGTGATGCGCAAGGTGACGCAGTTTAAGTGGGTGCCCAAGGACAACGCTCAGACTGTGGTCCATAAGGTGTTGCAGCCCGCGATCCGCTTTGAGAAGAAGGATTGCTTGGACCTACCGCTGGTTACCCACATCGAGCGTGAGGCACCGCTGACCCCGCAACAAAAGAAGTATTACGCCCAACTCAAGAGCCAGATGCTGTTCGAAGCCAGTGGCGAGGAAGTCAGTGCGGTTAACGCAGCGACCAAGCTCAACAAGCTGCTCCAGATCAGCGGAGGCGCGGTCTACACGGATACTGGTGAGGTTCTGGAGTTCGACGTGTCCAACCGCCTCAACGTGGTTCTGGAAGTCGTCGAGGAAGCCAGCCACAAGGTTCTGGTCTTCGTACCTTTCACCCACACCATCGAGTTGCTGCGCGCCCGCATGGAGAAGGAAGGCATCACGTGTGACGTGATTAACGGGAAGGTGCCAGTCAACCGGCGCAGCGAGATCGTGGACCGGTTCCAGCGCGAGGCAAACCCACGTGTTCTTCTGATCCAGCCCAAGGCAGCCAGCCATGGTCTGACGCTCACAGCGGCTGATACTATCATCTGGTACGCCCCCACCACCAGCGTGGAAACCTACCTTCAAGCAAACGCACGCATTGATCGCGCAGGCCAAAAGAACGCCATGACGGTCGTCCACATCAAGGGAAGCCCCGTGGAGGAGAAACTCTACGGCATGTTGCAGGGCAACATCGACAATCATCAAAAAATTATTGACTTGTACCGGCAAGAACTTGACAATGTATAGGCACCTACATAACGTAGGGTCATAACAAAGGAGCAAACCGATGTCAGACAAACTACCCGTAGAGAAACTTGTGTCCGCGTATCGCAAGCTGCGCGCAGCCATTGCCGAGGAGGAAGAAGCCTTCGAAGCCAAGGTTGCCGACCTCAAGGAGAAGCTGGACTACGTGTCCAACGAACTGCTTGAGTTCTGTCGTGAGCAGAACGTGGACAGCGTGAAGACCCCGGCTGGCACGGTATCACGCCGTGTGCAGACACGTTACTGGACCACTGATTGGGACCAGATGTACGACTTCATCGAGAAGAACAACGCACCGTTCTTGCTTGAGAAGCGCATCCACAACGGTAACATGAAGCAGTTTATGGAGGAGAACCCGGACGCTCTTCCTGTCGGCCTACAGGTTGACAACAAGTACGTAGTTCACGTCCGCAAACCAACCGAGAAGTAAGGAGCAAACTATGGATGATGAATTAGAGCCCGACTACGAGGCGATGGTTAACCCCATGCTGCGTAAATTTGCGCTTGATAAAGCCATCAATACGCTGACCAGACAGCCTACAACCCACACCCCGCAGGACATCGTGCATGTCGCGGAAATCTTTTACCAGTTCCTCAAAGGAGAGAAGAAGTGAGTAACCTGACTATTTTCGAGCAGCCCGCAGAGGGCAACTTCGTACGCCGCGAGTCGCGCCGTATGGACCGGATGGGTGGCAGTGGGAACACCATGCGCCGCATCAAGCTCAGCAACGCACGTACCTTCAAGCGCGTCGTGAATGGCGAAGAGATCGGTAAGGCAGTCGAGAAGCAGCTTGACGTTATTATCGTCGATTGGCTGGCTGAGCCGAGCCGCAAGTTCTACGCTGGTGCCTACGACAAGGATGCCAAGGCTACGCTGCCTGACTGCTGGTCAAACCTCGGTGACAAGCCAGAAGCTGGTTCGCGCAATCCGCAGTCCGATAGCTGCATCTCATGCCCGCAGAACATCAAGGGTTCAGGGACCAACGGTAAGGGTAAGGCTTGCCGCTACGAGCGCCGCATCGCTGTGCTGGTGGCTGGTGATCCGTCTGGTGATGTCTACCAGATTGCCATCCCGTCGGCTTCGCTGTTCAGCGCCAACAACGGGAACATCTATGGCTTTGAAGGCTATAAGAAGTTTCTCCTCGCCAACAACGAGGCGCTCGACACGGTTGTCACCAGCATCATCTATGACGCTGACGCAGACACGGTGAAGGTGGGCTTCAAGGCTACGCGCTATCTGTCTGAGCAGGAAGCGGCTCTCGTTGACGCAGCGCAGAACGATCCTGCCACGGAACGCTACGTTGCCCTGACGGCTGCTGCTATGGATGGTGCCAAGGCTATTGCTGCCCCGGAACCGGTTAAGGCCATCGCTGCTGCACCGACTGCACCGGTTGCCAATCCTTTTGGTGATGAAGAAGACGAAGTCGAAGAGGCTCCTGTCAAGCGCGTCATCAAGAAGGAAACCATTACTGCCGCACCCAAGCCGGAGCTTAAGGAAGCTCTTGGTGAGTGGTTGGACGATGACGAGGACTAATAGATGCACGGCTATACAATCCGCATAGCCGAGGCGATTAACAACGCTGACGGTGATCTCGCAGGGGTTAAGTTGGGGCAGTTGTGCATCAAGCACGACATCGCTGTTACCAAGGTAGCCAAGTACCTCGGGGTCACCCGTCAGACAGTTTACAGTTGGTTTACTGGTAAGTCGCAGCCGCAGTCGTCCTACGCGGATGCTGTGGCTCGGCTGATCCAAGAAATATCCAACGCCGGTAAATAAGTCTCGGTAAAGTAATAATTTTTAGCGGGCGCTGCCCGCAACGGAGAGCATTTCGATGGAGAACGTAGACCTCCTAGACCTCGTACAGCCAGCCGATGGTTGGTTTGCTGTACTTGGTATTAAGGGGCCGCGTGACGTTCGACAGGAGTTAGTTTCTACAAGAAGAGAAGTTGATGCTTTGGCAGAGCAATATGTCGCAGAAGGCCGCAATGTCTTCTTCGGCGTAGCCAAGTACGCAACGGGGGATAACCGCACCAAGGAGAATGTCCGGGCGCTCAAGGCGTTCTGGCTCGACATTGACTGCGGAGAAACCAAAGCACAGGTCAATCCGGAGACGGGGCGACCTGATGGGTACACCGACCAAGCTACCGCTATACAGGCGCTCAAAGAGTTCTGCACCACTGTTGGCCTACCAAAACCAACGCTGGTGAACTCAGGGGGCGGTCTGCACGTATACTGGCCGCTGGAGGAAGAGATCACACGGGCCGAATGGGAGCCTGTGGCTGAACGCTTCCAAGAGGTATGTCGTACTCAGAACTTCTACGTAGACGACAAGGTTTTTGAGGTTGCGCGTATCTTGCGCATCCCCGGGACTTTGAACTTCAAGGAAGAAACGCCACGCCCGGTCCGCATGATGGTTGTGGGTAAGACCACGACGTTAGAAGACTTCCGGCGCATTCTGGGCGTCAAGGATAAGCCAAAGCGGTCTATCTTTGATGAGAACTACGAGCCAACCCCACGGGAACTGGCTCGGCAGAACGGCATCGGGTACAGCTTCAAGCGTATCATGAAGCGCACGGCACAAGGGGACGGCTGTAATCAGCTTGCCTACGCGTACAAGAACCGGGCTGATATCAGCTATTACGAGTGGTTCTATGCGCTCTCTGTGGCTGCCATGTGCGAGGACGCAGACAAAGCTGTCCACATGATGTCGGATGGGCACCCTGACTACGACCCTGACACGGTTGATAAGAAGGTAGCTACCATCCGCAAGGCGACTAGCTGTGCCAAGTTCAAGAGCGTTAACCCGCAATTGTGCGAGGGCTGTCCACATCTCGGCAAGATTTTGGGGCCGAAGGAACTGGGTAAGGTCATCAAGGAAGCCCAAGACCCTGTGGTGGTCGTTGAGACGGAGGAAGGTGAAGAAGAGTCGTTTGTCGTACCGCCATACCCCAAGCCCTATTATCGGGGCGAAGGTGGCGGCGTCTGGTGGTTCCCGGGCAACAAAAAGGTTGAAGACGGGGATGACGAGGCACAGCCGGAGCTAGTCTACGAATACGACCTGTATCCGGTGAAGATCATGAACGACAGCATCGACGACAACGTGGTGCAGTTCCGGCTTCATCTCCCGCACAACAACACCAAAGAGTTCACTATCCCAATGAAGAACGCGCTGGACCCGACGGAGCTACGCAAGGCGCTCAGCGGCAAAGGTGTCATTTGCATTGGCAAGCAGCAGAACCATCTATTGGCCTTCACCGCTTTGATGCTGAAGGACCTTCAGATTAAATATAAGGAGCAAGTCATGCGGCAGCAATTTGGCTGGGCAGACAAGAACAGCAAGTTTGTCATCGGGAGCCAAGAGATCAGCGCGGATGGGATTGCGTATTCGCCCCCATCCAAGACCACCTCGAAGCTCGCCAAGTTCATGGGCCCTGTGGGTTCGTTCGATAAGTGGAAGGAAATCTGGGCGCTTTACGGGACGACGGGCCTCGAACCCCATGCGTTTGCCGCTCTCAGCGCCTTTGGCTCTCCGCTGCTGCGCTTCCTGAACCAGACAGGGGCAGTCATCAACCTGTTTAATCCATACTCCGGCACCGGCAAGACCACCGTGCTCAACATGATTAACAGTGTCTATGGGCACCCCAAGGAACTGCGCCTGAAGCAGGATGATACGCCCAATGGTCGTTTGCAGTGGGTGGGTATCCTCAACAACATCCCGGCCACGATGGACGAACTGACCAACATGAAGGGCAGCGAGTACTCGGACTTCCTCTACGCTCTGTCGAACGGCAAGGGCAAAGAGCGCATGATGGCTGGCACCAACGAACTGCGCGAGAACAACACCACGTGGCAGTCAATTACTGTAGCTACATCAAATGCCTCGTTCGCAGAAAAGCTGACGGTTGATAAGCTGCGCCCCGAGGGGGAGCTAATGCGCCTCATTGAGTACCCCATCAATAAGCTCGATGTGCTGAACTCGACCCAAGCCAAGCAGATGTTCGATAAGGACCTGTTCCATAACTACGGCCATGCTGGGGTGCATTACGTCCGGTATGTGCTTGAGAATATGGAGCGCATCCAGCGCCGCTGCGACAACCTGCAAGCCAAGATTGATAGGGAACTGGGTCTGGAGCCCAAAGAACGCTTCTGGTCCGCCACGATGGCAGCCAACATTGCAGGTGGCCTGACGGCACGCGACTGTGGTTTGATGGAATGGGATATGACCCGCATCTATAACTACGCCTGCGGCCTGATCGACGACCTGCGCAAGAACGGCGTGACGCCAGTGGATGACGTGCGCCAGACGGTTGCTGACTATCTGTATCGCCACATGCAGAACATCCTCGTGGTCAACGGGGAAGTGGATCGCCGGACCAATATGCAGTCAGCCCCTGTGCGCGAACCAAAGGGTGAGTTGCTGGTGCGCATCGAGCCGGACACTAAGCGCATGTTCATCATCGCCAAGTCGTTCCGGGAATACTGCGTCAAGTACCAGCTTAACTACAGCGAGACCATCAAGAAACTGGAGACGGAGGGGCGCATCATCGAGAAGAAGGGCATCCGTCTATCCAAGGGTACCGCTGTTAGCGGGGAACCGATCCACTGCTTGTGGTTCAAGATCGACGACGACTTCATCGACACCACGCCGTACGAAAACGCTGAAAAGGCAGATGCAGATTGAGGGCGTGACCTACGAAATTAACTGGCGGAGGTTCAAAAAAGGGACCTCCGTTTTCTTCCCGTGCCTAGACTATGACCGCGCTGAAACACAACTAATGGTGGTCATAAATCGCCTGAAGGTCAAGGTATTGACGAAGCGAACCATCGAAGATGGCATTAGGGGTTTACGCGTGTGGCGTATGTAGTTATACATATAGTACTAGTGTGGCAGGCGATACCCCTCCACTAGTAGGAAAGTTTGCTCCTTTCCGGTGTACCCTGACCCCCGTAGTCTCCAGCTACGGGGGTCTTTTATTGCTCCTTTTTCACGGAGTTATAGACGTAGTTAAACGCGCTATAAAGCTCGTTCTTCTCCTTGCGGTAGTAGTCAAGGACGGCTTTTTTCTCAGCTTCTGACCTAGCCATACCCACCGCTTCGCGCTGCTCTTTGCCTACTTTGTCGAGTTGTTTGTCTACCACCCGATAGGCTTCGACAATACGCGGATCGGTGTCTTCAAAATACCGTTCGCCCTGCTCTGCGCGCTGTTCAGGCGTGAGCTTCTTGAGCCGGTTCATAATCTGGCTGATAACTGCCGTGTTCTCAAAGTACTTGGTCTGCGGTGCATACTCGGAACCAGTACCCACAAAGCTCTTGATGCCCGGCACGTCCGCCATGCCTTCAGCTTCCTTCATTCCCGCCATCTGCTTGGCGAGTTGGTAAGGACCACCGAAGTAACCCTCGATAAAGTGCCGGTAAACCTCAGGCTGGAAGTCCATACCACCGCTGACTGCTGCTGAGCCGCCTGTGATGTAGTTGAGCGTCTTAGCCAGACCCTTCCAAAACTCGCCTGTAGTTTCACGCCCAAGTTCGGAACGTGGAGCCTCTTCGAAGCGGCGCTCCTTGTAGATGGGAGAACCAAAGAAGTTCCGGTTAATTACGGTTTCAACCAGCGGCTTACCTACAAGCGGCGTGATTGCCAGACCCAAAGACTGGACATCTGTGCCCGGGATACGGGTCGGCAGCATCAAGCTGGCAAAGCCCGGGACAAGCCCCGTGGTAGCCTCAGAAGGCGCAACAGCGCCGTTCATTACGTCACCGATCTTGTTGCCCACGAACTTAAAGTAACCCAGCATGGGATCAATTGGCACTTTGATGTAGTCGTCAGGGCCGCTGCCGTAGTAGACCACCATGCGGCTCATGCGCAGGCCAGCGCCGAGGTCTTGATCCAGATAGTCTTCTTGGCCGTCGTCGTCCTCGTCGCCGCTCATCATGGAGTTGATGTACGATTCCAGCACACCCAGAGCGATCATGCTGCCAAATATCTTCGTAGCAGAACGCGGGTTCAGCAAAAGACGCGTGGTTTTACGGCTTGCTTCGACACCAGCCCCAAAGAACGGGAAGACCAAGTCCAGACCGCGTGCCATCTCGCCACGCCGGGTCAGGTTAAGTGACGAGTCCAGAGCAAGGCGCGCTGCATCCGGTGCCAAGATACCTACGTCCTTTGCCGCCTGATAGGTAGCAAAACGCGCATTGAGGTCCATCATGTCGGCTAGGCCGTCTACCCAATCGTTAAGCGCGTCAAAGAGTTTGCGCGGGGCTTCCCGGGTGACGAACCCTTCTTGGCCTTTGAGGGCCTTAATCGCCTGAGCAGCCGTGCTGGCTTTCTCTTCAGCGTTCAGGAACCGGGTCTGGAGGGGCGCACCCCCTTGGCGGATCATCTCTTCGAGATCACGCTGTGCCTGTGGGATGTCTTCCTCTTTGACTTGCGGGCGCTTACCAAACGCATAGTTCTTCGTAGCTGCCCATGTGGACGGGCTGATCGCGTATAGGAACGTCTTGGCTGCCAAGTTCTTCTTAAATGCTGGGCTGCCCTTGAGGTTCTGGTGGTACATGGCCGTCGCAACCGCAGCCGACGTATCGCGCAGAGGAGCCACAAACAGCAGATAAAGCGGGTTCTTGTAGGTCAACATCCCCTTGAGGAAGTTGTTAATGTTAGCCAACGTCTTCATTGCGCCCTCAAGGTCTTTGGGCCGCATGTTGGCGTACATCCGCTTCAAGTCAGCGCCTGCACCTTCGTTTACAAATTCGATGTAGTGGGGGACGCCATTGTCTTTGACGAGCATATACTTGCCCGTTTTGTCGTTACGATATTCCTTCGCCATGTCATCAAGCGACATGGGTTCACCGCCCGGCACATCACGACCCCGCGAAACAAACTTCGGGTTCTTGGCCGAGTAGACGTTCATAATCCCTTCGAACGCACTGGGGTTCATCTTCCACAGCTTAAGAATGGGGCGCATTGCCTCATTCTCGACGTTCCTACGTACCGCCTGCTCTGCGTCTTGGAAGAGATTAAACAGTGGGTGGAATGGCATCGAGCCGCGACCAAAAGCCTGCCGAAACTCTTGGACTGTACCACCGGGGGCCGCGTTACGCAGCGCACGTAGGGCTTCCGCTGCCCGGGGGTCTGTGGCTTCCTCCATATCCGACGTGAGCATATCGCCATCCTTGGCGAAGCCTTTGAGCGGCATGTAGTATTTCTGTTTAGCCCGTAGCTCTGCTGCCGCTTCCTTGGACAGCCGCCCAGCTTTAACGCGTTCAGCGAGGATAAAGTCTACCAGTGCGTCAGCCCTGCGCGCCACTTGGTTTAGCTTAGCGAGCTTACCTTCTTCCTTGAAGGTGTTCATAATCTCATTGGCTTGCGCAGTCGTCAGACCCGAACCACCTTCGGGGAACTCTTCTGGGTTAACTTCAGCTACTGCTCTGTTACGATCTGCGGCACCACGCGCCCACAGGTACATACCAAGGTCGCCCAAATCGACACCGAGGTTGCCAGCCAAGTCCACGATGGGATCAAAGAATTTACGCTGGAGATTGCGCTCTTGTCCTGCCTGCTTGGTGCGCAGGGTCTCAAGTTTATCCTCAGTCTGAAGCGCCTCAGGGAGCGTATCAAACCCAAAGTTATTGGCAGCCCATGTATCGAGCGCCTTGGAACCTTCGAAGCTATCTGCCAGCTTACGGCGTGTACGAGAAAGCCAGCCGGGAATAACCTTAAGCTCTGACTCCTTCGGCTCAAACGCAGGTGTTAGTGTATCCGACTCTTCATCTGGGCTGACTGCAACATCAGGAGCAGCAGGCTCACTGACTCCCACTGGTCTTGGCTCAACTCCTCCAAGCTCGGGGGCAGCGGCTCCGGTAGGTACGGGTTCTCGATCAGTCGGAACGCGTGTTCCAACTCCTGCATCGACAGGTGCTGTAGGTTCTCCAAGGGGTCCACTGGTCACCTCCTCTGGCGCAGCTTCTACTGGGGCTGCTTCTTCAACTGGAGCCGCTTCAGCTACCGGCGCGGCCTCTGCAACAGGCGTAATATCTGCCAGCATCTGCTTGGCTTGCGCCAAAGCAGGAATATAGGGTTCTGCAATATCAGGATCGTATTCCCCAGCAGCAATCCGGTCTTCACGGTTTTGGATAAACGTATTGGCTGCGTCAATATCCACTGGGGTTCGCGTGGAAAGCGCCTGAGATACGGTCAAACTAAGCGCATTTAGCGCCGCATCACCGCGACGTGAGATATCAGGGCCCGCAGCCTCAAGGAACTGTGCCTTTATCTCTGCTGGCTGAACCGCCCGAACAGGCGTAATTTCAGGAAGTTCTGCTTCCGCTTCTGGCTCAACTTCGGGTGCAGGGGGGCGAGTTGTCTCAAGCCCACCAGCAACACCCCCAAGCACACCGCCAGCAAGACCTTCGAACGCAGCTTGGCCCGCAACACCAGCCATAAGGTCAGTTTCATAGCCCGCGCGCTGCTGCGCAATATTTTGCGCAAACCGTTCCTGACCTGCTTGGATGGCTTCGGGCGCTGCTTCAGCCCCGATACCGGTAGCCACGCGCCGTGCAAGCCCACGTTCTGCTTGGCCTTCGGCTGCGTTTTCTGCGATATCCGTAAAGGCGCGTTTGGCAATCGCACGACCCAACTGCTTATCAAGACCGGTTGCACTGGCAATCCCACCAAGGACACCGCCAAGTGCCTGCATATCGAGGTTATCACCGCCATAAGACTGGGCTTCTTCGGCCATGAGTCTGGCTTGTTCTTCGGAGACACCGGCTTCCCGTGCACGGTTATAAACAGCGTCGCTAATACTACCCTTAACTGTACCGACGCCAGAGATGGCACCCAGAGCAGCGGCAGCAGGAACGCCGCCACCCGTAACAGCCGCAGCGGCAAAGGGTATCGCAGAACCTACGACGCTGGCCGCAGTATCAAGGGGGTTAACCGCAAATGAGCGAGCCGCAGCCTTAACTTCTTCCCAGATACCTTTGCCTTCAGCTTCCTTACGGATAGCTTCCGCTGTGCGTGCGTCTTGGCGTGACTGGGCGGACGTTAGGCTTTGCGCATATGTGGAGATATCCTCCAGCGCGTTTGATGCCGCGTTCTCTGCGCCAAATACATCCGTAAAGGTCTTGGCCGTACCAGCTAGACCCGAAACAGCACTTAGTGGAATATCAGCGGCACCTGCCAGCAAACCGCCAACAACTGGGATTTTTTCCAGTAGGTTTTCTTTTTCGCGTGCACCACCACCGTAATGCGTGGTGGCAATATAAGCGATAGCGTCTTGCTGCGTTGCACCCTCGGGTGCATTGACCCGATACTTTTTACCATCAGGAGCCGTTACCTCGAAGGTAGGCATAGGGAATTACCCCCCTACTTGAGTAGCAGAAAAGCCTTCGTATGAAGGAGCCGAGCCTCCGTCACCTTGTGAAGCACGTAGCTGCTGGGTGATATCTTGCGTGGACCCAGCACCAGCACTACCGCGAGCTTTTTGTACTTCCGCAATAGCCATACGCTGAGCAAGTGCGCGGATTTCCTCGTCGGATGGCCTCTTACCCTTCGGGAAAGTTATAAAGCCGCCGCCTACGTTCCGGATCGGAAGTCCTTGGTCAAGACGTTGCCTAATCGTCGCTTCAAGCGTATTCGCAATCTGCTCGAACATGGTATCACGTGAAGTGGCCGCAATCCGCTGGCGCTCTATATCAGCGGCCCGATTAAGCGCACCTTCTGATATCTGCGTTTGAAGCGCAGCATAGCGATACTTCATCAGGTCTTCAGCCTGCTGGGCTTCAACACCGCTGCGATAAAGGTCAACACCAACCTTAAACGCTTCATTAGCACGCTGACGATTGCGCGCACCCAGAGCCATAAGCCCATCAAGCGCACGATCCTTGAGTTCCTTACGTTCTTTCTTGTCAGCCTTAGCGCCCGGCAATGCAGCGTTGGCGGCTTCACCAATCGCCTGCAAAAGACCCGGAGCTTTAGAGCTTGCCATATTGAAGCCCATGGTCGCCAGTGTTTCCCACATGGAGTCCTTGCGTTGCTTCTCGTAATATTCGTCCGAAGCCTGCTCTTCAAAGCGTTTGCGAGCTTTTTCTTCCAGTGCAAGTTCATCTTCGCCGGGTTTCAAGAACCGCTGAGCAACGCCCACAAAGTCCTCAAGCGACCCTACGCGTCCTTGAGCAGTACCCAGATCGCGCTCAGGAAGACGCTGTGAAAACTTGCCGGAAGCCACTTGTGGTGCGATCTGCTTGAAGAAATCCGTCGGGTTAATCCGATTACCTTCCGCGTCCCTTGCGCCAAAGTGCAGGTGATAGCCGCCATTCTTCCCGCGAACACGCCCTGTTTTACCCGAGAGACCAAGAACTTGGCCCGACTTCACGTCTTCGCCTTCTCCAACTGTAATTTCGTCGAGGTGCGAATAGGACGAAGTGGTGCCATCAGGGTGGCGGACGACAACAAAGTTGCCATTAATATCATCGGTAGCGGCTTTAACGACCTTACCGGGAGCCGGAGCGCCAATTGGCGTGCGCTTACCTACAGCAAAATCTTGGCCCTGATGCGCGCCTGTCGAACGCTTCGCCCCATAAAGCGAAGTAATGGGGGCATACAGCCAGCCAAGGGGGTTTGCCTTGGCTTCATCGCCCTGCGCAAATGCTACAATCCCGCCACCAGCATAAGAGCCGTCACGGTTCTCATCGAACATTGTGTCAGGGACTGGCAACTCGCTCAGGCCGCCGCTCTTCATGTAAGGAGGTACGAAGCCGCCTGCGGCCATACCCATCGGGGCTTCTTCTGGCATCGGCGCTTCCATAGGAGGCGCACCAATACCTGCTTCGGGTGCCATGGGGGGCATAGCTGGTGCCGTCGCACCAAGACCGCCTGTCGGAGCGAGGGGAGCCTGAGCGGGCGGACCCCCCATGACCTGTTGAGCGACCGTGGGTTTTGGAGCCGCTTCCTGCATCTGAGCAGAACGCATACGGTCAATGAACATACCAGCAAGCACGCCCGCAGTCGGGTCAACGATACCCATCTGCATGGCTTCAGCAATCTTCTGCTTGTTGCCGCCGTAGTCCTTGGCAATATCTTCCGGGGACTGAATGCGGTACGGTTTAGTTTCCATCGCTTACCCCTTAAGCATATTGTAAGTGCCGAGCGCACCGAGACCCGTACCAATAACCTGCTGAGCCAGACCCGGAGCCTGACCATAGGTTGTTTGGGTCGAAGAGAGGCCAACTGGCAACCCACGCAGGATATTGCTGAAGTAGCCAAGCTGTTCCATCGGATAGTCACGCTGGCGCAAGAAGTCCTGATACTTCTGTTCAGCCTGTTGCTGAGCCAAGGTGCGATATTCACCCGCAGTTGCTGCTTGGGCTTGGAGCCGCTGAAGGTCCGTCTGCTGCTGAAGCTGGCCGAGATTGCCAAGAGTTTGAGCCATTTGACCCGCTTGACCCAAGGCAGCCAGCCCTTGCTGTGCACCAAATTGACGCGACTGTTCCGAAGCGCGCTGCATTTCCATACCGGCTTGCTGGTTAGCGAGTGCTGCGCGCATCGCCTGTTCAGCGTTCATCCCGCGCATCTGGTTTTCAGCCGCCATATTCTGGACCCGAGCCTGCTGCTCGTTGCTGAGATTAGCCAGTGCTACCTGCATATCCGTCGTGGTCTGCAACTGCTGCGTGGAAATCTGAGAGGCAAGGTTCTGGCGCTGGGCTTCCATCTGGGCTGTACGATCACGCTCAAACTGCTGCGCTGCCTGCTCAAACGCCGACTGAAGACCCTTAGCTTGGATATCACCAAGCTGCTGGCCGAGCATACGCTCACGGCCTAGTGTCGCCAAAAGCTGACGCGAACCACCATAAGTACCCTGACGGGCTGCACCCAAGTCTTGAGCAAGCTGCTGCTGGCGGGCGTCGCGCATAGCTTCACGCTTTTGTACATCCACCACACTCTGCATGTACGGCGACATGTATTGGCTGGCTTGCCCTTGGCCGAACTGCTGCGGGGCCTGCATCTGGAATGCAGTCAAATTAGGCCGATATCCGGTTTGGGCCGACTGCATTTTGTCAGCTTGTACTTGGGGAGCCGTAACCTGCTGGAAACCAAATTGTGTTGGGGTATAATCTGCCGCTGCTAACGAACCAAGGCCCGCTGCGGTTGCAAGGCCCGAACCAGTCGTAAACTGCTTGGGGGCCTGAAGACCCATAACATTCTGCTGGACCTGCTGCTGGGCCGGAGTGAAGCCGATGTCAGCGGGGCGCTGAAAGCTATAAGGCTGGTATTCACGGTAGGACTCTGCCTGTGCCCGCTTAACAAGGTTCTCAAAGTACGGCTGTGCATACGCCGGAAGGTTCGACGTAGTCTGTACAACTTCTTGTCTTTGAACTTCAGCCATAACAAGCTCCAATTACAACGCGCCGAGACCTTTGCGCAACTTAGTATCTTCACCACGATCAGCTTTTTTCCGTGCCTTATGGGCTTTATCCATAAGTGCATAGAGTTTCTTGGCACCACCAAGGCGCTTCACGGCTTTTGCCGGGAAAATAACTTCGTCCCGAGCAACGCGAGCTTCTTGGGTTCCACCAATATTAGCAGGAATGGAGTCACTGACGCCGTCACCCGGCCCCTTTACGGGACGCCCACCCAAGCGAGCCAGCAACTCCTGCCCAGCCGAACTGCTCCCATTGCCTAGTTCGGAAACAGTGCGAGCATCAACTACAAATGCGCCATCATCCATATGGATGCCGCCCTTGGCATATGACATGTCCGCAGGAGGAATATCCCCGAAGCCTGTCGGTACGGTACCATAACGCTTGTAATAGTCTGCAAGATAATCTTGCACAGTCTGGGGCTGGGCCGCAGGGCGCGGCTGCGTCATCGGGCGCGGTTGTGCCGCCATCTGGGCACGGAATTGCTCGTTAAACGAACCGCCCGGATACTGGAGAGGGGCTGTAATTGGACCCGGGCTTGTCTCATACATCTCTGTATAACGCGGCATATCCGCCAGTAACGTAGCACCAAGCCGGTTCTGTTGCCGCGCAGTAGGCAGCTTGTTGGGGTCTGGGTTAATAGCCTTCAGCGCATCGGACGCCGACATACCGGCGAGACCGCTGGTATTAATCGTCGAATTAATCGGAGGCGACGGAGGCGCAGGGGTAGTGGGCGCTGCGTAAGGCTCCCAACGACCTTGCGCATTAGCGATAAAAGTCTGGCCTCCAAGGTCAGCCACAGAACCCGGCGTAGCGCCAGCGGGAAGTTGGGTGCCACCATAGCCCTTAGAAACTAGGTCTTCACTGCTCATCTTGGAGACGTCACCGCCATCAGCAAAGCCTGTGGGGAACTGAGACTGAAGTTCCTTCGGTACGCCGCCAGTGGCAGTCATATAGCCCGGGAACGGGTTGGTACGACGGAAGAACTGAACCTCGCCTTGGCCTTCATAGCCAGTCGGTTGCGGATCGTAAATGCGCTCTTGCGGGAGATAGGGACCTTCATAATCCCATGTCTTCTCGGGTTCCGGTCCTTTGCCCGGCTTTTTCGTCGCTTCGATTGCACCAGAGGCAGTGCTGAGCAAACCAGACGCAGCCAACATGGGTGCTGCCTTACCGATGATACCACCGGGGAGACCCGCCTGTGCGGCCTTTGCAAAGTTACCGGGGAGCGCAGCAAGCCCAGTTTTTGCAGCGTTAGCACCAATAGTTCCAGCATTGACGGCACTGGTAAGTCCAGTCCCCGCAGCACCCGGAGCAAATGCTGAAACGCCCGGAGCGCCGCCGAAGCCCGCACCAAACTTAGAGCCGATACCAACAGCATCCCTAGTTGCACCTGCACCTGCACCTAAACCGCTAGGAGGCGGTACCGCGGCCCGCACACCAGCGCCTAAACCACGAGCAAGCGAAGCGCCACCATAGGCACTAAGGCCAGCCATGAGGCCCTTCTTCAAGCTGCCTGTAAGCAAAGTGGAGCCCCCGCCTACGATACCAGCCGCAGCGATAGCGTTAACACCCGGGATGAAAGCCAAGCCTGCGCCAGCAAGGGCGGGCAATAGCTTCTTAAATACGTTACCCAAAAGGCCAGCTTCAGGGAGGCCCGTGTTGGGGTTCACGGTCATCGTCGTGCCCGTTTGAAGCGCCAGACCTTGAAGACTATTAACTTCTTCCGGCGTCATGTGGACGAGCATGGTATCTTCGCCACGACCTTGCTGCTGAAGCTGCTGAGCCATGGGGTTTACGTTACGGGTTAGGCCGCTCAGCGCAGGCAAACCACCAGAACCCGGAGCCGGGTTAAAGTTATACGTCCCGCCTGCGGGAGTATACGGAGTGGGGTTAGTGGGCTGGACGTCCAGTTCCTGCATAGCCTAAATCCTTGCGCGCTATCGTATACTTACACTGACATTACCAATTTGTCCAAATCCAATTACTGGAAGCGGGCTAATACGGGTGATCGGTGGAAATTGAGCCGAAATAAATGTAACGCCAACAATAACCGAGGGCGTAGCGGGGATAGCTGGAGTGACCCCCGGACTAGCTGCAACCGCTGGGTAATACTCAATTGAAACGGCAGTATTCGACACACGCCACATAATCTCAATGTACTGGTTAGCAGCCGTAATATCGACCATGACAGGTGTCACGGCGATAAGGTGTGACGGGTCACCGCTTGATTTGCGCGCAGGAAGCGAGAACCTGCTGTTGGAGTTGGCAAGATCAGTACCGTTCTGACGGAACCAGATGTCTACGTCGTGCGAACTATTATCCGTATTCTTGAACTGGATGCTGTAAGTAATGTTATAGATGCCCGGCTGAGCAAAGGTAATCCGCGAATTGCTCACCACCGAAATGCCATCGGGGAAATCAGAGCCGTTTAGCGTGATAGCGTAGGCGTTAGCTACACTGGCAGCAGTCTGGTCTTGGTCGCTTGTAAGCTGATTATAAGGCGTGTTTAAGTATCGCCCATCCCCATAGAAGTAACCACCATAAAAGGACTCGCCCATGATGCTGGTGACAAGCGCCGTATTAGCCTGAAGCGCGTCCGTGTCGGTGTAAGTAGTAATTGAGCGATCTGCGCCAAACAGATCAATCTGCCCTTGGACCGCCGTTAGCGTTGTAGCAGTGACATTACTCGCGGTAATGTTGGCACCAGTAAAATTACCCCCGTAAAAATTATCAGCCCGATAAGACTGCGCTTGGTTGGGGGTGAAGGAATCCAACTGCGAGAAATAGATTTCGATGACGCGGATAAGCTGCCGCACATATTGCGGATCATAGGTGGCAGGCGGGTTAGGAAGCGGAGCAGCTTTAAATTTTTCCAGAGCCATTACCGACGCCCATCCGCTCGGGCATCAAGGCGCGGGGCACCTAACTGCCATTGCACACCGAGGTTTTCAGACTGGATTTTAAAGGCCATCTGACGCGCACGCGCACGGATAAAAATCTGGTCCGTGTACTGATCTACTGAAGTTTCGACGACGAGCTTGCCTTCACTGGGGTCGCTAGACAACGAAG
>JACCDP010611987.1_pt1 | contig 55943 bp, 71 predicted proteins | sample 7445841 | NCBI WGS metagenome assembly JACCDP01 (sample SAMN15323441, study PRJNA562643) | freshwater metagenome | isolation source: river surface water | place: USA:Blue River Watershed | collected 2017-08-17 | reverse complement strand
GTCCATAGCTAAGGGCGATTCTACCACGGATATCATCCATTCCTTTGTTGAGTCCTGCATCGGAAAAAGATTGACAAGGTGTTCCGCCGACCAAGAGGTCGAATTTTGCTTTTTTGTACGTTTCATCGTATTGTAGTTTAGTAATGTCTGAAAATAAAGGAGTGTTGGGGTAATGGTGCGATAACACTTGTTGTGGGAATGTTGCAAAATCACATAGTCCCACACATTTCCAATCCAAAGGTTGCCAAGCAACAGATGCGGCTTCTATACCGCTACATACTGATAGATATTTCATTGTGTTTGTGTTTAGTAATCAAATCTAAAAATAAAATCTCTATTTTCAAAAAAATTTACAAAAAAAAATATAAACACCCTATAAAATATTGATAATCAATTACCTATGATTTCGTATTTTTCTTTTTTCCATATTAGAAATGGAAATTTTGATATTCTTAATGACAGAATATCCATAGCTTCGGAGAAAATTTCCTTCTTAACAGGTGAATTTGCCCTACCATATGCTTGTACTAAGTTACCTTTTCGAAACTGCATATTAATCCTTCTGTTCCTATACATCAGAGCGACATAAATGTATAATGCTCCGTGTAAAAACTGCTTGGACATACAATTTTTCATCTTAGTACCTTCCAAAATAAAATCATCTTCAGATAATAAAACTTTTGCTTCAAATGTTTTATCATCAATTACAATTGGTTCTTCAATCGATGAAATGATTTGTTCGGGAATGTCGTATCTAAGTTTATAACCGATTGATAAATGTTTTTTAATTAATTCCCATTCACTTATCAAATAATCAATATCATCTGCGGTTCTGATTTTCAATTTCAAATCGTATCCTCTTTCCTCTAAGTAATTTCTTAATGAAAATAAATTATATAAAGATTCAAATGGACTATCTAAACGTTCACTATCTTCCAACCACTTACACAATACTTTTGATATGGTGTCTTTTTCTTTTTCATTTTTACAAATGAATTGTTTTCTTGGGTGAAAGATAACAGAGCACATATGTCTCCAATCAAATCTCTTAATATACTCCACGTGATTCTCACCAAACAAACCACATAACCAAGATAAACATTTTATATTAACTCTACTATTCTTTCTATCTGACAATTCACCAATAAGATATTTTGATTTGATTTTATATTGGTCTAAAACCGCTGATAGAAATTTGTTATCGTTGAGTTTAAGATATTTCTTCTTTGGGTAATCCTCAAGTATGTGGTAGTAAACTCCGTCGTGAAACTTTATATTCTTTTTCACTAAATGAAAATCTACAATCAAATCAAATAGTGAAAATGACATTACACTATTCACACTTGTTTCATAATCTTTGTTTTTAATAAATGAGTCCCCGATATTATCAAACAACTCTTCTTTGATAATTTTGAATACGTCTATTTTAATTCTTTCAAATTTTACTCCCCAATAGTTTTTTCTTTTCTCACCTAAATAAAATGCCCTTTCAGTGAAATCGCAAAGCATATTAAAATTATTCTTCTTAGACCAGTTACCTGATTTAAGTGTATTGGATAAAAGTCTATGATTTTTAATTGTATAGTCTACTGATATATCACCATTAGATTTATCAATTATCAAACGGTGAGTAAACCTAACGGTATTCTCATCTGAACCGCCTCTAGTGTATTGAGTAAAATAATCTGCAAAGAATTCGATATTCTTCTCATCCGAACCTAATCTTATTTCACAGGTCGAACTTGACTTTTTATTCCTCTCAATTTTTTCTTGGTAGTGATGTATGTGTGTTATCATCTACATAAAATGTAAATAATAACACACACATAGTGTAGTCTTAGAATCCGAAAATATCCAGAGGCTCTACTTTAGGTTGGACCTGTTTACCATTAATAACCAATGGTACTTCCCTCTTTTCCAATGATTTTATTGAACCCTTATATTCGAATATTTTTTGTTTGAGGGTGTCCAAAGCCTCAAGAAAATTTTCTGGTGGTGCTGCGTTACAGAAATATCTTGATTGGAGACAAGACTTATCTCTTACATCGAATTCATTCGTTACTCTTTCAGTACCGAATGGGTCATCCTTTCTTAAAGAAATAATAATCGATATTTCTTTATTTGAATAACTTGCAACACAATGATGCATATGTGAACCCTCTTCAGAATATTCTACGTCTTGTTTTAATAATACCGGATAGAAAATATTATCGTCTGTTTTAATTGGTTCTTGGATTGTGTCTATGAGTCTTTTATCAAAAATGTATTCAATGATGTATCCTCGTTTAATTGTTCTTTGAAGTTTGGATAATTCAAGGTGTTCACTATGAAACTCTGTCCAAGTTTTGGCTCTCATCTCAGTACCTGGATAATATTCCGATACTTGTGAAATCATATTAAAGTGGTCACTGATTTGATTTAATTGTTGGTTCAATACATCTCTTTTAAAATACGAACTAAAACTTGGGCTTGTTCCACAATTCTGTTCTGCAAATTCGTTTAATAGTTTTATTAAACAATACTTCTCATTTTTACTTAAGTTGTAATTTCTACCATTTTTCTGATTATTCAAAAAAGAAAAAACCGATTGGTATAGATTAGGTGTCTTTATTTGTGAATCCGTATTAAAAATACGAGCATCAATATTTGGTAAAATTTTGGATGTCTCATCGCCAAAGTATTTTCTCAACACGTGAAGAACTTCTAAATCTAAATTAGGATTCTCGTGTAATAATTTAATTGTTTGTTTAGACTTAACACCAACCCTATCTAACACCGCAGCAACAAGTTTATTATCATTCTTCATTAAGAACTTCTTTGTTGGATAACAACAAGTGATTAATCTATGGTAATTGTTAGGGACTTTGATTCCTTTTATTTTAACAAATAACTCCACCAAATTTTCAAGTAACCATTGTGAACAATCTTTAGGTGACTTATAGAAAGGTACGGTAGTTGAGAATCCTTCAATGGTATTTAAGAAGTGATATATTGTTTCGTAAAATACACTATCATCAAATTCTTTAAGCAACTCTTCTTTAACATACATTGACTCTTGGAATGTCGAATCTTTTATATTGCGAACCATACTCTTCGTTGCGTTCGTTAATTGGGAGGAGTCCAAAATAAGGAATAGATGGGTAAAAAAGTTCTTCCTAACTCTACTTGACTTTTTAGACCCTTCGTAAGTGATGAAATCACCGGTTTTTAAATTGAATGTAACCCCACAATGTGAAGAGTGTTTTTTAAAATATCTACAATTTATGAATCTCGATTTACTATAGGTACTAAACTTCAATGTTAATTTATCACCTTTTAAGAAGATAGACCTTTCATATGTGGTTACGGTGATATTAGACAAAGGTCTCCCAAAGTGATTTACAATGTGTCTTTGTTTATTTGTAATGAATGTTTGTGGAATTCTAAAATAGTTACAAAGTTTAATGTTTTCACCTGTCTCCCCACTTGTATAGAAAAATTTGGTGTTTTTTCTTCTTTCATCACTTCTTGATGGTATTGAAAATGACATTCCTCCGCGACTGATTTTAAATCTTGAATTTCGTGGGGGAATATCTAAAGCCCTTCTTAATAAATCGGTATCAGAAATGTAGTCATCGTCACAATCAAAAGTCGAACCCATCATATTTTTGGGTTTGTCTTCTAATTTATTGTAATCCCGATATGCGTCGATTTCCGCAAAATTGTACCTCTGTTTTAATAGTTCCTTTTCCATTGTGAATTGTTTAGTCCGTACCCCAAATATAAAAAAAATTTCAAATAATTACGTATTTATCTAGAAAAAAATTATGGCTAAGACTAAAGCAACAAAAGGTGAATCAAGAAAAGTTTCTTTCGGTAAAAGAAGAAAAGGTAAGGCTAAAAAGACTTACAACAAAAACGATAGAAAAGAAAGAAATTACAGGGGACAAGGTCGTTAATATAAACGACCACCTCCCCTATAACTCCTAAAATATCTCGGTTCTTTAAGACTACTCACTTTGACCCCCTCGAATCTATTCGCGGCGTGAACAAAGTAGGAATTTCCTATATAACACCCACAGTGCCAACCAGATGGAGATTGTTTACTTCTAAAAAAAACCAAATCCCCAACTTCTAAACTGTCTTTCTTTACTCTTTGGGTTTGTTCCCATTGTCTCCAACACACGTCTTTTAACTCTTTTTTATATACATCCAAGTATAACCGCCTATTGAATTGGGAACAATCAATACCCTTTTCCGTCCTCCCTCCCAATTTATATGGTTTACCGAGCCAATGTATAATAAATTTATTTAAAGAAGTATCCCCAACAAATATCCCATCATCGAATTGTTCAATTGAGGTTTGAGATAGTGACTGAAACGTAGTCAGTGTAAAAAATATAATTAATAGTTTTTTCATCTAAAATTGTTTATTAATTCAATTAAAATGTAAGATAGTTTATATCCCGTAAAAGCACCGAGTGCCGATGGTATTGGAAATACTATCATCTTACCCAAATCAGTCACATATTTTGGTCTGTTAACGATTCTCCCCATAAAGAAATAGTAGGCAATATAACCCACCAATACCGCAATATCTGTTCTTGTTGCAATAAAAACAACCAATGTCGCACCAATAAACCCGAACGTAAAATTGTCTCTTATTCCTTCCCAAATCTCTTTAGGTGACGCGTCTTTCCACTCCTTTACAATCTTTTGTATTTGAGCCTTTTGTTTTTTCATTTAACTTATTGGTGATATTTTTATATTAATGGTTATCCCCGCAGACCCTGCGGATATATCATATGAATTGTAACGATTATCCATAATATATCCATATTTTTTGAAATAGAATATTATCACTTGTTTACCTTCAAAAACTGCATATATTGCATTGTCTGCATAATCAATTGAAGGTTGAGATATGAACCCCATTTTCCAATTGTTTCTAAATTCGGGTTCCAATTCATCAGGTGTGATATGGATATACATATTAGTTAGAAAGTGGGGCTTTTATCTTAGGATGTGATTTATAATTAATCAACTCAAAACAATCAGGTCTATAAGATAATATAATATCTTTGAATGTTTTTGGTCCTAATCGTTCTTTAACTAATTGATGCTGATACCAATTTCTTTCTGTTATTTCAATTTTAGGTAAGTCAAATGGTTCTCTGCTTATTTGTTCCTTTGCTTGTTCAATATGGTTCGAGTATAAATGTACATCTCCCAAATTACCAATCAGTTCATCGGGATGCATACCAACTTCTTTTGCTATAATCATCAATAGTAATCCATAAGATGCTATATTAAATGGTAATCCTAAAAATGTATCTACTGAACGTTGATTCCACATTAAAGAAATTGCTCGTTTAGGCGTTGATTCATAATACTTGTCATCAAAATCAGGTATCAGTTCATCGTTGAATTCCATACCAGTTTCGTAGTTCTTATTGAACCAAATTCTATATCTTTCTTTATTACTCAATTCTCTTGTATAAACTTGAAATCCATAGTGACAAGGTGGGAGAACCATTTGGTCTAACTCACCAACATTCCAAGCACTCACCATCAATCTTCTACTATCCGGATTTGTTTTGAGTTCGTTGATTAGGTTTTGGATTTGGTCAATTTCTTCACCGACCTTCCTCCAGTTTCTCCATTGAGCACCATAGATTGGACCCAAATCACCCCATCTTTCGTTAAATTCTTCGTCGGTTTTAATATTCTTAATGAACTCTTCCTTTGTTAATGGTGTAAGTTCATCAGGATTACTAAACCATTTTTCAATATGTGGTTGCATCCCCATTATATCACCAGACTTGTATCCATCAATAACGTTCTCGATTGTTTTACTATAATTCTTAAACGCATCACCATCCCATATATGACAATCGTAATCTAATAGGAATTTAATATTGGTATCACCACGTAAAAACCATAAAAGTTCCGCAACCATTACATTCCACGCCATTTTCTTTGTGGTTAGTAATGGAAACCCTTCACTCATTCTGTGACGAATTTGCCTACCGAATACTGATAACGTACCAGTACCCGTCCTATCTTTTTTCTCAACACCCCAATAAAGAATATCTTCAAGAAGTGCTTGATATCTTGTATCTAAATTATTCATATTTCAATCTATTTTTATTTTCTCTATCTAATTGACGACTATATCTTTCTTTCATCCCAATTATTCTATGAAAGTCTTTATACGCATTTGGATGATAGTCTTTTAGATATGATAATCCAATTTCATATTCACTAATGATATTTTCGTATCGATGTTCTTTATCATCGAACCCATCTTCCAAATAAAAAATTTCAGTTTGTAAAGAATCGATTACTTTGTGTAATGAATCTTCTCTACCTTTACTGATTGGTGGTGTTGGTGCAATCATATCGTGTGGTTTATTCAACGCGATGGTGAGTAAAACCAATATAATGAATACACCAAAGATAAGTCTGAGTGTTGTGTCTTTATTATCCATAAGTTATATTAATTTGTTTTTTAACATTTCAAAAAAAATCGACGATAATTTTTTATGTGCATTCTCACCGTAATGATGGTCTTCCACTACGTTTGTTTCCATTTTTATCGTTTCAAATTTTAATAATTTATGTGCGTTAAGACTAATATTGTCATCAAACGGAGTCCAATGTATTATTCTGTTTTTATTCAGTGTGTGATTTATAAAATGAATCCAAGTATTAACTTCATTATAATAAATTAAACTATCTCGGTTTATAAAAATTTCCTCAATTGTTGTTCTTGAAACATCAGTATGATGACTAAGGTGGTAATCGGTAACCGCCCCCGGCACAAACTTCACCCAACTTCCGTCTTTTGATGCTAATCTAAACCTTATAATACTTGACCAACCAATTATGATTATGTCATTTTCATTTATTAGGTGTACCTTTTTACAAAGAGACTCAAAAATAGAATAATTATCAAATCCACCCACACCACAATTTTCAGACTCTATCCCCAATTCTTCACTTAAAAAATCACAATATACTTTTGGGGTGTATCCTTTAAAATCGATGTAATTTTTAGACCATTCGGAACCGGTGGTATATCTTTGAGTGTAACTATCACCGAAACACCATAGTTTATTTTCCATTGTAATATGCGTTTCTTTGAATTTGCACTCCTGCAAAAAATGTTAACCATCTAAAAGAAAATCCAACCGCTGGTGTTGCAATTCCTGTTTCAAAAAACACATCTTCCCTATAAAAGAAAACGATGGTTGGAATTAAAAACCAATGATATTTCTTTTTATATACAAACCAATCAAAAAGATATTTGGGTTCTTTATTCGTCATAATTTCCAGTTGTCCTTCTTAATAATCTATCAACATCATCTTCTCTTTCTTTGAGTTCAATGATTCGAATGTAATAACCATCTTCTTTTGCTTCTGAGTTTTCGGCTTTTACATTTTTTTCAAACCACTTACTAAACCATTTACCTTTATATGTAAGTACTTGACATCTTTCGCTGAATTCCTCAGCATCAGATTCGTCCAACAATCCTTCAGCAACAAGTTTGTTCAACACAATTTCTTTAACCTTGTTGTAGTTCTGCATCTCTGCCGTTAAGTCCATCATCTTCTTTGATTTTTAATAATGATTTATAAACAATGTGTGCTTCGTCCAATGAGAACATCCCATTTTTGTTACAGTATTCCAAAGATGCTTCAATCATTTTGATTGCGAGTCCTTTAGTTAACTCTTCGGTGAGTCCCCTTAGTTGTTCTTTTGAGTGAAATTCAACAATTCCTCCAAATATACTTTCCATATGACAATAATATTAAATTATTTTGTAAATTCCAAATAATTATAGATAATATGGTAACAATCAACGATAAATCCTTCCCTGCGGAATATCTTCAAAACCCTGAAGACCTCCAAAGAGGTATGATGGGTAGAGATAACTTAGAGGGTTGTATGGTTTTTAAAATGGGTATGGGTACACACTCATTTTGGATGAAGAAATGTCTAATACCTTTAGATATTGTCTTCGTTAACAAAGGACGTATCAGTAATATCCACCGCGACTGTCAACCTTGTGATGACGATTGTGACCAAAGATATTCAGGAATTGGTGACCACGTCATTGAATTTCCTTCAGGTGTATCCAATGGTTGGAAAATTGGAGACAAGGTTAAAATGTACCTTGGGACTCCTCAAAATCCTGTGAGATAATCTCTTCTACCGGTACAATAAAATCGTACTTAACTCTTGGTTTTACTTTCTCAAATACCCAAAAATATGAATGATATTTTCTGGCGTGTTCTTGTTTTGTCCATTTAGTTCCGAAACTATTGATTCTCACATTGTTATGAAGAACAAACATATCTCTCGGATAGAATCCGATGTTGATGGCCATATTCATAATTAAACAATGTGTAAAGTGATTCTTACCTCCTGAAACAGTATCCTGACATTTGAACACAACGATACCGCCTTTATCAGTAATTCGATATAACTCTTTTAATGTGTTATAGTAATTCTTAGTTAGGTGACTATAACTCTCATATCCTTCATATCGTTTAGCTATAATGGAACTACCCTCTTTATTATCTCTATATGATTTACCAGCAATAACGAATGGAGGGTCGTACATAATACTTGTCATTGAACCGTCTTCGAAAGGTAGGTTCTCAGAATCTGCTTGAATAATTGTATCATTCTTAGGAAACAAATCTGTTTTGATTTTAGGACCCTTTAAATTCTTCCAAAAATTACCTGTAGAATATGTACAATCAAGGTCGAACTGTTCAATATTGTACAGTTTCATAATATTACTGATGACATCATCGTTAGTGTTGTAAACGCTTTTAATTGGTTTAAAGTCCTTTTCCATTTAAGATAAGAATGTTTTTAATTGTGGATTAATAAATTGTTCAAATATGATTTTTTGTGATTCATTCCCAAAATGTGAATCATTTGGTATTGTTGGTAGTTTTAATTTTTTTGTAAAATCTTCCACCGTCCCATTAATTATACACATATTTTTTAACAAATCCAAATATTTGATTTTTTTTGCGAGTTTTTCTAAATCAACGTACCAACTGAAAAATATTGGTTTTGCTCCGTTTTTTTCACACAGATACGCCATTGACATCATTGTATGAATTAATTTGAATTCGAGATTATATCTCGATGCAACTGATTGACTATAAATAAAATCTAATGAAGATGTGTAATCCTCATAAAACATTGATTTTATGTAATTATCATTTCTTACAGTAGTGAAGTTTATTACCTGAGCACCATTTATCATCGTTGGGGAATGTGGTCCTAACTCTTCTTCCTCTTTTAATACACTCACACCCATCGTAATTCTTGCTGGGTGAGTGAGTTGAATAACCACGTGAGTTATATCAGTGTAGTTATCAAAAATATATTTTAATTTTTCGATATTGATTTCGTTTGCACCGCCTCTTGATGATGTCGGTACCACCTCCACTTTATATTCTTCTCCCATCCAATACCACCAAGGTTTACCCCCGTAGTTTTTTGAACTGTGTGAACATCCCGTTATCCCTATTTTCATTACGACTTGATTTTTATCTTCCTTTTAGTTACATTTTAATAAAATATACCATTTAAAAAACAATAAACCAAAATATTTATAAATAAAAATATCACTATGGGATGTGGATGTAAAAAAAGAAGTACTCAACCTCAAAACACACCGATGCCGATTGCGGTAAACTTAGATTTTTCAAATCAAGCGGTGGTAACAGAATCTGGACCTGTTACAGAAGAGCAACAATCACTTATTAATGAGATTGCTGATAAATTAAAAGATATCACGTCTAATCCAGAAGAATAATTAACTTATCGGATGAGATTACTTATCCGATATTTTATTACATAATCAATATATAAGAATATATATACTAATATGAAAGCGGAAGTAAAACTCACAAGTGTAAACATCCTCGATGACGTTTATAAGAAATTTAAAGTGAAATCAATTGAAGGTTCAATCAACTTACAAAAATTAGTTAATAGGTCATTAGACTTATATAACAAAGATGAAAAGTTTAGAGAATCGATTAATAATCATAATGGCTTAGCATCTAGCGGTTCAAAGTTCTAATTCAATGAAGAAAAAAATATTGTTATTGTCTGATGACTTAAGAATGACATCAGGTATATCAACAATGTCTAAAGAAATTGTTGTTGGGACTATTCACAAATACGATTGGGTACAATTAGGTGCATCAATTAAACATCCTGAACTTGGAAAAATCATTGACATCAATGATGATATTAGAAAAAGAACGGGTGTTGAAGATGCATCATTAAAAATTTATCCGAACAATGGTTATGGTGATATTCAAACACTAAGAAAGTTATTAGACATTGAAAAACCTGATGCTATCCTACATTTCACCGACCCACATTACTGGCAGTGGTTGTACGATAATGAACACGAAATAAGACAACGTGTTCCATTACTTTATTATCACATATGGGATGATTTACCAGACCCTAAGTACAATAGAAACGTATATGAGAGTTGTGATTGGTTAGGTTGTATATCTAAACAAACATATGGTATTGTTCATAGAGTTGGTAAAATGAATGATAAGGTTACATATAAACCTTTAGAAGATTGGCAAATTAAATATGTTCCTCACGGAATCAATCCTGATGTTTTCAAACCATTGGATGAGGTTTCAGATGAAATTAAAAACCTTGTTTACAACGGTAAAGAATATGATTTTATTTTATTCTATAACAACAGAAACATCAGAAGAAAACAACCATCTGATGTAATTTATTCATATAAATTATTCTGTGACAAATTAACAAAGGAACAGGCAAGTAGATGTTTGTTATTAATGCACACCGCCGCTGTTGATGAAAATGGAACTGATTTACCCGCAGTAATTGACGCACTCTGTCTTGACTATGAAGTTAGATTCACTGGCGTTAAATTAGAACAAGATAAGTTAAATGAAATTTATAATCTTGTTGATTGTACAATCAATATTGCAAACAACGAAGGATTTGGTTTGACTACTGCCGAATCATTAATGTCGGGTACACCAATACTTGCAAATGTTACAGGTGGTTTACAAGACCAAATGGGATTTGATTTTACTGAGGATGATTATATCACTATCGGTTCATTACATCATAAAGAAAAATCAAGACACTTAGTTCAAGAAGGTGAGTGGGTTGTACCTATATGGCCGTCAGCAATTAATGTTCAAGGGTCTGTACCTACACCATATATTTTTGACGATAGAGTAAATGATGATGAAGTTGCAAATGGTATTGCCACTCTATATGCTTGGGGTAAAGAAATCAGAAAAAGAAATGGTTTGAAGGGTAGGGAATTTGCAATCAAAAATCTTTCCTCAAAAATTATGTGTGATAAGATGATTGAAGGAATTGATGAAACAATAAAAAATTGGAAACCGAGAAAAAGATTTGATTTATATAATATAGTATGAGACCATTGTTATTATTTAGAGGACCTGTAAAAACGAGAAGTGGGTATGGAGCACATTCAAGAGACCTACTACAAGCGTTATATGAGATGGACCTTTTCGATATTAAAATTGATAGTTGTAATTGGGGAGTAACTCCATTAACTGCATTGGAAGAAGATAATCCATTTCATAAGTGGATTGAAACAAATGTAATTACTCAACTTGCAAAGACTCCTGACATTTATGTTCAGGTTACAGTACCCAATGAATTTCAAAGGGTTGGGAAAATCAACATAGGAATCACAGCTGGTATTGAAACCACAGTTGCGCCAAAGGATTGGATTGATGGGTGTAACAGAATGGACTTAATCATTGTTACGTCTAAATTTTCAAAGGATGTGTTGTTGTCAACAGTCTACAATGAAACTGAAAACAACACAGGTAAATTGGTGAAACAATATAAGATAGAAAAACCTATTGAAGTTTTATTTGAAGGGGTTGATACCAACATTTTTAATAATGAATACAAAGGTATCGATGTTGATATTAAGGAAGATTTTGCTTATCTTTTTGTAGGTCATTGGTTGAGGGGTGATTTGGGTCAGGATAGAAAAGATGTTGGAATGTTGATAAAGTGTTTTATGGAATCATTTAAAGATGATGACAATAAACCAGCCTTAATTCTTAAAACTTCATCATCAACTTTCTCAATTAAAGAAAGAGAAAATATGAGAATGAAGATAGAACAGATAACTAAAGGTTATGAAAATCCACCATCAGTTTATCTTCTATTTGGTGAATTAACTAATTCAGAGATGAATGAATTATATAATCACCCAAAAATTAAATCAATGGTTTCAATCACAAAAGGTGAGGGATTCGGAAGACCTTTGTTAGAGTTCACTATGACTGGTAAACCAATCGTAGCATCTAATTGGTCGGGACATAAAGATTTCTTACCAATGGATAAAGCGGTAATGATTGGAGGTTCGTTAACTGATGTTCACGATAGTGCGATTGATAGTTTTATTATCAAAGGGTCCAAATGGTTTACCGCAAATTATAATGAATTTGCTGAAGTGTTAAGATTGGTTAAACGTGATTACGATACCTTCTTAGATAAATCAGAAATTCTAAGAGAAGAGAATAAAGAATCATTCTCACTTGAAAAAATGAAAGAAGTATTCTTGAATATTATTAAACCATACACAACTCAACCTAAAGAACATAAATTGGTTTTACCAAAATTGACTAAAGTTAAGTAATGAAGGACTTTAAATTTTTCAGAAATGATGAATCAGTCGGAGTGATAAATTTAATGGATTACGAACCTCAGTTTACATTTAGACAACCCACGTTTAATGATACTGAGTTTTGTTATCAGTTTGATAACGAAGAGCCTGTAGTTTTTGGAACTGGTCCTAATGATTTACATATTCACATATCACCATCTCCAAATGGTAATATAGAATTTAACAATAACGGAAGAGTCTTTAGATTATTTGCAAGAGAAAGACAAAATGATTAGAGAGTTTAAATTTTTTAAAGGGATAACTGAGAAAAGAGTATTCACTGTACATTATAATGAAAATATTGTAAGGAATATCGATGCGGAAGATGAATTAATTAGAATAATGTCTGAAGAAATTGCAAGGGAAGTTGATAATGATATAATCAGAAGACTTACAAGAAGAATAAACGGAGGAGAAAATCAAAGAGCATAATATGAAATTAAGTTACGCGATAACAGTTTGTAATGAACTAAAAGAAATATCAGAACTATTACCATTTTTAATTGAGAACAAAAATATCGATGATGAAATTGTAATATTATTTGATGAGAAAAATGGTAGTAAAGAAGTTTTGGATTATCTTTTACCATTTAATAAATTACCAAACGTTCAAACTTGGAGAGGATTGGATTTCAACAATGACTTTGCTGATTGGAAAAACAAACTATCAGATTATTGTACTGGTGATTATATTTTTCAATTGGACGCTGATGAAATGATTGGTGAAGTGATTATAAAAAACATAAAAACGATTTTAGAAGCTAATCCTGAAGTTGATTTGTACTATCTTTCGAGAATCAATACTGTTGAGGGAATTACTGATGAACACCTTAGAATGTGGGGTTGGAGTGTGAATACGAAAGGGTGGATAAATTTCCCTGATAGACAAGGTAGAATATTCAGAAAGAAATTAAAATGGTTTGGTAAAGTTCACGAAAGAATTATGGGAGCTGAAACCATTACCGCTTTACCTGATGATGAGGACTTTTGTTTGATTCATCGTAAGGAAATAAAAAGACAAGAGAGTCAAAATAATTTTTATTCAAACATATAAAATGAAGGTATTAATTACAGGAGTCGCCGGTTTACTAGGTTCAAGATTGTCTGATTACATAATTGAGAATCACCCTGATGTTGAAATCGTTGGTATCGATGATTTGAGTGGTGGATACAAAGAAAACGTTAATCCAAAAGTAGAATTTTGGCAAATGAATTTGGTCACTCATCCAATTGAAAATTGTTTTGAGGTTCATAAGTTTGATTACGTTTATCACTTCGCAGCATATGCCGCTGAAGGTTTATCACCATTCATAAGACAATACAATTATGAAAACAATTTAGTGGCAACCGCAAGGATTATAAATCAATGTATCAAACATAATGTTAAACGTCTGGTGTTTACATCAACATTAGCAGTGTATGGTCATCAAGATGGTAACATTTTTGACGAAGTACAAATACCAAAACCAATTGACCCATATGGTGTGGCTAAATTTGGTTGTGAAATGGATATACAGATTGCAGGTGAACAGCACGGATTAGATTGGTGTATCATTAGACCTCACAATGTTTACGGTGTTAAACAGAACATATGGGACAAATACAGAAATGTGTTGGGTATTTGGATGTATCAACATTTAATTAACGAACCGATGACAATATTCGGTGATGGGAATCAAACCAGAGCGTTCTCTTATATTGATGATAGTTTGGCTCCGTTATGGAAAGCGTCTCAGGACCAAAGAGCAAGTAAGCAGATTATTAACTTAGGTGGTATTAGAGAATATTCAATTAATGAAGCGAATGAAACATTAAGAGAAGTAGTTGGTGGAGGGACCGTTAAGTACCACGAGTATAGACACGAAGTTAAACATTCAATACCAACTTGGCAAAAATCAATTGACCTTTTAGATTTTGAACATAAGACAGATTTAAAAGAAGGATTAACAAAAATGTGGGAGTGGGCTAAACAACAACCCGTTAGAGAAAGATTCGTATGGTCGTCATATGAATTAGATAAAGGAATTTATTCATTTTGGAAAAAGTAATATATGATAAGCGTAATAATGCCGACAATGTTTGTTCCTGAAAATACAGTGAACTTAGTTAAGAAAGTGACATCACATCCACTCGTTAGTGAATTAATTTTAATTGATAACACAGAAGATGATGTTATTCACATCACAGAAGAGATACCCAAACTCGTGTACATAAAAGAAGGTAAAAATACTTTTGTAAATCCTGCGTGGAACAAAGGAGCATCTTTGGCTAAAGAAGATAAATTAATGTTTTTGAATGATGACATTGATACAGATTTTCAAATCATCGATTTAATACACGAACACATTACCGATGGTAAAGGAATCATTGGTTTAGGTGAAGGTTGTTGGAGAAACAAAAGAGGTGAGTTTAGATTGTCGCCAATAAATGAAATTGTTGGTGGGTTTGCTTGTATGTTTTTTATTCATAAAGATTCATACAGAGAGATACCTAACGAACTAAAAGTTTGGTATGGTGATAATTTCTTAATCCATAAAACAGGAAAACAGGCATATCAAATTATGAATTGGCAAATGGGTGGTGACATATCAAGAACTGTCTTAAAACCTGAATTTAGACCGGTAATAAACGAAGATGCTTCTCATTGGTCGACAATATCAAGAACATACAAATAATGAACATAACATTAGTACTAGCTGTTTTTAATAAATTAGATTTAACTCAAAGATGTTATCAGAGGATAAGAGAAATCTACCCTAACGAACCATTAGTTATTAGTAGTGGTGGTTCAGATGATGGAACAAAAGAATGGTTAGAATCTTTGGAAGATGACCACTTATCATTTATTCACGATGATGATAGATTAACTTTCTCTGAAACATATAACGCAGCAATTAAATTAGTAGATACTGACAAATGTGTTTTAATACATAACGATATGGTTATCGGGAAACACTTCTTAGAAAACCTTGATAGTATGTTGGAGGAGGATTTGTTATTATGTTACACAACAGTTGAGCCACCGGTGTTTAAAGGTCATTTAAGACCAGGTAAAGTTCTTATGGACTTGGGAGATTCATTTGATAATTTTAACCACAATCTATTCGAACAATATGTTGAACTTAATAAAGATAGAAAGACATTACACGATGGTGGTGTATTCTTTATGAGTGGATATAAAAAAATGTTTGATGATGTTGGCGGATTTGATGGATTCACATTCGTTCCCGCATTTTGTGAAGACGATGATTTCTTATTGAGAGCGAAGATTAAAGGGTATAGAATTAAAACTACTGATTGTGCAATTGTGTATCATTTTGTTTCTCAGACATCAAGGTTTAGTGAGGAGTATAAATCAAATAGAATACAATACGAAATCAATTCAAATAGAAACTTTGTTAGAAAGTGGGGAATACCATTCTCAGTATTTCACGAACAAAGATATTGGGAAGATAATAAGTTTGAATATAAGATATTTGATATGGGGTTTACGGGCGGTAAATCAAGATTATTTCAAATTGAACCTTTCTTCGATAAATTAAACGTTGGCGGTGAAATTCCCGAAGACTACGTATCCAACGAACAGAAGAACACTAGATACGATTTGAGAAGTAAGTTTACGTTTACAGATAATGTAGATGTGATGGTTTATGAAACCTCACCATTCAATAGTTCAGATATAGACGTATTGACCAAATTGAGATTATCAATACCTTATTATGAACCTGGTGAATATCAAATAGGGAATATGTTAATAGAAATAAAAAAGGAGATTTAAAATCTCCTTTATTTTTTTACTAATTTAAATAAGATGATGTAATCATCTTGTGTTTCTCCTGCTCTTATGAGGTCTTCTTTAGTTACCTCAGTGATTTCAAATTCAATTTCATTTTTAAGTAACTCAGCATATTCTTTGTCAAAGGCAAGATACTTTTCATTATACTTTCTACCAATAACATTACCTTTATCATCTAAAACCTCATCAAAAGTTTTAACCATAAGTCCTCCTTTACCATCGTCCTCTCCGTGTTTCTTAATTAATTCGTCTTTAAGTTCGTTTACCTTCTTTCTTTCATTTTGTAAGAACTCAACAGTTTCCTTAAGTTCGTATTTCTTAATAATTGATAAATTTTGTTTCAAGAATCCTTCATAAATGATTTCACCCGTTTGTTGATTCATCAATCCATTTAATTCGCTCTCTAATTGTAGTGCGTCTTTCAATGATAATTTTATCTTTTCCATAAATTAATTATAAATAAAAATAGTGTAAAAATCAATATTAAGATACTGGATTACAAGCAGTACATCCAGGATTGTATGTATAATATTGACAACCATATCCACAATCGTAATAGTTAGAACCAAATCTATTAACAGTCGCATAATAGTTTTGATTTAATTCTCTATAACTTAATTCTCTATTATATACCTGAAAAATACCTATATCGCCCCAAAATTGTGAGGCACTATTAACCGACGTATTTCCATTATGGTATCCACCTATACTACCAAATCCCCTGTTGTATCTTGCGTTTTCATTTGAAATGGTACCTCTGTATGTTTCGTGAGAATTGTTTATTGATAATATGTAGTGAGGTGAGGATGGTCTAAATCTAAAAGCCATCATATTCCAAACACCTGTATCATAACCAGGTAATGATGTTTGGTCATAACCACTATCTATAAAACCCACAGAATCATTATCATATATACCAACATTCCAATCACCACTTTGTATAATAACGTGATGGTCATTGACATAAGACCTAGTTAATGTTCTCCATTCTGATGTTGAGTTTTTTACTCTTGTCCATACTATATATGTTACCCCGTTGGTATCACTCAGTGATATATCACTGTCGTTTTTTGCGCATCCGTAACTTCCATTAAAATCCATATATTTTGGACCTGATGAGTTATATGCACTTGAATTGATATTAAAATTAAAACCGTTTAATGTTAAATCTGTCCACACGGATGCGTAATCAACAGTAACAGTACCTACAGTATATGTTCCCGAATCACTTTGGTTATCGTCGGTATATCTAACCAATGTCACCTCATCTCCTGAATTAGTTACTAACATAATCCTTGAGACTCTTGGGTGGTGTGAGTTAACTGCACTTCCTTCAACATATCTCCAATATCTATGTGGCGATGTTGGGGACGAACTTGTTATTGTTCCTGTTTGGACACCATAATCTGAATTATTTGACATAACTCCACTAAATGCAGTTGTCCAATTCGAATTATCATCACTCCACTGAACCGAATAATTAGCAGACCTTAATCCACTAAAAACAGAATAAATTCTAGCAGCAACAAATGTTCTTGTACTTGAATAGCTATTAGCGTTTCCAGCATCCAAATACAAAACTAAACCGTCTCTAACAACTCCAGACATTTGTGTGCCAGAGCCATCTATTGACTTAGATAAAATAATATTTCCACTAAGGTTTAATGGCATTCTCTTTCTACTATTTTAAAATTTCTACCGATGTATCTATCATCAGTTTGTAACTCAATTATTTTGTTCGAAGCTTCCTCTTGTGTATCATAACAAAAAATCTCATCATTATCAATACAACTACATTTATCTATGTAATTAAAATCATCATCCCCTTCAATTACCGGCAAAAGTTGTTTTAAAATTACGTAACCCATACTTAAAAAATTATAATGTTTGATACTATTGTTATTCCAGAACCATTACAGGCTCTTCCGTGTGTTGGTCCTGCATATGATGTTCCGTTTCTTCTCGATAACATTGTAAATCCTCTATTAGAACCGGTGTAGTAACCACTATGCATAAAATTAGTTGGTTCATTATCACAAGCGTTTGACTTTTTGGTGTACTGTGGTAATTCAAATGAATTAAATGGGTCCATAAATAAATCACCACTACCCGCATCCCAAGTTAACATTCCTGATGATGGTGAATATCCGTCAGCATTAAAATTCCAACAAGATGCGGTTCCCTCCATATAAAAATCACAAATTAAGTACGACCATTCAATATCTTTTTTTATTTTGATGGCAAATCCACTACTATCACAACCAGCATTACTATGTTGAAAATTCAATCTATAATATCCATTTGAGTCATTGCCCGATGAGTTAATACTCGATGTACCTGAGGTATATACGGCATCAACCATATTAGCCGTAACTCTTCTAAATCTATGACCATATAGTGTGTTATCAGGTGTAACCAATTTTGACGACAATATTTTACCTCCTATATCAAATCCCATATTAAATGCTATATTTGTTTTTTTGTACAAAATAATTCTGATATATCTCAGCGGAACTTAAACCTCTATTATAAACCATAAACAATCCCAACTTACCATCCCAATTTGATGAAGTTGCACTTGAATAGTCATTATCTCCACCAATATATAATTGAGTACCTCCTAATGTAATATCCGCAGCGGCTGCTGTGTTTTTTGCATATTGGACTCCGTTCATATAGATTCTTCTATCGTTACCATTTCTTGTAACTGCCCAAATTCTCCAATTAGTCATATCGGATAATGTGAATGTATAATTGGTTCTCGTATCAGAGTCACAACATCCACCTTGGTCAAAGTAAATGGTGTTATTGGACCAACCAGGATGAACAAATATCCCTCTTGTTAAAGTTCTTGTGGGTGCAACAAATTTAAAAACCGCATTTGCACCTCCATTATTTGTTTGAGATGCCCAAATAATTGAATATCCGGTGGTGTTATCTAATCCGTAGTTTTCAGAATTCAAACCTCTACACATATTACCATAGGGTGAAAAATATGAGGCAGCACCATTTGATGTCCAAGATGGTGAACTACCCCAAGTTGCGTGTTTACCTAAACCACTTAAATCATACCAAGTGTTTCCGGAACCTGGATAACTGTTAATATCACCAGCGTCTAAATAACACTGTAAACCGTTAAGTACAACATTGTTTATTGAATTTGAACTTAGCGAATTAGATGTAATGATGTCACCGTTAACATTTATTGGCATAATTTAACTCATATAAAATTCTACCGCTTCTTCATTTGTGTCAAAACATTTAGTTTCAACAAGAGCGTTTTCTATTATTGTGTATTCAACACACCATTTACCATTTTCATTTTCAAACAATCTATGATATATTCTTTCCATAATTAAATCTTTTTTGGTGGTGCCGCTGATGGGTCAACTTCTTGTAATAAGAACTTAAACACTTTATTAGTTTTGTTATTATATATGAATAAATCTTCTTCACCTTCTACAATTGTATAATCACCAATACCGTTGGACATACTTAAGTCAGAGGTGAATACCGTGTTCCATCTTAGTGAAGATGAACCTAAATTATATGTACCATTAACATTTGGTAGTAAATGACCTGAAGTATCCCAATATGCTCTAATAGTGTTTCCTGTTTTAACACCAAAATTAGATGATGAATATGTTCCAACTGTGCCATAACCTGATGTTTGATGTGCACCGAATTGTAATTCAACTCCATTACTATTACCATAAATTCTAACTAATCCATATCCCGAACCACCATTGACCGTATTAATTGCGTTGGTGTAAGAAGTAATAATTTCCCCTGTCACTGTTCCTCCAGCTAAAGGTAATGCATATGAACTATAACTGTTGGTGTCTAAAACATCGTAGAAAGTTCCTCCCCCTCTTCTTTGTTTCCACGTTCCTTCGGCCCAACCATTAGCATTACCATTAAGATATATGTCTCCTGCTGTGATTATTCGATAACTTGTATTGGGTGATTGACCTACACCTAAATAACCATTAACATTTGTATTTCCTGACGTATCTACAGTAATTCTTGCAGTTGCACTACCATTAGTATACAAATAAACTCCATAACCAGTCTCTGCCCAAATACCAACATCGTAATTTGAGTTTCCTTCCCACAATCCTCTTCTTGTGAATCCACCTGTGTTTGCAGAATCTGCCGAGTTTCTTATTCTAAATCCACTATTTTCTTTTGCGTCAAAATATGAACTACCTTTAACACCCGCAAATGTTGGTGTACTTGATGTTAACACCGCTTGATTTATGTACGTACCAAATCCAGATGTAGAGGCAATTGATATTTGTGATGAACCAGATACTAATCCTGATGGTACTCCTGATATTGAACCAAAAGATATTTGACTTGAGCCCGACACTATTCCGCTCGGAATTCCGGATATTGAGCCATAAGTAATTTGTGAAGAACCTGATACAACACCCGAAGGTAGTTGAGCCGAGCCGCTCCAAACACCTGAACCATTTAAGACTTGTGAAGAACCAGATACCAATCCTGAAGGAACCCCACTAATGCTTCCAAATGTAATTTGAGACGAGCCAGATACTAATGTAGGCTTATCAGTGATTCCATTAAAGGAAATTTGTCCTGAACCAGAAACAACTGAGATACCATTGAAGAATGCTCCTGAATGTATTGTTGTTCCCGCTAGTACTTGTGATGAACCTGACACAACACCTGAAGGTAGTTGTGCAGAACCCGACCAAACACCAGAACCATTTAGCACTTGGGATGACCCCGATACTAAACCTGATGGTATTGAACTAATACTTAAGAATGTAATTTGAGATGAGCCAGAAACTAAGCTAGGTTTGTCTGTAATTCCATTAAATGAGATTTGAGACGAACCTGATACTAAAACGGTTGTTGTGGAAACAATACTACCAGTTATCGATAAACTACCACTAATTCCAATACTACCACTTAATTCAGAAATAACCGAATCCCCAATATGGTCACCACCTATTGATTTTGGAATTCTTCCATTTGTTAACGTTTGTTCATCACCTAAAGAACCACTATTTCTCGGTCCTGCTATGAACATAGCCCCACCATAGTGTGAGTCTGAACTATTCTGATAAATCCACCTATTATTTAATCCGTCCCAAAGTAAAGACGCTGTAACGTTGCCATTTGAACCCGAATCGTGAACTTCTAATCCTGAAAATCTTTGTGCGGGATACGAAGCATTAACGACAATTACATTATCTTCAACAATTAATTGTGAAGCGGTTGAATAAACAATTGATGATGAGCCAAGTACTGTTAAATTTTGGGAAACGATTAGACTACCTGTGATGGTTTGACTACCGTTGAAACTATTTGAGCCAGTTGTTGCATAACTTCCTGTCTTTCCCTCTAATGATGATAATCTATTCTCCTGATTTAAATCTGTAGTGGCAATTGATGAACTGAATGTTGAATACCCTGTTGTACTTGTTATATTAACTTGTGCTGAACCTGATATAACTCCTTCCGTATTAAGTTTATTCTTAATTGTTGTGTCAATTGATGATGTAAATGAATTCAAACTACTTGTTGCAGTGTGAATTGCATTTACATTGGTATCGTTAGAAGAAGTATATGAATTCAAACTACTTGTTGCAGTGTGAATTGCATTTATGTTTGTGGTATTAGAACTTGTATATGAATTCAGACTACTCGTAGCTGTATGAATTGCATTTATGTTTGTGGTGTTAGAACTCGTGTAAGAATTTAAACTACTTGTTGCGGTCTGTAAAGTACCTATCACAGTATTATTACTACCAGTGTAAGTGTTCAAAGTTGCAATAGAACCACTAATCCCTTCAATGGAATTTAATCTTCCATCTGCACTACTTGTAAATGAATTTAATGATGCGGTTGAGGTGTGGATTGCATTAATATTTGAAGTGTTTGAACTAGTGTAGGAGTTCAAGCTACTTGTTGCGGTTTCAATTGATGATAATCTTGTTAATGTTGAAGAACTAAACGTATTTAAAGACCCTGTTGAAGTTTCTAATGAACCGATTCTCGTCTCAATATTAGATGTTGTTGTTGCAATTGATGAACTAAATGACGTGTACTCTGTTGTACTTGATAGTGTTACTTGGATAGAACTTGATATAACACCTTCATCATTAAGCCTATTCTTAATTGTTGTATTAATAGATGAAGTAAATGAATTTAACGAACCTGTAGATGTTTCTATTGAACTTAACCTTCCGTTTGTGGAAGATGTATAACTGTTAAGAGAACCTGTTGAGGTCTCAATTGAATTAAGTCTCCCATCAGCCGAAGATGTGAATGAATTTACAGAACCAGTGTGTGAACCAAATTCTGTTTCAGATACAAAGACAGTGTCTAATGAAGAGCTAAAACTTTCTAAATTACCTACTCTGGTGTTTAAGGATGAGCTGACATTGGTATATGATGAGGTAAAACTATGGAAACTAGAGGTAAGTGTATACCTCGGAGCTTCCGATGCGGTTAATGCGTTGGTGGTGGTACCACTAATCGTAGCGGTAACCGTTCCTAAGACCGTTAAATCCCCTTCAATTTGTGCCGAACTCGATACGGATAAAGACCCGGATATGTGTGCGTCAAATATTTTCATCTAATATATTATTATACTTAGATAAATACTTTGTTTGTCCTTTATGACTTCGAGTTATTTAGGTAAATAATGGGGAAAACCGGATTTTATATAATCATATAATCTTTTTGCATATTCCTCGTTGTGTTTATGGGTTGCGTGTTTACCATCAACCGAAAACTCCCTAAAATCACCATAGTCACCGTCAAAACGATGTTTATCTGTATATTCGTTATCCATTAAGAAACATCCGTTCCATATATATGGTATGTTTCTGTTCTCCAAAAAGTTAGTGATGAGTAAATGATTTTTATACCATCCTATTAAATCATTTTCATCGTGGGTAATTCTAGCAATTGATTTGTACTCTTCCTTACCTTCAGGGTCCTCTTTAAAGTATCCCCAAGGTGTCATATGAAATGGTTCCAAATCTCCGTTATAACGGTAGTATTCCTTACGAGAGGGATAGGTGTACATAATATTCACCAAATTGGGTCTAATTTTCTGTGTTAGAGTGACAATGGTCCTTGCTATGTAGTCATTACTCCTTCCACCAAAACCTAAGTTTAAATCTACACCATTTTCAATCTGTCTTGAGAAGTAATGTGGCCAAGTTTGGTCATCACTAACCCCAACTCCCTCGGTATGGGAACAACCCACAGACATAATTCTAAATCCATCTTTGTATAAAGAATCGCCCCTGAATCCCATTTCGTTGTATGTGTATGTATTTGTTTTGGATGTATCAGAACCAGAAACGTCGAATGTTTTATTTCTACGCTCGTCCAATTTCCAAGAATGGTTACCAACCTCGAATCCCGAACTTGTCCAAAACTTCATTGATTTCATATTAAACTACCTTTTGAATTTATATCTATCTCATTATTAATTAATTTCTGATAAAATATATTTTGTGTATTAACTTTATCGAGCAACCATTCAATTTCTTTTGGGTACATATCGGTTAACATCTTAAATAATTCGTCTTTGGTCCACCATTTTTCATATTTCTTAAAATGATACTCTTCAGGTATGTACTCTAAATCGTGACCCATACTTTTAAGTAAATCCGTTAGATTCTCTAATTTGATTACCTCAATCTCGTTTCCATATCTATTCTTATAATAATAAAGATATTCGTAAAAAGGAACACACCAGTGAGTTGCTCCTCCATCACTTATAAAATCGTTAAGTTGGTGATAGAAATCATCCTTTCTCCCGAATTCATTGATATAACCCACGGTTTCAGTATGTAGTGCTGTTATCAAGTGACTCATCGGGTCTCTTACAACTATGTACTTCACCTTTGGGAACTTTAAAAATTCATAATGAATGAACTCAACACGTTTATCTTCCCACACCTTATCTAAAAATCTACTTCCACATTTAACAGGGGCCATTATCATATTATCATAAACCTTAATGACCATTATATTAACTTTGAGGTGAATTTATTTACGTTATTTTTCTCAATCATATGACAACCTCCATTCTTTTTGATGTTATCATAATCCGGATTCTTATCAAATAAATAATTTATATCTTCAAAAAACAGATTTAAGTATTGTTGGTTTAATGTGATGGGTGGGATGTTATCTATCTTATTTGAGAAATATTCTATGTCATTTTCAATCAAATAACACACGTCCGAAAATGCTTTGTTTATCTTTTGATATTCCGAGGTTGCCACAATAGATGTGTTATTTAATTCATTAAATTCAATAATAGTATTTGAATACTTTTTAAAAATTTCAACAAACAACTTAGATTTATCATAATCGATTGGGTGTTTGTGTGATAAATTTAATTTATTATAATCGATTTTTGATTTGATTAGTGATAAATCCTCAACTATAAAATCATTATCTAAATGAATGAACTCTCTATCAATCTGAGATAATACTTTGATTTTTGGATATGACCATAAATTGTTTTTTTTGAATTTATCATCAACATTAAACTCAATCCAATCATATTCCAATCCTTGATTCTTGAAGTAGTTGTTATCTGAAAATATGATAGGTTTTACTCCTTGCTTATTTAGATTGGTTATCGAATAAGTTAAATACGTTTCGGTAATCTCTTTAAGTCTAATCGGAAGATAAGTGAATATGACATTCATTAAATGAGTGATTGTGTTATTTTTTTTCTTCCTTTTATTTTTCCGTCGATTAACATATCGAGCATTGAGTTTTCATTATGAAGTCTATTCATAAAAATCTCGTGGCATTCGTCCACCCAATCTTTACATAACTTGTAATTTGTATCGAAATTAGATAAGAATTCTTCTATGAAATCGGAAAACAAATTAACATTTCCTTGATATTTTTTGGATTGTTCATAAAAGGGATGTTTCCTAACCTTTATCAATCTATCTAAACAATCATAAGGGTATGAATGGGTACAAACGAATGGTACTTTTGCAAGTATTAATCCAATCGTTTTCTCACTTAGATATTGACTGGTGAAATCGGCAGTGTTATCCGCCCAAGATTCATCACAAATCTGTAATTTATACATTGGTAGAATTCTAAGAAAGAAATCAAACCCAATTGTTAAATTTTGTAGAACTCTAATATTTTGAAAGTCAATTTCGGAATCAATATCATTAAAGTATGCACCATCGATTTCGGTATAATAGGTGGATGATATATCTTCATTTATTGAATTTGTTTGGGAAACAAACACATCATCTATTTTTAAAAGTTTTTTGGCTAACTCAATTCTATATGGTTTGTGTCGTCTAACTGAATATCCTATTTTGTATTTTGGATTAATTACTTCTGAAATGTTCTTATAATCATAAAACCATCTGATTCCAATCATCTCATTCCATTGAAAGATAATGTTGGTGAATGGGTAGTGTAAATTCGGATAACTTAATTCGACTGAATCATTTATAAAAACATTGTCTGTAAGTATTTGATGATTACTAAGTTTAAGGATTTCAAGTTCTGCCTCTGCAATTTGTTCCGTTCCTCCTAATCTAACTCTTGACGAATCCTTCTTAATAAATAATTTTTCAGTTCTATATATTGATACAATCCAATCTTTCTTATTACCAATCAACTCAACCATTCTTTGCATAATCGCAAAACATTCGGGTCCTTTTGGTTGTGTTCCATCAAAATTTTTATCTTGACCTCTCTGACTATATGCCGAAAAATAATCCATAATGTGGATACCCTCATTGTCGTTAATTTCGGGATTGAAAATCACTTTCCAATTAATTCCACCATATTTAAATCTGACATCTCTTACCGCACCAAATTTATTATCAATTACAAAAATTTCTTTCTCTTTAACATTATGAAAAAGTTTTTGAAAAAGTAAGTCATTATAATAATGGTGAACATATAAAACCATAATTAAATTAATTTATTTGTATTTTTAATCTTATCTCCCTTTCTTAATCTATCTTCACTATTGTGGTCAAAAATATCCTCATAATATGTGATGGGTATATTCTTTATTATTGATATCTGTTTTAATTCTCTATTCCATTTTAAAATATCACTATAACATAATTTAAAAATATCAAGTGGCATTTCCTCATAAAGGTATGGAGAATTGGAATCGTAGTTTTTCCTTTTTGAAAAGTAAGTGTGGTAAGCGTGTGATTCGACACATTCCAAAACGTTTTTTCTTGACAGAAGAATCACCTCATCAAATTGGTCACATAGACTTAAATTATCTTTATGATGAGGCACAATGGTTTTAACAATAACATTGTCTTCATTGTTAAACTTAATTCTATCAGTACCATCAAATGGTTCAAAGAATGGTATTAAATTCCTTTCTTTGGCAATATTGTTTAACAAGGATGTAGAACCACTTCTTGGGACTGCAATTATTAATATCCTCATAATAATGTTTTATTTGTTTTATTTTTAGGATAATTAAAATCAGTTTCGGTCATCCATATGTTTAACGCATACCTTTTACCTTTTGTAACAGGTAAAACTCCGTGATATGTTTCAGAGCCGTTGAAAGTTATTGCATCTCCCAACTTTAGTTTAAATGTGGATATGTTATCCATATTTTCAAAGTGAAATGATGGTGTTTCATCTTCAGTAAGTGCGAAGTCACCTCCCTCAAAATTATCAGATAAGACAATGACAGTTGTAAGTTCGCTTGATTTATCTTTATGTAAGTTTAGATATCTACCATCGTAATATGAGGTTAAACTAATACTAAAATTTTTTAGTTTAAAATCTGTAAAATCGAACCACAACTTAGAATTTTCGTTCTTATAAAATTTAATTAATTTATTAATTGTGAATTGTCTAAATTCATTTTCATATATGCGTCGACAGTCCCAATGCTCCGTTGGGTTATATGAAAAGGGTTCTCCGTTTGTTAAACAAAAATCAATAATGTCTTTCGCCTCTTTCTCATCACAAAAACCATTATTTATATTATAAATCATATTAAAAATGAATTATGTTTTGTTTTATAATGTAATAAATTATTATCTAAGATGAATTTATATAATTCATCAGCAATCATTTTATATCCATTGTTATTTGGGTGTTTTCCTGCAGTATTATCGGTCCAATGATTTCCATCCTCCCATACGTCTTTTCTTTTACTTTCTATCAGTAAATCGGCCATTGTTTTAGTTTTATATCCCCAATAACGAGCATCATCAATTAAATTACTTTTGTTAATCTCATTAATGATTTCATTGTTAATCATAGTGTCGAAAGCGTCGCAAAAAACATATCTTACGCCCATCTGTTTAAACATAAATTGTAAATACAAAATATAATTTTGATTTACGATATCGTAATAAACATCATTAAAGAGTTCTGTTATGTAAAAATCCTTATAGTCTTTCTCAAACCTACTAAAGTTAGATAAATTTCCTTTACCTCCAGTAAAAATGTGTTTAAATAAATGATTTTTACTTTTATATCGTTTACCCCATATAAAAAAATCATCTTCGTTTGGAAAAAATGGTAATGAATCTCTAAGTGAGGACGACCACATAACAACAACGAAATCATCTTGTGTGATAATTTCGTTTTTTAAATTGTGATAAATGGTATTAAAAATAGCATTATTTGAAAACCCCCCAACACCATAATTATAAAAATCACATTCAAGTAATTCTGATAAATGTTTCGGCCAACAATACTTTTGTCTTATCTGAGTTTTTTCTTGAGGATTTTCAGTCGTTTCTTCTTCTTTACTATTACCGCCAACACCTTCGGTCCAACTATCACCAAAAGAAAATAACTTCATACATTACCCCAAATGTTTTGTTTTTATTGAGGTAACAACCGCTTGAAATGCGGTAGCAATTTTAGCCTTTAAATCACTAGATAAAGGAGCAACTTTTGTTTTGATTGTTTGAGCAGGTCTTTCTACTCTTTCTCTTACTGCCATAATAATATTTTTTAAATTTTAAAGTTTAGGTACCGGAGTATTGCTACATCCAGGACAATACCAAGAATTACAATAGTGACCGCAATAGTTCCAAGGACACCAACAAGTGTTGTGCATCACACTAAAGTCTCCATCACCAATATCAACTAAGAATAAATCAGAAGATTCAAAGTCTAAACTGTAAATGGTTTTTTGTGCGTGTTCCATTTCTAACCCTGTAATTTCTACGGTAGTTAATTCATTGGTATTAGCATCGGTAATAACTAATTTATCACCTACATACATTTTATTAACTCTTTCAAATCTTGTTACCGTTGAACCAGATTCTTCGATATAATATGTTGCAGATGGTGCATCTGTCCAAGTTCTACCATCCGACAATGTGATTCGGATATAAATGGTATCAACTTCCGCAGACACCATAGTATTCAATGTTGTACCGGTTTGTATTAATGTTGAATTATCTTGAGCCACGGTGCTATCCCAACCAAATGTTGTTATTGATGTTTCCTCAAACTTAGCCGCGTGATTACCGTTTAAGTCAACATAATCAATTGAACGAACATAATCACCTAATTGAATGGTGTCTACGTCTAATAACGTTCCATCGTATTTTAAAATAACACTATCATCGTCAGTGTGATAATCGTTTTTCAAGAAATTACCTAATTCTTTAGTGATGTATTTGTATCTACTTTTTTGATTTAGTTTGTTCGTACCAGGTAGGAACTCGTCATCAGTAAATGTTAAAGGAATAATGGTAGATTGTTTGTAACCGCCCATATGGATAATATCCAAATTTGAACCGTAGATAATATCAATACTTCTGATGATTGAATATCTACCGTCCACCAAATTATCTTCTGAGAATATGAATTCTTGTGCTAAGTGATTTTGGTCGGTTGCTGCCTTTAAATCACTTAATTCTGTTGTTCCTGAAACTCTATAAATTGCAGGGTAATCCATTGGATTATATCTTGGGTATCTTGGTTTTACCAAAACGTTTGGGGTTGTTGTGGTTTCAAAATCAACCTCTTCCAAAGTGTCTAAATTTAGATTACCACTATAGAAGAAAGTTTTAGGAACATATGTTGACCCACTCATCAGAGTAAAAAATTCTAATTTGTCAGCACAATAAGTTTCATCAATTAATGCAGTGGTGTCGAATGCTTGTCTCAAAATAAATTTGTGGTCAGCATCTTCCACATAAGGTACGGTAACTGAATTTACAGGTACCAAATATTCAGTAAATGAAATGTTATTATCCTCACACATTTCCTGAATGATTCTCTTAAATCTGTATTGTTCTGTTAAAGGTTTGTAAGCATCCCCTTCAGTCCAAATAAAGTGAAATTCGGTGATACCGCTTGCAATTAGAACATCAAACAGAGGTTCATAATCCAACATATCGGCACCTTCATTATATATTGTGGTGTTGGTATTAATCTCCAAAAATTTTACCGAATCACCCGATTGTAGTAAGTCACTACCAATTATAGTTGCTTTCATATTCTTTTTTTTCCTATCAATAAATATACCTATAAACCATTTCAAAGAAAAGGTTAATTCATATATATTAGGTACATTTATAGTAGAGTTTTATTCTCTTTTTTTGGTTGGGGTTCAATGTGTTGGGAGTCTACGTCTTCCCAAAAACCTTTCGTGCAGGGATTGAATTGTTTGGAAAATACTTTCTTATTAATTGGACACCCACAGTCCCCACAGTATGCGGACCACTTCACCCCTTTTAAAACTTCCTTTCTGTATTCACAACCTAAACATACATTTAACCTTTTCTGAGCTAAGACCTCTTGTTCTGGTGTTGGATTAAAAGACACTTTCCAAGCCTCGAATATTTCCTTATAATCTATCATATCAATGTCTTCTCAATTTTAGGGAAATCGTAATAGTCATAGACACTATTATACTTCTCAATAAACTCTTTATTCATTACTATTTCACATTCCATTTGTTTACTTGAATTTACTGAATGTAATTGGAATGGTCTACCTATTTTATCTGAAACCCATTCTTCAAGTTCGTTCATTTTATTAAAATCAAACCAAATGATATTCGGGTCGTTATTAGTCCAATTGGATATTGGCGTAAGTAAGATGTCAATCATATTGATTGCATATCCTTTGGTATTTGATTTAAAGTATTCTTCCTCAGATTTCCTAAATTTTGACGTTACAGATATATCAATTCTTTCATCTAACAACCCTAACCCAATAAGAAAATCACATATTATATCCCATCTCTGTTTCTTGGTTACTATGTCTTCTTTAGTAAAGAAGAATAGTTCGTCTATGGTTAACTTAGAAAATTTTTCATAGAGCCGGGTAAATCCCATTCTTTGTAAATCAAATAGGACGTGTTTATAAAGTGAATAAAATCTTTCGTGTCTATCTCTTTTAACTGCGATTATCGGTTTATCAACACCGAACTTACTCTGTAAATCAACTAAAGATTCGTGTCCGTGATATATGTAGTTCATCAAACTAACCTTATCAATTTTCTTAAAATCGATATCGGCATTTGCTTTTTCCCAATCCCCATTGTGTGTTTGTACATCAACACCATTCAAAATACAAGAATAATGAAATGCGGTTGATGCACATCTAGGGAGACTTAAGTAAAAGAATTTATTATCTACCAACATTATAATAATGTTTTTTTAATCGTCTTAGCTGGCCACACGTTTATTGAATATCTTTCACCACTTGATACTCGGTCAACCGAATGAACAATATTTGAATCGAAAATAAAAACACTACCTTGTTTCTTTTCTACCGAATAATCAATATCGTTAATTCTATATTTCACCTCACCATCACCATAGTCATCGTTTAATTGAATGATATAAGTAATAGTTGCACCATTCAGTATTTCGTGACTATCGGGATGCCAATCTAAAAAATCACCGACACCGTATTTGTTGAATGAATAATTATTGATTTTGTTATATTCAACTCCTTTAAAAGGATTTAACTGATTAGATAAGTTAATAATTTTGTTTGTCAATGTCTCCAATATGGGTAATTGGAGTGATTCACCAATAAAGTAACATCCTGACCTTTTATTACCATCATATTCTAAGTTCTCTCCAACTAACTCACCATTAACAAACCGAGAGGATTTCATTTGAATTAACCCAATCGAATTACCCAAATCAATTAGTGATGAACATTCTTCTTTCGTTAAAAAATCTTGTATATACTTTGCAAACATTATATTAATGATTTTTCTTTTTTAATGTACTCAAACCCAACATTACCCGCCAATACAATCCTATCAATAGTTGAGTTGGGAGCATTGTTGGGTGCGTGTGGCATATCTGCTTCCATAATAATTAAGTCGTCCTCCTCAGGTCTAATCCAATATTCTTGTTTATTTTTTCCTCTAAAATACAAAACACCATCTTCACCATTCATCACATCGGGCATTTGGATGTAGTATACGTATGTGTAGTTGGGTGGGAATGATTTCATTTCTTTATTAATGTCCGTATGAACGTGAAATTTATCTACACCTTTTAGTTCATCGTGTCTAAACTGCAATTGTACGGGATTTTCTGAACGAACAACATTTACCCAAGCATCGGTATTAATTTTATTATATTGAATATTTTTTTCTTCGTAAAGTTGCTTACAAAGATTTATACCCATTTGAACTATTTCATCCAAGTTGGTTTCAATCTTTATCTCACCAATAAAATCTATATTATCATTCCATTCTTTCTTATATCCAAAACCATCTGTTTTGATGTCTGGTTGGGATTCTATAATATAATGAGCTTCTTTTAGAAATGATGATTTGTTTGGAACCTTATTTAACTTAGTTTTCCATATATAGGTCGTGTCGTCAAAATATAATTTTTCCATATTATATCAATTCTTTTTTTAGAACCTTCTTATTTTTCTTAAAGATTGTTTGGTAATTGTTCACAAAGAAAGTTAACTCATTCGGAGAACATTCTTCCAACTCAAATGACTTTAGTAATTCAACATCATTAGTTACTGAAATTGAATTATTTTTATCCAATATTCTTTGTAATTTTTGTGGGATTGGTTTTGATGTGCAATCTCGCCAAAACTGTGTATCATCTCTTTCACATAGATAATGATATCGAATAAATTGAAGATTTTGTTCATTGATTTGATAGCACCATTTATTGTACCTGTCTCTATCTCCATTGTCAAAATCAATATCAATTAATCTCTTTAGTTGCATTATTGTTGACATCAATGATGTTGCTTCTAATGGTTCAATAAAACCATATGATAAACCAATGGATATTGAATTACCAACCCAACTTCTTTTATGTGTGCCAGGATTAAAATTAAAAACTTTTTGTATTTCTATTTTAGAACCAACGTATTTTTCTATTTCATCTTTTGCATCTTCTATTGAAATATACTTGTCATTGAAGACATATCCACATCCCCATCTATGTTGTAACGGGATTTGAAACATCCAACCACAATTCATAGAAACCATATTTGTATAAGTCTTATCAGCGTAATCGTATTGGTTTTCTTGTGGTAGAAAATAAACCATCGCTTTATTCATCATCAAGTAATCGGAATATGGTACCCACTTTTCATTATGTACACCATCAATGATTAATCGAGCAAATCCACTACAATCAAATAGAAAATCAGATTCAATAATATCACCATTATTCAATTCAATTTTATTTATTGACTCTCCTTCACTTTTAAAACCAACAACTTCCCCGTCAATCCACTTGACTCCTCTACCTAACGATATTTCTTTGAAATATTTCGCAACCAATCTAGCATCAAAATGATATGCGTGTGATTTGTTCTTTTCGTTTGGATTATCTCCAAAAAACAAGTGTTTTGATAATTCATTATTACCTGTCCAATTGTATAAATGAATACCACTTTTAATTGTGGATTTGGTGACCTCGAAAAATTCTTTTTGGTCAATATCTAAAAGTGAAAGCATTTTACCAAAATTAGAGGTTCCTCCTTCTCCCGCACCTAATATTCCAATTTTAGAACTCTCGATTAGTGTTACCTCAGTATTTTTCCAAAACTTATTTACCACTAACGCTGTTAACCAACCGGCAGTCCCACCACCAATTATTACTATCTTTTTCATATTAAGTTTTGCTGTGACGAATCTGTTTTTATGATAGAAATCCAATTAACCAATGAATACCTCACACCACTTTCAACAGGTGTTACTCTATGTCTTAAATTGGAATCAAAAACATAAAGTGTACCTATCCTATTTTCGATAGATACTAATTCATTTTTAGTGTTTTTTATTTCTAAAATACCACCATCATAATCATCATTCAATTGGATTACCGTGGAAGTGAATCTATCACTAAATGTGGTCGAATCTCTATCAGTATGCCACCCATAAAATTCACCAACTTTATATTCTGTAAATTGGAATGGTCCGAGACCCGTAACCTCCATACCATTAAAAAAATAAGAATCTCTCAATACGTTTTTTAAACGTTCATTTACATAACCTAAATCATTTATCCACCCCACGGATGATTTTCTTTCTTTAGGGTTTCCACCGATTACTTTAGCATTAGATAGGTTTATGGTTTCTTTGCATATGTTTAGAATGGAAAGACATTCATCTCTACTTAAAAAATTTTCAATTACTTTTATTTCATTGTTTCCCATTCTCCTTTTTTAATCCATACTTAATCCACTTATACCAAATACGTTCGTGTATATAGTATTGAATTGGTTTGTAAACTAATTCCGCAACTCCAAATGCCGCACCTACTTTAATAGAATCACTAATAAACCACATTATACCAAATCCAATCAATGTGGATACCACTCGATACGAAATAGTTTTAGCTATGTGTCTTTTCCTCTGTACTATCATCTTTATCAATATTGTAGATTATAACATCTCCATTTGAATCAATGTATTTTTGTCTGATGGCCGTGCCACTAATCAATTCGATTTCTTTTGGAGGATTATGGTAAATTACCTCATATCCAACCGCTCTTCCATAGTTAACAGATTCAATGTCGGGAATAATTGATAAAAGTATCTTATCAAAATTCTCATTAAAGAATGGTTCCTTAATTAAATCTTGAAATACTTCTTGTGCGGATTTAGGGTTATTCTCATCTTTAGGTACGTCTCTAATCGCAACCCAAACGTTTTTTCCCTTGTCTAATTGTTGCCTAATAAGCCATTCGTGTCCGGCGTGCCAAGTTTGCCAACGTCCGATAAATAATGCATACTTTTTCATAGAAATAAAATTTTTAATAATTCGTTGTAAGAATCGAAAACATCTTTACCTGTGGTGTCGATTGATACAAAGTTGTTTAGTGGTGGTTCATAATTTGATACGTGGAACTTTTCTCTACCTCTTTCTTCAGTTGTGTGAACATAAATTTCAGTTACTGAAGTTTTAGATTTTAAATCCTCTCTTTGGTCTCTGTAGGGTGAAACTAATGAAACAACAACATCGTGGTTTTTGGTATTCAAAAACAACGCAATGTCCTGTGCTCTTTGGATATTAATTCTTCTTCCGTTTTCTGAATAGTCTTTATTGTCAAATATATCTCTAAGGTCATCCCCATCAATATGAACGCACGACCTTAAATTCAAATACTCAACTAATTTTTTTGCTATTTCTGTTTTACCCGCACCGGGCTGTCCTGTGAACCAGTATATCATTGAATTAATATACCGAAAAATATTGGTAAAGTCAAATATCTAAGAGACTTAAATAATTTTCATATCCGTTAGTTATAACAATGTGTTTGAACTCGTTTATTCTTTCAGTTCTATATTCTTCATTGTTAACGATATGTGACTTTTTCAACCATATATGGTCATATTCTATTCTTGGATTATTCTTTTCACTACCATTATATTCCATCCAATCAGAAATATAACCTTGTTTAAATCTTTTATCATATGGGTCTGCAAACTGAATAAAGATTCGGTTTTCAATATCCCCTACTTTTAAATCTAAATCTCTTATTGTGTACCCTAATATATTTTGGTCCGACATCAACCATAACCAATCTGATACCTTGTCATATGTTTTATTAACGATTCTCATATGAAGTTCTCTATACTTCTTCAATAATAAATTGCTGTTAACAAACAAAAATGATGTGTTAGGTATTGCCATTCTCTCCTCAAACTCTGGCATATGTAATTTAACGTCTCGTAATTGATAATCGTGTATGAACATATGTCCCCTCAACATTTCCCAATGTGTATGGACAACATCATAATTAAATAACCATTTAGGTAATGGTGACTTTATAATTAAATCTAAGTCTAAGAATAAAAATGGGGGTTTCTCGTGACATATTGAGAATATCTTACCGCTAGTCCAAAATTGAGCGGGGTTAACGAGTGTACTATCTAATTTATTTAAAACGTTAATATCTACTTCATCAAATAAATCAAGTAATCCGATTTTTTCGTAGTAATCTCTACCTATCGTGTCTGTGTAAAGTTTAATTGGGACCTTACCAAACTTTTTAGCACTCGTAATTGCTGCCAATTGCATATACAATTCATATGGTTGTAGTTTGTATTCGTCTTGGTCATCTGCCAAGGTAATATCTTTTTTATAACCACTAAATTTATCCCTATGGAAGTATGGTTTAGTCCAATTAACAAAAATTATCTTCATATTACTCGTGAATAAAGTAGATATTTTTATTCAATTTATCAATTGTATACCTATTAAGTTTGATTTGTTTCTCCCACATTTCCATATCGTCTTTACCTAAACAAACAACCGGTTCAACCTTATCCAAATAATCGTCAGTCGTATCTATAAATCTATTAAAGTATATCATTGCACAAACCTCTTCAATATTCGATACTATTCCATATTGTCTTTGTATTGTATTCAACTCCTTAAAAAAGTCTTTGTTTCTACAATATATGAACCCTGCGTTTGGGATTACTATTCCGTTATCAAATTTCCATCTACCTCTTTTTTGTATTTGATAAAAGAACATATTGTAATAATGAATATCATCACTAACAAATGGACTTATTGTTTTATAATCTGCAAGTATTTCGTTAGGGTAAAAATACAGAGGTATTTGAATATCTGACTTATTTCTAAGAAGAGAATAAAACTCCTCATCTAAAGGTTTCTGTATCTCACAATCCCAATCAAGAAAAAGTATCTCGTCGTAGATTTGCATTGCACGTTCTAGTGCCATTATTTTGTGAAAAAAATTAAACTCTTTGTTTACTATGCTTTCACCCATATAGTAATATGGGTATCCAATTGAATCTAAAAAATCACAATTAACTTTATCCCAAACAAAGACAATTTGATTGGTTAAATTATGTTTATTATCAATCTCTTTAGCTCTTAAACATTCAGAGTGATAAGAATTCAAATTCTTTTCAAAAAATTGGTGGTCACTTTTACCCCAAAGACATCTTACTATTTTCATATCCATTTGGTGCCAAGTTAGATGGGAATTGATTTTTTAATTGTACGAAGATAGGTTCGTTAATAAATTTCAAATTAAAATCCTTTATTTTAGCTACTTCCCAATCAAATGCTTGAGTTATTTTATTGTTTTCAAAATGATTTACAATCTTCTTAGCACCATTTAAAGATACAAAATATGAATGACAATCGATAGTCTTTTTACCATCGGAACCGATATTAAGAATATCAAACTCATTAAAGTCTATCTTATTAAAATTAAAGTCAGTGACTAAATCAACATCATCTTCAAGTATTAATACATTGGTGTTACGTTTATTTGACTCACGTATTAAATTAAGGTGAGATAATAAAGTTGCCATAACGGCTAGTTGATTGACATTGTATTGAAAATAATCTACATCACTGAATAAATTGGCTATAACATTATCGGTAATATGATTCGGTTCAACCGCATCATAAAATTGAAAATCAAGTTTTAACCTATTCATTAATTTACTCATATGGTCTCTTCTCTTTATATCGTTTTTAAGTGATATAATATAGATGAGGTAGTTTTCCATATTAGTGTTTATATACGAATGGGTCTCTTTTTTTAAGTTCTGCCAATTTCTTTTTAAACTCTTTTTTCTTTTTCCACTGAGCAATTTTGTTCTTTATCCAATTAAAAATTTTCATCTTGTTTTAGTTTTATCGTTTTTATAGATTATGTAATCACCCATAACTAAAATGTCCATCGCCGTATCTAAGTATGTAAGAATGGCATCTTCTGGTGTCAATACCATTGTCTTATCTTTAACATTGAATGAGGTGTTTAGTAATATTGGATATCCACTCATTGATTCAAATTCTTTTAATAACTGATGTATTAATCCATTAGGAAGTACTGATTGAACTCTAGCAGTTCCGTCCACGTGAGTGATTGCCGGTAATTTCTCTCTATATTCTGCTCTAACCTTTACCACCTGATTCATATATGGAATAAATTCTCTCGATTCAAAAAACTTATCTTGTTGTTCGAAAATAACCATAGGTGCAAAAGGTCTGAAACCTTCCCGTTTTTTTATTACTTTGTTTATCTTTTCCTGCATTTTAGGTAAAGTTGGGTTAGCTAATATTGACCTATTACCTAATGCTCTTGCTCCAAATTCTATATTGTCTTGGAACCATCCAACCACTAAACCTAAGTTCAAGTAATGTGCGATTCTACCAATTAATTTATCTTTAGTATGTTTTCTATAAAAAACTTTGTTACCATATTTGTTTAGTACTTGTAATATTTCATTGTCAGTAAATGACGGACCTAAAAATGGGTTAGGTGATATTCTAACTTTCATTTTTTTAACACTCACCAAATAGTCTAAACAACTACCGATACAAGAACCGGCATCTGAAGGTGCAGGTGGAACCCATAACTTTTTAAATAAACCTTTTTGAATTACCTTTCCATTAGCACACCCATTATATGCACAACCACCTCCCAAACTTAAATTCTCAGAATAGAAAAATGCTTGAGCGTCTTTTATAACTTCAAAGAATAATTCTTCATATCTCTCTTGTACCGACGCAGCTAAATCTTTATGGTCCTCAGTAATTGGCTCATTAGGTAGTCTATTATTTAAACCTAAATGTTCTACCAGGTTATGTGTGAACATCGTATCTTTAGAACGATTCCAATTAAAACATTCTAAATTACAAGTCAGTGTAAGCTTATCGAAGTTTATTAATTGTTTTACCTTTTGTCTATACTTTTCAGGGTTTCCATAAGCAGCCAATCCCATAACCTTATATTCTCCTTCATTTGGTTTGAAACCTAAAAAGGCTGTCATTGCAGAATAAAATAAACCTAATGAATGTGGGTAATCAATATCTTTAATTTTAAAATATGAATCACCTACACCCTTACCAAAACAAATTGTCGAAGTCTCACCCACACCATCAATCGAAACTATGACTGACTTATTAAAATTTGATGAAAAATACGAATAAGCCATATGGGACATATGGTGTGGTGTATAATGTATATTCTTTGATATTTTTCTTAGGTTCCACCAAACTTTTAAATTTGTCTGTAATGACGTAAAGAAAGATTTTTTTCTTTTAAATCTAAGTTTGGGGTTCTCATAATAACAAACCGCCTCGATGTCGTTTTTTGTTAGGTTATAATGTTTGAATATGTATTCAATGGTTTTTTTTGGGAAGGAACTATCGTGTTTAATACCCGTAAACTTTTCCTCTTCACAAGCAAAAAGTAATTTATCGTCTTTGAATAGACAAGCGGATGAATCGTGATAATAAGCAGAAATTCCAATAATATACATCTTCAATAAGTATTAGTCAGTATCACTTTTGATATTATTAATCAGTGATGTTATGTTATCCGAAAAGTATTTCAATCTTCTTTGGTAAAGCACCATTAATTTATCCGCCTTAGTTTTTTTAGGAAAATATTCATCAATAACTTTTATATACTTTGTTCCGTCAAAATCCTCAATAACTCTTTGTCTTAATAAGAAAACAAACTCTTCCATTGTTTTGTACCCATTTAAATGAAGGAACCCATTATAATCGTACATTACGTGTTTAAAAAGAATCTCATTCTCACCAATCACCACCCTGTCATTCTGAGACCTAATGGTGAACGGATATTCCCAATCATTACCTGGTACGAAATCAACATATGACGGATTACCTTTATATAAGAATCTAAAAGATTCGTGATTTGCATTGTCCATAATCATTCTCATTGCGGACGGAATAAACAATTGTTCAATCACACAGGCATTGTAATAATTGTTATCAAATAGATTTGGGTCTTCTTTATAAATGTTTAAACAATATTCGGTGGCCTCTTTAATTAACTTATAATTACTACCGCCGAATATCGACATATTTGGTATTTTATTAAATTTTACAAACTTCAAAAATTCTTTAGGTAATTTATTTTGAATTTCGAAAGTTCGTTTGATGTATGTGTTATAGAAAGTGGAATTGTTTATTTCAAAATTTAAGACATCTCCCTCGCCTTCTGCAAATGTTGAATATATTAAATCTGTTTTGGGGAAATCGATTGATTTAAAAATAAAAGAGTCCAAGTCAATATGAATGAAAGGTTCATTTTGTTCTGTATAAACTATCATTTTAGGGATTGAGAATGTTTTGACTCTCACCTCATTTAGTAACTCAGTATTAATCTCATCATATGGAATTCCTATTTTTTTAACCATTTCCGCAATTTCATTATTGGTATAAAGAACTACGTGTCCGTAATGTCTTTTTGCCAACAACGCAGAAAGTGTCATATAATAGAATGTATTTCTTGTTAAAGGTCCACCATTATCTGTATTTTGATATGTGTGTATAATCTTCATACTAATTATTCTTTAATTCATCCCACATCTCTAACAATACTTCTCTGATTGTTGATGATTGGTCCCCTTCACTATACTTTTCTTGGTAGACTCTGTTATAGTTTTCTTTATTATGATTTATAACATCTAGCATCTCATTTCTAATTATCTTCAATTCATCAATTGATTTTGATTTCAGTTTTAACAATTCATTTGCAATCATAATACTTCTCCTACCCATATCAGGTTCGTCATCATATGATTCGTCCCACCATTTATCAAAGGTCTTATAACCAATTGATTTTAAATGACTTAAAGAACCTTTATTACCATAAACCATAAATGGATGTCCCACCATAATTGGTTTCCAAATTTTTTCAGAGAAGAATAGTGTTCCTTCATCCGCCAAAGTTTCAGTAACAACGGACACAAACGTTCTTTCAAAATCTTCAGTTGTGATATTACAAGCTAAATTGTATTTTAACTCGGGTAAACTATCAATCACTAATGGCGTGTTTTCCATAAAAAAAGATTCAGTATTGGGTCCTACTCTATATGGTAATCTGTCAATCTTATTCAAACTAATTAATCCATCGTTAATTAAATTTCTTTCAAATAAATCAATTATAAACCTAATTCTATGATGTCTAGGTTGTCGATTATAAGATAAGAATAGATACTTTTCTGATTGTGGTGTAAACCCCACCATTGGTCCTTTGTATTGATTCCACGGCTCAAAGTAATGAATACCCCTTGCCTTGTACCCATAACCTCTCTCTTTAACTATTTTTTCAGATAATAAATTACCACACACATAATAAATGGAGTTAATTGGAAATTCCATCTCAACTCTCCATCTTTCAATCATTTCAAAATCACTATTTCCCCATATACCAGAATAACCTTCGTAAATAAAGAACATTAAAATCTTTGCTCTACCCCTTCTTATATCCTCAACATACTCGGGAGAGATACATTTTAAACCAATATGTGAATTATGTGTGAAGAAATCGTGAGTATATACATTTATGATGTAAATGTGTTTAGAATCCCCGATTTCATCTTTTGGTGTGTATTTTATTAAACTACTATGTGTTGGGGTGATTGCATTACGCAAATGACCGTCATCGAACATTTCTCCCTGTTCGGTATAAACATTCCACTGGCCCCACATATGTGGTATGGAAAGTTTCTTAGTTTCTTTAATATACCAAGTCTTTGAAGAACCATTCGGTCTCCAATAATTTAGGATACTATCCCAATCTTCTAAACTACAAATAATTTTTTCGTCCACTGTTTAAATATAGAAAATTTTTACTTAAATTTAAAGTGAATTACTACGTTTATATGAAGATATTAATAACAGGTGGAGCAGGTTATTTAGGTTCTGTCATCACTAAAAAATTTTTGGACTTAGGTCATAAAGTCACAGTCATTGATAATTTGGTTTTTAATCAAATATCTCCCCTACAATTTACATATAATCCAAACTATAACTTCATTTACGGAGATGTTAGGAACACTAAACTATTAGAAAGAGAAGTTAAGTCTCACGATGTTATCATTCCTTTAGCTGCAATTGTTGGATTCCCCGCTTGTAAGAAGGACCCTGAATTAGCTAATCAAATCAACTATGTTCAAATAACCAATTTGATGGATTATCTTAGTCCAAACCAATACGTTATTTATCCAAACACCAATAGTGGTTATGGTATTGGTAAGGATGATAAATTCTGCACTGAAGAATCTCCGCTGAATCCAATTTCAGTTTATGGTGAAACTAAATGTGCAGCGGAGAAAAAACTACTTAATTATACTAACGCTATTTGTTTCAGATTAGCAACTGTATTTGGTTCATCACCAAGAATGAGAACCGATTTATTGGTTAACGAATTCGTTTACAAAGCGATGACCGACAAATACATTGTTGTATTTGAAAAACATTTTAAAAGAAATTTTATCCATATTCAAGACGTTGGTGACGTGTTCACATTTGCACTGGATAACTACGATAGGATGAAAGAAAATGTTTATAATGTAGGATTAAGTGATGCAAACCTAAGTAAACAAGAGTTGTTAGAAAAAATACAACTATATGTTCCTGATTTTGCTATTACATACTCCGATTACTACGAAGACCCAGATAAAAGAGACTACATCGTGTCAAACGAAAAGATTGAAAGGACGGGGTGGAAACCGAATTGGTCGTTGGATGATGGTATCAAAGAATTAATGAAAACATATCAAGTGTTAATACCTAAAATGACATCGGAATTCAGAAATGGATTCCCGTTAGGATACGCAAATCAAACATAATATGAGTAACAAATGGGATGAGTTTCAAATTACTCCATCAAAAAAATTTGGTTATCAAGTTCCTATATTTCAACCATCAGTCTACAGAGAATATCGGGGTGAGATATGGACAACATATCATTCGGAAGAACATCCGGTAATGAATCATATTCATTATGATAAATCAGAACTATCAATTCACGGAAGATTTTCTCGTTCTTATAAAGGTGTCTTAAGAGGATTACATTGGGATAAAAAAACTTGGAAACTAGTTCAGGCTGCAGTTGGTGACATATACCTAATTGTACTGGATATGAGAGAAAATTCACCAACCTATGGTGATTGGGAATCATATATCATAACTGAAAGTTTAAGAAACCAAGTATTAATTCCGCCGGGATTTGCAAATGGTCATTACGCACTAACCGATTGTATGTTTCACTATAACTTATTCTATAAAGATGGTTATGTAGATGCTGATGAACAATTTGTTGTGAAATGGAACGACCCTGAGTTTCAAATGGAATGGCCGACCGATAAACCAATATTACAAAAAAGAGATAAATGATAAAGAATTTAGAACAATATCCCATTGTAAATAAACCATTATGGGATGCATATGGATTAATTGGATTTGAGAAAAAAATGGCAGACCATTGGGAAGCTGGTAAAGTAAGAGGTCCAATACATTTAAGTGGTGGTAATGAAGAACAATTAATTGAAATTTTTAAAAGGGTTAAGAAAGGTGATTGGGTATTCTCAACTTGGAGGTCGCATTACCACGCATTACTTAAGGGAGTACCTTCTGAATGGTTGGAAGAGGAAATTTTAGCGGGTAGGTCTATCACAATTGTAAACAAAGAAGAGAAGTTTTATTCAACTGCAATCGTTGGGGGTGCGATATCAATCGCCGTTGGCGTTGCAATGGCATTAAAACAAGAAGGTAGTAAAGATAAGGTGTGGTGTTTTGTTGGTGATATGGCATTTGAGACCGGTACTTTTATGGAAAACTATAAGTATGCAAAGAATTTTGACCTCCCAATTGTATTCGTTGTTGAAGACAATGGAGTATCCACAAATACACCAACAATTGAAACTTGGGGAGTAAAATCTGAACCACCACAAGATGTGATTTGGTATAATTATAATAAGCAGTGGCCGCACTACGGAACAGGAAAATGGGTAATTTTTTAAATTTAGTATATGATAATTGGCCAGATAAAGAACCTGAGCCAAATATAAATTGTGAGAAACAATTTGGTCAAAATTCTTTTAGGAGATTTGATGGACTATTGCATTTTTTTGATTTCAAAAACTTTAAAAAATTTAGACTTAAGGACGTTTCTAAAAAACCTAAAGAAAATTTCTATTATGTCATTGGTCATATTCACGAATTAGGTTGGGCATTAAAAGCAAGGAATGAGGTTCCTTTACCTGACGTTGTAATTGAATCGATGAAGGAAAATAATAATCTTTTTGTTATTCTAATTAACGAGCACGAAATAGAAACTGAAGAAACTGTAATATTATTAGAGAAGAAAATAATTTCTTTAGGTTTAGAACCTGAAAGATTTTATATAATCAATAATAATTACAATTTATCTGAATACAAAAAAAGAAATAAGTTATCAATAAATGTTCATACCATAAAGTTTTTACCAATAAAGGTAGCAAAAGAATTGGATATGCATTCTATTGACTTCAAAACAGATAAGGAATCTAATTTCTTTATGTGTCATAATAGGACCCCAAAACTACATAGATATGCATTATTAGTCTTATTAAGAAAAAACAAGCTACTACAAGAAGTTGATTGGTCTTTAGTTATGGGTTGGAACCATAAAGAAGATATGAGATATTCAAATATTAATGATTTCTATAGATTCATTTTTACCGAATCTGAAATTAAAAAAATGAAATCAGACATTGAATTTTTTGAAGAAATTGACATTAAAAAAAGCAGATACGAAGAATGGTTAGATTGGTTTGATAGAGATTGGAAATGTCACGTGAATCAAGAACCGATGCACATTGAATGGAATCAAGTATATGATAAACAAACATATCAAAACAGTTATATCAATATAACAACCGAATCTTGTTTTAGTAGAAAAGATGTTGTTCACTTAAGTGAAAAAACATTTAAACCATTCTTTTTTCATCAATTTCCATTATATGTTGCAAGTGCAAATCACGCAAAAGTAACTAAGGATGTTTATGGTTTTGATTTATTTGAAGATATTGTCGACCATTCATACGATACTGAGGGTGACGATAGAAAACGTTTATTTAAATTGTTTGAGGAAATACGAAGATTGTATAAAAACAAAAAGAATATCATAAAAATTTATCCTGATTTAGAAGATAGATTTTTAGAAAATGAAAATAGATTAATAAACTTACTAAATAATACTGACGATGTGCAGTTCTTCACATCACTTATAAAAAGATAGAATGAAAAAAATTTTAATTACAGGATGTTCAGGTTTAGTTGGTGTTCATCTTGTTAAAGAAACATTAGAAAGAGGTGATTATGTAATCGGTGTCGACATTAGAAAATCTGAGGATTTACCTGAGTCGGAATATTTTAAATTTTTAAATGTAGATTTGATGTCTGAATCTGCGGTCAAAGATATTTTTGAGGAAGAAAAACCTGATGCGGTATTCAATTGCTTTGGTATTAAAGGCTCTCCATTAAAGGCAAAACAACAACCTGTAGATTTCCTATATCCATCATTTAAGATTAATACTGAGATTATTCACCAATGTGCTAAAAACAATGTATGGTTGGTGTTTTTAAGTTCTGTTGGTGTTTATGCTCCTGCCGAAACATTCTATGAAGACGATGTTTGGAGAACACTACCATCTGAAAATGATTGGTTTCCGTCTTGGTCAAAGAGAATGGGTGAATTATTATTAGGTGCATATAAAAAACAATATAGTTACCGAAAGTTTACGATTATTAGACCCGCAAATATTTTTGGTGAGTATGATGATTTTAGTGGTGATGGTACTGTTATTGCAAGTACAATCAAAAAAGTGTATGAGGCTAAAGATGGTGATAAAATAATCGCTTGGGGTGATGGAACACCACAAAGAGATTTCGTGTATGCCAAAGATGTGGCAACTGCTGTGTTGGAATCATATAAAAGAAAAATTGCCGATGTGGTTAATGTTGGTTCGGGTGAATCTATCACAATAGAGACGATGATTAAAAACATTATTGAAATCAGTGGTAAGGATTTATCAATCGAATGGGATATCACAAAACCAAATGGTGATAAGCACAGAAAAATGTCAACACATCGACAAAATGGTCACGCGTTATTACCAAGACATACATTCAAAGAAGGTCTTAGATTAACTTATGAATATTATCAAAGAAACTATGGAGAAAACCCATTAAATATTGATTTAGAAGAATACTTTGAGAAGGGATACTACGTTGGTAAGGTTAGTGAATTTGTACGAAAAGACGAGTGGGAAAAACACTTGGAAATTTGTAATAAAGTCATTGAGATGTCTAAGGATAAAGAGGATTTTAAATATAGATATGAGTATAGAGTTCCAACAACGATAACTGACGAAGAAACCTTGAATTATGTTAGAAGTTTAAAGACTACTGAAGAGATTGAAGAAAGACGAAAATTTATTGCGGAGAATGGATGGGATACTGTTCAACATTGGTGGGAACTAGATACCAAAAGTGGTGAGTGGATGAACATATTAGAATACTTTAGAGAGAAAATTAAAAGATTCCTATATAAACTTTATCCTGACCTGAGAGAATGGAGCACACACAACGATGACGGGATTACCATTTACGAAAATGGAGATTTTATCGAAGCCCACGTTGATGGTCAAAATCCAACAAGATATTGTGTTGTATTGATTTACTTAACACCTGAAAAAGATTATATTGATGGTGGTGGAAAATTAATTTTACAAGATAAAGGATATTATGATGAAGTAATTCCTGTTGATGTGAATTTTGCAATTTTAGATTTCTCCAAAAACAATCCAAATCACGCAGTAGAGGCAGTTAAGAATGATTTTAAAAGATTTACATACATTAATTTCGTTAGTGTGGGTCCTTTTAAAATGATACCAAGATATGTTGGTAATAAAATGGTGGAAAAAGTGTGGGAACCTGATGAAGATACCACATATGGTAAAGAATTGGTAAATAAACCAGAGGAAAAACAAAAAATTATATGATAAATAAAAATTCGAAGATTTTAATTACGGGAGGTTCTGGTTTAGTTGGTCAGAATTTAACTAATCGACTGATTAGGGAAGGATACACTAACATAAGAGTTAATGTACATAACAGAGCAGTTAGAGAATTACACGACAGTGTTGAATATGGTAGAAGTGATTTACAAACATATGAAGGTTGTATAAAAGCAACAAAAGATGTAGATGTGGTGTTTCACTGTGCAGCTTCAACATCTAATGCGGTGGATACTGTTGTTGACCCGTTGGCTCACGTAACACCAAATGTTGCGATGAATAATTTCTTAATTGACGCAGCTTGGAGAAATAAAGTTAAACATTATATTTTTATCTCATCAAATACTGTATATCCACCAAAAGGTGATGAACCAGTTGTGGAAACAGATTTCTTATTTGACGAACCATATCCTGTTTATTTTCCTGTTGGTTGGATGAAAAGATACGCTGAAGTTCAGTGTGAATTATATGCTAAGTACCTACCATCAAAAATGAAATGTACTGTCATTAGACCCGCCAATTTATTCGGTCCTCACGATAAATACGATTTCAATAAATGTCACGTAACACCAGCAACAATACGTAAAGTGGCTGACCAATTAAATCCTATACCTATTTGGGGGGATGGTACCGAGTTAAGAGACTTACTTTATGTTGAAGATTTTGTTGAGGCTCTACAAGTTGTTATGGAAAAAGAAGAAGAAATGTTTGAAGTTTATAATGTCGGTTCAAACAAAGTATATTCCGTTCTTGAGGTTTTGGATATAATGAAAAAAGTTGCTGATTACTCCGCACCTACCGAATTTATTTCCGGCAAACCATCAATGATTCCGACTCGTAAAATCGATTCAAATAAGATTAAAAATAAATTAGGTTGGGAATCGACAACTTCCTTGGAGTCGGGATTAAAAATCGCTTACGATTGGTATTTAAAAAACAAAGAAGAGTTTAAATGAGAAAAGGAATAATTTTTGCGGGTTGTTCGTTTACTTGGGGTCAGGGTTTATATTATTACTCCAATATGAGTACATTAAAAAGACCAGCACCCGAACAATATGACCCAAAATTAGTAAATGATGCCCATAGAAGATACGCAGCATCTATTAGGTACCCAAGACTAGTCGCAAATCATTTTGAAATGTTTGAATTGGTTAAAAAAGAAAATGGTGGGAGTGAAGATGAGTCATTAAAATTTATTGATGTGTGTTTTGAAGAGAAACATCACTACACCCATATTATTGAAGAAACTTTTTCTCCCGAAGAAATTAAATATATTATTTTTCAGACCACTCAACCAGGTAGGTCTTCATTCTATTTTACTCACAAAGGTTATAAACACAGAATGAATTGGATTGGGTCCGATAAAGTAACACAGAAGTTATTTTTTGAATGGATGGAAGAAAATAACATTGGTGGTTTTCCTGAATGGTATGTTGAACATTGTAAACAACAAGTCAATCGTATTAAAGAGTGTTTTGAAAAATATGAAGCGATGGGTATTAAGTGTTTAATATGGAATTGGCAAGATGATTATGTAAAGTATGTTGTAGATGACCCATATCTTCACGAAAGAATGGTATATTTTGACTATGATGGTGAACAATATACTAATTTAGATTACATACAAAGATTATATCCACATTTATTGATTCGATTCGATACCGATAATTTTGGTGATGACCCACCTATAGATTCACATCCATCTAAAGAATGTCATAAATTAATTGCAGAAGCAATCATAAAAAAAATTGAATCGTTATGAGTACACCTCAATATACAAGATATAAAGATGCATTATCAAGTGCAATGTCAATCTTAGGAAAAAAAGATGACACGTTATTCGTTGGACAACAAATATTATTTCCGGGTAATCCAATGAGTACGACATTAAATGATGTACCCAAATCTAAAATGATTGAACTTCCTGTTATGGAAGAATCACAAATGGGAATGAGTTTGGGTATGGCAATGGCCGGTAAGTTTGTTATTACGTTTTATCCTCGTTGGGACTTTATTATCTGTGCAACCAACCAATTGGTAAATCACGTAGATAAAATTGGTTTAATGAGTAAAGGAGAATGGAAACCTAATATGATTATTAGATTAGGTAAGGGTTCAGACAAACCATTAGACCCAGGTCACCAACACAAAGGAAACTATATCGACGAATATAAAAAATTGTGTCCTAATATTCAATTTTATGATTTAAAGAAATGGGATTTGATTGAAGAAATTTATGAACATTGTTATGAAAATGGTGGGATAAATGTAATAGTAGAATACCCCGAGTTATATTACGAGGCATAAAAAAAGGGACTTAATTGTCCCTTTTTATTTTTACTTACCCCAATGTTTCACTCTTAATTCGTGAACATCAATTGGTTCTCTTTTCATATGCCCTCCTTGATTAAAGTGAGCGCCTTTCTTAAGATAACCACCTAATAGGTTTCTTCTCATTCTATTTGAATTATTTGGTTCTGAACCGTGAACTACGTGTGAGTGTAAAAGAACGATTTGACCTTTTCTCAAATATCCTTCGACCTTTTTAAAATCGTGTCCTTGTGGCATCACACAAGGTTTACCTCTTTCGTTTCTCCAAAAAGTAGGGTTAGTCTTTGTTCTCTCTTCATCCACTTCAATCTCTAAAGTAGGTAATCTATGTGAACCTTCATAATTCCATACAGCACCATTCTCAGGGTCGTGATTATCTAAAGCTAATGCGGTATTGATAATCTCGTTATGTTTACAACCGGTATAGAATGCGTTTTGGTGCATATCTCTACCCAATTGTCCCGGTGGTTTAAAATAACACCAAGTTTGCATTCCGACAATATCACCTTCCATTAAAAACTCACAAGCCTCAATCACTTTTGGGTGACAGAATAGTTTCTCAATCATTGGTGATAATTTATGTGGGTATGCAAATGGGTCCCAATCACCCCACTCCTTACCATCTTCGGTAGGTGTGTTCTTTCTTTCCATTCTTAAACGGTCTAACTCATCATTGATTGCGTCACATTCATCTTCTGTTAACAATTCTAAAACGGTGAAACCTCTGTATCTCCAATCAAATGTCATTTGTTGGATTTCTAAATCTGATAAGTGTTTAAACATAATTCTCTTTTTAATAAATTTATTAAATTTTGCCGGATAAGTAAATCTTACCAGCTTATTTCCCAATCTTTAAATTCGGCCGCCAAACAGTCGATTTTATAATCTTTTCTTCCACCCACAATCTCTTGTATTTTGTTTTTAGCAGTATTTCTAATACCGTTCAACCCGTGTGTTAGTTCTAAATTATTTCCATCCTTAATACCCTTTCTATAGTTAGATTCGTTATGCCAAATGTGTAAGTTCATCTGAGATAAAACAACAATAGCTCTAATAGTTTCGGCGGTAATTTTGTCATCATTTTGATTAAGGAGTAATTGAATGTCGTGTAATATGTCTCCAATCTCTTGACTATACTCATCTTTGTGTTCTGAAATAAAAACTTCTTTTAATTGTACTATACTCAACCTATCAATCAATTCTGATAGTGTTGGTAGATATCTTCTTTCGCTCATATCATTTTGTTTTTTTCTTTTGGTGATTCTTTTTCATCTATGTTAAAGTATTCATTGTGATAATTTATAACTTCAACAAAAGAATCGGGTAATCGATAAAGTTTATCAATTAAATTTTTATGGTTATACTCAACGATTTCTCTGGTCGATTCAAACCATTCTACTTTATCACTAACGTTTATTAATTTTTTTATACTTTCGATGATGGATAACATTCTCTCGTGTGTTGGTAATGTATCATAATCTTCAATGATGAAATCTGAGAATGTTTTGTACCCCATTTTTTTCATCATTGCTAAACTATCTTTATTACCCATAACCATCCAAGGATGTCGACAAGCAATCGGTTTAAAAAGTTTTTCACTTAGAAACATTGTCTCATCACTATCACCACAATGTGCTTCACTCACAACACTAATAAAACTATCTAAACAAATTTGTTCATTTAATCTTCTTATATAGTAATTGTCATCAAGTTCATTGTTACGTTTGTTATAAATTAGTAGTGGCAACTGTTCGCTGATTTTGTCAACCACTTCTAAATCCATAAGTTCATTTTCAAATGGGTATTGATGTTTTTGAAATTCATTCATACTCACCAAACCATCTTTAATGATATTATTTTCATACATATATTTGTAGAACCATACTCTGTGGGGTCTGATTCTTTTATTCAAACAAGAGAATGTTTTTACGTTTCTCTTATTTTTTTTCTTGTATTTTAAATGAGTATCAAAATTAGGAAGTAATCCCGTTTGGTCCATATGATAACAGGTCATTCCCACATCAAGTTCAAAGTGTGCGTATGGAATGACTTTCATTTTATCGGTAATGTTATTTTCATTACAATACCTTTCATAAGTTTCATCTGCAATCATATTCCCTGTCACATATATGATACTCGATGGTGGCACATTGTAGTTTTTACAATGTGTATGAAAAAAATCCCACAACCAACTTGTTTGGTATCCTTCAAAACTTTGGTCCAATAATAACAATGCCTTCTTGTCTCTAAGGTCTTGTATATATTTTTTGTTCAGATAATCAAAAAGACTTTTAACTTTAGTGTTATATCCTGTCCAATCATCCGGACTATGATTCACCGCTGCGGGAATAATATAGTTTTCTACCTCATTGTTAAATTCAATAAACCTTAAAAATGATTCAGTTCTACTGAAACTGAAAAACATATTTGTGGCATTGATTAATGGGGAATATGTAAATCTTTTAATACCTGAAGGATTTACATCGGGACAACTCTTGAAGTTGTGTAAGTTTTCAATGTCTTCAAATACTAATTTCATTAAATAAGATTTGTTTTAACGTCAGATTCATACTCACCCGGTTCGTAATGTGTTATTGCACCGTTCGTTACTTCTACATCAGGAATTGAATAGTCAACTTGAATACTATCGTACCATTCAAGTAGTTCAGGGTCTGTAAATGTTGCTCTGAAATCTTTATTTCTTCTTACATCATATTGTTCGTAAAAACTTTTGAAGTCGTGAGCTTGTTTATCCATATCTAATTCAGTTTGGTTATGACCTCTTCTAACAACTTCAATATAATCGATAAGTCTTTCTATTTGTGCCTTCTCGTGAATACTGAATAGTGGACTTTCTTTATGATTCTCGTACCAAGTTTTTAATTTGAAATGTAATTTTGATTTCACATTATCAGGTAACGATAATGGAGACATAAATGACGGCCATCTTAGTATGTTAAAATCGACATTAGGCCTATTCGGTCCGTACTTCTCTTTCAATATAATCATATCATCTAAGAATTCGGTGATACTGAATAGACACAAACTATTAATGGTCATCATAATGGTTAAAGAACGGAATTTAGCATTCTCAATGAACTTAATCATATTACTTCTCCAAACATCGTACTTCAATCCATCTCTAATGTATTCAGCGTGAGCCCCAAAAGATTCGTTACTTGTATATAGGTCAAATTCTTTAATTTGTAGTTCGTGAGAGATACTAACCAACTTGAAAAGAGTTGCGTCATTTAACCCCAAATTAGAGTTCACGGCAAGTCTTAAATTTTCAGATGGGTATTGTTTCATCACTTCAATAAACTCCCAAAAATTGTGACTCTGAGAGGGTTCTCCACCCGTAATTCTAATCTCTTGTAATGTCTTTGAAAGTTCAGGCCACCATTCTAAGAAAGCTTGTACGTATGGGTTCTTTTCGTTGAATTTTCCGAATTTTTCAGACCAAGAACCATCAGCGTAATATGCACCTGCACTACTTGTTTTAAATTTCTGATACGCTCCATTATTTTTGATATCTTTTGCCCAAGTTGTACTATAACCAGAGTTACAATAGCTACAGGCAAAGTTGCAGATTCTATCAAAACTCACTTCAACAGTTTTTAATAAAATATCCTCATCGTATGGGATATCTTTTAATAAAGCAATATCCTCCTCACTATAGATTTGACTCTTATAAACGCGGTCAGATATATTATCTCTACCAATATCCTCAATTTTCCAACAATAAGAACACTCTGCAGGTCTAATACCTGTCAACATCATTCTTCTCGCTTCTTTCTTATGTTTAGTATTGTGTAACGCAGAAGGATTTGTTTTAATCTCTTCTAAATCAATTGGGTGTGGAAGTGGTAGGTGACAAGAATTGGTATATCCGTGTCCTAAATGTAAGCTCGCGTTGTACCATTTAGCTGCACAGAAACTCTTACTTACACAATTAAGATTTTTATTTCTCCACTCTCTTAGTTCATTAGACATAATGTTTTCAATTTAATTAAAATATAAAGAAAAATACTTACAATACGAAATCGTTAGGTACTCTTTCTAAAAAATTATTGTTTTTAGATTCATCGAATACTATTCCGATGTTGTTGATTGTTTTAAAGTTATATAGACATAAGATATCAGAGTAAAAAGGTTTCTTTAAGAGAACTTCAGGCGCCGATTCATATATTTCTCTTGCAAATTTTATATCCGATGTGTTTTGTAATATTGAGAAGTGATTAATATCATATTCGCCGTGTTGTCTATGTTCAGGAACGGGAGAACCGGGATTACCGCAACCTAAGAACAAACCAGTGTACTTGTAATCGTCAATTAAATTATTCTTAAATCTAATTTTATTCACCGGTTCGAAATTTTTATAAAGAGTAAATGAATCTTTATTTCTTGCAACAGATAATGTTACACCATTTTTAATATCTGATGGTCTAACATTATCAAAAGAAACAAAATTAAAGTCGTCCCAACCTTCTTTATCTGATTTGGTCCAAAATTCAAATGCCATTATCTTACTTTCGTTATTGTATGTTAATCCCATATTTTTACCAGGTTTTCCATACAACGCAAAGATGGTATCTCTACTATAAACATCTAAGATTCTAGCATCAATAGTGATTATGTATTTTTCTTCATAAAACAATGTCTTTATTTCTTCAACATCTGTTTTATTGAACTTTGTGACATATTGGTTTTCGTGGTGAGTGTCCAAATCCCACTTATATTTTACCCAATATGGTTCTTTAAATTTTATTCTCATTTCTTATATTTTTTATAAAGTCAGTTAATTCAGGATAATACTCCTCACAATTCATACCTCTTCTCTTTTCATATTCATCGATAAACATTACAAAATCTCTTTTATTATTTTCAAAAGAAACATCTGATTTTGAATCACTAATGAATAGGTCTTTTATTCTTGTTATTTTCTCAATTTCTTTGGTTGAAAATCCAACGTCATCTATTGTCTGTTGCTCATAGAAGTTTAAACTCCTATAAGTTGAATTGAATTTCATAAACTTTTCCCATCTATTAAAATACTCAACATCTAAGAAGTCTTTCAATATTCTAAAACTTAGGAACTCAGGAAATCTAAGATAAGATGTGTCTAGAATAAGTGCCGAATTCCAATATCTTTCGGTGTTGAAGTGTTTTAATTTTAAATCCAATACTTTCTTTATCAACATCTCATAGGAGAATACACTAAAGATATTAAACGTCGACATTATGACGACGGTTACTTTAGGAAGTACTGTTAGAATTTTGTCTATGTTACTAAAAAGTTGTTCAAAGTTCAATCCGTATCTAACATACTCTGATTGTTTACCATAAGCATCACACGAAGTAAAAATGATAACTTCTTTAACTCGGTCTTCACTAATTATTTTCTCTAATTTTAAAATCAATCTATCTATTAGTTCATCATTAACTCCTAAGTTACTGTTGATGGATAATTTTAATTCTCTATTAGGTTCATCAGTTTCAATTATCTTATCCAATACTTTCCAAGTGTCTTTAGATAATAAAGGTTCCCCTCCTGTGATTCTGAACGTATCCAACGTTTGGTATAACTCGGGCCACCATTTCCAAAATGATTCGACATATGGATTAAATTCGGTTTGTTTGTAAGGTCTGGTTTTGTTTGTGTCCATTTGTTGCATCCCATTATAATCAAACCCCAACTTATACTCACCAAACTCATTTATCTCTTCCATCCATTTTGTGGAATACTCAGGTCCACAATATGCACATTTAAAATTACACGTATTCGAAAAGTTTACTTCTACGTACTTGGGGTTATAATCTTCTCTCCAATGTAGATTTGATATCTCATCGAAATATGGTTCACTCCAAGGTTCTGCACTTTTAAAAATTCTATCTGAGAATGAATTGGAATTGTCTTCGACATTCCAACAATACCCACACTCTTTTGGTCTTTTACCCGTTAACATTTCTTTACGAGCATTCTTTTTAGTATTGCTGTTATGTAACGCAGTATAGTTCCGTTCAATTTCCTCTAAAGGTACTTTGTGTGGTGATGGGTGGTGACAAGAGTGAGTGGTACCATTGTGTAAGTGCATAGTTACCTGTGTCCATTTTGCAAGACAAAATCCACAACCAACACCATTAAGTTTATCTTTAGTTATATTAAAATCTATCATTTCATTTTACAATTTATGAACATTGTATTTGGATACAATTTTTCATCAAGTTCAACAATCTCAGTTACTTCAGTAATTTTATTTAAACCTTCCTCTTTATAATTTATTTTCTTTTGTTGCATTTCAGTTACGAAACGTTTTTCATTTCTTGCGGTTGTTTCACCTTTCGCCCATTTACCATTGATAAAACCTTCGTCTTGATGTGGTAAACAATAAAACATTCCCTGTTTTCTATAAGGAACAATGTTCTCTATAATTTCAATGTCTTCATTTGTGAATGTAACATTGTTATTAATCAGTTTTTCATTAACATCATTGAAATCCATTACTAAATTTTCAGTGTTAGATTCCATTTCATTGATGTCGCTAAAATATGTGTCATATATTTTTACATCAGAAATTTTTCCTTTGTAAAAAGTTTTCATATGATTACAAAAACCTAATAAAAATGGTTTTATACCATCGTGTGTTTTAAGGTCTCTACCTATAGGAAATGGTATGCCTTGTTTTATTCCGTTCATCTGTGAAATCAATTCATCATTTACGTAAAAATAAGCATTCTTTTCCTCACTATTATATGATAAAGTTACTTGTGTCCACAT
>JACCDP010695519.1_pt1 | contig 55971 bp, 54 predicted proteins | sample 7445841 | NCBI WGS metagenome assembly JACCDP01 (sample SAMN15323441, study PRJNA562643) | freshwater metagenome | isolation source: river surface water | place: USA:Blue River Watershed | collected 2017-08-17 | reverse complement strand
GGCTTCGGCATAGCGGCCAGCGCGGTCGATGGCTTCTTGCGGGTCCATCACATCGGTGCGGGCGACGATCAGCAAGTTGGGGTCACGACGCGCATCGAGCGCCGCATGGATCTTGGCCACGGCTTCGGACACGGGCAAAGTAATCGAGCTGGTGGCTGCTGCCGGGCAGCGCTTGGGGCTGACCTGGTCCTCGATGGACAGGGCGGCCACGCCGGCCTTCTCGAAGGCACGCACGGTCCGCTGGATATTGAGCACGTTGCCGTAGCCGGTGTCGGCATCGGCAAAGATAGGCTTGCGCACCACGTTGGCGATATGGTCGACCACACCCAGGTTCTCGCTCAAGGTGTAGAGCTCCATGTCGGGCTGGCCGAGCAGCGAGGCCGAGATGCCAAAGCCGGTGGTGAACACGCCGTCGAAGGCCGACTGATCGACCAGCAGCGCCGACAGGGCGTCCTGGGCACCGGCAAACCAGGCCGTGGAGCCGCTGGCCAGACGTTGTTTGAGCCACAGACGTTGTTCACTCATGAAGTAGCTCCTGCGCTGCGCGCCAGGCGCTGCTTGAGGTAGGGAATCAGGCCTCCGGCCTCCAGCGTGTGCCGCTCGGCCGCATTGAGCGCTTGCAGGGGCAGGCTGCTGCCGCGACCGAGATGACGCACGCATCCGTGCGACCAGTCCACCTCGATCTCGTCGCCGCGCTGCACCTGTGCCAGGATGCCGGGGCAGGTGACCAGTGGAAAGCCCATGCTGATTTCACCGCGAAAAAAACCGGGAGAGAAAGATTCCGCAACCACCCCCGCAATGCCCAGGTGACGCATGGCCCGCATGGCTGGGTAGTGGGGATGGCCGTAGCCGAAGTTGCGCCCGCCCACCAGCAAGTCGCCGCGCTGCACGCTGGAGGCAAAGTTTGGGTCACGGTCCGACATGGCCAAGGCGGCCAGCTCTTTGACGTCGGTGATCTTGATATTGCGCACCCCGACGATCAGGTCGATGTCGTAGTCGTCCTCGTCGAAGACCCAGGCCACACGTCCGCGCAGGTTGGGCAAGCTCATGGCTGCGGCCCCAGGAGATAGGGCCGAGGATCGGCAATATGTCCCTCGATCGCTGAGGCGGCCACCACGGCGGCATTGCAGATGTAGATTTCGCTGTCTACGCTGCCCATGCGGCCGGGCGTGTTGAGTGTGCCGGTAGAGACGGCGCGCTGCTTGTCAGCCATGGTCGCAATGCGGCCGTAGCAGTAGTCGCAGGTGGGCGAGCTGACGAAGGCCCCGGCCTCCACCAGAGACTCCAGCAGGCCTTCACGGGCGGCCTGCGCCATGATGGCCTGTGAGGTGGGCACCACGTGCAGCTGGAATCCTGGCTTGACCTGCCGACCGCGCAGAACCTGGGCGGCTACCCGCAAGTCTTCCAGTCTGCCGCTGGCGCACGAGCCCAGATAGCCGGCATGAACCTCAAGCCCGACGTGGTCGCGCAGATCTCGGGTGTTGGCCGGGCTCGGGGGAATGACGACGATGGGCTCCAGGTCGGACACATCGACGGTCACCACGCGCTCGTAGACCGCGTCGGCATCCGGATAGACGGGGGCCAAGTCCAGTTTGGCGCGGGTTTGGGTGTAGGCCAGCGTGCGTTCGTCGGGGGCAATCAGCATGGTGTTGGCGCCCAGGAACATGGCCTGCCCACACAGGGTCTGACGTCCCTCGATGCTCATCGCATCGATGACCGGCCCAGCCAACGCGACGACCTTGAAGGCACAAGACGATGGGCCCATGACACGGACCAGGTGGTGGAACACGTCCCGGGCCATCACGCCGGGCTGCAAGGCCCCGGTGATGACGATCTTGACCGTGGGGGGGACGGTCATGGCCATGGTCGGTGAGACATAGGCTTCCAGCACGCCCTTGCGCGCACCAAAGGCAAAAGTCCCGAAGGCGCCGAGCTGGCTCACATGGCCGTCGAAGTGCACCACGAAGGCGCCAGGCGTGGCATAGCCGAGCTCGGCCGACACCTGGTGCCCGATACCTCGCCGTTCGTGCACGGGCACGCCCTGCGCCGCGCCCCAGGCCCGCGTGATCTGGTGCAGCTCCTCCTCCTTGGGGTTGGCGGCCGGCACCATGTGGTCGATGAACAGCACAAAGCGCTCGGGGGTGTCGACTTTTTCGACCCCAAACTCCTCCCGCGCCTCGCGAAAAAACACGTCGGTGTAGCCCGGGAAGTCGTAACTGATGACGAAATCCGGACGGGCCTCGATCTCTTGCCCCGCCCGCACGAAAGCCTGTCCGCTGGCGCGGGCGAGGATTTTCTCGGTCATGGTCTGGGGAATTCGCTCTGGTACGATTTCCACGATTCGGCAATCCAAGTCTTAAAGGATTGGGTCTAATTGAAGCTCACAACAGATATCCGGCAGTCCTCGCAAACCCGAGGTATTGCCGTATGGTGGAAATCAAATCAGGACGGCCGGCCAGACGGCTGCGGCCCATGAGTGCCCGCTCAGGCGACCCGGTTGGGGGCACGCAGAGCATCGAGCGGGTGGTCAGCCTGCTGCGGGTGGTTGCCTCGAGGGGCCGTGGCGGGATGCGTTTGGGCGAGATCACGGCGGCCAGCGGCTTGCCCAGCTCCACCTGCTTTCGAATGCTGCAGCGTCTGGAGAGCGAGGGCGTGCTGGAGCGTCACGCTGTGACGCGCAAGTACCTGCTCGGTCCTTTGCTCTATGAGCTGGGGCTGTTGGCCCAGCCGCGTTTTCAATTGGCTCAGCGGTGCGAAAACACGCTGGCAACGCTGGCTGAGCTCACGCAGGATACGGTCTATCTCAGCGAGCGCCGTGGTAATGAGGCGGTGTGTTCCGCCAGGGCGCTGGGGGACTACCCGATCAAGGCGCTCACCCTGGATGTCGGGGTCCGGCGCCCGCTGGGTGTTGGCGCCGGTGGATTGGCCATTCTGTGTGCCCTGCCTCCTGCGGAGGCCGACGACATCATCACGGGCCACGCAGAGCGATACCCCAAGTTGTCGTCCCTCACGGCCGAGCGCGTGCGCGAACTGGTCGAGCAAGGACGGGAGCAGGGCTTTGCCTTCCTGGATGGGCCCGTACACCCCGGCACGGCCGCCGTGGGTGTGATCATCCCCGCCGTCGCACCCATGGCCGCCATCAGTGTGGCGGCGATTTCGTCCAGACTGGATCAGGCCCGCCGGCTTGAGATCGCAGCGCAGCTGCAGGTTCAGGCACTTCGGCTCAGTCGCTTGCTGGATCGACCTGTCGCCGCGTAAGCTCGGCGATTGGGCGGGAGAAATCGTCTCGTGTGCACATAAGAAAGTCCCCAGTGAAGCTGACAGACAAGCTGCGATGCTGGGCGCAAGGCCTCAAGCGCGATAGCGTCACGCTGTGGTTTGCTGCAAAAAGTCCGGCCACGCCTTGGTATGCCAAGGCCCTTGGCCTGTTGGTGGTGGCCTATGCGCTCAGCCCGATTGACCTGATTCCTGACTTTATTCCGGTGCTTGGGTATGTCGACGATGTGCTGCTGCTGCCGGCGCCGCTTTGGGTGCGGTTGATGGCCGTCAGGCCATGAGGAAGGCCGTCAGCGGGCGGCGCGGCGTAGGGCTGCTTGGGCTGGCGGTGTAGCCGATTCGACAGAACATCTGCAGGGTTTCATCGGCTTCGGTTGTCGGTGCCGGTTTGCCCAGCATCAGCCGGTGGGCGTTGGCAAAGTGCGGGGCCATCTCGGGAAATTCCTGCAAGGCTTGGCTCATGGGATGAACGCCAATGCCCATCTCGGTGGCTTTGAGTTGAAGTCTTGCGTAGGCTCGGCCAGCGGATATCTGGTCCCTGCGTCGGTTGCCACCGGATAGCCAGACAAAGCCCATGGCGGTGCGGCTGTGGCCTTCGAAACGGGCCATCATGGTCTTGTGTGCCTGGCTGTCTGGGGCTGGGGGTTGACTGCGATCGAACAGACCAAGGGCATGAAGGGCGCGGACCATGGGGCTGTTCAGGGCGATGCCATCGCGGTGTTGAAGAATTTCCTTTGGACCTACCCGGGTCAATTCGATGCTTTCCATCACCGTTCTGGGCGTGAGCAGTTCGACCTGCCAGGACTGCCAGCACAGGTCGCGCAGCGGCGCGATCCGCTCGGGCTCCACGGTGGCTCCAGCGCGAAGGCCATAGGCTTGGGCTGCGGCAGCCTCGAGCAAGGGGGGCAGTGTGGAGGCGGCCACCGGCCGGGTGGTGTCGAAATCAATCTTGGGGGTGTGACGCCTGAGGATCTGTGCAAAAAGCGGGTCGGCGGTAGCCCCCGGCCTGAGAGTGATGCGGGCGATCGGGCGGCGGTCCCAGTCCTTCAGGTTCGCCCCCAGTTCGCCTTCGGGCCACAAGCTCACGTCAGACTTCAAGCCTTTCTCGGCCAGTGCGATGACCAGCAACTCGAGGAAGGCGCCATGCCCGACCAGGATTTGTCGGCCGAAGGGGTCCGTCTGCGGGAGCACCCGCTGGCGATCGGTTCGGATCGTGATGACATCGGGCTCGCGCAGATCCGCGATCCACGGCTGCAGGTTGTGGGGATTGGGTGCCGTGATGGCGTGGGCCAAAGCCCAGCGACGTGGATCAGCCTCAGCCTGGGGGCCTTGCCAGGCTTCCAGAGCCTGTGCTGGATAAGCGCTGCTCAGGCTGCAGCCTGAAAGAACGGGGGCCGTGGCGGCCAGCACAGCGCCGCCTCCTGCCAGGCGGATGAAACTGCGACGGTTCATGGTGGGTCTCCTGTTGCGATGGAACGGGATTGTCAGCAGCCCTTTTTGTTTACACAATGGCCTATCTCTACCATCCTGTTATTCGTTTATGAATACCTCATTGAACTGGTCCCTGGTGCAGTCCTTCCTGGGGGCTTTACAGCATGGGAGCCTGCTTGGGGCTGCGCGTCATCTCAAGGCCAGCCAACCCACGATCGGGCGGCATATCGCCGAACTGGAGCGGCAATTGGGGGTTGCATTGTTCGAGCGAACCGGGCGAGGGCTGGCGCCTACCGACACAGCCTTGCGCTTGGCCGAGGCCGCACGCGCTATGGACGCTGCTGCCCAGCAATTGACGCGGCAGCTGGTCAACGCGCAAAGCGTCCAGGCCGGATCGGTCCGTGTTTCAGCCAGCCAACCTGTGGCCTGCCACGTGCTGCCACCCTTGTTGGCGCATATGCGGCAGACCTTGCCCGATATTCAGGTCGAATTGGTGGTGTCCAACGCGGTCAGCAACCTGCTTCGGCGCGAGGCCGACATCGCACTGCGCATGGTGGCCCCCGAGCAGTCGTCCCTCGTTGCCCGGCGTGTTGGTAGCGTGCGACTGAGCGTGTGCGCCCACCAGGATTACCTGCGCCGCCGCGGTGTGCCCAAGCAGGCCCGCGACCTGCTTGGGCACGACCTGATTGGAGGGGACCGGAACAATGAGTTCTTGAAGGGGCTGCTGGCCCAGGGAGTGCCAGTCACACCGGCGCATTTTGTGTTGCGCACGGATGACCTGATCGCCTCGTGGCAAGGCATTCGTGCAGGCCTGGGTGTGGGAGTGGCGGCCGAATACCTGCTGCGTACCGAGCCCCAGGTCAGTGCGGTGCTGCCCGGTGTCAAGATCGCGCCTTTACCCATGTGGCTGGTGGTTCACCGTGAAGTCAGGAGCAACCCTCGCATTCGGGCTGTCTACCGCTTTCTGGCTGATGCGATGGCTCGTAGCCTCTGAGGGCTTGGGCTGCAGTCCTTGGCCCTGATAAACCTTCAGCCAGCGGCTCTGTCCCCTTTCATGGAGCCCTCGGGTTCGATAGCGTTTTACCCTCGGCTCGGTTGGGTTTCCAGCGGTTAAGATAAGTTCGAGCCGCTTCAAGAATTCTTCTGTGCCACTGCCCGAAATCCATTGATGAGAAACTCGACCGCCGGGGATTCCATGCACACGCCGCCCGGTTCTGCGCTGGATCACTTCGACCCAATCCGTCAGGTGCTCTGGTCGCGTCCTGGTTTTCTGGTGCGGCGCCTCAACCAGATCCACTACGCCCTCTTTTCTGAAGAGTGCAAAGAGCACAACATCACGCCGGTTCAGTTTGGCATTTTGACGGCGCTCTCGCTCAAGCCGGGGCTGGACCAGACCGAGATTGGCACCGAGCTGGGCCTCGATCGCACCACCACCGCCGACGTGCTCAAACGCCTGGAAGAACGGAATCTGATCGAGCGCCGCCCGCACCCGGCTGATAGGCGTTCGCGTCAATCCCTGATCACCGAAGAGGGCTTTCGGGTGATGAAGCTTTTGCATGCGCACATGCACTCGGCGCAGGAGCGGCTGCTCTCGCCGCTGTCGCCACGCGATCAGCAGACCTTCCTGAGGCTGCTGGGCGCTCTGGTTGAGGCCAACAACGAGTATTCCCGCGCGCCGGCCCGCTCTTCGCTGTAGGTCGCGGGTCTAGGCGGTGGCGCGCAGCGCGCTGTCGCGGTCCATCAAGATGGCGTACTTCTGGCCCATGTCGAACAGATTGGCCTCGTGCGGCCCGATGGCCCGGTCTCCGACGCAGTCGGTGACCACCAGCGGTCTGAAACCCCAGGACATGGCGTCAACCACGCTGGCACGCACACAGCCGCTGGTCACCGCTCCAGCCACCAGCAGGGTCTGCACGCCGCGCTGGGTGAGCCAGGGCGCCAGCGAGGTGCCAAAGAAGGCCGAGGGCACTGATTTACGGACCACCAGTTCCCCGGCCACTGGCGTCAACACATCAACAATCTGGCTGGAGGCCAGACGCTCCTTGAGGGTGAGCATGGGCGGCACCTTCAGCGAGAAGATGTTGGTGTCGGCGTCATCGTCCTGGTAGACGATGCGGCTGTGGGCGACCGGCCAGCCTTTCTTGCGGGCGTGGGCCAGCAGATCGCGGGTTCTTTCGATGGCCGGTGCGATATTGCCGCCCCCGAATTGCTGGGGATCGGCAAAGCCGTTCACGAAATCGACGATGAGCAGGCCATAGGGGGGCTTGGGTGCCATCGCAGCGCCAAAGCCCTGGCGCGTGTAGACCTCTGCCTCGCTCATGGTGCCCGTCCTGTTTCGATGACTTTGCCCTTGCTGACCACCACCTGGTCGTCAAGCATCACGGTGCAGTGACGCAGCGGGATATCGATGTGGCAGGCGGTGGTTCGCTTGCCGCCGGCCTCGTTGTTCGGGCCCAGCGAAAACAGGAAGTTGCCCTCGAAAGCGCGTGCGTCCATGGCAATGGTTTGCTCCTTGTCGTACATCGCCAGGGTGGACCAGTGGCAGCGTGGCTGCAGGCCCCAGCCGATGTGCGAGATGGCGTAGGCCTCGGGGTCTTTGAAGGTGGCCATGTACTCGCTGAGGATTTGCGCGTCGATGCCGCCTTCGATGGCGCGTGCATAGCCCTTGTCGATGGTCAGCTTGATCGGCCCGGTGGTGTAACTCTTTTGCGGCAGCACGATGTCGCCGGTGTCAATGACGATGGTGCCGTTGCTACCGCCTTCATTGGCGAAGGTGAACAGAAAGCCGCTGGGCCAGTGGTCCCAGCGGCCGGGCTCGTCAACATAGCCGTATTCGCAGATGGTCGGAAATTCGCCCAGCGCGAAGGTGACATCGGTGCCGGCATCGGAGAGCACGCGCATGGTCTTGGCTTTTTTCAGCTTTTCGGAGGCGGCCAGCACCCGCGCGCGGTCGGCCTCGGTGGGTACGGTGCGCACCAGAATTTCGGGCGGCTCCACAGCCAGCAAGATCTTGGTGCCCGACTCCAGGATGTCGATCTGCTCGGGGGAAAACAGCAGGGTCATCAGGTCGATGACCAGATCGCTGGCCTTGAGTGCTGCAATGGCCGCCAGGTTGCCCGTCAGCGGCGTTTCTCCGAGATAGGACAGGGCGTCGCGGCTGAGCGCCTTGTCGGCGTTGATGGGCGGCAGATCGATCCGGCTGACGATGGCCCCGGCCGCTTGCGCCGCGTAGGTGGCGGCGCGCAGGGTTTGAGGATGGGTGGCCGCGCCGGTCAAGATGGTGACGCTTTGCCCGGGCTGCAGCTTGGACAGCCGCAGCACCTCTTGCCAGGCCTGGGTGAGTTGATGGTCGCTAACGGGCATGGGGCCTCTCCTGTGTCAGATGGCGTGTCCAAGAAAATCCCCGAAGGCGGCATAAAAGCCCGCTTCGTTGTCCCAGGGGATCATGTGTCCGGCATCGGCCACCCGTCGGTGCAGCACGCCGGGCATCAAAGATTCGATCTCCCGCACGTCTTCGTCGCGCACCACATCGCCGCGCGCGGCGGTCATGAGCAGGGCAGGCACCCGGATCTGTGGCAGAAAGCGATGAAAGTCGTCGGTGTGAAAGCCATCAAAGGAGGTGCGTATGGCCAGCGGGTTGCAGGTGTGCAGCCATTCGGCCCGCAGGTCGAGCTGTTCGTCGGTCCAGGTGGGACAAAAGCGCCGCATGGTTTCGCGATCGCAGCCTGCGCTGGCCGCTGCGATCGAATCGCCGTACCACGGGTATTGCGCGGGATAAGGGCGGCGACCCGGCCCTGAGACAGGCGGATCGATGATCACCACGCGGCTCAGACCGGCCGGCTGTGTGGCTGCAGCGCCGGCCACAATGCGTCCGCCCATCGAGTGGCCAATCAGCGCATAGCGTTGCAGGCCCAGGGCCTGCACCAGGGCGGTGACGTCTTCGATTTGTGCCGCCAACGAGTAGTCCAGCTCGTCGCCGGACGAGGACAGGCCCCGGCCGCGCACATCCAGCACATAGGTGTCGAAGTGACGGCCCAGGCGCTCCCCGACATACCCCCAGGTGATGGCCGGGCTGGTGATGCCGGGCACCAGCAGCAGGGTGTCGCGCTGATCGCGGCCACCACCCGGCCCGCCGTAGCGCAGCACATGCTGGCGGATGCCGTTGGCAGCGATGTTGCGTCCGTTGACGAAAGTCATGACAACACCCATCTCAGGCGTAAGCGCCTGAGAGCAGGGCGCCCGCGCCGGGCACCACCGGTTCAAGCCCGAGGGCCTTGAGCATCGCGTAGGTGGTGGCAACAGCGGCAGTCACCACGGGCTTGCCAGTGAGCGCCTCGACATGGCCAATGGCTGCCAGCGACGGCATCTGTACGCAGGCCGACAGCACGATCGCATCGGCCTCGCTGTAGCGCAGCTTCTGCACAATCGCCGGCAGTCGGGATGGGTCGTGCCGACCTACATCGAGGTTGTCGGGGATTTCCAGTGCGCAATAGTCGATCACCTCGTGGCCCTCGCGGCGGATGTAGTCGACCACCAGCTCGGTCAGGGGTTTCATGTAAGGCGCCACCACCACCACCTTCTTGGCCTGCATGATCTTCAGGCCATCGACCAGCGCGCCGGCGCTGGTGATCACGGGAATGGCATGGCCGTTGTCGGCAGTGCGTTTGCCCAGCCGCTCTTGCGAGACGCAGTGGTAGCCCGGGCCCATGGCCATGATGGCCACTAGGCAGGCATAGCCCAACACGTCCACCCGCGCATCGCTGAGTTCAACCGCGCAGCGGTCGGATTCGGCGTCCATGGCGGCCAGCTCTTCCTTGACCACTTTTTTCATCCGCATCCGGCTGGAGTGAAAAGTGAACCGCTCCTGGGGCCGGATTTGCTGGCGCGCAGTCAGCATGGCCGGAATCTCGGTTTCCATGGTGGTGTTGGAACTCGGGACGATCTGTCCGATGCGGAAGTGGCGTGTCATGGTTGGGTGTTTCCTTCAGAGTTTGAAGAGCTGGCGCGCATTTTCGTGGCAGATCTTGTGGCGCGTGGCCTCATCGAGCGGCGCCGCCTCAATGAACCGGCAGGCGTCGACGGTGGACTCGTAGGGATAGTCGATGGAGAACAGCACGTTGTCCACGCCCATTTCGCCTATGGCGCCGATCAGGGTTGGGGCCGAGCAGACCCCTGAGGTGGTGATGAAGATGTTGGACTGGAAGTATTCCGACGGCTTTTTCTTGAGCGTCACGCCATGCGGGTAGGCCTGGAAACGGCTGTCCAGGCGCCAGCGCATGAAGGGCAGGAATTCGCCCATGTGGCCCAGCAGCAGCTTGAGCCCCGGGAAGCGGTCGAATACGCCAGCAAACAACAGGCGAAGGGCGTGACCGCCGGTCTCCATGGTCCAGCCGAAGGTCGCGCCGTAGAGCACGGGCGCACCCTTGAGCAGCAGCGGGATCTCGGCCATATTGGCCGGGTGCAGGTAGATCGGAGCGTCCAGGGCTTGGGCGCAGGCCCAGAACTCGTCGTAGGCCGGCTCATCGAGGTAGCGACCACGGGTGTGGCCGTTGATCAGCGCGCCTTTGAGCCCGAGTTGACGCACCGCGCGCTCGAGTTCGCGCGAGGCCTGCTTGGGGTCGTGCATCGACAGGTGGGCAAAGCCGCCGAAGCGCTTGGGGTTGCGGGCAATGCGCTCGGCCAGAAAATCGTTGTTCTCGCTGGCCAGACGCTCAGCCAGTGCCACGTCGGCCTCGGCCTGCATGCCCGGCGCGCTTTGCGAGAGGATCACATACTCGACCCGGCCCGCATCCATCTCTTCGAGCCGCTTGGCGTCCATGTCTTCGAGCCGGTAGATCAGGTCGTGGCGAATCTCCGGCGGCAGGTGCTGGGTGAATGACTTGGCGTACTCGGAGAAGACCGGGATCGAGAAATGTTCTTCGAAGGCGATTTTGGGCGTGGTGTTCATGGTGGGCAGGGCGCGCTTGGCCTCAGGCAGGATAGACCAGGTCGTTGGCCAAAATGTTGGTGTCGTGGATGACGTGACGCTCGGCCAGCAGCAACTGGCCGTCGACCCTGACGAAGCGGTCGTGGTAGCAGCCCGCCAGGTGTACCGTGGAGGGGCCTTCGACCAGGGTCTGGATCAGCAGGAAGGGGGTCTGGGCCAGGATGCCGTTGGGCTCTTCGGCCTCCACCCGCACCAGACCGATCATGTGCAGGTTGTAGCGGGGAGCGAACATTTGCGTCCGGGCAATGGCCACCGCCCGGTCGTGCATCATGGCGCGACCCTCGCAGTAGACCAGGCCGACCGGTAGATCCAGGTCGGCGTTTTCGCGGCCGGTGATGCGGTACATCGCGTCTTCCGTGAAGAACAGCGGCCACTGCTCCAGGTCGCCGCGGTCGAGCACGCTGCAGTATTCGCCATGAAAGGCGCTGATCTCTTCTCGCAGCTGCGCGGCACGCTGGCTGTCGATGCGGCTGGCACGGTGGGCGTAAGGCTTGGAGCTCATGCGTGCGCTCCTTGGACCCGCAGACCCATCACCTCTCGGTAATAAACATACATGGCGCGAATGGCCGCCTCGGAGATCAATGTGTTGGAGGTGCCGACCGCCCCTGGATCGAGCAACACGTTGTTGATGGATCCGCTGGATCGGCGCACGCCTTCCTGCACGAACTTCATGGCCTCGTTGTCTTCGAGCCCCAGGAAACCGGCTGGCCCCATCAGGTTGCCTTGTCGCAGCCGGTGGCGTTCCATCTCGGGGGTGTCGTCGGCGTAGCCGAACATGGTCCATTCCATGATCATGCTGTCGGGCCCGTTGGGAATGATGTGGCGCACGCCCAGGGTGTTCATTTCGCGTTGCACGATCAGGTTGGGCCAGATGGTCATCATGGTGACCGACCATGGAGACTTGAACTCTTTGACGAATTCCAGAAAGCGTTCGTCTCTCAGCCGCAGCCCTTCGTGGAAAGAGCGCATTTCTTTTTTGTTTTCCTCTGAGATATTGGCGTATTTGTCTTCCGACTTGGCCGAGGCCATGATGCCGTGCCGGCCGTGCTTGGTGTCGGCAAACATCAGGGACTTGTTACCTGCCACCAGCAGTCCGAAGACCACCAAAAAAGAGTGCAGCAGCGTGGCGTGGTAAGGGTCCTTGAGGTTCTCGTGGTACATCTTCCAGTTGCACGGCAACTCGTTGCGGTAGTAGCCGTGGATCTTCAAGGGCTTGCCGGTGAAGGTGGTGTCGAATTCCTCCAGGATCTCGGGGGTCAGGTATTCCTCCAGGGCTTCAACCTGGTCGGAGTAGGACGCGAAGATCACCCCATGACGGGTGGTCACCCGCAACTGCCGGGTGCCGAAGTCGCTGTTCTTGAAGTCCCGCGGCATACCGCCGAGTTTGTTGACGCCCCGTTTGAATGGCACGCCTTGCAAGTTGCCCTTGAGGTCGTAGCTCCACTGGTGGTAGGGGCAAACAAATTCCTTGGCGTTGCCGCGGTGACTGCGGCAAAACTCGGCGCCGCGGTGGGCGCAACGGTTTTCAAAGACTGCAATGCCGCCGTCTTCAGTGCGCGAGACCACCACCGGCGTGGACCCCACATAAGAGCGCTTGTAGTCGCCCACATTGGGAATTTCCGCTTCGAGGGCCACGAAATTCCAGGTGTTGCCGCGGAAGATCTTGTCCATTTCCGCGTCGTAGAGGGCCCGGCTGGTGTAGACCCAGTCGGGGATGGTGTTGAGCGCATCGGCCGGCCAGATGCATTGCGACAGATCGACTTGCTTGGACGCATCGGTCAGGCCGATTACGGTTTGGTTTTGGTACATGGTGGGCCTCTCAGGGGTGCCTTTCGCAGGGATCAGGAAGGAGCCAGTGCAGCAGCAGGGCGGCTTGCGGCCCGGGCCCGAAGCGGGGTCGCCGGACCGGTTCGATCGCTCGACTTGCTGGCGCAAGGGCAGACGCTCAAAATGTTCAGTACACCAACACAAATGCAAGATGTCGGCCTTGGGGCAGCCTTGGGCTGCGGGCTCAACGACCGGGCCGAGGCGCAAATCATGCGGTCGGCGTTCTGCCGATATCTCGGGAGGGTTTTTACCTTGTGCATGGCGGGAAGATACCATGTAGATCCCCCCTTTCATAAGCTCGGATGACCCGATATTCGGGTAAGTCCCAATCAGGACCGATGAGCGAGATCGGGCGCGGTTAAAAAACTGTCGGTACACTGGCAGAATCGGATCGCCAGTGGATCGGGATCTGGTCGCGGCGGGTTGGCCTTGGCTGTCCTGTCCGGGACGCCGTGCGGTTGGGCGCTGTTGGCAGCGCAGAGCCGTTTGATCTTGTATGTTTGACCAACGGAGTTCAAATCATGTCCTTTGCATTTCATCAGCGCCTGCTTCGTCGTGGCCTGCTGGCGGGTCTTGCTGCTGTAGCTGTACTCGGTGCGCCTTGGGCGAGTGCGCAGGATAGAAGCTGGGGTCCCAAAACCGTTCAGATCACCGTCGGTTTTGCACCAGGCGGTGGCGTCGATATGCTGGCTCGCATGATTGCCACCGAGCTGCAAAAGCGCGGCATCACGGCGGTCGTGGAGAACCGGCCGGGTGCGGGCAGCACCCTGGCAGCCGCTCATGTCGTGGGCCGGCCCAACGATGGCTCGGCGTTGATGATGATGAACGATTCCTACGCGCTGGCGCCGGCGGTCTATCCCAAGCTCAGCTATGACCCCCGCAAAGACCTGGCGCCTGTCATTGGCGTGGCCTATGCCCCCATGGTGGTGCTGGTGCCCGCCCAATCGCCCCACAAGTCGCTGGCCGACCTGATGGCCGCGTCGAAGACCAGCCTGAGCTGGGGCTCCTGCGGCTCGGGCACCGCGCCGCACTTGGCAGGCGAGTTGCTCAACATCGCCTTCAAGGCCAAGAACACGCATGTGCCCTACAAGGGTTGCGGTCCGGCTTTGGTCGACCTGCTTGGCGGCCAGATTGATTTCGGTGTTGTCACGGTTTCGGGCGCCCTCGGGCATATCAGGACGGGCAAGTTGCGCGCGCTGGCCATCACCTCGGCCCAGCGGGCTCCCTTCTTGCCGGATTTGCCCACCGTTGCTGAAGGGGGTGCGGCCGACTTCCAGATGTCTCAGTGGCAGGGTCTGGCTGTGCCAGGCACCACACCGGAGCCTTTGAAGCAAAGGATCTTTGAGGTGGTGGCCGAAATCATCCAGAATCCGGAGATGCAAAAGCGCTTGCTGGATTTGGGCTACACCCCGGCCACTGAAAATCCGGCCCAGTTCCAGCGGGTGGTTCATGCCGACATTGAACGCATGAGTGTGATCGCCAAGCGTCTCAACCTCAAAGCCGACTGATTCGGCCCAACCCCTTCAGGGCAGACCATGAGCAAACTCAAGCTGAGCATGTCGGTTGGCAATTACGACCGAACCCAGGCCTTGTTCGACGGACGGGTTCAGGTCGAGGGCTGCGAGATCACCGCGGTGCCCTTGGAGCCGGAGGAGGCGTTTCACCGGGCCTTTCGCTACGGTGAATTCGACATCACCGAAATCTCCATGAGCAGCCACATGATGACCACCGCTCGTGGCGACAACCAGTATGTGGCGGTGCCTGCTTTTCTATCTCGGGTGTTTCGCCAATCGGGGGTCTATATCCGCACCGACCGTGGCATTGACCGGCCGCAGGATCTCAAGGGCAAGCGAATCGGCGTGCCCGAGTACCAGATCACGGCCAATGTATGGATTCGGGGCATCCTGGAAGAAGAGTTTGGAGTCCGGCCCAGCGACATTCATTGGCGGCGTGGCGGCATTGAAGAGGCGGGCCGCGGCGAGCGCGCGCCGATTTCCCTGCCGCCCTCTGTTGATTTGCAGCAGATCCCGGACGACAAGACCCTCTCGGGCATGCTGGAGGCCGGCGAGCTCGATGGTTACATCGGCGCGCGTGCCCCCTCCTGTTTTTTGCGTGGTGCGCCCCATGTCGGCCGCCTGTTTAAGAATTACATCGAGGATGAGAAGGACTACTTCAGGCGCACCCGCATCTTTCCCATCATGCACATGGTCGGGATCCGCAAGAGCCTGGTGGAGCAGCATCCCTGGTTGGCCGTGAGCGTGTACAAGGCCTTCCTCAAGGCCAAGGCCCTGGCTGTGCATGAGCTCAACGAGATTTGCCACTTGGCCGTGACCCTGCCCTGGATGGTGCATCATCACAATGAAGCCAAGGCGCTGATGGGTGAAGACTACTGGCCTTACGGCCTGGACGCCAACCGCCATGTGATCGAGAAGTTTGCCCAGTACCACCACGGACAAGGACTGTCGGTGCGGCAGGTCGCCCCCGAGGAGCTGTTCGCGCGTTCTTCGCTGGATCTGTCGAAGATCTGATCGGTTCATGAAGGCGCCATCCTTTCAGTACGTCCTGCCGCAGACGCTGGAAGAGGCCCTGCAGGCGGTTCACGACATCGAGGGGGCTCGCATATTGGCGGGCGGCCAGTCGCTGCTGGCCATGCTCAACATGCGGTTTGCCTTCCCCGAGGTGCTCGTCGACATTGGCCGCATCCGGCAGTTGTCCCACATCACCGATCACGGCGAGTCCATCGAGATCGGCGCGGCGACCCGTCAGCGCGATGTCGAATTCTCCGAGTTGATCGCGCGTCGTCTGCCCCTGCTGCGGGAGGCGATCTTGCAGGTGGGCCACCGTCAGACGCGCAACCGGGGCACCGTGGGCGGCAGCCTGTGCCAGCTCGATCCTTCGGCCGAGATCCCCACCATCGCCATGGCCATGGATGCCACCTTGACCGCCGCCAGCGTGCGGGGCCGACGCGAAATGGCGATGGCCGACTTTCCGGCTGGTTACATGACGCCTTCGCTGGAGCCCGACGAAATGCTGGTGTCCGTACACCTTCGGCCTTGGGCCCTGGGACACGGCTACGCCTTTGAGGAATACGCACGCAGGCATGGCGATTTTGCGATCGTTGCGGCGGCAGTTCTGATCAACCTGGATGCCCAGGGTGTGGTGGACCGGGTGGCGGTGACCTTGGGGGGTATTTCTGCAATGCCGGTGCGTGTGTCGGCGGCCGAGCAGGTGTTGCTGGGTTCGCGTGCGCAGGCGGCAGACCTGGAGGCCGCCGCCGCTTGTTGCAGGGCGGTGGAGGCCAGCAGCGACAGCCATGTTCAAGGCTGGTACCGCCAGCACCTTGCGCAGGTGCTGTGTGCCCGAGCCCTCAAACGAGCCCTCGCCCGGGTGGAGCGTTGAATGAAAACCATCGCTACGTCATCGACGGTGACTTTGCAGGTCAATGGGCAGACGCGTTGCGGTCAGGCCGAGCCGCGCCTGCATCTGGGCGATTTCCTGAGAAACGAGCTGGGTCTGACCGGTACGCATCTCGGTTGTGAGCATGGCGTATGCGGGGCTTGTACCGTGTTGGTCGACGGGGTGTCCTCGCGCAGTTGCCTGATGCTGGCGGTGCAGGCAGAAGGCACCCAGGTGCGTACCATTGAAGGCCTGAGCCAGACCGATGGCCCGCTGGGGGTGCTGCAGCAGGCTTTTCATGACTGCCATGCCCTGCAGTGTGGTTTTTGTACCGCGGGCATCCTGATGTCTCTGACCGAGCTGCTGGAAACGCACCCTGCCCCCGATGAGGCTTTGGTCAGGGACGTGCTGTCAGGCCATTTGTGCCGTTGCACCGGCTACCAGAACATTGTGGCGGCTGCCTTGAAGGCGGTCGCCGCCGTGCAGCGCGAGAAGCAGGCATGACGGCCAACCATCCGGGTTCGGGCATCTGGCAGAGTGCGCCGAGGGTCGAAGACGAACAGCTGTTGCGCGGCCAGGCGCGCTTTCTCGATGATGTGCCCGCGGACGAGGCGTGCCATGCTTGTTTCGTCCGCAGTACGCAGGCACATGCCCGTATCGTGTCGGTCGATACCAGCCAAGCCCGCGTCATCCCCGGCGTGGTGGGCGTTTTTGTCAAGAAAGACTTGTTCGGTGAGCTGACGTCCTGGCGCATGCCCCTGGGTTTTGCGCTGGCGGCGCTGCCGGAGAACACCACCCCCTTTGTGCTGGTGGACCATGAGGTGGCCTTTGTCGGGGAGGCCATTGCGGTGGTGGTGGCCACCAGCCGCTCTGTGGCTGAAGATGCAGCCAGCCTTGTTCAGGTGCACTATGAGCCCTTGCCGGTGGTGGCCAGCTGTCGCGATGCGGTGCGGCCCGATTCGCCGACGGTGCGCACCGAGCTCTCTTCCAATGTGCTGCAGCGCTACACCCTGGCCTATGGATCGGTTGACGAGGAATTTGCGCAAGCGCCGGTGCTGATCAGCGAGAACTTCTGGGCCCACCGCGGGGGTGGCCATCCCATGGAAGGTCGCGGTGTGCTGGCGCAGCTTGAAAAATCCACCGGTACCTTGATGGTGTGGTCGTCCACCCAGATGGCCCATGAGCTGCACTACACGCTGGCGCTGATGTTGGGGCAGCCTGAAGAGCGATTGCGGGTGATCACGCCCGAAGTCGGCGGCGGATTCGGTGCCAAGTTCATGATCTACCCGGAAGAGGTGGTGATTCCCGCCCTGGCGCGCAAGCTGGGCCGCTCGGTTAAGTGGGTGGAAGACCGGCGCGAGCACTTCATGTCGGCGGTGCAGGAGCGCGATCAATACTGGTCGGTGCAGTTGGCTGCCGACCGCGAGGGCAAGATCCGCGGCTTGCGTGGCACCATGATCCACGACCATGGCGCCTACACACCCCAGGGCACCAACGTGCCGTACAACGCGGCCTCCTCCATCACCGGGCCGTATATCGTGCCTTCTTACTCGCTCGATGTTTCGGTGGTGCACACCAACAAGGTGCCGGTGGCCACCATCCGCGGTGCGGGATACCCGCAGGCGGCTTTTGTGATGGAGCGGATGATCGATCGTCTGGCCCGCGAGCTTGGCCTGGACCCGGTCGAATGTCGTCAGCGCAACCTGATCCCGGCCGACAAGATTCCCTATGAGAAGCCCCTGAAGTCGCGTGCTGGGCTGCCCCTGATCATCGACTCGGGTGACTTTCCTGCGCTTCAAGCCCGTGCGGTGGAGGCGGCCGATCGGCCGGGCTTTGCGGCCAGGCGGCAGGCCTCGGAGAGCCGGGGGCGCTTGCGCGGCTGGGGCATCGCCAATTCGGTCAAGCCCACGGGGCGCGGACCCTATGAGTCGGTGCGACTGAAGATTCAACCTTCGGGCACGGTGGCCATTTACACCGGAGCCCTGGCCATGGGCCAGGGCTTGAAGACCACGCTGGCTCAGCTGTGTGCGCCGTATTTCGGACTGGTGCCGGCGGCCATCGAGGTGCTGGCTGGCGACACGGCCATGATCGGCTATGGCCATGGCGGCTTTGCCAGCCGTCAGGCCATCATGGCCGGCAATGCGGTCAGTCAGGCTGCCCGTAATTTGCGCGAGAAAGTGCTCAAGGTGGCGGCGGCGGTGCTGGGGGTCGACGTCAGCGTGCTGCGCCTGAGCCAAGGTGAAGCCCACAGTCTTGACTTCTCGCACCGCGTCTCGCTGGCGCGTCTGTCCATGCTGATGAAGGGCGTGCCGGGCTATGCCCTGCCCCTGGTGGACGACCCGGGTCTTGAAGAGACGGTGCATTTTCACTGCGACGCCCAGACCTATGCGGGCGCCTGTCATGTCTGCGAGGTCGAGGTCGACCCCGAGATTGGCCATATCGAGGTCAAGCGCTACCTGGCGGTGCAGGACAGCGGCAACATCATCAACCCCCAGTTGGCCGAGGGCCAGGTGGTCGGTGGCGTGGTCCATGGTTTGGGCAACGCCTTGTTTGAGCACATGGCCTATGACGACCAGGCGCAGCCCTTGAGCACCACTTTTGGGGATTACCTGTTGCCGACAGCGCCTGAGGTGCCACCGATCGAGGTGATCTTTGCGCCTTCGCCCACCTCGCTCAATGAACTGGGCGTTAAGGGAGTGGGGGAGTGTTCGACGATTGCCGTGCCGGCAGCCGTCGTCGGCGCCGTGGAAGACGCGCTGTGGTCCCATGGAGTTCGCCTCAGCGAGTTTCCACTCACGCCGATGCGCGTGGCCGAGCTGATCGGCGCTTCGCGCACCTCGAACAAGCATCGATGAGGACGCCCTGATGGAATTTACCAACCAGTTTCATGTGCCCTTGCCCCTGGCCGAAGCCTGGAAGCTCATGCTCGATGTGCCGCGCATTCTTCCCTGCTTGCCCGGTGCACGGCTGATCGAGGTGATGGGCGAGGACCGGTACCGGGGATCGGTCACCGTCAAGCTCGGGCCGGTCAAGCTGGCTTTCGAGGGGCAGGCCCAATTGGTGCGTGTGGACGAGCAGGCGCACCGAGCCTGGCTCAAGGGCTCGGGCATGGACGCCAAGGGTCGGGGCGGCGCCCAGTCGGAATTTAGCTTTACCCTGCAGGCCGCGGGCAGCGGCACCGATGTCACCGTACACACCGAGCTGCAGCTGACCGGCTCCATTGCCCAGTACGGCCGCGGCAGCGGCATGATCTCGGAGGTGGCGAGCCAACTGTTGGCGCAGTTTGAGCACAACCTCAGCGAGATGCTCCTCGACGAGCGTTTGGAGGCGCCCTTGGTCGCCATACCGGCCGCGCTTGCCTCCGCGCCGGCCCCCTCCGGTGCGGCGCTGGCAGCTGGCGGGCAGGCCACGGCCCAGGACCTGCAGATCCTGTACCAGCAAAGCCAGGCCTTGCTGGGGCAGTGTCAAGCGGTGCTGGCGAGCACCCAGCAGACCTTGGCCGAGGTGCGGGCCATGACCAAGATGGCGCGCAATTCGGGCAAGAGCAAGGAGCTCAATGGCTTTTCCCTGCTCTGGCGCGCGCTTGGGGCTCGGCTGTCGGGCCGCAGCGGGGGGAACTCTTCAGCGCCCAAGCGATGATCGGGGTTTATTCGCGCGTTGCGGGTCGGTCAGCAACAGGGCGGCGGTTGTGCGGATATCGGGCTTGGTGTTAGATTCCGAGCATGAAAACTCAAGCCTGTTCCGAGGGCTCCGGTTGTCAAGCAGCGCCGCAGCTGCAGCAGTGAGGGCCCGAGCGACGGGCTTGCGGCTGTTTGGGGAGAACCATGGACCACGGTGATCGCACATTAAGCGGGGTCAAGGCCCAGGGCATTGGTGCCCGGGTGCCGCGCAAAGAAGACGCACGGCATTTGGCCGGCAAGGGCAACTTCGTTGCAGATATGGTCATGCCCGGACTGTGCGAAGTGGCTTTCTTGCGCAGTCCTCTGGCCCACGCTCGCATCGTGTCGACCCGGGTGCCCGACGACGTCGCGCCGCAGATCGTGCTGCGCGAAACCATGCTCGATGCGCTCGACATCGTGGCGCCGTCGACCTTGCCCTCTTACCAGGAATCGGCCCAGCCGCCGCTGGCTTCGGGCAAGGTGCGCTTCGTGGGTGAGCCGGTGGCCATGGCCTTCGCGGCCACGCGGGCCCAGGCCGAGGACCTGATCGAGCAGGTCGAGGTTCAGTATGAGGAGCTGCCGGTCTATGCCGACGTCTGGTCGGCGCTGGAGCCTGCTGGTGAATTGATGCACCCGCGCTGGAAGGACAATTGCTTTGTCACCTTGCGTGCTGACAAGGACTTTCAGGCCCTGGCGGCGCAGGCCGAGGTCAAGGTGCAGCGTCGCATCGAGCTCTCGCGCCAGTGCATGGTGCCCATGGAGGGCAAGGCGGTGCTGGCCTACTGGGATTTCCAGGTCGACCAACTGGTGGTGTGCAGCGCCACGCAGGTGCCGCATCTCATCCGCACGGCCCTGGCTCGCTTGCTCGATTTGCCCGAAGAGCGGGTGCGGGTGGTCTCGCCTGATGTGGGCGGCGCCTTTGGCTACAAATGCGTGCTGCAGCAGGAGGAACTGTGTGTGGCCTGGCTGGCCAAGACCTACCGGCGGCCCTTCCGCTTTTTGGAGGATCGGCGTGAACACCTGATTGCCGGTGCCAACTCGCGGCAGCACCATTACGACCTGACCGCCTATGCCGATCGGCAGGGCCGTCTGCTGGCCCTCGATGCGGTGATCACCATCGATGGTGGTGCTTACTCGGTCTGGCCCTTCACGGTTGGCCTGGAGCCCGGTCAGGCGGTGGGCAATTTGCCCGGTCCTTATGACTTTCGCGGTTACCGCTGCGAGACGCGCTGCATTGCGACCAACAAGCCCGGCTTTGTGCCGTACCGGGGCGTGGCACGCACCGGTGTGTGCTTTGCCATGGAGCTGCTGATGGACGCGCTGGCGCGCGAAGTCGGGCGCGAACCCTGGCAGGTCAGGCTCGACAACCTGGTCAAGCCCCAGCAAATGCCTTACGTCAACGTGGCCAACAAGCATTTCGACGGTGGCGACTACCCGGCCAGTCTGCGTCGGGCGCTGGAGATGATCGACCTGCCAGCGGTGCAGGAGCGGCAGCGTCGGGGTGAGCCCGACGGTCGTCTGATAGGGATGGGCACCGCCACCTACTGCGAACAGTCTGCTCATGGCACCTCGGTGTTTGCCACCTGGGGCACCGCCGTCATTCCCGGCTATGACCAGGCCATGATCCGGATGACGGCCGATGGTGGCCTGGAGATTCGGGTGGGCTTGCACTCGCATGGCCAGGGCATGGAGACCAGCTTTGCGCAGATCGCCCACGAGGTGCTGGGCGTGCCCATCGACCGCGTGCGCATGATCCACGGCGACACCGGTCAAACGCCGTATTCCAGCGGCACCTACGCCTCGCGGGGCATGGTCATGGCTGGCGGCGCGGTGGGGGTGGCCTGCAAGCAGCTCGCTCCCCGTTTGCGTCATATTGCCGGCCACCTGATGGGCGTCGATCCGACCACCGTCGTGTTGGCCCAGGGCCGGGCCTATTCGGGCGATCAATCGATCACGCTGTCGGACATTGGCAATGCTTGGTACATCAACCCGCAGAAGCTGCCGGCCGATGTCGATCGCGCCGGCCTGGAGGTGTCGACCGGCTACAAGCCCAAGGTCGACACGGGGGCTTTCAGCTATGCCAGCCACGCAGCTGTGGTGGCGGTAGACCCGTCCACGGGTGCGGTGGAAATTCTTGATTACGTGGTGGTCGAGGATTGCGGTGTGGTGATCAACCCGATGATCGTTGAAGGCCAGACCGTGGGCGGCATCGCGCAGGGGATTGGCACCGCGCTCTACGAGGAGATGTGCTACGACGAGCGGGCCCAACCCTTGGCCTCGACCCTGGCCGACTACATGCTGCCGGGAGCGACCGAGATTCCCAACATTCGCATCGATCACTTTGAGACGCCCTCGCCCCATACCGAGTTCGGCGCCAAAGGCATGGGTGAGGGTGGCGCAATTGCGCCGCCAGCCGTGATCTTCAATGCCGTCAACGACGCGCTGCGTGGTACCGGTGCCCCCGAGCTGTTGATGACGCCCCTGACCCCGCGCCGGCTGCTCAGTGCGCTGGCGCAAAGTTCCAAGGCGGTGCGTCCATGAAGGCCGCAGCCTTTGAGCACCAAGACGCCGCCGATGTGCAGGACGCGGTGCGCCTGCTGGCGGCCGGCGGGGGCCGTGCCAAATTGATGGCTGGGGGGCAATCGCTGGGCCCGATGCTCAATCTGCGCCTGACCCGGCCGCAGTCGCTGATCGACCTGACCGGGCTGTCCGCCCTGCAAGTGGTCCAGGTGCAGGGCCAGAACCTGCTGATCGGCGCCCGCGTCACCCATGCGGACATCGAAGACGGCCGGCATCCGGTACTGGCGGCCCATCCGATGCGCCAGGTCGCTGCTGGCATTGCCTACCGGGCCATCCGCAACAAGGGCACGGTCGGTGGCAGCCTCGCACATGCCGATCCGGCTGCCGACTGGGTGGTGACACTGGTGGCCATGGCAGCGGTGCTGCACCTGCAGTCGCCCCGTGGCGAGCGCGAGCTGGCGCTGGAGGCTTTCGTCCGGGCGGCGTACACCACCGAGCTGGCCGATGATGAAATCATCACGGGGGTTCGGGTGCCCGCGATGACGGAAGGCCGCTGGGGCTACCACAAGTTTTGCCGAAAGCCCGGTGAATTCGCCGATGCCAGTGCCGCGGTTTGCCAGGCTGCACCCGGCGCGCCCTGGCGGGCGGTGCTCGGTGCGCTCGACGGTCCGCCCAAGCTGCTCTCTGAGCTCTCGCGCGAGCTGGCCGTGCCCGGTGCTGCAGCGCTGACCCCAGGCCATCTGCGCGAGTCGGTGGCTGCGGCGCTGCCCGAACGCGATCCGGTCGACCACCAGCTACACGCCGTCTGCTTGGCCCGTGCGCTCGAGCAGGCCGGCTGGTCTGTCAGCGCCGCCTGACGAGGGCCCTGTTTGTCTTATGAAAGCCATCACTCTTGACATCAACGGCGCGCGGATCACTGCCGAGGTCGAGCCGCGCACCCATCTCGGTGACTTTTTGCGTGACACGGTCCGTCTGACGGGTACGCACCTGGGCTGCGAGCACGGTGTGTGCGGCGCCTGCACTGTGCTGCTGGACGGTGCGCCGGTGCGCTCTTGCATTACGTTTGCCGTGAGCTGTCAGGGGCGGCAGGTGACCACGGTGGAAGGCTATGACGCCGATGAGCTGATGCAGCGCCTGCGTTCGGCCTTCACCCGTCACCACGCCTTGCAGTGCGGCTACTGCACCCCCGGCATGCTGGCCACGGCCCGGGACATTGTGCTGCGCCTGCCCGATGCCGACGAGGCCCGGGTGCGCCTGGAATTGGCCGGCAACCTGTGCCGCTGCACCGGTTACATGGGTATCGTTGCGGCCATCCTGGATGTGCTGGCGCAGCTGCGCGCTGAGCCCGACCCCGAGATCACGGCCCTGCGCGAGCAGGTTCGGGCCGGACGGTTTGCGCCCCCGCCTGTGGCGGGTACGACTGCCGGCATCAAGCCGATGCCGATGATGGCGCCGGCTGGACGTGTCGCTGCCATCGCCGCGCCGACCGCGCAGGCGGCGCCGATCGCTCCGGCGGCGGCAGGCTCAGACCAGCCAGAGCCGGAGCTTGCGGCCATTCGTACCGGCACGCGCATCGAGGCCAGCTTTGAGCTGCCTTTCGCGGCGGATGCGGTCTGGGTCTTTATGGGGGATCTGCCAGCGGTGGCGGCCTGTCTGCCAGGTGCCTCGATCGAGTCGCAGGAGGGCGAGAAGGTCAAAGGCCGCATTGCCATCAAGTTCGGGCCCATGGCAGCCGCCTTCGTGGGCGCTGCCCGGCTCGAGCGCGACGATCAAAACCAGCGCGCTGTCTTGCGCGGCGCGGGGCAAGACAGCTTGAGCCGTTCGCGTGCGCAGGGGGATATCGGCTACCAGCTTGTGGCCCTGAGCCCCCAGCGCACCCGGGTTGATGTAGACATGCTCTACACCCTGCAGGGACCTCTGGCGCAGTTTTCCCGTTCGGGTCTGGTCAAGGATTTCGTCCGGCGGCTGGTGGCCGATTTTGGACGGCAGGTCGAGGCCCGGATGGCAGGTGCCAGCGACGTGACAGCGGCGTCGACGGCTGTTGATCCGCTGCGTTCCTTGCTGGCGATGCTGTGGGATTGGCTGCGGCGGGTGTTCGCCGGTCCTCGCTGAGGCGAGGGCTGGTCCAGCCCGCTGCGGGGCTTGCCAGCCCACGCATTTCTTGGGCCTTGCCTTAAAGGGTTTTCCCGGTTGCTGCAACGACCCGCTGATGAAACTATAAAAAACGCTATCACCCATTAAAAGCAAGGAGACGCTGATGAAACGCATTCCCTCCCATGATCGTCGCACCGTACTTGGAGGACTGGCGGCCGCTGGTCTGGGCGCACTTTGGCCGGCTGCTGCCCGCGCTCAGGGGGCTTGGCCCAACCGTCCGGTGACCCTGGTTTGCCCCTGGGGGGCCGGCGGGGGCACCGATGCCACCGCTCGCATTGTGGCGGCCATCCTCGAGAAGAATCTGGGTCAGCCCTTCAACGTGGTCAATCGCACCGGCGGTTCGGGTGTGGTGGGTCATTCGGCCATTGCCACTGCGCCTGCAGATGGCTACACCATTGGCATGATCACGGTCGAGATCACCATGATGCACCATCAGGGTTTGACCGATCTCAAGCCCACCAGCTACACCCCGCTGGCCCTGATGAATGTCGACCCGCCTGGCGTGCAGGTCAATGCGGGTTCGCCTTACAAAACCATCAAGGCGCTGGCCGATGCGATCAAGGCGGCGCCGGCGGGGCGCTTCAAGGCCTCGGGCACTGGCCAGGGGGGTATCTGGCACCTGGGCCTGATCGGTTGGTTGCAGGCCATGGGCCTGCCGCCCAACCATGTGCAGTGGGTGCCGTCCAACGGCGCTGCGCCAGCCATGCAGGATCTGGCCGCCGGTGGCGTGGACATCGTGACCTGCTCTGTTCCAGAGGCCAAGGCCATGATCGATGCGGGCAAGGCGGTCAGTCTTGCCGTCATGGCACCGCAGCGCAATCCGGCTTTCAAGGACGTGCCCACCCTCAATGAAACGCTGGGCATCAACTACTCGGTGGGGGCTTGGCGCGGGATCGCCGCGCCGAGAAACCTGCCCGAGGCGATCACCGCCCGCTTGACCACCGAATTGAAGAAAGCCTTCGACTCGGCCGAGTTCCAGGACTTCATGCGAAACCGCGGCTTTGGCACCACCTGGGCGGATCCGGCCGGGTTTGCCAAGTTCATGGCCGATGGGGACCGGGCCATGGGCACCGCCATGACCGCTGCAGGCCTGGCCAAGAAATCGTGATCGGGGCCGGCTGGTACCGCTGATCCGATGCGCTTGCACGACACCTTGCTCGGCGCCTTGCTGGTGGTGCTGGCAGCGGCTCTGTTCGCTTGCACCTTCACCTTTCCGGACATGCCGGGCCAGCGTTATGGCCCGGCCCTGTTTCCGCGCCTGATCGCCCTGGGCATCATCGCCTGTGGCCTGGTGCTCGCGCTGCGGGGCAGGCGTTCGGGCGGTCCCTGGCTGGCCTTGAGTGAGCCCCTGCAGCGGCTGCAGGGCTGGATGTCTTTTCTGGCCATGCCGCTGGCCATCGTGTTCTATCTGCTGGTGGCAGAGCGCCTGGGTTTTTTGCCGACGGCAGCCATCGTGGTGGCGGCCTTGTGTGCCTGGCTGGGTGCGCGGCTGTGGGTGGCTGTACTTACCGGCGTGCTGACCGCGCTGGTGGTGCAGTGGTTCTTTGGCAGCCTGATGCGGGTGCCTTTGCCGCGCGGCTGGTTCATGCAACTGGTGGCCGGTGGCTGAGCGTTGCGTCATGGGCGTTGCCGCACTTGATCCTGTCGGGCCATTGGGTGTCAGGTGGGGTGTTGGCCATGATGCGCGGGCCCTGACCGCGGTCCAGGCCAGATCGCAGCGCGCAGGCGAGTTGCCAAGGGCCAGCGTGGACGGCCACGCCGGGGAGTCGATGCGATGAGCGCCGTAGCGGCCGCGGCGGCCTTGGTCTTTGATCCCTATGTGATCCTGGTCGTGATCGGGTCGGCCATCTTCGGGTTGTTCGTCGGGGCTATACCGGGCCTGACGGCGACCATGGCCACGGCCCTGCTGGTGCCGGTGACCTTCTTCATGCCGCCCGTGCCTGCCCTCGGAGCGATTGTGGCGGCCAGTGCCATGGCCATCTTTGCGGGCGATATTCCGGGCGCCATGCTGCGCATGCCGGGCACGCCGGCCTCAGCCGCGTACACCGATGAGAGCTATGCCATGGCGCGCAAGGGGCAGCTTGAACTCAATCTGGGGGCCAATCTGGTTTTCTCGGTGGCGGGCGGCTTGGTGGGCGTGATGTTCCTGATCGTCGCTGCCCCCTGGTTGGCGGAGGCGGCCCTCAATTTTTCGTCCTTTGAATATTTCTGGCTCGCCTTTCTGGGTCTGAGCTGCGCCACGCTGATCACCGCCAGCGGCCGCACCCGTGCCATCTTGTCGCTGCTCATCGGGCTGGCGGTCGGTTGTGTCGGCATGGACCCGGTGGCGGGCTTTCCGCGCTTCACGTTCGGCAGCGTGGACTTGATGTCGGGAATCAGCTTCATACCGACCATGATTGGCGCGTTCGCTGTCAGTGAGTTGTTGCGTGGCTCTATTTCGACCGAGGTCATGGGCGTGATGGTGCAGGAAAAGGTGGGCGCGCTCTTCAAGGGCCTCGGTGAGGTCACCCGCCTTTACTGGCGCAACTTTCTGCGCGGCTCGGTGGTGGGAACGGCCATCGGTGCCTTGCCTGGCGCCGGTGCCGATATCGCCGCCTGGATTTCTTACGCCATGGCCAAGCGCTTTTCGAAGGAACCCGAAAAGTTTGGCACCGGTCATGTCGAAGGGGTGGTGGAATCGACCTCGTCGAACAACTCGGCCCTGGGCGGCGCCTGGATTCCGGCCTTGGTCTTTGGCATACCCGGCGACTCGATCACCGCCATTGTGATCGGGGTGCTCTACATGAAGGGCATGAATCCGGGGCCGAGCGTGTTCTTGCAGAACCCGCAATTCATTTATGCGGTCTTCATGATTTTCATCGCGGCCAATTTGCTGATGCTGCCCTTGGGTTGGGCTGCGATCAAGGGGGCCGGGCGCCTGCTGAGAGCGCCCCGGGCGATTCTTCTGCCCATCATCCTGCTGTTTTGCATCGTCGGCTCTTTTGCCATCACCAACAGCCCCTACGGCATTTTGCTGATGCTGGTCTTCGGTCTGATCGGTTGGCTGATGGAGGAAAACGGGATCCCGGTTGCACCTTTGGTGCTGGGGATCGTGCTGGGCGAGTTGCTTGAGCAAAGTTTCCTGACTTCAATGATGAAGGCCGATGGCGATCCGACCGCATTTTTTACCCGTCCGATTGCCGGCGCGCTGGGGGTGCTCACGATCCTGATCTGGTTGGTGATTGCCTGGCGGGCGCTGCGCGGTTCTCCCAAGACGCCGACCTGATCGGCCAGCGGCTATCATGCCCGGCGAAGGAGCTGGTATGCACGCGTCCCCAACCCCCATGACTGAGCTGCTGGAGCGGACCCCGGTCATGCCCATCATCTGGGTCCACGAGGCCGATCGGGCGGTCCCACTGGCCCGTGCCTTGGTCGCGGGCGGCATCACGGTCTTTGAGGTTTTGTTGCGCACGCCGGCTGCTTTGGCCGCCATCAGCGCCATGCGGCGGGAGGTGCCTGAGGCCACCGTTGGAGCGGGAACCTTGATGCGCGCGGCCGATGTGCAAAGGGCGCTCGATGCAGGCGCCCAGTTTGGCGTCTCGCCCGGACTCGTGCCTGAACTTGCACAGGCCGCTGTGGACAAGCACTTGCCTCTGTTGCCCGGCGTGTGGACGGCCAGCGAGGTCATGCAGGCCATGGCTTGGGGCTTCGAGACGCTCAAGCTATTTCCGGCCAATGGCCTGGACGGCGTCAAGCAAATTGAGCATCTGCAGGGTGTGTTTCCGCGCGCCCGGTTTTGTCCGACCGGCGGCATCAAACCTGACCATATTCCGACTTACCTGGCTTTGCGGGCCTGTCCCACGGTCGGGGGCAGCTGGATCACACCGCAGCCCTTGGTGGCGGCGGGCGACTACGCGGCCATCACTGCCTTGGCTCGACAGGCGGCGGCCTTTGCCGCATCCCGGGCGGCATGAGCACAGGCGGGCCGAGGCTCCGGCGTGCGATTGCCGTCGGTGGGGTGTGTGTCACACGCATCTATCAGGTCGATCGGGTGCTGCCACCCCCGGCCAAGATTTTGGCGCGCCGATTGGTCGAGGTGGTCGACGGCATGGCCCTGTCGGCCGTCTGTGCCTTCGCCCGGCTGGGCGGGCAAGGCGCGATCTGGGCGCGTTGCGGCGACGACGAGCCGGGCCGCGCCGCGCGCGCGTCGCTGCAGGCTGAAGGCCTGGATGTGGCGGGCCTTCATGCGGTGTCCGGGGCGGCTTCATCGCAGGCCTCGGTGATTGTTGACGGCCTGGGCGAGCGCCTGGTGGTTCCCTTCCACGACCCGGCGGTCGATGCCTCGGCCCATTGGCTGCCTGTGCAAGCCCTTGTCGGAGCCGACATGCTGTTGTGCGATGTGCGCTGGCCCGAAGGTGCCCAGGCCGCGATGCTTGCAGCCCGACGGGTGGGTGTGCCGTGCATGCTCGATGGCGAAATTGCAGCCCCCGGTGTCTTGGACACCCTACTGCCGCTGGCCACCCACGCGGTGTTTTCAGACGCCGGCCTGCTGGCTTTCACCGGTGCCGGTTCGGTCGATGCTGCGCTGCTTGAGCTGGCGGCGGGTCACTCGGGGCACGTGGGGGCCACCTGCGGGGTTGAGGGCTATGCCTGGGTCGAAAACGGGGTGGTGCGGCGAGTGCCCGCTCCCAAGGTGCAGGTGGTCGATACGCTGGCTGCAGGCGATGTCTTCCATGGCGCTTTTGCGCTGGCGCTGGTCGAAGGACAAAGTACCTCGGAGGCGGCTCGCTTTGCCTGTCACGCCGCCTCCATCAAGTGCACCCGGTTCGGAGGGCGTTTGGGCTGCCCATCTCGCCAGGAGGTGCTGGACAGCCTGGCGACTGCGACCTGAGCGCTGGCCTTGAGCAAGGTGCGCGGATTTTTGGGGTCAAGGTCTGTGTGCCCGAGCGCTGGGCCTTGGACTGTCGGCCGCCAATCGCCTGAAGGCTCGATGCATTTCGCGCCGGTTCCTCAGATCGATACAAGCTTGCGAACGCCGTCAGCCTGCATCTGTCGGCCCAGGCCGCGTGCTACCACCTCGCCGCGTTCCATCACGATGTAATGGTCGGCCAGCTCGGCCGCAAAGTCATAGTACTGTTCGACGAGTACCACGGCCAAGGGCTGACCCTGCAGGCCGGTGTCGGCCAGCATGCGGATGACGCGGCCGATATCCTTGATGATGCTGGGCTGGATGCCCTCTGTCGGCTCGTCGAGCAGTAGCAGCTTGGGCCCGAAGGCCAGGGCTCGTGCAATCGCCAGCTGTTGCTGCTGGCCGCCCGATAGATCACCACCGCGACGAGCGATCATTTGCCTGAGTACCGGGAAGAGCTCAAAGAGCTGCTCTGGGATTGGCGTCGAGGCGGGCCGACTGGCCAGCCCCATGCGCAGGTTGTCCTCGACACTGAGCCGCCCGAAAATTTCACGGCCTTGCGGTACATAGCCTATGCCGGCGCGCACCCTGTTGAAGGGCGCGGCGCGGGTGAGGTCCTGATCGTCTAAGGTGATGCTCCCGGAGCGGACCGGAGTCAGGCCCATCAGGCTCTTGAGCAGGGTGGTCTTGCCGACGCCATTGCGGCCCAGCACGACCGTAATTTCTCCTGCCTTGGCTTGCAGGGACACATCGCGCAGGATGTGACTGCCGCCGTAATATTGTTGAACGCCTTTGACTTCAAGCATGCCAACCTTAGCGACCCAAATAGACCTCGACAACGCGCGGGTCGGCCTGTACCTGTGAAAGCAGGCCCTCGGCCAGCACCGAGCCCTCGTGAAGTACCGTGACTTTTTTACGGCCTTGGGTGAGTTGATGCACGAAGTGCATGTCGTGTTCAACCACCACCAGTGAATGTTTGCCCTCCAGGGACAGGAACAGCTCGGCGGTACGCTCCGTTTCCTCATCGGTCATGCCGGCTACGGGCTCATCGAGCAGCAGCAGGGTCGGGCTTTGCATCAGCAGCATCCCTATTTCCAACCATTGCTTCTGTCCGTGGCTGAGCAAGCCGGCCTGACGGGGCCTCTCATGGCCCAGGTGAATCAGCTGCAGGACTTCGTCGATCCGGTCCCGCTGCTGGTTGTCGAGACGGTGCAAGAGAGCCGGCAGAACGCGCCGATCGGCCTTGAGCGCAAGCTCCAGATTTTCGAAGACCGTCAGTTGTTCGTAGACGGTGGGCTTTTGAAACTTGCGTCCGATACCCAGCTGCGCGATCTCCGACTCGGTCAGTCGCAGCAGATCGATATTGGAGCCAAAGAAGACTTGACCCTCGTCAGGTCGCGTCTTGCCGGTGATGCAATCCATCAGCGTGGTCTTGCCCGCGCCATTGGGTCCGATCACGCAGCGCAATTCACCCACCCCGATGCTCAGGCTCAGCTGATTGAGTGCCTTGAAGCCGTCAAAGCTGACCGTGACATCTTCCAGGTAAAGGGCCACGCCATGCGCGAAGTCGGGCACGCCGGACACCACGCGCCGCCCGTAGCCGGCCTGACGCCCGCCCGATTCGGTTTGCCCGGATGCCTGCGCCCGCCGCGCCTCGTACGCCTCGCGGGTTTTTGCGCCGGCTTCCTGCAGTTGTGGCGTCATCGCTGGCCTCCTCGCAGACGCGGGATCAAGCTGATGAGACCCTTGGGCAGAAACAGGGTGACGGCGATAAAAAGTGCGCCGAGGAAGTACAGCCAAAATTCCGGAAAGGCCACGGTAAACCAGCTCTTGGCACCATTGACGAAGAAGGCCCCCACAATGGGCCCCACCAGGGTCCCGCGTCCGCCAACGGCCGCCCAGATCGCCATCTCGATGCTCGCGGCTGGGCTCATTTCACTGGGGTTGATGATGCCGACCTGGGGCACGTACAAGGCCCCCGCAACGGCGCACATCATGGCCGACAGGGTCCAGATGCTGAGCTTGTAGCTGACCGGGTTATAGCCCGTGAACATGACGCGGCTCTCGGAGTCCCGTATGGCCTGCAGGACACGGCCGTATTTGCTGTGCACGATGGCTCGGCTCATCACGAAAAAGCCGATCAGCACGGCGCCACTGAGCGAGCAAAGAAGAACCCGCATGGATTGATCGATCGGGATGCCCAGGATGCGTTTGAAATCGGTAAAACCATTGTTGCCCCCAAAGCCCGTCTCATTGCGGAAAAAAAGCAGCATGGCAGCAAAGGTCAACGCTTGTGTGATGATGGAAAAATAGACCCCCTTGATCCGCGAGCGGAAGGCAAACCAGCCAAAGACGAAGGCCAGGAGAGCCGGCACCAGCAGCACCAGCAGCATCTGCGCCAAGAAGCTGTCGCTGAGCACCCAGTGCCAGGGAAATTCCTTCCAGTCCAGGAACACCATGAAGTCGGGCATGTCGCTTTTGTATTGCCCGTCTTGGCCGATCTGGCGCATCAGATACATGCCCATCGCGTAGCCACCCAGCGCGAAGAAAAGACCATGTCCCAGGCTAAGAATTCCGGCATAGCCCCAGATCAGCCCCATGGCCAGTGCGCAAATGGCGTAGCACAGGATCTTGCCGATCAGCCCGACGTAGAAGTCGTCCAGATGCAGGGAGCTGTCAGCGGGCAGCACCAGGTTGAGCACGGGGATCAGAATCACGGTGACAAAGAGCGCCAACAAGACGCCGATCCAGCCGTTAAAGCCCAGGCGGGTGCTCATGATTCGGCGCTCCGGCCCGTCACTGAGAACAGTCCCTGGGGACGTTTTTGAATGAAGACCACGATCAGGATCAGCACCATGATCTTGGCCAGCACTGCGCCCTGCCAACCTTCGAGCAGCTTGCTGATCACGCCCAGGCCCAGCGCGGCGTAGACCGTGCCGGCGAGTTGTCCAACGCCTCCGAGCACCACCACCATGAAGCTGTCGACGATATACCCTTGTCCCAGATCGGGGCCGACATTGCCCACCTGGCTCAGGGCACATCCGGCCAGGCCGGCAATGCCCGACCCCAGGGCGAAGGCGTAGGTGTCCACGCGCGCGGTGTTCACCCCCATGCAGGCCGCCATACCGCGGTTTTGTGTCACGCCGCGCACGAAGAGGCCCAGGCGGGTGCGGCTGATCAGCAGGGCCATGCCGATCAAGACCAGGACCGCGAAGACCAGGATGGCCAGCCTGTTATAGGGCAGGGTCAAGTTGGGCAGAATCTGCACGCCCCCTGAAAGCCAGGACGGGTTTTCAACGGCGACATTTTGCGCACCAAAGAGCGAGCGAACGGCCTGCATCAGAACCAGGCTGATGCCCCAGGTGGCCAGCAGGGTTTCAAGAGGTCGCCCGTAGAGATGGCGGATCACGCTGCGTTCGAGCAGCGCCCCCACGAGGGCAGCACTCAAGAAGGCCACCGGTATTGCCGCCAACACGTACCAGGCAAACGCCTCGGGCAGATAGGCCTTGAACAGGTTTTGCACCACGAAGGTGGCATAGGCGCCGATCATCATCAGTTCGCCGTGGGCCATGTTGATGACCCCCATCAGCCCGTAGGTGATCGCCAAACCGAGTGCTGCCAAGAGCAGGATGGAGCCCAGGCTGGCGCCGGTGAACAGCACGCCCAGCCGTTCGCCCCAGACCAGTCGGGATTCAATGGCTTTGAGTGCTGCTTGGAGGGCCGCTTTGACGGTCGGATCGGTTTCCTGCCCCAGTTGCTCCATCAGCAGGGACCGTACGCCGGGGTCGCCGCTATCGCCCAAGAGCTGGGCAGCAGCCAGTCGGCGCTGGGCATCCGTGGACCCGATCAGGGCCTTGGCGCGCAGGGTGGTCAACTCAAGCTTGAGTGGTTCATCGGTCTCTGCGGCCAGCGCCTTGTCCAGCAAGGGCACCAGAGATTCGTCGATCACATCCCTGAGCTCCGCCACCGCCCGTGACCGCACCTTGCGGTCGGGGGAGGACAGGGCAAAGGCGGCCAAAGCGCCTTCGATCGCCTGGCGCATGCGGTTGTTGTTCACCACATCTTCGGCCCCTTCGGGCAGCGTCGCCTTCGTGTCGCTGCCCGCCAGGGTGACGATGTCACCGCGAACCACATAGACTTTGTCCCCGGCCGTCTTGACCTCATCGGCCAACAGCGCTTGTAAAAAATCCGCTAACTGAGCGTCCCCGGCCATCACTCGCTCGTTGAGCGCAGCGATGCGCGCGTCGCTATCGCCCCGGGCGATGGCCGAAGCCTGCTCGGGACTCAAGGCGTGGGCAGCCGCGCCCAGGGCCAGCAGGCCCATGAGCACGACCGTCCGCAGCAGGACGACCGGGTGGGTCATGGTGTTGCGGCTTGCGGCGCTTACTTGGACTTGGCCGGAATGTTGGCCTTGCCCTTGTTTTCAGCGATGTAGTCGCTCCAAGGATCGGCCACCACCGGGCCAGGGGTTTTCCAGACCACCTTGAACTGTCCGTCAGCTTGCACTTCGCCAATGAACACGCCCTTGTGCAGGTGGTGGTTCTTCTCGTCCATCTTGCTGGTAATGCCCGACGGCGCCTTGAAGGTTTGTCCGTACATGGCGGTGCGAACCTTGTCGACATCGGTGCTCTTGGCCTTGTTGACCGCTTGCGCCCACATATGAACGCCAATGTAAGTAGCCTCCATGGGGTCGTTGGTCAGGGGCTTGTCTTTGTGCCCGGCAATGTTCTTCGCTTTGGCGTAGGCCGCCCACTTTTTGATGAATTCGGTGTTGGTCGGATTCTTGATCGACTGGAAGTAGTTCCAGGCGGCCAGGTGTCCAACCAGCGGCTTGGTGTCGACGCCGCGAAGCTCTTCTTCACCCACCGAGAAAGCCACCACAGGCACATCTTTGGCTTTCAGGCCCTGGTTACCCAGTTCTTTGTAGAACGGTACGTTGGAGTCCCCATTGATGGTCGAAATGACAGCCGTCTTTTTGCCCTCGCTGGAGAATTTCTTGATTTTTGCGATGATGCTCTGGTAGTCAGAGTGTCCAAAGGGCGTGTACTCTTCCATGATGTCGGCATCAGCAATGCCCTTGGCTTTGAGGAAGGCTCGCAAAATCTTGTTGGTGGTGCGGGGATAGACGTAATCGGTTCCGAGCAGCACGAAGCGCTTTGCGCTGCCGCCGTCCTTGCTCATGAGGTATTCCACGGCAGGTATGGCTTGCTGATTGGGGGCGGCGCCTGTGTAGAAGACGTTGGGGCTGAGTTCTTCACCTTCGTATTGGACGGGGTAGAACAGCAGAGAGTTGGTTTCCTCGAAGACCGGCAACACGCTCTTGCGCGAGACGCTGGTCCAGCAACCAAAGACGGCGGCAACTTTGTCCTGGTTGATCAACTGCTTGGCCTTTTCGGCGAACAAAGGCCAATTCGAGGCGGGATCGACCACCACCGGCTCGAGCTTCTTGCCCAGCACACCGCCTTTGGCATTGATTTCTTCAATAGCCATGAGCACGGTGTCCTTGAGCACCGTCTCAGAGATGGCCATCGTGCCCGACAGCGAATGCAGCACGCCCACTTTGATGGTGTTGCCAGCCTGTGCATAGGCCGTGATGGAAGAGAAGCCGGCCAAGACAGTGGCAGTTGCCAGGGCCAGGGTTTTGAGGTTGCCGCGACGATTCATGGTGAAGACTCCAAATGAAGAAGAGGGCGTTGGGAGAGACGGGCAGGGAGTTCGTCGTCGGGTTGATCCGGCTTGCCGAGCCCCGGGCTCGCAGTGGGTCCTGCGCAAAGGCCATGCCAGGGGTTTTCTCTTGGAACACCCCTCTTTGGTGCGGAGATTGCGGACGCTCTGCCCCTTGAGGGCGTGGCGCGCGCCAATCTGGTGCGGCCTCAGCCCAGCAGCGCGGCCGACTTGATCTGGCACCAGACGGCACTGCCTGTCTGCAGCGACAGCTCGTGCAAGGCGCGCCGCGTCACGCGAGCCAGCATCAGCGTGCCACCGCACCGCACACGCACCAACGCTTGCGATGGATGCACGTCGTCATGGATGCTGTCAATCACGCCTTCAATGCGGTTCTGCAGGGTGCTTGGTTCCAGCTCACTCAGCGACAGACTCACATCGCGCGCCAGGATGCGCGTGCGTACCTGCTGCCCGTGCTCCAGGGGCTGCGTCGGTTCACGCAGCCACAAGCGACCGCCATCGAAGGCGATCTCCACCAGATGCCAGCGTTCATCGCGGCCGATCACCTGGCCCTCGGTCACGGTGCCGGCTTGGTCGCCCACGGCCAGGGCCACCTGCGGGTCGGTCAAGACCGTCTGGGGGGAGGCGCTGGCCAGCACGGCGCCATGCTTGAGGGCCACGACATGGTCGGCCAGGCGGGCCAGTTCGTCCATCGAGTGGGTGACGTACAAGGCGGGGATGCGCAATTGCTGGTGCAGCCGCTCCAGCCAGGGCAGGATCTCGTCCTTGCGGGCTGCATCGAGGCTGGCCAGCGGCTCGTCGAGCAGCAGCAGCCTGGGTTGCAGGGCCAGCGCACGCGCGATCGCAACCCGTTGGCGTTCGCCCCCGGACAGGCTGGCCGGCATGCGATCGCGCAAGGCGCCGATACCCAGCAATTCGATGGCGTCTTGCAGGGCCCGGTCACTGCCGCTCTTGCGAACCCGCTGCTGGCCATAGGCCAGGTTGTCGGCCACGCTCAGGTGATCAAACAGGCTGGCCTCTTGAAAGACATAGCCCAGATCGCGTTGCCAGGTGGGTCTGAAGTGACCGTGGTTGCTGTCTTGCCACAGTTGATCGCCCAGCTGGACCAGGCCTTGCCCTTGCTCCAGGCCCGCCACGCAGCGTAGCAAGGTGGTCTTGCCCGAACCGGAGGGCCCGAAGATCACGCTGATGCCCTGGCCGGGCAGACGCAGATCAACCGCCAGCTCGAAGCGCTCGCGCTTGAGCCGCATGGACAGGAGAAGGTTTGTGGGGGCGCTCATCAACCCGATCGCAGCGTTTGTTTTTGCAGACGCATCAGGACCCAGAGCGCCACGAATGAAAACAGCACCATGCCTGCGGCCAGGGCATGGGCCTGCGCGTATTCCATGGCTTCGACATGGCCGTAAATTTGGGTGGACACCACCCGGGTCTGGCCTGGGATGTTGCCGCCAACCATCAGCACCACGCCGAATTCTCCGACCGTGTGGGAAAAGCTCAGCACGGACGCGGTGAGCAGGCCCGGCCGGGCCATCGGCAGGGCCACGGTGAAAAAGGCATCGAGCGGGTGGGCCCGCAGGGTGGCCGCCACTTCCAGGGGGCGCCGCCCCATGGCTTCGAAAGCATGCTGGATCGGTTGCACTGCAAACGGCAGCGAAAACACGATGGAGCCCAGGACCAGGCCGCTGAAGGAGAAAGACAGCGGCCCCAGGCCGATGGCTTGGGTGAGCTGGCCCACCCATCCCTGCGGCCCGAGCAAGACCAGCAGGTAAAAGCCCAGCACGGTGGGCGGTAGCACCAGGGGCAGCAAAACCAGCGCGCCGACTGGCGCACGCCAGGGTGAGCGGGTTTGCGACAACCACCAGGCCAGCGGTGTGGCCAGCAGCAGCAAGATCAACGTGCTCAGCGCAGCCAGCTGCAGCGTCAGTGCAATGGCCGACCCCGCTTGTGGCGTCAGGTCGAAGTTCATGGTCGGTAACCGTAGTGGGCCATCACCGCGCGTGCTTGCGCGCTGCGCAGATACTCCATCAGGGCCGCAGCAGCCGGCTGGGTTCGGCCAGGCTGCAGGATCACAGCCTGCTGCACGATGGGGGTGTGCAGCGTCTCCGGAACGATCCAGGCCGAGCCCTCGCGCAGGCGACCTTCTTCGAAGACCTGTGACAGGGCCAGGAAGCCCAGTGGGGCGTTGCCTGATGCGACGAATTGGTAAGCCTGTCCGATGTGTGCGGCCTCCACGGTCTGCCCGGCCAGCCCCAGGCGGTCCATGACTTGCCGGCCGGCTCTTCCATAGGGGGAAAGTTTGGGATTGGCCAGCGCGATCCTGCCGGGCAGGGTTGAGCGAAGGATCTGGCCTTGCGCATCCACCAGACCGGGCCGTGCGCTCCAAAGCACGAGGCGCCCGGTGGCATAGGTTTGGCGGGTACCGGCTACACCCAGGCCCTCAGCCTCCAGTTTCTTGGGCACCTCGTCGTCGGCCGCCAGCAGCACAGCAAATGGGGCCCCATGGCGAATTTGCGCATAAAACTGACCCGTGGCTCCGAAGGACAGCACCAGGCGATGGCCGGTCTGGCGTTCAAACTGCGTTGCCAGCACGTTCATGGGCGCCGCAAAATTGGCGGCCACGGCAACCAACAGGTCTGCGGCGTGGGACGGACCGATCAGCGCCCCACAGAGAGCCAGGGTCAGGGCGCGCAGCCACTGCAGAACGCTCAAGCCGTGCATGGCAGGTTCCAAGGCGTCATGGTGTTGCGGAATGGCACAAGAGTTATCGCTATTCTATTTTAGAATAGCGATAAGCGGGGGCGCCTCGCGAAAATAGCCCGCTAGTCACTGCGTCAGTCCGATCGAGATCACCCATGGGTACAAAGACGAAGCCGCTTCCTTTCGAGGATCTGCTTGGCGATGGCACCAGCGACAAGCGTCTGGAGGTGCTGCGGGCGATTGCCCAGACCGGTTCGATCTCGCAGGCCGCGCGGGCCACCGGCGTCAGCTACAAAGCCGGCTGGCAGGCGGTGGAAACACTGAGCAACCTGGCCGGGGTGCCCTTGCTTGAAAAGCTGGTGGGCGGCGCTGGCGGCGGTGGGGCGCGCCTGACGGCGCAGGGGCAGGACTTGCTGCGAGCCGCCGATTTGATGCGCAGCGCGCGGCAGCAGGCCCTGGCCCGGCTGCGCAGAGGGCGGCCTGGAGGCTCTGTCGGGGCTGGCACGCTCGCCGCGGTGGGCCTGCGCACCAGCATGCGCAATCAGCTGCCGTGCAAGGTGCGCAGCATCTCGGATTCGCGGGGTGTGGTGCGGGTCCTGCTGGTCTTGTCAGATGGCCAGAGCCTGACTGCGCGCATCACCCGCGAGAGCGTGCAACTGCTCGGCCTGCGGGTGGGCATGCCGGTGCTGGCGCTGTGCAAGGCCACAGCCGTCACGGTGGCGCCGCATATCGTGGCCTTGTCGGGTGTCAATTTGCTGACCGGCGCGGTGGCTCGCATTGCCAGCGGCAGCGGCTCTCGCGAGGTCGCGCTGCAAATGGCCAGCGGATTGTTTGTGGTCGGCTTTGCCGATCCAGAGCTTCGGCTCAAGCGTCAGCAGCCTGCCATGGCTTCCCTCGAAGAGTCTGCGGTGGTGATCGGGCTGGTGGACTGAGGGCGCTGCGCGCAGGCACAATAATTGGCCGTCAGGCCTTTTGCTCTTGCCATGTACACCCCCAAACATTTCAACGTTTCTGATCGGGCGGCCCTGTTTCGCATGATCGAGGCCCATCCCCTGGGCGTGTTGGTCACTGCCCAGCAGGGGCAGCTCGATGCTAATCACATCCCCTTTGAGCTTGACCCGGGTATGGGGCCGCTGGGTCAGCTCAGGGCGCATGTGGCGCGCGCCAATCCGGTCTGGCAGCAATGTGCGGCCGGAGCCGATGTGCTGGTGATTTTTCGGGGGCAGGAGAGCTATGTTTCGCCCAATTGGTACCCCAGCAAGCACGAGACCCACCGGCAGGTGCCCACCTGGAACTACGAGGTGGTTCATGCCCACGGGCGCTTGACGGTGCGCGATGACGAACGCTATTTGCGCGGTGTGCTGGCTCGTTTGACGCGGGTGCACGAGGCCGATGAGCCCCAGCCCTGGAAGATGGGGGACTCGGCGCCCGAGTACATCGAAACCATGCTGCGGGCGGTGGTTGGTATCGAGGTGGCCATCACCCGCTTGGAGGGCAAGTCCAAGCTCAGCCAGAACCGCGAAGCGCGCGACGTGCAGGGCGCGGCGCAGCAGTTGCGTGGGCGGGGCAAGGATGAATTGGCCCAGTCCATGGAAAACCCCCCGACAGCCTGAGCGGGCGGGGGGGTATTGACCGAGCGCAGTCTGCGACTGCAGTCGCCGGGGCCCTGTGGCTGCGCAGCTCTTACGCAGCGCGCCGCCTCGACTCAGTGCCGCGAGCAGGCCTGGCGTTCAGCCCTGCAGCTTGGCGCCGGGCAGGGCAAACTCGCGCGGGTGCACCACCACCCAGCGGCCGTTCTGGATTTGCTTGATGCGGTTGGCATCGTCGCCGTAGTTGTTGGGGCCGTCAAAGCGCAGTCGCCCGACGATGGTGTCAACCCGGTTCTTGCGCAGCCAATCGGCGATGCGCTTGTCATCGAGGCTGTTGGTGCCCCGGACGCCAGCCTCTAGCACCTGCCAGCCGGCAAAGGCATTGGCCGCTTGCAGTTCGAAGGCAGTGTCGGGCAGATTCGCCTTGGCCGCACGGTCGTTGAAGGTCTTGAACACGTCGGCGTAGGCCGGATTGCTGGTGAAGGGCGCGTGCTGCTCGAAGGTGGTGAAGGACAGCGCATTGGCGCCCAGCGACGACTGCGCCATCGGACCGGGTGTGGGGTAGAGGTGAAAGTGCAGCTTGGGCCGGTAGTCGATCTTGGCCAGAGCCTCCAGCAGCTGGATGCTCTCCGGGCCGATGGAGCCGACCCAGAGAAAGTCTGGGTTGGCGTCCTTGATGCGCGATGCGATCGAGCCGAAGTCGCGGTTGCCAAATTCCCATTCAAGCCACAGCACTTCGCGCATGCCGCGCTTTTTGAACACCTCGCGGGCCCCGGCGGACATGAACACCACCGATGGAAACTTGCTGGTGACCAGGGCCACGGTTTGCGGACGCAGCCCGGCGGCCTGGAAGGACTCGACCAGCGTGGTCGGCGAGGTTGTCCCTGGCTCGTGACCCATGGCGTAGGCCGGGAAGTGCATGTCGTACTTGGCCAGCGAGGGAATGCCGAAGGAGTTGGTGATGATGAACTTGCCATAGCGCTGGGCCACCCCCATGGCCGCCAGCGAGTTGGCGGTGGCATAAGGCCCCATGAGCAGGTCGACCTTGTCGACGGTGATCAGCTGCTCGTACTGGGTGCGGGCGAGGTCGGGCTTGGACTGATCGTCCTTCATCACCCATTCGATCGGTCTGCCGAGCAGGCCGCCCCGGCGATTGAGGCCTTCGATGAAGATCTCGGTCGAGATCTTGTGGATGATGGCGGTGGCGGCCAGCGGGCCCGTCATGGACATGGTGCTGCCCACCCGGATGGGCTGGGCCTGCGCTCGGGCCAGCGAGGGCAAGGCAGCCAGGGCCACGGTGGAGCCGAGTGCCTTGAGGAAGGGGCGCTTTTGCATATCTGTCTCCTGCGTGATGCGATCAAGGATGGAACTGGGAAGCCGACACAGGGTAGCCCGAGTGGCTTGGGCTTACCGGTCGGGGCATTATTCGGTCGACCGCCGGCTTGCTGATCAGGGCTATCCCGTAGTACCTCGGTATGTGTCGGCGCTTGTCGAGCGCCTTGGGGCCATGTACGCCGGGCCCGAAAGCCGCTACATTGGACGGGTGTTGAATCGGACGGGTTTAGACCTGTCCATCCCGCATTTCAAATCATCAGCTCAGCAGGAGTACCCGCCATGAACGCACCGACCGAAAGCGGACTGAAAAGCCGCTACGACGCCACCGACCTGATCACGCAGGAAGTGCTCAAGCGCTACGAGAGCACGCCCGATCCGCGGCTGCGCGAGATCATGCTGTCCTTCATCCGACACCTGCATTCCTTTGCCAAAGAGGTCAAGCTCACGTCCAAGGAATGGGCGTATGCGATGAACCTGCTGGAGGAAACGGGCAAATGGTGTGGCCCGGGCCGCAACGAGTTCATCATCTTCTCCGACGCCCTGGGGCTGTCCATGCTCACGGTCACCCAGGACTACCCCCGGCCGGCCCACACCACCGAGCCCACCTTGGTGGGTCCCTTTTTGCTGGAGAACGCGCCGGAATTTCCCTTGGGCGCCGACATCAGCGCCGGTGCGCAGGGCACGCCGCTGTTTGCGCGCGGTACCGTGCGCGATGTCGATGGCAAGCCGCTGCCTCATGCCAAGCTGGACATCTGGCATTCGGACGATCGCGGGCTCTACGATGTGCAGCAGGATCTGGAGACCAACGGTCCATGGGCCCGTGCCTTGCTGACGGCCGATGCCCAGGGCCAGTACAACTTCTGGTCGATCATGCCCGTGGACTACCCGGTGCCGCAGGAAGGCACGGCCATCATCATGCTCAGCAGCACCACCGGCCGCAGCTGGCGTCCGGCTCACCTGCATTTCCGTGTGCGGGCTGAGGGCCAGCGCCCGCTGATTACCCATATCTTTGATCGCAACAGCAAGAACCTCGACGCCGATGCGGTCTTCGGGGTCCGGCCTTCGTTGATTGCCGACTTCGTGCACCACAAGGGGGGCACCGCGCCGGACGGCAAGGTCATGGATCGCGACTTCTACACGCTCGATTACGACTTCATCATGGTGCCGGCCTGAGCCAGCGGGCCGCAGTCTTGGGCTGCGGCTTGGGGCCAGGTGCCGTCGGTGCCTGGCCGGGGACGCATCGACGGGCGTAGGCCCGGCTTGGCCTCAGACCAGCCGGGCGCTGACCCGGGCGTTCTCGCCCAGTTGAAGCGTCACCTCGCAGGGGGCCTGCGGGAATTGGGTTTTAACCAGGCTCCCGGTGGTCACCCAGTCGCCGCCGCGCAGGCTGCAGCCTTGGGCTTTCAAGTGGTTGGCCAGCCAGGCCAGGGCATCCAGCGGATGCCCCAGTACATCGCGGCCATGGCCCCGTCCGACCTCCTGACCATGGACCCGGGCCACCCCCTCAATCTGATCGAGATCCTGCAAATTCCAATCGTCCAGGGCTGGGCCCAGGACCAGTCCCGCATTCCATGCGTTGTCGGCGATCAGGGTCAGGATGTGGTGCGGCAGGGCCGCGTAATCGGCATCACGGTCATCGACCAGCTCCAGGGCGGCATGAGCGCGTTGCACGAATTCGGCGATGTCCCGCCCCCAGGGCGCGCTGCGCGCAGGCAGGTCGGCTCGCATGAGAAAGGCGATCTCAAACTCGACCGCCAGCCTCCCGTAGCGCCGGGTTTGGATCTGCGCCGCATCTGGATAGATTTCGCTGGCCAGCACCCGGCCGCTGATGCTGTCGGCGTAACCGACCAGGCTGCGCATGGCCGGGGTAGTTAGCGCGATCTTGTAGCCGGCTGGCTGCGTGGCCAGTCCTTGGCTCTTGCGAGCCACGAAAGCTTGCTGGATCGCATAGGCGGTAAGTGCATCGGTCAGGGGGGCCGGCTCTGTCAGGCCGTCAAAGCGGCGCCCCACCTGATGCTGCTCCATCAGCATCCGGGCCGCGTGTTCGATTTGTTCAGAGGTCCATGGCATGGCTTGTCGGGCCGTTCAGGGCTGGCTCAGACGGGCCGCTTCGTTCAGCACGTTCGCTGGGGTGCGGCTTGGCGTGATGGTCTGGGCGGACATGGGCGGATGTTAGCGCGCAGGGTCCGATCGCTGCGGGCCGGGCTGGTGTTTTCAGGCGTGCCTTGGATAAAGATCAAAATGCCCAAAGCTGCCCTGCCGTAAGCTTGGGGCACCGCAAGGAGGTCACGTCCATGTCCAGAGCCCTGATGTGTTGCGCCCTGATGGGGCTGCTGTCGGTGTCCGTGCAGGCCGAGGTGTCTGCGTACCGGGTGTCCCAGCTGCCCGAGGCCCTGAAGATGGTGTGGCAGCGCACCTTGCCCGAGATGACGCCGACCAGTCGCTGCGCAGCGGCCTTCGATGCCAGTGAGGGCCAGAAGATGACGCTGCAGTGTTCGGTCCATATTCGCATGGCCGCAGAGGGGGAGCGCCGCGCCCTGCGGCTTTGCGAGGACAAGCGCCGCGAACTGGGCATTCAGTCAGTCTGCCGGCTGGTTCAGCCCTGAGTCCGCCACAGCCCTTGGCTTGGTGCCCAGCGCAGGCCTTGTGGGCGGCGACGGCTGAGGCGGCGGTGCGCAAGGGCAGGCCCCACCGATCAGCGCGCCGCCAGAGACCGGATCGGCCTTGACTTAAACTGCTTCGAAGTGGATGCGCACGCGGCCGTAGGCGCTGTGCTCGTGCGTCCGTTCATCAGCCTCGGCGTCCCATGCGGGGCGTCGCAAAAGCAGGAGGATTCAGATGTCAATTCAAAGGGTGGGGGTGATCGGTGCCGGCACCATGGGCAACGGCATCGCGCAGGTGTGTGCGGCGGCGGGGCTGTCGGTGGTGATGGTCGATGTGTCGCAGGCGGCGGTCGAGCGTGGGCTCAAGACCATCGCGGGCAGCTTGGATCGCCTGGTGCGCAAGGGCAGCCTCGACGAGCTGGGCAAGCAGGCGGTTTTGGCTCGCATCGCCGTTACCACCCAGTACGAAGATCTGCGGGGCGCCGATCTGGTGATCGAGGCGGCGACCGAGCGGCGTGATCTGAAACTGACCATCCTCAAGCAGGTGGAGGCGCTGGTGGGCCCAGAGGTGGTGATCGCGACCAACACCTCCTCGATTTCAATCACCGAGTTGGCTGCGGCCCTGGATCGATCGGATCGGTTCATCGGCACGCACTTCTTCAATCCAGTGCCGGTGATGGGCTTGCTGGAACTGATCCGGGGTTTGCAGACTTCAGATGCCACCCACCAAGCCATGTTGGAATTTGCCACGAAGGTAGGCAAAACAGCGGTGACCGCCCGCAATGCCCCCGGCTTCGTGGTCAACCGGATTCTGGTGCCGATGATCAACGAGGCGATCTTTGTGCTGCAGGAGGGCCTGGCCTCAGCCGCCGATATTGACGCCGGCATGAAGCTCGGGTGCAACCATCCGATCGGCCCCCTTGCCCTGGCGGACATGATCGGGCTGGACACCTTGCTGGCCGTGATGGAGGTGTTTTATGAAGGGTTCAACGATTCGAAATATCGGCCCGCTCCCCTGCTCAAGGAAATGGTCGCCGCCGGCTGGCTCGGTCGCAAGACCGGACGTGGCTTTTACAGCTATTGAGCGGCGCACTGAGCGGCCCCAGCGATAATCTGCCTCGCCCGTCGCGCTGTCCCGGCGCCGGGCGATTTTCTTTTTCGGGACCATGTCGAGGAACACCATGTACAAAAACCTCCTGGCCGCCCTGGCGGCTTTTTTTTGGCTCCATCTTTCGCAGGCGCAGCCAGCGCCTGCGGGCCAGTCCCCCCTCAAGGTGGCGGTGGTGCATGTGGCCCCGGTGACCGAGGCCGGCTGGGTGCGTCAGCATGAGAACGCCCGCCTGGCCCTGGAAAAGAATTTGGGCGGGCGTGTGCAAACCAGGGCTGTCGACAACGTCGCGGAGGGGGCCGATGCCGAGCGGGTGATTCGTGATCTGGCGCAACAGGGCTACGGACTGATCTTTACGCCGAGCTTTGGCTATATGGAGCCCACCTTGCGTGTGGCCCAGGACCATCCGCAAGTGCGCTTTGAGTCCATCACCGGCTACAAAACCGCGGCCAATGTTGCGGTGGCCAATGCCCGCTACTACGAGGGGCGTTACTTGGCGGGGATTGCTGCGGCGCGGGTCAGTCGCACGGGCGTGGCGGGCTATGTGGCCGGATTCCCGATCCCGGAGGTGCTGCAGGGCCTCAATGCGTTTGCGCTGGGCATGCGTTCGGTGCGTCCCGATGCCACGGTGCGGGTGGTCTGGCTGCAGAGTTGGTTTGACCCCGCACGCGAGCGAGAGGCAGCTGTGACCCTGATGAATCAGGACGCCGATGTACTGGCCTTTCACACGGCCTCAACGGCAGTCATGCGGGCTGCGCAGGAGCGTGGCAAATGGGCCATTGCCTATCACTCGGACATGCGTCATGTGGCACCCGACTGGCAACTGCTGGCGGTCACCCATCACTGGGAGGCGTACTACACCGCCCGCGCTCAGGCGGTCCTTGACGGGCGCTGGCAAAGCCAGTCGCTCTGGGGCGGTGTGCGGCAAGGCATGGTGCGGGTGGGTGAGTTTGGCCCGCGGGTGCCCGAGGCGATCCGCCGCGAGGTCTTGTCGCGCCAGCAGGACCTGGCCGCAGGCCGGCTGCAGCCTTTTGCGGCATCGGGCAAGCCCGTTCTCGATGCGTCAGGCGCCGTCTTGATCCCCGCCGGCAGCGCCCTGACAGATGCTCAGATCCTGTCGATGAATGTCTTGGTGCAGGGCGTGCTGGGCGGGCTGCCCCGTTGAGGACTTTCGTGGGTCACCCAGACGCCCGTCTGCCCTGTCAGGGCCGGCCGGGCTTGCGCTAAGCTGCGAACCATGCTGGCTTACCGATCTGCTCTTTTGTATTTTCTGCCGGACGATACGCTCGCTTATGAGTCCGACGGACTGCTGCTGACCGAGGCCGATGAACACGGTGTGCAGCGGGTGCGCCATGTTGGGCCCTGGTCGGCCGAGCGCGCCCAGGGTCTGCCGGTGCAGCACTGGCCGGGGCGCATCATCGCGCCTGGCTTCGTCGATCTGCACGTCCACTATCCCCAGGTCGATGTGATTGGATCGCCGGCCGAGGGCTTGTTGCCCTGGCTGGAGCGATACACCTTTGTGCAGGAGCCGCGTTTTGCAGACCCAGACCATGCGCAGGAGGTGGCCACCTTTTTCCTCGACGAGATGCAGCGTCAGGGGGTGACCACCGCCCTGACGTTTTGTAGCTCGCATGCGGGTTCGGTCGATGCCTTGATGACGCAGGCCCAGGCGCGCGGCCTGCGCTGGGTGGCCGGCCGCTGCCTGATGGACCGTCACGCTCCCGACGGCGTGCGTGACCAGACCGAGCGCAGCCTGATGGAGACCGAGCAGCTGATTGGCCGTTGGCACGGTCAGGGGCGGCTCGGTTATGCCATCACGCCGCGCTTTGTACCCAGCTGCAGTGACGCCCAACTGGCCGGCGCGGGTGAGTTGGCGGCTGCCTATCCTGAGGTCTGGATCCAGTCGCATGTGGCGGAAAACCTTGACGAGATCGCCTGGGTTCGTGAGCTTCATCCGCAGGCACGCAGCTACCTGGCCGTCTACCAGCAATTTGGCCTGCTGCGACCGCGCAGCATTTATGCCCATTGCATCCACTTTGACGACACCGACCGTCTGCTCCTGCGCGACAGCGGCGGCGCCGCCGCCGTCTGCCCAACCAGCAACTTGTTCCTGGGCAGTGGTTTCTTTGATGTCGTGGCCGCTGATCGGATCGGCATGGCCTATGGCTGGGCCAGCGACGTGGGCGGCGGCACCAGTTTTTCCCCGTTTCAGACCATGATGGCCGCTTACTACGTGGGTCGCGAGGGGCAGGGCAAGACGGGTTGTTCGATCTCGCCCCAGGCGCTGTGGTTTGCGCACACGGCAGGTGCTGCGCGGGCTTTGGGATTGCAGGGGGTGGTGGGCAACCTGCTGCCGGGCTGCGAGGCTGATTTTGTGCTGATCAATCCCAGGGCGACCCCCCTGCTGGCGCGTCGCGTTGATCAGGCGCAGAGCCTCGATGAGTTGCTCTTTGCCCTGATTGTTCTGGGCGATGACCGGCTGATCGAGCGCACGGTCCACGCCGGCGCCCCGGTATCCTCGAGGGGTGGTCGGGCCGATGCGGCTCCTCCCTACAATGCCGAGGCCCCAGCCCCCTCGAAGGACGCGCGATGAGCATCAAGAGCGATAAATGGATACGCCGCATGGCCGAGCAGCACGGCATGATCGAGCCCTTCGAGCCCCGCCAGGTGCGTCAGGCCGAAGGCGGGCGGCGCATCATCAGCTACGGTACCAGCAGTTACGGCTACGACATCCGCTGCGCCCCGGAATTCAAGGTGTTTACCAACATCCATTCCACCGTGGTCGATCCCAAAGACTTTGACGAAAAAAGCTTTGTTGATTTTGAAGGCGAGAGCTGCATCATCCCGCCCAACAGCTTTGCGCTGGCCCGTACGGTCGAGTATTTCCGCATCCCCCGCAATGTGCTGACCATCTGCCTGGGCAAGAGCACGTACGCGCGCTGCGGCATCATCGTGAATGTGACCCCGTTCGAGCCGGAATGGGAAGGTTTTGTCACGCTGGAGTTTTCCAACACCACCCCGCTGCCGGCCCGCATTTACGCGGGAGAGGGCTGCGCCCAGGTGCTGTTCTTCGAGAGCGATGAAGTCTGTGAGACCTCCTACAAGGACCGTGGCGGCAAATACCAGGGCCAGGTGGGCGTGACCTTGCCCAAGGCCTGAGCCAACCACCCGACCAGCACAGGGGCTTTTTCCCTGCCAGATCGGCGAGCATTAAAATCGCCGTTCAATCTGCCAGCGCCCAGCGCGCAAGGGCCTGTCTTGAACGATCCCAAGATCCACTGGCATCACGCCGATCCGTCGCTGCCCCAGCATGTGGCCATCATCATGGATGGCAACGGCCGTTGGGCGCGTCAGCGTGGCCTGCCGCGAAGTTTTGGCCATGACAGCGGCGCTCGCGTTGTGCGGTCGGTCGTGGAGCACTGCGCGTCTCAGGGTATTGGACACCTGACGCTGTTTGCCTTTAGCTCCGAAAACTGGAAGCGGCCAGAGGACGAGGTCTCCAAACTGATGAGCTTGTTCACCTTCTATCTGGAGAAGGAAGTCAGGGAGATGGAGCGCAGCGGCGTGCGCCTGAGGATCATCGGAGACCGCTCCAGGTTTGCCCCCCGTCTGCAAGAGCTGATCGCTCAGGCCGAGTCGGCGACCGCAGGCAACGATCGCATCGTGCTTCACGTGGCGGCCAATTACGGGGGGCGCTGGGACATGGTCGAAGCGGTGCGCCGCTGGCAGCAAGCTCATCCGGGGCAAGACCTGGCGTCGCTGACCGAGCTTTCACTGGCCCCCTTCCTGAGTCTGGCGGATGCGCCCGAGCCCGACTTGCTCATTCGCACGGGCGGCGAGTCGCGTATCAGCAATTTCCTGCTTTGGCAGGCCGCCTACGCCGAGCTGTATTTCTCGGAGGTTCTGTGGCCTGATTTCTCGGCGCAGGAACTCGATCGGGCCCTGGCCTGGTTTGCCAGCAAGGACCGGCGTTTTGGCGCGGTCTCCGGCCGGGTGGCGGGCTGAAAGCGGATCCGCTTGAAGGGGCTTGCCCCCAGAAGTGCCTGGCCTGCGGCCAAGCCCCTCAGACCAGACCCTGGGTGCGCGCCATATGGCTGGCCTGAGAGCGGCTCTTGACATCCATGCGTCTGAACAGACGCCACAGATGCACCTTGACCGTGTGCTCGCTGATCTTGAGCTCATCGGCGATGTCGCGGTTGCTCATGCCCTTGTCGAGCATCACCAGCAGCTGTTTCTGGCGTTTGGACAGCTTCTGCGGTCCGCTCTCCACGTCTTGCCCATTGGCGCCGAGCAGGGCGCGCAGTTTGCTGACGATCTGGGTCGCCCCCACCGATTTGGGCAAATAGCTGTGGGCCCCCGCCTCTAGGGACAAGTCCTCGTAATCCTGGGCCGATGAGGCCGACAGCACCACCACCGGTACGTCGGGCATTTGGGTCTTGAGCTCGCGCACCCCGGACACCCCGTGGGTGTCCGGCAGCTTGAGGTCCAGGCAGATCAGGTCCGGTTTGCCGTGCTGCTGAACGGCCGGCGCGACGGCCGCAATCCGGTCGAGTTCGACCACCTGCAGTTTGCTGCCAAGGCGACGGATCAGCATGACCAAAGCCTCGCGCAGCAAGGGATGGTCATCGATCACGAAGATGGTTGCTTTTTCAATCATGGCCTGCCCAGAAATAAAAAATTATTCAGGCATTTTAACGATGATTGACGTTTTAAATAGGTCTTTTGTAGGGGTCTTCCCGGGCCGTGTCGGCTGCGTGGGCTTCAAGCGGGGGCGCTGTCAGCCGCCCGACGCAGCGCCAGCAGGGCCTGCGCCAGGCGGCTGGGATCGCTGACTGGCTCCAGGTGATCGCCGTGGCTGTCGAGAACCGCTGCGTCCCCTTGCTTGAGCCGGGCCACCAGCTCGCCGGCTGAGCGGGGGGAGTCGAAGGCCAGGCTTTGCAGCAGCACCTGACCGTCGCTGTCGATCAGCTTGAAGTAGAACTTGCCGTCGTCATGGCGGTACTGCTTGAGGCTGGGCAAGCTGGCCTTGGCGGGGCCGCCGGCCCGATCTGCTGGCGCTGCGCTGTGCCGCAGGCTGCGCAAGCCCACGGCCTGTCGCAAGGTCTGCATGAAGGGGCTGGCGATCTGACGGGCCTTGTCGGCACCGGCGCGCAAGATCTCTTCGATCCGACCGGGGTCAGCCATCAGCTGTTCATAGGTCTGGCGCATGGGGGCGATTTCCCTGTCGATGCGCTCGAACAGGACCTGCTTGGCATCGGCCCAGGCGATACCCTGCGCATAGGCCTGCTCCATCGCGCGCGTTTCCTCGGCGCTGGCAAAAGCACGATACATGTCGAACAGGGCTGAGCCTTCGGTGGATTTGGGCTCACCGGGCTTGCGCGAATCGGTCACCATGGCCGCGATCTGCTTGCGCAGCACCGTGGCCGGCCCGAACAGGGCGATGGTGTTGTCGTAACTCTTGCTCATCTTGCGTCCGTCGAGCCCGGGCAAGGTGGCCACGTTGTCCTCGATCGCCGCCTCCGGCAGCACCAGGTGTGGCCCGTACAAGTGGTTGAAACTGGCCGCCATGTCGCGCGCCATTTCGATGTGCTGGATCTGGTCTCGCCCCACGGGTACCTGATGGGCCCTGAACATCAGGATGTCGGCGGCCATCAGCACCGGGTACATGAACAAGCCAGCGCTGACATCGTTGTCTGGATCGGCCCCGGCAGCCAGGTTCTTGTCCACTTGCGCCTTGTAGGCATGGGCCCGGTTGAGCAGGCCCTTGCCCGCCATGCAGGTGAGAAACCAGGTCAACTCGGGAATTTCGGGGATGTCGGACTGGCGATAGAAAGTCACCCGGTCCGGGTCGAGCCCGGCCGCCAGCCAGGTGGCCGCGATTTCCAGGGTGGAGCGCTGAATGCGCTCGGGCTCGCCCACCTTGATCAGGGCGTGGTAGTCGGCCAGAAAGTAAAAGCTTTGCACCTCCGGCCGCAGGCTCGCTCGCACCGAGGGCCGTATGGCGCCGACATAGTTGCCCAGATGGGGTGTGCCTGAGGTGGTGATGCCGGTGAGGACGCGCAGGGGCTTCATGAGGGGAGGGTGTTGTCAAGGGCCAAGCAGCAGGCGAACGGGTTGGAGCATCAGGGCCAGGGCGTCGTAGCTCAGGCCCATGATGGGGCGCATCCACAGGCTGCTGACGATGCCGGTGAGCATCAGGGCCAGCACGATGAAAAAGCCCCAGGGCTCCACCCGCGAGAGCAGGACGGCCTGTCGCCACGGCAGCAGGCCCACCAGGATGCGCCCGCCATCGAGGGGTGGCAGTGGAAACAGGTTGAAGGCAAACATGACCAGATTGACCAGAACGCCTGCCTTGCACATCTCGATGAAGAAAGGCTCGTTCAGCCCGCTGGCGGCCAGCACCTGAAAGGCCACGCCCCAGATCAGGGCCTGCACAAAGTTGGCGCCCGGACCGGCCAGCGCGACCCAGATCATGTGCTGTTTGGGTTTGCGCAGCCGGCCGAAATCGACCGGCACCGGCTTGGCATAGCCAAACAGAAATTGGCCGGCGGTGGCAACGTACAGCACGATGGGCATCAGCACCGTGCCGATGAGATCGATGTGGCTCATCGGGTTGAGCGTGACACGGCCGAGCTGCCAGGCTGTCGGGTCGCCGAAATAGCGTGCCGCGTAGCCGTGCGCTGCCTCATGCACGGTGATGGCAAACAGCACCGGCAAAGCGTAGAGCGTCACCTTTTGGATGAGGTCGGCCAAGTCCATGGGGGGATTGTCTCAGAGGCGTCCCGCGGGCTCGACCCGGTAAGCGGCTGGCTCAGGCCAGGCCAATGGCCTGCAGGCTGCCGCGTCCGGGGCGAACGATTTCGGCGGGCCCGCCGCTGCCCATGGGCACCAGGTCGATGACGGTGGTGGGCTCGCGCGGGCAGGGGCCGGCATCGACCACGGCGGCCAGTTCGTGCTCGAGCCGGTGCCGAATGTCATCAGCTTCGACCAGCGCTTCGGTCTGCCCCTGCAAGATCAGCGTGGTCGCCAGCAGCGGTGCATTGTGCTGGGCCAGCAGTTCCTGCAGGGTGCGGTGGTCCGGTAGCCTGAGCCCGATGGTCTTGCGCGAGGGGTGACTCAGGCGTCGCGGCACTTCCTTGCTGGCTTCCAGAATGAAGGTGTAGGGCCCGGGCGTGGCCAGTTTGAGCAGGCGAAATTGCCGGTTGTCCACCCGTGCATAGCTGGCCAGTTCGCTCAGGTCGCGGCACAGCAGGGTCAGGTGATGCCGCTCGTCAACGCCCCGGATACGCCGCAGCCGATCGGCTGCGGCCTTGTCGTCGAGGTGGCACACCAAGGCATAGCCGGAGTCCGTGGGCATCGCCAGTACGCCGCCTTGGTCGAGCAGTTGGCAGGCGCGTTTGAGCAGCCGGGCTTGGGGGTTATCAGGGTGGATCTCAAACAGCTGGGCCATGGTTGCTCAGCTCGGCTCGGCCGGCTGCGACAGCGCCTCGCGCGCGGCGCGCGCTTGACGCATCGTCAGCCAGGCCCCCCCGGCGCCGCAAGCAGCGATCACGCACATGCCCACCAGCGACAAGCCATCGGGCGTGTGGGAAAACACGAGCCAGCCGCCCAGGACCGCAAAAGCGATCTGCGCGTACATGTAGGGGGCCATCGTGGCCACCGGGGTGCGCTCGTAGGCCAGGATCAGCATGAAGTGGCCGACGGTGGCCGACAGCCCCATGATGATCATCAGCCCCCATTGCTCCAGGCTCAGGGAGGTCCACACCCAGGGCAGGGCCACCGAAGCCACCAGCGCACCGACCCACCCGGTATACAGATGCAGGGTCAACGGATCTTCGGTGCGGACCAGTCGGCTGGTTAACAGCTGGAACAGCGAGTTGGCCAGCAAGACGATGAGCGGCAGCAGCATGGTGCCGGTAAAGTGCGCGGCGCCGGGCTGAATGATGAGCAGGGCGCCCGAGAACCCGCCGAGCACCAGCAGCCAGCGCAGCGCCGACACCCGTTCGCTCAGGAACAGCGCGGCAATGACGGTGATCAGCAGGGGTCCCAGCGAGACGATGGCCGTGAATTCGGCCACCGCTACGTGCCGCAAGGCTTCGAAGGCCGCCAGGCTGCTGCTGATCAGCAGAAGGCCTCGCAGCACTTGCAGGCCCGGGCGTCCGGTTCGCCAGATGCGCCAGCCGGTGCGCGGCACCATGATCAGCGTGCTGGCAACCGCCTGGAAGAAATAGCGAAACCAGAGCGCCATCAGCATCGGCACCGAGCCGAGCACCAGCTTGGTGGTGGTGTCCAGGGTGGCAAACAGGGCCACAGCGCCAAGCGTGAGGGCGATACCGGCCAGGGCCGATGGCGGAGGCCCCGGTGTCCTCACTGGATCCGGTCTTCCAGCAACTCCCAGACCGGGGTCAGCTCGCCCGGCAGGTAGGGCAGCGTGCCCAGGTCGGTGTGACTTTCGTCGGGGCTGTGAAAGTCGCTGCCGCGCGAGGCGGCCAGATTGAACTCGACAGCCATCTCACCGTACTTGAGGGCTTCCTGTGCGCTGTGGCTGCCGGTGATCACCTCCACCGCCTGACCACCGTGCAGCTTGAACTCGGTGAACAGGGCGTATTCCTCGTTGGGGGTGAATTTGTAGCGGGCCGGGTGGGCAATCACGGCCACGCCACCGGCACCGGTGATCCATCCGATGGCGTTTCTCAGCGTGGCCCACCGGTGCGGTACAAAGCCGGGCTTGCCTTCAGTGAGAAACCGGCGAAAGACTTCGTTGGTGTCTTTGCAGATACCGGTGTCCACCAGAAAACGCGCAAAGTGGGTTCGTGAAATAAGGTCTGGATTGCCGACGAACTGCAAGGCACCCTCGTAGGCACCGGCAATGCCGACCTGGGCCAGACCCGCCGCCATTTCCAGAGCACGCTGCGACCGTCCGCCGCGTGTGGCTTGCAGGCCCTGGCGCAGCGTCGGGTCGTCGGCATCAAAACCGAGGCCAACGATGTGCACCGTTTCTCCCGCGAAAGTGACCGAGATCTCTGTGCCCGTCAGGTAGCTCAGGCCCTGCTCGCGGGCAGCGGCAGCGGCGCGGTGCTGCCCGCCGACCTCGTCGTGATCGGTCAGGGCCCACAGTTGTACGCCCCCCCGGCGGGCCCGGTCGGCCAGATCTTCGGGGGTCAGGGTACCGTCGGAGATGACCGAGTGGCAATGCAGGTCGGCGTTGAGAATATTGCGGGCGTTCACGGCTTGATTTTACGGGCCCGCCCGGACCTTGAGGCCCAGCGAGGGTCGCCCCAGCGACGCCGGGCCTCAGGCTTCGCCGGCTTCGATGACAAACCGAACCCGGCGTTGACCCTGCCATTCGTCGAGGTCCAGGCGGTAGACCAGCCGCGCCGTCTCGGGCAAGGGCTCGGTGCGGCCGAACCAGATGCCCTCCACATCCTGTCCCTGGTGCCTGAGCTTGAGAGACAGATGACCCTGGCCCACCCGCCGCTGCGAGATCACTTGCAGCGGCTCGCAGAACGTGGGAGCGGCAAAACCCTGGCCCCAGACCTGTTGCTGCAGAGTTTCGACCACATCGGCTCGCCGGTATTGGGCCGGCAGCGGGCCATCGGTCTGCACTTGCCGGGTCAGGGTGGCTTCATCGAGCCACTCACGGGCCACTTGAGCCAGCGCCTGCCGAAAAGTTTCAAGCTGATCGGCAGGCACGGTGCAGCCAGCGGCCATGGCATGACCGCCGAAGCGCAGCAGCACCCCCGGATGACGTTTGGCCACCAGATCGAGCGCATCACGCAGGTGAAAGCCCGGTATGGATCGGCCCGACCCCTTGAGCTCGTGGGCCTTGCCTTCAGCCCCGCTGGCTGCAAAGACGAAGCAGGGCCGGTGCAGGCGGTCTTTGACGCGTGAGGCGACGATGCCCACCACCCCTTCATGGAATTGCGGATCGAACAGCACCACCGCCGGTGGGCTTTCCTTGTTCTGCCCGCTCATGGCATCGGCCGCCTCCATGGCCTGCTCGCGCATCTGTCCTTCGAGGTCGCGCCGCTGCCGGTTGATGCGGTCGAGTTCGGCGGCGAGGCTTTGTGCGCGCGAGATGTCGTCGGTGAGCAGGCATTCAATGCCCAAGGTCATGTCGGACAGACGCCCGGCTGCATTGATGCGCGGCCCGACCGCAAAGCCGAAGTCGAGGCTGCTGACTGACTGGGTCTTTCGGCCAGCCACTTGCATCAGCGCGGCCAGGCCTGCGGGCATCTGGCCTGCGCGCATGCGGCGCAGCCCCTGGGCCACCAGCCGGCGGTTGTTGCTATCGAGTCGCACCACATCGGCCACCGTGCCCAGAGCCACCAGCGGCAGCAGGCTGTCGAGCCGGGGCTGATCGATGCCCGCATAGACGCCGCGTTCGCGCAGTTCGGCGCGCAGGGCCAGCAGCACATAGAACATCACGCCCACCCCAGCGATTGACTTGCTCGGGAAGGAGCAAGCGGGCTGGTTGGGATTGACGATGACGTCTGCCTCAGGCAGCACGATGCGTCCGTCCACTTGCGCTGGCAGGTGGTGATCGGTAATGAGCACTTGCAGTCCCAGCTCGCGCGCACGCGCCACGCCTTCCAGACTCGCGATGCCGTTGTCCACCGTGACCAGGACATCGGCACCGCGTGCCTTCACGCGTTCGGCAATCGCCGCGGTCAGTCCGTATCCGTCAACCACACGATCGGGCACCAGATAGCTCACGGCCCGGTGCCCAAGGGTTTGGCTCAGCAGGCCCAGGCCTCGGAGGGCCACGGCGCAGGCGGTGGCGCCGTCGCAGTCATAGTCGGCCACGACGCAAATAGACCGCCCGCCCTGCAGGGCGTCGGCCAGCAGACAGGCGGCCTCGCGGGCCTGATGCATCTGCGCTGGGTCTATCAGATGCTTGAGATCGGCATCGAGGTCGGCCGCATCGTGGACGCCACGCGCGGCGAACAGCCGCGCCAGCAGAGGGTGTATACCGGCTTGTTCCAGCGCCCAAGCGCTCCTCGGCGGTACATCGCGCACGGTGATTTTCACAAGCTCTCCTTGAGCAGGTCCGGCCAGCGGGGCGCCACCAGGCGGTGCGCAAGCCGGCGCAGCAGGCCGCCGGTGAGGCTTTGCAGTCGCAGCCAGCTGCGCTCACCGCACAGCGTGAGCTCAACCGCATGCCCTTGGCGCTGTTGCTCGAGCAACAGCGCCAACGAGCTTGCGTCCAACTGCGCCCAGGCCTGCGCATAGGCCGGCGCATCTTCGCTCAGGGCAGCGGCAGCGAGTTCGCGCGTCAGGTGTACGCCCGGCAGCGGCCGGTTGTCCGCTGGCAGTCGGCCGCTTGCGCTGAACCACAGGGAATTGATGAGGGGCGCCCCACGCTCTTCCCGTGCCTGGTTGACCGGGTGGGTATAGAGCAGCATTTGCATTTCGTTTTGCAGGCGCCGTAGCAAGCGTGCGTCCGGACCGGCTGGCAACCAGGGGTCGACGTTGCGAGCAATCACGCGATCGAGGGACGCGCTGGGTTGCTCGAAAACTTTGCCCTGTCCCAGCCAGTGGCCTGGCCGCGCCGCATGCAGCGTGATTCCCTCCGATTCAAAGTAGGGTCGCATCGTCTGCAGCAGGGCATCGGATTCCTGCGGACTGATGTGCAGGGCTTGCGGGTCGCTCAGGCTGGCCTGTTCCCGGCCCATCACCCAATGACACAGGCTGACCCAGGCCCAGGCCTGTGAGCCGGCTTCTGGCGCGCAGCGCGCTGCCCAGGGCAGCAGCCCGTCGGGCAGCTGCTGCCAACCCAGCAGATTGGCTACGGCCCGCTCGTGCGGTGGGCTCAGG
>JACCDP011004179.1_pt1 | contig 56212 bp, 50 predicted proteins | sample 7445841 | NCBI WGS metagenome assembly JACCDP01 (sample SAMN15323441, study PRJNA562643) | freshwater metagenome | isolation source: river surface water | place: USA:Blue River Watershed | collected 2017-08-17 | reverse complement strand
CCTTCTTGAGCATGTTGGTCGATCAAAGGGCCACCCGGATAGGGCAGTCCCAGTAGTTTGGCTGATTTGTCGAAGGCCTCACCCGCTGCATCATCCAGTGTTTCTCCAATCACATGCATGTCCAATGGCGACCTGCAAACAACGATCTGGGTATGTCCTCCACTTACCGTGAGGCATAGAAATGGGAATGTCATGTCTTCCTTTTCTATGAGGTTGGAAAGCACATGTGCTTGCATATGGTGAACCGGGATCAAGGGTAAGTTCAGTGAAAGGGCAAGGGATTTGGCAAAGCCTGTGCCTACGAGTAGGGCTCCAATCAGTCCGGGCGATTGGGTGAATGCCACTCCAGACAACTGATCCAACTCAATACCTGCCTGGTGGATGGCTTGGCTGATAACAGGAACAATGTGCTGCATATGCGCCCTGCTGGCAAGTTCTGGGACGACCCCTCCGTATTGTTGGTGGATGGCTTGAGTGGCTATGATGTTGGAAATGATTTTGCCGTCATGACAGATGGCAGCAGCAGTTTCATCGCAGGAAGATTCAATCCCCAGGAGATAAATACCATCATTTGCCTTCATCCGGCAAAGGTAAGTAGTCTATTTGGTACACCTCTATCTCCCTGTGGGCAAATTGCACGGAACATGTCTCAAGCCAAAAACAACACAAAAGCATTGTTGCCAGTTTCTAGGATTTTACTTGGAGCGGATGGCTACTACCGGATCCATTTTAGCGGCACTCATGGCTGGAATGATGCCTGCAAGAATGCCAATGGAAATACAGATGAGGATGGCGACAGCCAGAATATTGATGGAAACAAAGACCGGGAAATTGAAAACAGTTGTGAATACCTGCGCCAGTATTACGACCAGGATGATGCCTATCAATCCTCCAATAATACAGATCATGGCGCTTTCCAATAGGAACTCCATCATGATCGTCCGCTTCTTTGCACCGATGGCCTTTTTCAATCCGATGATGGGTGTTCTTTCTCTAACCGTCACAAACATGATGTTTGCGATGCCGAATGCGCCAACAATCAAACTGAGCAATCCAATCATCCAGCCCCCCAGGTTGATGCTCCCAAACAATGAGCTTACCGCTTTGCTAAAATCACTGATGGCATTCAAAGCAAAGTCATCCTCTTCAGAGGGGCCCAGACGGTGAATGGAACGCATGGCCCCCTTTAATTCGTCTTTCAAAGCATCAATGCTCATGTTATCCGGACCCTTCACGATGATCTTTGGATTGTTCCATCGCTCATTGAAAAGCATTTGTTTCATGAAGCGGTAGGAGAGCACAATGCTTTGGTCAAATTGCCAACCTTCGATAAAACTTTTTCCCTGTTTCTTGATAACGCCAACGATCACTGCCTTCTTGTTTCGCAATGATACTTCCTTGCCCAAGGCTTTCTCAGCAGTTCCAAATAACTTTTCTGCATTGTCATATCCGATCAGGATACTGGCTGTACCATAATCAAATTCCATTTGATTGAGATAGCGGCCATACTGAATTTCAATCGGCTGTATTTTGTCAAACTCTTCCGTTACACCATGATAATTGATTCCATCCAACTTGTCATTCTCGTACTGAATAAAAGATTGGGTGGAAAAATTGAATACGATGTTAATGTCAGCACCAATTTTTTCTCTCAGTAATTTTGTCTCGATCAGTTTTGGAGAGGGACGGTTTACATATTTCCACCAGGGATATTCAGCACCCCCCTGATAATCCCATTTGTCTATGTAGATAGTATTGTTTCCCAGAGACTTGACGCCATCCTGAATGTTTTTTTCCAGAGAACTGACAGTAGCCAATACCCCGATGATGCAGAATATGCCGATGGTTACGCCAAAAAGGGATAGGAAAGTGCGCAGTTTGTTTTTACCCAGTTCCTGCAGGGCCAATTTGAAGGTGGTTAAAAGTATTTCTGCGGTTCTCCTCATGCTGCAAAGGTAGGATAAGTCGGCATTGGGGGTTGGAAAAAGTGCTGAAGGGAGGATGACCGTGACAAACGGAGTGCCTATTTGTGATTATCTTTGCGCCCTTACCATGAAATACGAAAACGAGATCAGAAAAAGGCGCACGTTTGCCATCATATCCCATCCGGATGCGGGTAAAACCACCCTGACGGAGAAATTCCTTCTTTTTGGTGGTGCCATCCAAACGGCAGGGGCTGTTAAAAGCAACAAGATCAAGAAACATGCTACCAGTGATTTCATGGAAATTGAAAGGCAAAGAGGTATCAGTGTGGCAACGTCAGTTATGACCTTTGAATACAAGGGTGTCTTGATCAATTTGTTGGATACTCCCGGTCACAAGGATTTTGCGGAAGATACTTACAGGACTTTAACGGCAGTAGACAGTGTGGTTTTAGTGGTGGATGGTGTGAAAGGAGTTGAGGAACAGACCCGAAAACTGATGGGGGTCTGCAGGATGAGGGATACACCTGTTATTGTTTTCATCAACAAAATGGACCGTGACGGTAAAAATCCATTCGACCTGATGGACGAGATTGAAAAAGAGTTGAAGATTCATTTGCACCCGCTCAGTTGGCCCATCAACAACGGAAAAGATTTCAAAGGTGTGTACAGTCTCTATGACAAAAGCTTGCTCCTGTTCCAGGCCAATCAAAAGGCAACAGAAGAGGATAGCATTACTTTGAACGACCTTGGTGATGCACAATTGGACCAGTATGTGGGTGACAAGGATGCCGCACAACTGAGGGAAGACGCCTCGCTCATCGAAGGCGTGTATGGTGATTTTGACAACAACGCCTATTTAAGCGGTCATACGGCGCCGGTATTCTTTGGTAGTGCCATCAACAATTTTGGTGTCAAGGAATTGCTGGATACTTTTATCCGGATCTCTCCTGAACCCCGCAGCAGAGAAACAACCGCCAGGGTAGTGGATGTTCAGGAAGATAAATTCAGTGGTTTTATTTTCAAGATTCATGCCAACCTGGATCCCAAACACCGGGATAGGATTGCCTTTTTGAGAGTTTGTTCTGGTAAGTTTGAGCGAAACAAATTCTATCATCATGTGCGCCTCGACAAAGATGTTCGTTTCAGCAATCCCTATAGTTTTCTGGCGCGTGACAAAGATGTGATTGAAGAAGCTTATCCGGGGGATGTGATCGGTCTGTTTGATACCGGTAACTTCAAAATAGGCGACACGCTCACGGAAGGAGAAGATTATTATTATTCCGGCATACCCAGTTTCTCTCCAGAGATCTTCAAAGAAGTGGTGAACAAGGATCCCATGAAGACCAAGCAATTGGAAAAGGGACTGAACCAGTTGACCGATGAAGGTGTTGCCCAGCTTTTCACCCAACACAACGGCAACAGAAAGATCATTGGTTGTGTTGGCGATCTCCAATTTGAAGTGATTCAATACCGCCTCTTGCAGGAATATGGTGCTTCTGTGCAATTCAACTCATTGCCCTTTTACAAGGCTTGCTGGCTGACAGCGGATGATAAGGGCAAGATGGATGAGTTCACAAGGTTCAAGACTGCGAACGTTGTTACAGACAAAGATGGCCATACAGTTTACCTGGCGCAAAGTGAATGGTTCCTGAATACGGAGATTGCGAACAATCCTGCTATCCAATTCCATTTCAGTTCAGAGATCCACAAATAATTTGGATCAAGCCCCTTCTTAGACACCGGTATAGTTGAACGGAGTTATTTTTTTCAACTCTGTTTTCACCGCAGGTTTTACTTTCAATTTGTTGATGAATGCATGGATGGACTGCTTGTTGATTCCTCCTTTGCCCCTGGTTAATTCCTTCAGCGCTTCATACGGCTGCGGATAGTTTTCTCTTCTGAGAATGGTCTGGATGGCTTCTGCCACTACTGCCCAGTTTTTGTCAAGGTCAGCTTGAATGGCGTCTTCATTCAACAGCAATTTCCCCAATCCCTTGTTGATGGAATTCAGTGAAATAATGGTGTGGGCAAAGGGAATGCCAATGTTGCGGATCACGGTGGAGTCGGTTAGATCCCTTTGCAGTCGTGATATGGGCAGCTTTGCAGACAAGTGCTCAAAGATCGCATTGGCCAAGCCCAGATTGCCTTCGGCATTTTCAAAGTCGATTGGATTGACTTTGTGTGGCATGGCAGAGGATCCCACTTCTCCCTTTTTTGTCTTTTGCTTGAAGTATTCCATGGAGATATAGGTCCAGATATCGCGGCAAAAATCAATCAGGATGGTATTGATCCTTTTCATGCCGTCGAAGTGAGCTGCCAGGTTATCGTAGTGCTCGATCTGTGTGGTGTATTGCTGCCTTTGGAGCCCGAGTTTATCCTGGCAAAATTTGTTGCCGAATTTGACCCAGTTTACTTTAGGATAAGCCACTGTATGGGCATTGAAATTACCGGTAGCGCCGCCAAATTTGCATGAATAGGGAACTTCGTTGAGCAGGCTCAACTGATTTTCCAGCCTTTCTACAAAAACCATGATCTCTTTGCCCAATCTTGTTGGAGAGGCCGGTTGTCCGTGAGTCTTGGCCAGCATGGGGATCTTTGCCCAGCTTTTTGCCAGTCCCCGCAGGCTGATACAAAGGTTCGCAATGGCAGGGTAGTATTCGGTTTCCAATGCCTCTTTCCACATCAGGGGAATGGCTGTATTGTTTACGTCCTGTGAAGTAAGTCCGAAATGGACATATTCCTTTAGGTGACTCAGGTCGAGTGCATCCAGTTCTTTTTTGATATAATATTCGAGAGCCTTTACATCATGGTTGGTAACCTTCTCCAGGTTTTTGATCTGTTGGGCAGTTTCATTGTTGAAGTCTGCATAAATTTTGCGAAGTGCTTGCACTTTGTTAGCAGGTATAGAAAAGATTTTCTGTTGTGCAAGGGCAACAAAGTATTCGATTTCAACCCTGACCCGGTATTGCATGAGGGCGAATTCTGAAAAGTAGGCCGACAAAGCTTCTGTTTGCCGGTGGTATCTGCCGTCAATTGGGGAAATGGCTGTAAGGGAGTTGAGTTCCATTATAAGATTGGATTGGTGTAACTTGCGGCAAAATTACGGCAATCTTGGTGGACAGGAAAATAAGGGTTGGAGCGGTCAGTTACTTGAATACAAAGCCATTCATCTATGGACTGCAACAGGGTTCCATCAGTCATGAGATCGAGTTGATGCTGGATTACCCTGCCCGTTTGGTAAGCATGCTCAAAAATGACCAAATTGACATAGGATTGGTCCCTGTGGGATCCCTTCCGGGACTGGGGGAATATCACATTCTCTCAGACTATTGCATTGGAACAGAGGGAGAAGTGGCTTCAGTTGCGCTATTCAGTGAAGTGCCCATGGAGGAGATCGAGGCAGTCTATCTGGATTATCAATCCAGAACATCTGTGTTGTTGTGTAAACTTTTGTTTCAACGGCATTGGAAAAAGGAGGTTAGATTCCTTGAGGCGCAAGATGAATCTTATATCCATCAAATCAAAGGCAGAACAGCAGGACTGATCATAGGAGACAGGGCCTTGATGAACAGGTCAAAATTTCCATTTATATACGATTTGGGAGTAGGCTGGAAAGAGATGACAGGATTGCCCTTTGTTTTTGCGGTTTGGGTTCATTCACATGAATGGTCAAAAGAAAAAGAAGGAATTTTTTCTACTGCCATTGCATCGGGGCTGAAACACCTGGACAATATCGTAGACAATCATCCCATCGCCTATTACGATCTGAAATATTATTACACACAAAACATCAGTTATCAACTTGATGAGCCCAAGCGAATGGCTATCACTGAATTTCTGCACCTGATAACCCTATAAGCTTATTGGTATTTTCCTTTTAGCCGATCAGCCAACAGTTTAAAAATCGTTGCATAAGCCGTTCGCCTCTCAGTGTACAATACTTGCTTGTCGGCGATAAGTTTCACCAGGCAGGAGAGATACCAGGAAGCATGTTTTTCAACAATGTATTGGATGATCTTTTCACGGTTGGGTATGGTGCTGTTTCGGTGCGTGGATTTTTGGGTTTGACGATAGTAAAAAAGTATCTCAGGTATCACAGCCACTGTCCAACCTTTTTGTGTTATCCGTATATAGAATTCCCAGTCTTCGTATCCCAGGGTCATGGCCTCGTCATAGCCTCCAACTGCATCCCAACAGGATTTTCGAACCATTGCACATGCAGGACACTCACTGCTGAAAAGAAAATTGTATTGATCGCCCCCCCTGGGTTTGGAAACCGCAGTGTTTTCACCGAACATTTTCAGGTGACTGGTTATAACTGCTGCATTTGGGTTATGGGTTAATATCTCAAGTCCTTTTTTAAAAAACTGGGGGTCAAAATAGTCATCTGCATCCAGCGCAACCAATATTTCACCTTTCGCAGCAGCTGCACCATGGTTTCTCGCAGAAGACATCCTGCCATTTTTTTTATGAAGCACCTGAATGCCACCGCCTTGTGATGCCAGTTGGTCCAATATTTTCAGCGTTTCAGCATCAGTAGATCCGTCGTTGACAATGATGATCTCGAAATTCGAATAGGTTTGTTTGTTGAGGCGCTCAAGCGTTTCCGGGAGATATCTTCCGTCATTATAACAGGGGATCACAACTGATATGAGGGGCTCTTGCATGAGGCTCAGGGTTTATAGCAGAAAATATTCAATTGTAAATCAAAGGCGTAAGGAGTGTGTTTTTCAACAAAGGGCTGTTTCATCAGGTCTGCAGCATTTTTAATGTAAACCTCAAAGCCATTTTCCTTTACCACTTGCAGCAGTTCATTCAGTTTGTCTGTTTCATTCGATTTGCCGTGGTATTCCAAAAATAGGTTTTGTACAACATGCAAATCCTCCCGGCAATCCATGATCACCGGGTGTTCTGCTCCTTCAATATCCATTTTTAAAAAATCGATTCTTGGATATTTTTTTATCAATTCCTTGAGTCGAATCGTTGGCACTTTAATCTCACTGTCACTGTTTCCTTCTCCAATTCGGCTTGCCTCCGTTCCAGCCCCTGAAAAGCTGATTCCTTGGTCATGGATCCAGACTGCTTCCTGGCTGATCACCACATCCTTGAGCTGGTTGTCGGAAAGGTTCATTTTCAAAATCCCATGATTCACAGGATCGGGCTCAAAGCCCTGTACGAGTGCATGGGGATAGATTGCCTTGAAGTAAAGGATTGAAAGCCCAATGTTTGAGCCGCAATCTATGATAACGGGTTTCTTCTCTCCCGTGTTGAAGTTGTATAGCTCGTTTACAAAAAGATCTTCATAGGTATGGAGCAGCTCATAAGGTTTGATATAATTGATCTTGAATTGTCCAATATTCCTTTTTTTGGGGGATCGATCTTCTTCATGCTTGATGATCTTGGTATTCAGCCAGCCAATGGGCTGAAACCGTCCAATTGGTTTTTGCTTTTTTAAAGCGCCCTTGATCAGTTTGAGTATATTTGGCATGTTAAAGTATAAGAATTCTATTGCCATGGTATCCATCTGTGTTCCAGCCTATAAAAAACCTGCCTATGTTGCCCGATTGCTGGAGGCTGTCCTACAGCAATCGTACAAGGATGTTGAGGTGGTTATCACAGATGATTCCCCGGATGACAGCGTAAAAATAGCCATTGAACCCTATAAGAACCAATTAAATATCCAATACTTTCACAATGTTCCAGCCCAGGGGAGTCCCATGAACTGGAACAAAGCCATCAGCCTGTCCCAAGGTGAATATTTTGTGTTGATGCACCAGGATGATTGGTTTCATGATCCCCATGCTATCAGCTTGATGCTGAACAGTTTTGAGAAAGATCCCAATATCGGTTTTGTGTTTTGTAAAAACACCGCGCAAAAGCCCGATGGATCCTATGTTGTTCTTCAGGGAATCCCCTCTCTGCCTTATCAGCTGAAGCAATTTCCGAACCGACTTGTCTTGGCACAAGTGATAGGCCCTCCGAGCAATATAATGTTGAGGAAAGAAGTAAAAGAGAAGGTACAATACGACGAAAGATTTATCTGGTTTGTGGATGTGGATTATAATGTCAGCTTGATCAAGGCTGGATTTGATTATGCCTATATCGACCAACACCTTGTAACGATAGGCCTCCACAAAGACCAGACCACTGAGTTTGTAGGGGAAAACCTCGACATCAAATTCAGGGAAAACATCTGGTTTGCTGCCAAGATGGGAGCAGAGGCATTTCGGGATTGGAAGATTTTCGATTATTACTGGCGACTGTTGAGGAACTTTACCATCAGAGATGAAAAGGATTTTCAACAAAACAAGTTGCCGATGGAGGAGGTTGTACCGGTTGTCCTTCACATGTTTCATGGGCAAAAGCAGGTTCCTTATTTTCTGCTTCGGTTGGGTTTGTTTTCCAAAATATTCATGTTCCTCAACTTCATTACCTGGAAACTGAAATGAAAGACCTGTCCATTATCATTGTCAATTACCGGTCAGCTGCTTTGATCACGGATGCCTTGAAAGGTTTGTTTCAGCACACAGACAAAAAACAGGATTACGAAGTGATTGTTGTTGACAATGATTCCGGCGATGAAAGTGAAATCCTTTTTAAGGAAGCATTCCCTCAGGTCATCTTTCACCCCATGGGGTACAATGCCGGTTTTGCCCGTGCCAACAATGCAGGAATGGAATTGGCCAATGGAAAGGTATTTCTATTACTCAATCCGGATACCTTGATCCATGACAATGCCATTGGCCTCGCCTATGATCAACTGCAGGCATCTGGTCATGTTGCCTGCGGCGTTCAGCTCTTGAATGCTGATGGCAGCGAACAAATTTCCGGCAGCCATTTCATGAGAGGTTCTCTCAATCTCTTGTTGCCTTTGCCTTATTGGGGAAATTTTCTTCGCAGCATTGCCTTTGCCATGCAGGTGAAAAAGCCCCATGTTTTGGCTGCTGAAAAGGAAGTTAAGGTAGACTGGATCAGTGGCGCATTCCTCATGGTGAAAAGATCTGCTGTCGAAAAAGCAGGGAAGATGGATACGGATTTCTTTTTGTACGGAGAAGAAGTGGAGTGGTGCAATCGCCTGGGTAAATTGGGGTCTCTTTGCATCTTTGGAAATGCAAAGATCACTCATCTGATGGGACAGGCGATAGGAGATGCCACCAACACCGATGATCGTTCTTACAGCAATCTCTATGACAAAAAGGGTTTGCAACTCATGGTATCCAATTTGCTTTTTGTAAGAAAGAAATGGGGATTGTTTTGGATGTTGTTTCACCTGGCCAATTATACATGGACCATCCCTGTTTTTGGTTTGTTGGGAGCAATACAAGCGCTGGTTTGTCTATCCAGGGGGATGAAAACCAATTTCCTCAAAAGATGGACTGGATTTACTTTCAATGTGATCGAGCTGATTGCCTATGCAACCATGAGAATGATGACTGGTCGTCCCTATTTCTACAAATGTTTCTGATGCTTACTCATTGAGTCCCTTGAGCGCATCGATCCTGAAATGGATAACCGGCATGGCTTTTTGGGGATGCCCCTGCAGAAGGTACAGGAGCCCCAATACAATAGATGCTCCCAACTTGAATAAATACTCCCCGTTTTTTTTGATCAGTCCCCAATTTCCTTCAGGAGCTATTCTCACCCTTTCACCGCGACCAATACCGGAGGCTACTCGGAACATATATTCTCTTGTCAGTTTTTCGGTTTCTACCACATGTTCAACGATGACGCCAGGATCATAGTAGATCTTTCCCCCTTTTTCCATCAATCGGTAAAAGAAATCTTTTCCTTCACCACCAATGCGGATGGTGCCTTTAACACCTGGCAAGGCAGTATTGAAGCCTTGAATCGAAGCAAATGCCTTGCTGGTTACAGCCATATTGGATTCAAGGGGATATTTTCCATCCTTGAATACCGTCGCCTCTTTGCTGTAATCGAAATTCCCTACCAAAGAGGAAACAAAATGAGACATCCATTTTGGCTCTTCAGGAATATACCGTGGAATGATCCTTCCGCCAAGTCCCACCGCTTCTGGATGCTGATCAAAAAATGCAAGAATTCTCTCCAGGAAATGATGTTCAGCAATGGCATCATCATCCATGAATACCAATATTTCTCCTTTGGCTATGGAAGCACCATGGTTTCTGGCAAAGGATGATCCTTGGTTTGTTTCTGTAGCATAGGTAAGATCGAGGGTTGGATGTTGATTGATGAAAGCGCGACAGACATCCGCTGTATTGTCGGTGCTGTTATTGTCGACCACAATGACTTCGAATCTGTCTTTCGCGAGGGACTGTCCATCCATGCTTTCCAATGCCCATTGGATATACCTGGCCCTATTGTATGAACAGATAACTACCGAAAGCTGGCATTTATTTTCAGTCATTTTTCTGGCTTGCCTTGAAACTGGTAAATGCAGAGAAAGCAAGCAGCAGCCAAATGATGCCACTGGCAACCATTTCCAGCTGCTGGCTCTTATAATATGAGTCCGGTCTGAAAACAAATTTTATGTCATGCTCGCCGGAGGGTATGATGGCCCCTCTAAGAACATAATTTGTTTTATAGATGGGAATTTCTTTGCCGTCCACATAGGCCTTCCAACCATGTTTGTAAAACACCTCGCTGAAAACCGCAAATCTGGCACTGCTGTTTTTGGCGTGGTAGTTAACTTCATCATTGAGATTGTTGACGATCCAGATGCTGTCGCCGGAAGAGGCCGCTCCATCTTGTTTAACATCCTCTTCCACAAGGGCGAGGTGCTGGATGTCAAGGCTGTCCAAGGCTTTCATCAGTTTGGAAGGATCTTTTTCTGTACGAATGCTGTCTACGAACCAGCAGGCACCTGCTGCATCCGGATTTTGTTGGTAGGTCATCTGACCACTAGAAGGATCCTGAAAAATGATGTAGCGGGTATTGAGCATGTTGACCGTCGGCATGCAGTTGGGGAATCGGTAGAGTTGTTTTTCTATGAGGTCCTGATAGATGCTCAATTTAGCAGCATGGTATCCTCCGATTGAATGGTGATAGACACTGGTGATGGCATTGCCATTAAAAGCGGTACCTACACCGTTTGACAAGTCAAAAACCCTGTAATAGCCGGTGTCTTTTGCAATGGCATTGTTGATGGGTGAGGGAGTGAAGACCTGGTCGTATGTTTCAGTATCTTGGTAATTGGCTTCGTTCAGGTATTTCGCATCGATGGACAAAAGATCGATCATGCCTGCAACACCAATGATGGCCAATGCCCATGTGGCTTTCAATTTTTGTGAGAGGGTCATCCATATGGTTCCTGCTGCAATTAGCACAAAGAGGAGGCTTCTCAATAGGTCACCCCAGAAAAGGGATTTCCTGTCCTCTTGCAACGCATTGGTAAAGTTTCTCACCGATGGCAAGATGGCATCTCTTTGCTGTGCATCGCTAATCTGTGACACCTGGTCCAGCAATTGCTGGTCATTTGCACTTTTGAAATCGGAGCTAAAATATACCAGGAAAGCAAAGACAAAAATTGCGCCGACTACATAGAGTCCTTTTTTGTATCGGCTCAAAAGCGCTTTGCCCTCGCCAGAGAAAAGGAGGTACTGCGCTGCGATGACGGCACTCAGGGCAAACAGAAAGGTAGGTATGACCATGATCATGCTCGGTGCCCTGAATTTGTTATAGAAGGGTAGGTTTTCCAGCAGGAACACATTGAAGCCCTCAAAATAGCTTCCCCAGCTCATCATGAACGCCAGTATGGTAGTAGCAATGATCCACCATTTGTGTTTGTTGGGAATGAAGCTGAGTCCCAGTAAGGCAAGAAAACATATAATGGCACCGGAATAGGGCGGCCCTGCAGTGCCTGAGCTGATACCTCCCCAGTAAAACTGCAGATATCCCTGCAATTGTTGTCCCAATCCCTGTGGCATCTGTTGAAGGGCTTCGATCGCTTTTGATTTTTCTTCCGATACTTCTAGGTTCCCCGTACTGCCGCCAAATATCCTTGGGAACATCATGACCAGGGGTTCTTTGATGCCAAAGCTATAGCTCAGGGCATAGTCTTTGTTGAGTCCGGTTTTGTTGTTGTTGCTTTTTTCATCGGCCAATACACTGCCGCCACGGATGGATTCTTTAGAATATTCGTAAGTGGTGGCGAGTACAATGATGTTACACATTACACCCAGTATTGCAGCTACGGCTGCCAGTCCGAATGCTGTGAACATGTGTTTGAAGGCTTTCTCTTTGATCCAGTAGGCAGCATATCCGATCGACATGAAAAATGCGATGATGATCGCGTAATAGCTGATCTGCGGGTGATTGGCGCTGATCATCAAAGCAGCAAAGAGGGAAGTCAGGGTAAGTCCCCACAGGTACTTCTTTTCATAGAGCAGCATAAGGGAGCCAATGAAAGCAGGCAGATAAGCCAGGGCGATCATCTTGGTCTCATGTCCTGCACCCACCAAAATCGGATGATAGGTGGCGTATGCATAGGAGAGTGCCCCTATGATCCCCAGATAAGGGTTGACCCTCAGGAAAAGCGTTAAAAGGTAAAAGCAGATGGATGCCAATATGAAGAAGTAAAAAGGCTTGGGCAATCCAAGCGTCAAAATCTGGTATACATAACCGATGGAAATAGGGTTGGTCGAGTGCATGGCAATCTGATAGCCAGGCATGCCACTGAACATGCCGTTGGTCCACAAGGGGAGCTTTCCGGTTTTTTCCTCTGCCAAACGTTGATCCTCATACATGGCCTTCCATTGTATGTTATCCGATTGCTGCAATACTTTGCCTTCCAGCGCGGGCTTACAAAAGATCACTGCCACTATCACAAAACTGAGGATGGCGATCAGGTGCGGAAGGAGTTTTTTCAGGCTGAAATTCTTCATTTATAGATAGTTATATGTTTTACAAACAAGGCGATAAAACAAAGATATTGATAATTGAAGCAGAGGGAACCAGTTTGGGCTACATGGATTTTACAATCTCAGAAACAACCTTGTCAATGGGCAAGGTCACTGCATCGGAGCTAAACTCCTCCATGGGAATCAGCCGAAAGGTTTCGGTTTCCTTCTTTTCATGGTAAACGGCCATCTGCCTTTCATCAAAATCAAAGGGCCTGTCACGCAGTGGGACTGCTATTTCCTCCAATGGATAAACCTTGTAATAAATGGATATGATCTGGTGGTCAGGATTGAAGGCCGACATCTGAAAGAAGTCCGTCGTATACAAATGCTCTCCAACCCGTACCCTTAGATTCATCTCTTCCATGAACTCACGGGCCAAACAATCCCGGGTGCCTTCTCCAAACTCCAAACCACCGCCCGGAAACTTGGTATAGTAATTACCCCTGATGTACTCATCACTGACCAATACCTGGTTGTCTTCTGTGATCAAAATGCCGTATACCCTTAGATTGAACATGAAATAGATTTAGTGGTCAACAATTGATCTCTCCTTTGAAAACAAATTCAGCGGGACCTATCAGCCAAATATCTTCATACTGCTGTTCATTGATCCTGTTGAAGGATACCGCCAAGCTGCCGCCCTCAACCTTGATGGTCAATTCCTGCCGACCCTCAACACTGGAATGAGCAATGGCAGCTGCTGTAACACCTGTACCGCAACTCAATGTTTCATTCTCAACACCCCGCTCGTAGGTCCTGACCCTGATGCCATTTTCATGCGGACAAACAAAATTTACATTGATGCCCTTTGCTTGGAATTCAGCACCATAGCGGATATTCCTTCCTTCACCCAAAACATCCAAGCCTTCCACATTTTCAACAAAAGACACATAGTGTGGTGAGCCTGTATTGAGTATTTTGACCCGATCGCGGCTCTCCACCGCATGCACATCCTGCATCTTCAGATGAATGCGTCCATCTTTGATATAAGCCTCATGCTCACCATCTGTCGCAATGAATTTGTAATGCGCGGAATGGATCCCCCTGTCATGGGCAAATCTTACCAGACAACGGCCTCCATTGCCACACATGCTTCCCAGCTTTCCATCGGCATTGTAATAAACCATCTTAAAGTCATATCCATCCTCCAATTCCAATAGCATCAAGCCATCTGAACCAATGCCAAACTTTCTGTTGCACAACTTTTCAATCTGGGCAGCATCCAATCCATTGTATTGACCATTCCGGTTGTCCAATACAACAAAGTCATTGCCGGTTCCCTGGTATTTATAAAATTCAATTTTCATCTTCATTCATTATGCGAGTTTCCCCAATACATGTTGAATCAACCGATCAACCGTCCCATCCGCATCATTTGAAAACTGCCTGGCGATCCTGTTGGCTACAATGGCGCTCATCGACAAACATTGATGTCCCAATACCTTGCCCATTCCATAGATGGCAGCAGTCTCCATCTCAAAATTCAGGATCCGGAAGGTTCCGGTACGAAACCCCGTCAACTGCTCATTCAGTTGGGGCATCGACAATCCCATGCGGAGATTGCGACCTTGGGGGCCATAAAAACCCGGACAGGTAACGGTGATCCCTGCATGGCAACCATCTATGATCTTGGATAATAAAAAGGGATTGGCTCCAAAAACATAGGGAGCTGACATATTGGGCAGGATCTGCACCTGGGTGCGGAACGCTCTCAAAATTTCCTGCTCATCCTCGTTGCTGCGAAAAGGGTAGAAGTGCATCAAATTATCCAATCCAATGGCATGTGTACTGGCTACAAAACTGTCCACTGCAACATCTGCCTGCAAAGAACCGGAAGTTCCAACGCGGATGATATTCAATGATTTTTTTTCCTTTTTTTCAGTACGGCTCTCAAAGTCAATGTTCGCCAATGCATCAAGCTCGTTCATCACAATGTCAATGTTGTCCGGCCCGATTCCGGTTGAGACCACGCTGATCCTTTTGTTGCCGATAAATCCTGTATGGGTAATAAATTCTCTGTGATGAGAACGGTGTTCGATGCTGTCAAAATATTGGCTCACCTTCTCCACCCTGAACGGATCACCCACTGTTATGATGGTATCAGCCAACTCCTCGGGTCTCAGATCCACATGATAAACAGCCCCTCGGCTATTGATGATCAATTCTGAAGTTTCGATTCGGTTCATAAGATCAAAAGTACTAAATTTGCAGCGTTCTGGTCCTGTGGCCGAGTGGCTAGGCAGAGCTCTGCAAAAGCTTCTACAGCGGTTCGAATCCGCTCGGGACCTCAAAGCGAAGGATAAGGCCTTCGCTTTTTTTGATATGGTACGCTACTCAAAATGGATCAGTCTTGCGGCTTTTATTTTGCTGCTGGTTGCATGCTTCATGCCATGGACCTATCATGCCGACTTGGACAAAACCTTCAATGGTTTCTTTTCCGAAAAGAATATCTATGGAAAACCGGGTAAACTGCTCCTTGTTTTTGGAGGGATTACCAGTCTCTGTTCTTTTCTAAGGATACTATGGTTGAAGAGAACCGCTTTTCTGGCAGGGGGACTTTGTGTGGCCTATGCGATCAAGAATTTTCTGCTCTTTGGGTCCTGTTACCGTGGGTATTGTCCTGATAAACAAATCGGACTTTACCTGATGCTTGTTTCTGCAATCATCATCTTTGTCATGGCCTTTCTGCCAGAATCTGGCCCCAAAAAGAAGACAGTGGTATAAGGGATTAACCCTTTTTAACCTCTTTGGTCCAAGTGTCTTTCAGGGTAACAGTCCTGTTGAAAACCATTTTACCTCCAGTACTGAGTTTGTCGTCCAGGCTGAAATACCCCTTGCGGATAAATTGAAAATGTTCCCCTTGCTTTGCGTCCTTCAGGGCGGGTTCAATCTTGGCAGCGGAAATGATCTCCAAACTATGGGGATTGACATAGGTTTTGAAATCGCCTTCTTCTTGGGAAGGGTTCTCTACCTGGAACAATCTGTCGTATAGTCTTACTTCAGCTTCCTCTGATTTATCAACTGATATCCAATGTATTGTACCTTTCACATTGATGCCGGAAGTATCTGAACCACTCTTGCTTTCGGGGATATAATTACAATGCACTTCTGTCACTTTTCCGGTTTCATCTTTTTGGAATCCCGTGCATTCTACGATATAAGCACTCTTCAATCGAACCTTCATGCCCGGGGCCAGGCGGAACCATTTTTTGGCGGCCTCTTCCATGAAGTCCTCTGATTCGATCCACAATTCCCGACCAAAATGAAGGTCGCGGTATCCGCCATTGTCCTCCATCTCCGGATTGTTTTCGCCTTTCAAGATCTCCGTTTGTCCGGCGGGATAATTGTGGATGATCAACTTGATGGGATCCAGTACCACCATCCTGCGCAATGCGGTTTTGTTCAGGTCTTCCCTCACAAAAAACTCCAGCAATCCCACATCGATGATGTTTTCTCTTCGCTGGATTCCGATCCTGTCGCAGAAATTACGAATCGATGCAGGTGTATAACCCCTTCTTCTCAAACCGGAGATTGTGGGCATTCGGGGATCGTCCCATCCGTCTACAAAGCCCTCGTTGACCAACTGCAACAGTTTTCTTTTGCTCATGACCGTATAGGTCAGGTTGAGGCGAGCAAATTCAAATTGCTGAGAGGGGAATATTTCCAGTTGTTCGATATACCAGTTGTAGAGCGGTTTGTGAACCTCAAACTCAAGGGTACAGATGGAATGGGTGATGTTTTCAATCGAGTCTGATTGTCCGTGAGCAAAATCATACATTGGATAGATGCACCATTTGTCTCCTGTCCTGTGGTGATGGGTCTTCTTGATGCGGTACATGATGGGGTCCCTCATGTGCATGTTGGGAGATGCGAGATCGATCTTGGCTCTCAATACTTTTTCACCGTCGTCATATTTGCCTTCCTTCATGGCAGTGAACAAGCTCAGGTTCTCTTCGATGCTGCGATCCCTGAAAGGACTTGCCTTACCGGGTTCGGTAGGAGTTCCCTTGGTGGCGGCAATTTCTTCAGCACTCAGGTCATCCACATAAGCCAATCCCTTTTTGATCAGGGTTAGCGCAAAAGCATACAATTGATCGAAATAATCCGATGCATAATGTTCCTCCTCCCAGTCAAAGCCCAGCCAGCGCACGTCGGCCTTGATCGACTCTACATATTCAGTTTCTTCTGTAACGGGATTGGTATCATCAAAACGAAGGTTGGTCTTGCCACCATATTTGTCGGCCATGCCAAAATTCAGGCAGATGCTCTTGGCATGCCCGATGTGCAGGTAGCCATTGGGTTCCGGTGGAAAGCGGGTATGGATGGATGGGTGCTTGCCGCTGGCAAGGTCTGCTTCCACGATTTCTTCCAAAAAATGCAATGATCTTTCTTCACCCATACAGCTTGTTTGAGTCGCAAATTTACGGTTTTCCTGCCTTTTTGGCTATGCCTGAAAGCGATTGAGCACCTGGTGAATGATCTTGACAGATGCTTCGATCTGTTCACGGTTGATGACCAAGGGGGGCGTAAGCCTTATTTTGTCACCATGCGTAGGCTTGGCCAGGAGTCCATTGGCCATGAACTGCTCGCAAATCTTCCAGGCAGCATCAGGATCCGGATGGTCAATCTCAATGGCATTCATCAATCCCTTTCCCCTTATCTCCCTGATCAAAGGAGAATGGATCTGCTGCAAGCCCGCTCTGAAAAGCAGGCCCATTTCAATGGCATTTTCTGCCATCTTTTCCTCTACCAAAACCTTGAGTGATTCCATGGCAACCACACTGGCAAGCGGGCTTCCACCAAAGGTGGAACCATGTTCACCGGGTCTGATGCAAAGCATGATCTCATCATTGGCCAACACCGTGCTGATGGGAAAGGTACCCCCACTCAGGGCCTTGCCCAGGATCAAAATGTCGGGTTTGACATTTTCATGGTCGCAACAGATCAGCTTTCCGGTGCGTCCCAGGCCAGATTGAATCTCATCTGCCATCATCAAAACCCGATGTGTTGTACAGAGATCGCTGACTGTTTTTAAATATCCGTCATCCGGAAGAATGATCCCGGCTTCACCTTGTATGGGTTCAAAGAGAAATCCCACCACATGGGGATCTTTCAACTTCTCAGTCAATGCTGGCAGATCATTGTAGGGGATGGCTTCAAATCCTGGCATGTAGGGGCCGAACCCATGGTAAGAAGAAGGGTCGGAGCTGAAGGAAATGATGGTGCTGGTGCGACCATGAAAATTACCCTCACAAACAATGATCTTGGCTTTGTTGGGTTCAACTTTTTTCTGTTCATAGCCCCAGCGACGCGCCAGTTTGATGGCGGTCTCCACTGCTTCTGCCCCGGAATTCATGGGCAAGACCTTGTCATAGCCCAGTAGTGCTGTAATGTACTGCTCAAATGCACCAAGCTTATCATTGTAGAAAGCTCTTGAAGTGAGGCTAAGGATGGCCGCCTGATCTGTCAATGCTTTGATGATACGGGGATGACAATGCCCCTGGTTGACTGCTGAGTAACCACTGAGAAAGTCAAAATAGGATTTACCCTCTACATCCCAGACTACCGCTCCTGATCCTTTGGAAAGAACAACCGGCAAGGGATGATAATTATGGGCACCATATCGCTCTTCGAGCGAAATATAATCTTGGGGAGACATGATCGTAAATTTTTGAGAGATAAGAAACGGAAATGAAAACAAAGTGGCAAGGGAAAAGCCAGCTAGTGATTCAGCAGATCCAAATTCTGCTGTAGAAAATACATTCCCTTTTGTGAGGCTCCGTTCATGAAACGAAATTATGGATGATTTGATAATGCGAAGGGAAAATATTGTCAAGCGTGGGTGCTTGGTCAAAAATGCCATAAACAGTAGAACCCGTTCCGGTCATGGATGCGTAGGCGGCTCCATTTTCGTATAACTTTTTTTTGATTAGACCGATGGCGGGATACAAACTGAAAACAGGAGTTTCAAAATCATTGATGAGGGTGTTCTTCCATTCAGTCAAGGGTTGCATGACTGCTTCTTCGCAGGTGGGATTGGCTACATGGGGAACAATGTTCTGAAAAGCTTCTTTTGTGCTCACATGGATGCCCGGGCATACCAGTACAAGGTGGTAGCCTTTGAGTGAAATTTCGATGTTCTTCATGAGCTCACCTCTTCCGGTTGCTGCGCAGGGTTGGTTGTTGATGAAAAAGGGACAATCACTGCCCAGTTGCAAGGCATATTCTTTCAATTGTTCATTGCTCAATTGCAATCCATATTGCTCATTGAGCAGGGTCAGCATGAAAGCTCCATCGGAAGAGCCGCCTCCGAGGCCCGCACCCATCGGAATCTGTTTGTGCAGATGCACTTTGATCGAAGGAAGACCAGGGTGATCCTTTTTTAAAAGTTGGTATGCTTTGTAACAAAGATTTTGATCTGTTCCGCCGGGAATGGCCAAGCCGGAGCTGGCAAAAGAAAATTCGGGTTGGTTGGATTCTTTGTTCGTGATCAGTTCCAGGATATCCGTGAGGGGTATTGGGTAGAAAACAGTATCAAGATCGTGGTACCCATCTGAACGCTTGGCTACCACTCGCAAACCCAGGTTGATCTTGGCATTGGGAAATACGACCATCTCAGCCTTTTTTCCTGCGGTTGATTTCGTCGCGTATGGCGATCGCCCTGATATAATCTTCCTGCTCCAGCACTTCGTTGAGCAATATGTTCAGATCTTCCAGTGGCATATTTTTCAGGTCTTGGTTGCTGGAAACCGGTGTGGCCTGAGGTTTTTCCACAATAGCGGGTTGATCTGGATTTTCAACACCTGCGATGTCAAAGATGTTTTCGTAGATATAAATAGGACAACCAAATCTCACGGCCAATGCCAGTGCGTCAGAAGTCCTGGAGTCAATCTCCACTGTATCTGTTTCAGAACTGCAGAGCAGTTTGGAATAGAATATCCCTTCCTGTAGGTCAGAGATGATCACCTCGTGCAGTTCAATGTTGAAAGCCAGCATGAAGTTCTTCATCAGGTCATGGGTAAGGGGACGGGTAGGTTTCATTTTTTCGAGGGCAACGGCAATGGCTTGGGCCTCGAATCCGCCAATGACAATGGGCAGCCTTCTCAGTCCATTTACCTCACCCAGCACAACCGCATAGGAATTGCTTTGGGTGATGGAATGGGAGAGTGCAATGATTTCCAGTTCGATCTTCTTCATTACGATACGAATTTACATCAAATTGTTGCCCCTTAGCTCTATTTTTGCCTTCAAAGTTAAAATCATTTTACGGATGGATCGCATTGCCCAGCTGAAGGATTTCATTGAAAAATATCCGGAAGACATGTTCAGCAGACATGCCTTGGCCATGGAATACCTAAAGGTAGGCAATGAAAGCCAGGCAGAAGAAGTGATGCGGTCACTGTTGGCGGATGATCCCCATCATACCGGAACCTATTATCATTTGGGTAAATTATTAGAAAAAGCGGGAAGGATCGATGAAGCTATCGCTGTCTACGAAGAAGGCATCCAATTTTGTCAGCGTCTTGCCGCCCACAATGACTTAAGAGAACTAAAGGGAGCATTGGTCTTGATAAAGGAGGATGACCTATGATGGATAGATCAACCATGAAATCTGTTGAAGAAATTTCCAGCCTTTTTCAGGCAAAAGCAGCATCACTCTGGAAAACGGGTGATAAGCTTTTTTTGGCCTGCAGCGGAGGAATGGATTCTGTGGTATTGGGGCATCTTCTCAAAAACATGGGTTGTTCATTCGAGATCTTGCATGTCAATTTTCAATTGCGCGGAGAAGAGAGTGAAAGAGATGAAATGTTTGTCAGGTCACTCGCTGAGGAATGGGGTATGCCTGTCAAGATCAAAAGATTTGATACAGTGTCAGCCATGAAAGAAATGGGAACTGGTGTTCAGGAAGCTGCCAGAGAACTGCGCTATACATGGTTTGAGGAAGTGTTGCAAGATGATACCGCGCACAACAAGTGGTTGCTTACAGCCCATCATGCAGACGACCAGGTGGAGACCGTGGCCATGAATTTTTTCAGGGGAACAGGCATCGCTGGCTTGAGGGGCATGAAGGAAAAAAATGGTCATCGGGTAAGCCCCCTGCTTTCTTTCTCACAGGATAGTCTAGCGGCCTATGCCATGCGCCATCAATTGAAATGGGTGGAAGATAGCTCTAACCTTTCCGCAAAGTATACCCGAAATTTTTTCCGTTTGGAGATCCTCCCAATGATCGAAAAAGTTTTTCCAGCCGTTCGCCAAAATATACTGGAGAATGCACACCGGATGGAAGAAGTAGAACAGGTGTATAAAAAGGAATTGGAAAAGATTCAAAAAAAACTTTTCCAACAACAGGGAGATTCCATCGCAATACCTGTCAACCTCCTGCAAAAACAGGTCCCCCTGGATTCGGTCATGCACCATGTTTTTAGTCCCTTTGGTTTTTCTTCAGGACAAATCATAGAACTCAAGAAACTCCTGGATGCTCCCACAGGGAAATTCATTTCATCGGCTACACACCGTGTGCTGCGAAACCGAAACTGGTTGCTGATCGATCCCATTCGTACTACAGGGTCTTCCATTCTTCTGGTTGGTCCGCAGCAATCCGAAATTGATTTTCCCAGCGGCAAGCTCTTGCTGGAAGATCATCAGGGTGCCATTGACAAAGATCCCGTTCATGCCTTTGTTGACAAGGCCCAGCTTGAATTTCCATTGATCCTCCGTCCCTGGAAAACAGGTGATTATTTCTATCCATTGGGCATGAAGAAAAAGAAAAAGATTGCCCGCTTCTTGACAGATAGCAAACTGTCTCGTACCGAAAAAGAAAAACAGTGGGTACTGGAGTCCAACAAAAAAATTGTCTGGGTGATTGGCCAGCGCATCGATGATCGGTTCAAGATCAGGTCATCGGAAAATCCCTGTCTGAAGATTGGTTTTATCCCTTCTGTCTAAGTGTTGTCAGCGTCTGAAGCTTGGTTTATCCCTTCGATCTATTTGTTGTCAGATGTGAAACACGGTCTGTAGGAAATTCTGAAAAAGGTCTATACCCCCAATTAATTTTGCTGCAACATAGGTGAACAATACACCGTATACACTTCCCCAGAAATGGGCATTGTGGCCAATATTTCCGCCGCCTTTTTTTGCGAGGCTGGCAGACAATATCAAAAAGGCAAATCCAAAAATATATCCTGGGATGGGGAAGGGGATGAAGAAAAATTGGATAGGCATTTTGGGGCTGATCGTAATGGCAGAAAAAATAATGGCTGAAACTGCACCGGAAGCGCCCAATGATCGGTGATAAGAGTGATGCCTGTGTTTGATGTAATCAGGAATGACAGCGGCTATGATCGCAGTGACATACAAGAGCGCCATCATGGCCCTGCCGGTTTGCTCTCCGAACAATACTTTGAAAAAGTACTGCTCGAGTGCGATACCAAAGGAATAGAAGGAGATCATGTTGAACAGGAGGTGCATGAAGTCTGCATGCAAGGCGCCATGGGTGATGAACCGGTACCACTGTCCCTCTTTCTGCATCTTATATGGCCAGAACAGAAGATCCTCTCTCATTTGTTCTCTGTTGAAGGCGAGAATGGAAACGACACAGGTGATAATGATGATCAGGAATGTGATGCTCATGGTTAAAGTGTAATAGATCACCTATGGTGATATTTTTCGTTTTTGATGATGGTATATGCGCGGTAGATTTGCTCGATCAGGATCAAGCGAACAAGTTGGTGCGGGAAAGTCAATTTGGAAAGGGAGATGCGATGATCGGCTCTCTCCAAAACAGCAGGATCAAGGCCAAATGCACCTCCGATCAGGAAAACGATTTTTTTGGTTCCCGTGTTTCCTTTCTTGACAATAAAATCTGCCAATCCGGTGGAGCTGATTTCTTTTCCGTATTCATCCAAGGCAACCAGGATGCTGTCTTTTTCAAGCCACTCCAAAATCATCTTGCCTTCCAGTTTTTTCAGGTCCATTTCGCTGAGCATCCCTGCGTTCTTGGGTACCGGAAGGATCTGCCATTTGACAGGATTGTATTTGTTGACACGGGAAGTGAAATCCTCAATGGCCTCCCTGATGGCAGGGTCATGTGCTTTGCCGATACTCCAACATTCGATCTTCATGCGACACAAAGAAAACGAACATTTTTTGTAAATTGTCCGATCAATCCCAAACAATGAGAAAACATATCTTCCTCTTCTACACGCTTCTCAGCTTGTTTCTTGTCAATGCCGTCAAAGCTCAGATCCCCAAGGCTCCGGAAAAAAAGGAAGGATCCGGTCCCTGGTCTCAATTGATCCTCAGGGGAGCAACCCTTATCAACAGCACCGGTGCGCCACCCATTGGTCCGGTGGATATTGTGATTGAGCAAAACAGGATCGTCTCCGTCAAAACGGTAGGGTATCCCGGACTAGCCATCAACGAAGCTTCGCGTCCTAAATTAAATGCTGGCGGAAAAGAATTGGATTGTCAGGGTATGTATGTCCTGCCGGGATTGATTGATATGCACGGCCATATCGGTGGAACAGCACAGGGAACACCCGCTGAATACGTTTTCAAACTGTGGATGGCGCATGGCATTACCACCATCCGTGACCCGTCCTGCGGCAATGGACTGGACTGGGTGCTGGATCAAAAACAAAAAAGCCTGGCCAATACCATTACGGCTCCCAGGATCTATGCCTATACTGCATTTGGACAAGGAGCCAAGAATGGCATCAATACACCAGAGGAGGCCATCACATGGGTAAGAGAGAATGCACAAAAGGGTGCGGATGGCATCAAATTTTTTGGTGCTGCTCCCGCTATTATGGATGCAGCCTTGCGGGAGAACAAAAAGATCGGACTTCGGTCTTGTATGCACCATGCCCAAATGGATGTGGCAAGATGGAATGTGCTGAATTCTGCAGAAGCGGGACTGACCTCCATGGAACACTGGTACGGATTGCCGGAGGCATTGCTCGTGAACAAAACCATTCAACAGTATCCGCTCAATTACAATTACCAGAACGAACAACATCGCTTCGAAGAAGCGGGTAAGCTATGGAAGCAAGCCGCCAAACCCGGATCGCCAAAATGGAATGCTGTCATGAAACGATTGCTGGAACTGGATTTCACACTTGATCCTACTTTTAATATCTATGAAGCCAACCGCGACTTGCACAAGACAAGAAGATTGGAATGGCACGATGATTATACCCTTCCGTCACTCTGGAAATTTTATGAACCCAATCGCCAGTCGCACGGTTCCTATTGGTTCAACTGGGGTACTGAACAGGAAGTAGAGTGGAAAGAGAACTATCGCAAATGGATGCGTTTCATCAATGAATACAAAAACAAAGGCGGTAGGGTGACAGCAGGATCTGACAATGGCTTTATCTATCAGACCTATGGATTCGGGTACATCCGCGAATTGGAGATGCTCCGCGAGGCCGGTTTTCACCCACTGGAGGTAGTAAGATCCGCAACGCTCTTCGGGGCACAGGCATTGGGTGTGGAAAAAGACCTGGGTTCGATTGAAGTGGGTAAGTTGGCAGACCTGGTGGTCATCGATGCCAACCCTCTTGAAAATCTGCAATACCTCTATGGAATGGGTGCCGTCTACCTGAATGAAAAAAATGAAGTGGTCAGAAAAGGAGGTGTCAAATACACCATCAAAGACGGCATTGTTTATGATGCCAAAAAACTATTGGCCGATGTGAAAGCCATGGTCGATGAAGCAAAGAAAAAATCCGGCCCCAACAAACAACCCGGCATCCAATGATCAACATTAAAACATTCAACTACATGAAGCAATTGTTCTTCTTATTGCTGGCATTGCCCGCGATCGCCATCTCTCAATCCATGCCTTCCATTGCTGAGAAAACAAAGGGCATGATGAAAATGGATGGATACCTGCCTGTTTACAGGGATGATCAAAATGGTAAACTCTATATAGAGATCAACAAGTTGGACCAGGAATTGCTCTATGTGATGTCGCTGCCTTCTGGTCTTGGCTCCAATGATATCGGACTCGATAGGGGATTGTTGGGAGGAGGAAGGATCGTCAAGTTTACCAAGGTTGGTAAAAAAGTTTTGATGACCGAACCCAATTATGCCTATCGTGCCAACAGTGAATCTGCCAAAGAAAGAGAAAGTGTTGAGCTGGCCTTTGCGAAATCAACACTCTGGGGTTTCACCGCAGAAGCTGAAACCGGCAACGCTGTGCTGGTGGATGCAACGGAATTTCTGACACGCGATGCCATGCAGGCAGCCAACAGGATCAGAAGAATGCAGCAGGGAAATTATACCCTTGATCGCAACAGGTCGGCTATGTATTTTCAAGCCTGTAAAAATTTTCCATTAAATACCGAACTGGAAGCCACCATCACATTGGTCAATGCAGATGGATTTGCCGGAAACCATGTTCAGCCGGTTGTGCCTTCCACCGAAGCCATCACCCTGCGGATGCACCATTCCTTTGTGCAGTTGCCGGACAACAATTACAAACCCCGTGTATTCGATCCCCGCTCCAGCTTCAACCATACTTCATTCTTCGATTATAGCACACCCGTTTCGGAGCCTATTGAAAAATTTTACATCAACAGACACCGACTGGCCAAAAAAGATCCTTCGGCCAAGGTCAGTGAGCCTGTAAAGCCGATTGTATATTATCTCGACAACGGTACTCCGGAACCCATCCGAACTGCTCTCTTGAAAGGGGGCAACTGGTGGAACCAGGCCTTTGAAGCAGCCGGGTACAAAAATGCTTTTGTTGTCAAGTTGCTGCCGGACAGCTGTGATCCAATGGACATTCGCTACAACATGATCAACTGGGTGCATCGCTCCACCCGGGGCTGGAGCTATGGAGCCAGCGTTGTTGATCCCAGAACAGGAGAGATCATCAAGGGGCAGGTTTCATTGGGCTCCTTAAGGGTTAGGCAGGATTATATGATCGCTCAGGGATTGGTCTCACCTTTCAAAGAGGAAACCCTGAAGGATGATCCCATGCTGAAAATGTCACTTGACCGACTGGAACAGCTTTCTGCCCATGAGATTGGACATACACTGGGACTCATGCACAACTATGCTGCCAGTGTGGTTGACAGATCTAGCGTGATGGATTATCCGCATCCCCTGATCAGGTTCAATGCCAAAGGAGAAATTGATGTGACCAATGCGTATGACCATAAGATCGGTGAATGGGACAAAGTAGCGATCACCTGGGGATATGCAGATCTCAGCAACAGCAAGAATGAATTGGCGGATCTCCATAAGATACTCTCGGATGCAGCAAAAAGGGGACTGAAATTCATCAGCGATCGTGATGCACGCGCACCCGGCGGTTTGCATCCGGAAGCCCATTTGTGGGACAATGGAAAAGAGCCCATTGTTGAATTGGAAGAAATGATCAAGATCCGTCAAAAGGCGTTGCGGCAGTTTGGCATCAACACCATCAGAAAGGGAACCCCCATGGCCTTTCTGGAAGATGTATTGGTTCCGGTTTATTTCTATCACCGATACCAGGTGGAAGCAGCTACAAAGCTCATAGGAGGCATGCAATACAATTATGCACTAAAGGGGGATGGTCAGGTTGTGACGGCCTCTCTTGCCAAAGATCTTCAAGCGAGTGCAATGGCTTCAATTCTCAAATGCCTGGATCCTGAATTTTTGAACCTTCCCAAAGGATTGGCATCGCTCATTCCTCCCAGGCCGGCGGGTTATGAGTTTACGAGGGAATTGTTCAAAAAGAAAACGGGATTGGCATTTGATGAGCTGGCACCTGCTGAAGCGGCTGCCGACATGCCGCTTTCTTTTCTTTTCAATGCAGAACGTCTCAATCGGTTGGCACAACAGGCCTATGCCGGAGGATATGGAATGGATGATATGGTAAACGCATTGGTCAATGCTAGTTTCAAATCGCCTAGAAAGCAATCGGTTGAGGGAGCCATTCAAATGCAGACAGAACAGATACTCCTGACCTATCTTTTGGCTTCCAGTGTTGATGAACAGTTGTCATTCCCAGCGCGTGCATCTCTTGGCGCTTCTTTGGCAGCCTTGAAAAAATACCTGGAGGAGACGATTAAGTCAGCATCTGATCCTGTTTACAAATCACACTTGCAAATAGCGATCGATCGGTTTAAATCACCCGAAAAAGCCAAGCCAACGCTGCATGCGATTCCTCCTCCCGGTGCGCCCATTGGATGCGAGGACGATCACTGAGATTGTTTTCGTTTCATCCCGGCAAGTCCGCTTACCAGGTCAATCAGAAAATGAAGGATCATGGTGGGGTATAGGCTTTTGCTGTACAAGAAGATGACGTTCAAAAGGATGGCCAATATGGTAATTTTCAGGACGGCTGCCCATCCCTGGTAAAAATGCGCAAGGCTGAATAGAAGGGCAGGGGCCAATAAAGCCAACCAGGGTATGCCATCCTTGGCTCCTTCCCCAAAATAGCTGACCATGAATCCCCTGTAAATGATTTCTTCAAAAAAGCCGGCGCAAAGGCACAACAAAAAATAATAGGGCAATTCTCGGATGGATTGAGGGAGAAAAGAAGATTTGTCAAACCAGGCTTCTTCCTCATATTCTTTTGCTTGCGATGAATAGACCAGGTCAATTGCATACAGCACTGTAAGCATGATGCAGGCCGCCCAAAGGATCTTGGCATTATCGGGAACAGGCCATTGAAAGCCCAGCGAAGACCAGGTTCTGCTTTTCCAGTACCAAAGGATCAAAATTGAAGAGCCTGCCAAGGACAGCATGATGCTATTTCCCAGGTAAAGTTTTTTCCTGCTGTATGCATCAAACTGAATGGCTCCATTCAATTGATCGCTTTGCAGGCCGGAAAAGAAGGGTAAGATGATGCCAAATATCCAGATCATCAAATGGTCTGCTATGGAGGGGAAATCAATCATGGGGTCTTTTGGCATTCATGCTCATGAGTTTTTCATGCAACGCCAGTACCTGTGGGAGCAGCAATTGTTGTTCATTGTTTTCGATGATGATATCACAAAGCTTCATCTTTATGCTTTCATCCAGCTGGTTGTCCATTCTTTCCAGCACTTTTTCTCGCTCGATCTTATCGCGTTTCATGGTCCTGAGGATGCGCAGGGGATGGGGTGCCTGTATGCCAATGATCAATTCGTATTCGCCCTGGCTCCCGCTTTCAAAGATCAACGCCGCTTCTTTGATGGCATAGGGGTGGGTTTGCTTTTGCATCCATTCGTTGGCGTCCTTTATGGTATGGGGATGGACGATCCCATTGAGGACAGCCATTTTTTCTTTGTCTTGAAAAACAGCTCTCGCAAGAAAACGGGTATTCAATTTGCCATTCTCGTAGGCATTTTCAGAGAAATGATCTTTGATTTGTTGAATCAGTTCGGCTGATGTTTCCATCAGGTATTTTGCTTTTTTGTCAGCATGGTATACAGGAACCCCCAACGCAGCAAAAATTTTTGCCACTGTGGATTTGCCAGAACCAATGCCACCCGTTAAGCCGACTTTCATCATGAAACAAAGCTAAACAAAAAGCCCGGAGCAGGTCCGGGCTTTTGCGCATATAATTGCCTAAACCTATTTCGCAGCAGCAGTTTTATTGAGTTGTTCACTCCACTCAAGGCTGATGGCAGATTTCTCAATCTTCATGTAGGAACCGGGGCTTACTTCAATGGAGATCGTACTATCCTCGTTTACTTTGTTCACGATACCATGAATACCGGCAATGGTGACGATTTTATCACCTTTTTGCAGGTCTTCCTGAAACTTTTTGGCTTTTTTGGCTTTCTGCGCCTGGGGGCGAATCATGAAAAAGTAAAATACTACCACCATACCACCAAGGATAATGAAGTTCATGGTAGCGGGGTTGGGACCACCTGCCTGCAGAAAAATTGATTGCATCATATTGTTTTTGTTTGGTTGAATGAATTATAGATTGGGGGATACTTCTACATCGAAAGTCAGTTCATGTTTGGCCTCCTTTGTATTGGCATAAACAGTCAGCACTTTGTGATTCAGTCCCTCTCTGTTCCTGCTGTCAAAAGTTGCTTTGATCACCCCTGATTTACCTGGAGCAATGGGTTCCTGCGGTTTTTCTGGGATCGTACAGCCACAAGAAGCGGAAACATCCTTGATGACCAGCATTTCATTCCCGGTGTTCTTGAAATGATATGCAATGTTCAGTGTTTCGCCGTTTTTGACATTTCCCAGGTTCTGCACGGCATTTGAAAATTCAACTGATGTCAGTGGAATACCTGGGTCGGCAGCTGCAAACTCTTTAACCACGATTGGCTTGATCGGAGCAGGATTTTTTTTATTGAGCGCGATGATGGCAGCGGCTGCAACGATGAAAAGGGAAAAAATGATGGCGGGAGTTCTCATTTGTTTTCGTTTTCGAATACCAAAAATAGTCAATTAGCCTTGTTTTTTGAAGTCGACTTTCTTCAGCTTGCCTTCAGCAACGAGGTCCTTGTGGATACTGTCTAGGATGCCGTTGACAAACTGTCCACTTTGCTGGGTACTGTAGCTTTTGGCGATATCAATGTATTCATTGATGGTTACCTTGGTGGGGATTGTTTCGAAGAACAGCAATTCACATACCCCCATTCGGATCATGATCATGTCAAGCACAGCGATCCTCTCAGGGTCCCAGTTTTTTAACTTGGGCTTTATCAGGTGCATGCAGAGCTCTTTTTTCTCTGTAACTGTTTTCAACAGGGTCAATGCATACTGGGTTTTTTCCGGACCCGCTATTTGTTGGAATTCTCCTGAGGAGGGTTTGCCCAGGAAATTCAGGACCATCTGGTAGATCATTTCTGCATCATCATCCCAGTGAACGAAGTGATCTTCCAGGTAATCCGTAACCTCATCATTGGCCATGATCAGATCAGTAAAAATAAATGACAGCATTTCTTTTTCAGATCTGTCATCTCGTCCTTCTGCATTGATATATTGATTGTACAATTCTGTGTCTGCCAATTGCAGGTAGATTTTTCTGACGAGTTCTTCTTCCAGCAAAAGATCAAGCTTGTGGTCCTTGACCGTTGATTGAAATCCTTTTGCCTCTAGAATTTTCCAAAGGAGGTTGTTTCCGGCCAGCTTTGTATTGACATTCAGGTCGGCCGCAGAGGGCAAGTGTTTAGAAGCCCTGTTTCTGGCATCTACTTCCGCATAACGGGCCACTTCTGTGAGCAAATAGATCAGAAATGTGAATAGGTCTCCTGTCTGATCAAGGTATTTCCTGAGCAGAGCATTGGTTTTTTCAGGGCTCAATGCCCCGGGTTCAGATTCAGCGGCATATAGGCACTGCATCACTTTTACACGGATATTTCTGCGACTGATCATGTAAAGAACTGTTTTGCGGCTGCAAATATACCTCAGAATCTCAGCTTTTATTCAATTATTTCGGTGCGGTATGTAAAATTGACACCCTGAATACCTATTTTCGCTGCCATTTTTCTCCTCAAAAGACCAGAAAATCTGTAAAGGCTGACAAATTTTCCAGTCGCCGGCAATGGTATAGAATTGGCTGATGAGGGTAGGATGGAAAGAACTCCATTTGATTCATTTATTTAAAAACAAAACCAAAAGCTATGGCTAAGAAGTTAAACATTACCCCACTACATGACAGGGTAATCGTGAAACCCGCACCTGCTGAAGAGAAGACTGCAGGTGGCATCATCATTCCCGACACAGCGAAGGAAAAACCCCAAAGAGGAACGGTAGTGGCAGCAGGTCCCGGTAAGAAGGATGAGCCTTTGACCGTTAAGTCTGGCGACACCGTACTTTATGGAAAGTACTCTGGTACTGAGATCACCATCGAAGGACAAGACTACCTGATCATGAGGGAGTCTGATATCCTGGCTATTGTTTAATCACCAATTTTAAAATAACATTTATGGCTAAGCAGATATTTTTCAATCTTGATGCCCGTAACAAAATGAAAAAGGGCGTTGATACACTGGCTGATGCAGTGAAAGTGACCCTTGGTCCCAAAGGACGTAACGTAGTTATCGAAAAGAAATTCGGTGCTCCTGCCGTTACCAAAGACGGTGTAACCGTTGCCAAAGAGATCGAACTGGAAGATCCCATCGAAAACATGGGTGCTCAAATGGTTAAGGAAGTGGCTTCCAAAACAGCAGATGTTGCTGGTGATGGAACTACCACTGCAACAGTTTTGGCCCAGGCGATCATTACTGAAGGTCTGAAGAACGTTGCCGCTGGTGCAAATCCAATGGATATCAAGCGTGGTATCGACAAGGCAGTTGACCTGATCGTTGCCAATCTTCAATCACAATCACAAACTGTTGGAAGTGATATCAAGAAGATCCAGCAGGTGGCTACCATTTCTGCCAACAACGACGCTGAGATCGGAAAGCTGATCGCAGAAGCCATGCAGAAAGTGGGTAAAGACGGTGTGATCACAGTTGAAGAGGCAAAGGGTACAGAAACTTCCATTGATATCGTAGAAGGTATGCAGTTTGACAGAGGGTATATCTCTCCATACTTCGTTACCAACGCTGACAAAATGGAATGTGAGTTGTCCAACCCTTTCATCCTGATCTACGACAAGAAGATCTCCGCGATGAAAGACATCCTCCATATTCTCGAGAAAGTTGCTCAGCAGGGTGCTCCTTTGTTGATCATCTCTGAAGATCTTGAAGGGGAGGCCATGGCAACATTGGTTGTAAACAAACTGCGTGGCACATTGAAAGTGGCTGCTGTGAAGGCTCCAGGTTTCGGTGACCGCAGAAAGGAAATGTTGCAGGATATTGCGATCCTGACAAAAGGTATCGTGATCAGCGAGGAACAAGGATTCAAATTGGAAAATGCAGATCTTACCTATCTCGGACGTGCTGAGCGCGTGACCATCGACAAAGACAACACAATTGTGGTTGGTGGCAAAGGCAAGAAAGAGGATATCAATGCCCGTATCGCACAGATCAAATCCCAGATCGAATCTACCACTTCAGACTACGATCGCGAGAAACTGCAGGAGCGTCTTGCCAAGTTGAGCGGTGGTGTTGCTGTACTCAATGTTGGTGCTGCAACTGAAGTTGAAATGAAAGAAAAGAAAGACCGTGTAGACGACGCCCTTCATGCAACCCGTGCTGCAGTAGAAGAAGGTATCGTTCCTGGTGGTGGTATCGCTTTCATCCGTGCGATTGATGCATTGGACAAGAAAAAAGGTATCAACGAAGACGAAACTACCGGTATGGCCATTGTTCGCCGTGCGCTTGAAGCTCCTCTTCGCACCATCGTGTACAACGCAGGAATCGAAGGTTCTATCGTAGTGCAAAAGGTAAGGGAAGGCAAAGCTGATTTCGGTTACAATGCGCGTACCGACAAGTATGAGAAATTGCTGACTGCCGGTGTTATCGACCCAACCAAGGTGAGCCGTGTAGCACTCGAAAATGCCGCTTCCATCGCAGGTATGCTGTTGACCACTGAATGTGTAGTGGCTGACAAACCCAAGAAAGAAGAAGCTGTTCATGGCCACAGCCATGGCGCTCCTGGAATGGGTGGAATGGATTATTAATATCCAAAAGAGTCAAATAGTAAAAAGTCCCGCTTCGGCGGGACTTTTTGTTTCAGAGGGTTTCTGCTTCCGGCTCCGGTAAATTTCTGTATCGGATGGCACCTAAAACAATGAATAGTTGTGCCAGAATATAAGTGGACATGATAAGAATACCAGCATGTTCAAAGGGATTCCTAAAGCGGTTCAGTGCCAAAATAGAGTCTGATGCTACAAAAAGGGTGGCACCCACTATAAAAAACAAAGCTGTTTTATCATCCAATTTTTGATACTGCCAAAAAGCAGCAGAAAGCATAACGCTGATCGTGATCCCATAGATAAGCACTGGCATCTTCATGGACCCTAGAAAAGGCCACATCAGGTGCATCAGTTCCACCAGGTAAGCGAGCACTGCAATCAGCATGACAGGTCTCAACTTGAAAAAAGATGTCTCTTTTGAAATGGTTTTGGAAAAAAAGCTGATATAAAAAACATGTGCAGTTAAGAAGGACAATAGCCCCGGTACAAAGAGTGAATCCTTTTGCAGAAGGATATCCCCCAGCCAGGAAAAAAACAGCCCCCATACAATGGCATCCTGGTGCCATTTTTCTTTCCCCTTTGTCATGGTGAAGTATACCGAAGCAAGCAATGGGATGATGAGCGGTTTGGTAATGGACCGATATTGCTCCAGTTCATTGGCCAACAAAGAAATTTCTGCAATACTGACAATGGAAAAAAGAAAGAATAACTGGTTGGGTTTGGGTCTCATGAAAGGTTGTGTTCGTCCGAAAAAGCGCTCGCGCACGGGGAACAAAAACGCACATTTATTGTAATTTAGAGAATTATTATGTCATTATCAGCCGACGAAAAGAAATTTCTTGCATATTGGGAGGCCAACAGGTTGAGAGAAAAAAGACTCACCACACAGTTGATGTATGGATTGCCCATGGGAATCCTTTTTGCAGTACCCATCATCGTTAATTTTTTAATGGGACGATTTTGGTACAAAAGGGCCGATGCAGTAGGGATGAGTCAGTTTAGTCCTTCGGTATTGGTGGTGGCTGTTTTGCTGATTGCTGTATTCATAGCCCTGATCAACAGGCGATTCAGGTGGGAGAAACTGGAGCAGCAATACCTTGAGATCCAATCAAGAGAAAGGACTACCAAGATTGACGATTAACCATTTTCCGTTTTCATCTGTTTTTAGGATATTCGCATCATAAATATAAATACATGAGAAAAAGCTTGACCCTTTTGGTACCCGTGTTGGCAGCATTTATTTTTTCAGGTTGCTTGAAGGAAGGCTCTCAGTCTTTTACGTGCACTGCAAGCATGCCTCAGGTAACTGTACCTGCCAATGAAATTGCAGCAGTTGAAGCCTATCTTGCCCAGAAAGGCATCACGGACGCTCAAAAAAGCAATTATGGTTTTTATTATAAAATTGATGTGCAGGGGTTAGGAGCTACACCAACAGTATGTTCTAACGTAACTTTATACTACCAAGGCAAATTGATTGATGGAACCACGTTTGATCAGACGGGTTCGTCTGCTGTTACTTTCCAACTGGGACAACTCATCACGGGCTGGCAACTTGGATTACCCTTGATTAAACCCGGCGGTAAGATCAAACTTTATTTACCACCAACCCTGGGTTATGGATCAAGAGCTGTTGGCAGCATTCCAGCTAATAGTATTTTGATATTTGAAATTAGCCTGGTCTCTATTTAAAGTTTCGTTCTGGTCCAAATATCAGTTCTTCCGATCAGCGTGATGCCAATATAACCCCTGACATCCAGTGTGTTTTTGTCTTTCATGGTAATGACACATTTGTATTCCTTGCCATTTTTGGGATCATAGATATGGCCATTCTCCCATGTTTGGTCTCCCTTGAATTTGAATCCCCATAAATTGATCAATCCGATCAACGGTCTTTGGTGCAAGGATTTGTCTGGATGTTTGACATCTGTCTTGGGTTTACCGGTTGCAGGATCGTTGGGTTCTTGTAACCATACAATCTTTCCCTGATAGTTATCTCCCTTTTTGTAGATCTCAACTTTTCCGTTTTTGGAACCGGTCAGCCAAATGCCCAACAGTTCATCACCATTGGTCTTGTCTTGTGCTTTTGAAATCAAACCTAACAGCATAAAGTATACGATGAAAATGCGGCGCATATTGTCTAATTTTGAATTCAAAAATAGGGAAAACTCCACCATATGCATCAAGCACTTTCTGTGTTCGATATGTTTAAAATCGGTGTAGGACCGTCCAGTTCCCATACATTGGGCCCTTGGAAAGCGGCTCTTTCCTTCTGTCAATTTCTTCATGCATCCGGCGTTTTTGATAAAACCCTCAAAATAAAGGTGCTGTTATATGGTTCTTTGGCCAAAACAGGAAAGGGACATGGTACTGATCTTGCCGTTCAAATGGGTTTGTCGGGCTTGGATCCGGTAACCGTTGATACAACCGGCATTGGCAATTTTATTGACAGCATTTTGCAAAGCAAGCAATTGAAACTGGATGGGAAACGCCCTATGGCTTTTGATCCAATTGTTGACATTGCATTTTTGTTTACTGAATCTTTGCCTTATCATCCCAATGGTCTGTCCTTCCTGGCTGATCTTTCGGATGGTGAATCCCTCTCTCAGACGTATTATTCAACAGGAGGAGGTTTTGTAGAACAGGAGGGGGTAGCAAACCCATCAGCACAAACCATTGAATTGCCTTTTCCGATCAACAGCGCTAATGATTTGTTGCATTGGTGCATGAAAACAGGAATGTCCATTCATGAGATCGTGGCCGAAAACGAAATGGCCTGGCGATCGGATGAGGAAACCAGGGCAGGTCTGAACAAGATCTGGCAAGTGATGCGGGACTGCATGTACAAAGGCTGTCATCATCAGGGTGTTTTGACAGGTGGTTTGAATGTGAAACGAAGAGCGGCTGACCTCAATCAACACCTCTTGAAGGAAAGAGCTTACACAGGATATGATCAGTGGAAGTCAGCCATCGCTGATGGAGGAAAAGATTTTCGGTATATCCTGGATTGGGTAAGTTGTTTTGCTCTGGCTGTCAATGAAGAGAATGCCTCATTTGGAAGGGTAGTGACGGCCCCTACCAATGGCGCGGCAGGGGTGATACCCGCAGTTTTGCAATACATGATCATCTTTTGTGAAGGGAACAGGGAGGACAAGGTGATTCCGTTTTTGATGACTGCCTCAGAGATCGGATGCATTTTCAAAAAAGGCGCCACCATCTCTGCTGCTATGGGAGGTTGTCAGGCCGAAATTGGTGTATCCAGTGCCATGGCGGCTGCAGCCTTGTGTGAATGCTTGGGAGGTACACAGCGACAGGTTTTGATGGCTGCCGAAATAGCAATGGAGCATCATCTCGGACTTACCTGTGATCCCATAGGCGGGTTGGTGCAGGTTCCCTGTATTGAGAGAAATACCATGGGGGCCATCAAAGCCATTACGGCAGCGCAGTTGGCCCTGCAGAGTACGCCTGATTTTGCCAAAGTCACCCTGGATGCTGTTGTGAAGACCATGTGGGAGACAGCAAGAGACATGAGTGAAAAATACAAAGAGACCGCAGATGGAGGATTGGCACTGCAAATACCTTTGAGTCTCAGCGAGTGTTGATTCTTTTTTTAAAATTCCTGAACCACATTGTACAAGGTATCTCTCTCCACTGCTTTTCTTCCTACTGCATGGATCATGCCCACCAATTCTTCGGTGGTCAGCGATGGGTTTTGTTCTTCGCTTCCTGCCATTGAATAGATCTTGGTGGAATCATCAATGGTTCCATCCATGTCATTGACGCCAAATCCCAAAGTCAATTGAGCCTGCTCCCTGCCCAGCATGGGCCAATAGGCCTTGATATGCGGGAAGTTGTCCAGGTAGATTCTTGCGATGGCATAAACCTTCATGTCTTCAATAGCAGTCACTTCAGGCAAATGGCTCATCTCATTATCATGGTTCCTAAACTTAAGTGGAATAAAGGTGTTGAAGCCCTTTGTCTTGTCCTGTAATTGTCTCAGCCTTTCCATATGGTCGATTCTGTGCTGATAGTTTTCCAGGTGTCCATACAGCATGGTAGCATTGCTGTGCATCCCCAGCGAATGGGCTGTGGCGTGAATGTCAAGCCAACCTTCTGCATCTACCTTGTCGGCACAGATTTGTTCCCTGATCGAGGGATCAAAAATTTCTGCTCCACCTCCGGGCAATGAATCCAGCCCCGCTTCCTGCAACAATTTCATTCCTTCCAACCTGCTGAGCTTTGCCTTTCTGAACATATAGTCCAGTTCAACAGCGGTAAAGCCTTTGATATGAAGATCAGGGCGATGTGCTTTGATTCTTTTGAGCAGTTCTGCAAAGAAGTGAATATCCATCTTGGGATGTACGCCACCCACCACATGAACTTCTGTTATCGGTTTGCCGTCATAAGCTTTTACTTTTTCTACCATTTCATCAATGGACAATTCCCAGCCTTCTTCACGATGAGCGTAGAGGCGTGAATAGGAACAAAACTTACAGGAGAAGACACAGACATTGGTAGGTTCAATGTGAAAATTCCTGTTGAAATAGGTTCTGTTGCCATGTCTTTTTTCCCTGATATGGTTGGCCATGGCACCAAGAATGGCCAAAGGGGCGGATTCAAACAGATACAATCCTTCAGCAGGACTTATCCTTTCTCCATTGTCAATCTTAACAGCTATTGCATGTAAAGCAGGCGATAAACCCGGTAATGCTTGCAATCCCGATTTCAAGGTGTCCATTGCCAATTTTTTTGCAAAAGTACGCCTCAAAAAGCGACTCTCATAAAAAAACCATCAATGATGTGAAATGATGATCTTCTCGGATACAGGATTGCCATTGACCTCAAAAGAGAGGAAGTAAATACCTTCGGAAAAACCTGCAATGGGTATTTCCCAAAACTGAAGGTTGGTGCCCTTGGTAATTTGTTTCGAGTAGACCAACCTGCCTTTGGCATCGAATAGTTGTATGCGCGAAAGTCCGGTTGAAAAGGGGTAGAACCTGATACCAATTTTGTCATTTGCGGGATTGGGCCCGACAGCATAGCCCTTGTTCTTTAAATTCTCTCCCAGAAAAACAGACGCAATGCTGATATTGTCTAGATAAAGATTGTTGCCGCCCTTGCCAATGTTGCTGAACCTTAGCATGAATTTTTCTTTGCCCCAAAGCCAAGCGGTGAGGTTGATCTTTTCTTTTCTCCATTCGCTGGCTGCCATTGGCTCAAAGGCCGTTGTTGGAAGGGAAAGAGATGAAGCCAATTCAGTCCCCCATTTTTTGTAAATCGTTGCCCAATTGTTTCCGCAGTCCCATGAGAGTTCTGCTGTAAGTGTGTCCGGTATTCCCAAGGGTGTTGCAGCTGCTACATCAAATGCCAAAAAGATGGAATCTGCTTTTTGTGTTGTCAAGAGGGGCGTGAATACCTGATCTGTATGATCAACAGTGCGAAAATTGTTGACTTTCAAGCTGCCCGGATCAATGCTGCCTGTTTTAGATTTTTCCCATTTAAAAGTTTCGCTGTTCCCGACAGTGATCCAGTGATTCAACAGGGATGGATCACTAAAGCCTTCATTCAGGGGAAGGTTTTGGGGGGTTAACAATTGATAGGAGCTGCTGATGCTGTCATTGGCCTTTAGTTGATCGGACTGCTCATTGACCTGTTCAACGGTCATCATGAGTTGGGTAATGTTTCCTTTTGTGCTCAAGGATGAAAACTGAATCGACCCAGTTCCATTTCTAGCAATAATGCCAGTCCATTTTTTTTGTTCCGCTAATTTTCCATTTACATACAAATGAAAAAGGGCCGTTTTCAAACTGTCTTTCCCTTTGTTCAGAAAGGAGAGAGAGGGGCGTATAGTGGTTTCACAACCCAACAGGTAAGGAGCTGTTACCGATGTCAATGAAAGATCTCTTTCCTTGAAAAGAATACCACTGAGTTGTATATCGTCTATGTAAATATTTTGTCCATGTTGGTTGATGACGCGAAATCCTATGCGGATATTCTGGTTCCTGAAATTTGACAGGTCGATGGATTTAGTTCTCCAATCTGACAAAAGTGGAACGAAGGAACTGTTGGCAAATCCTGGTTTGGTCGATAAATCTGCCCCCCATTTTTTATATACCACAACTGACTCATTGCTGCAATCTGTATAAACCCTCAGTTCCAATGTGTCAATATTTTGGTTGTCATACAAAGCAGCCGCTAACTTGAAAGAGAGAGAAAGGGAATCAACGCCATTGGTATTGATCTGGGGGGTGATGACTTCACCATATTTCCCGGGTTCATTGTTGTTGAAGTTGTCAAAAAAGAATGATCTGCTTCCCTGCGCAAAAGCCTTGTCGGTTTTTTGCCAGCGCAAAGCACTGCTTCCTGTGCCCGCATGGGTCCATCCTGTTGGAGGCATGTTGAACCCTTCCGCATTTTCAAGGAAGGGGAGTTGGGCTGCGGGTTCGATGGAAAAGTTTATGGTGATGTTGTCTCCTTCCACATTTTCATCTGCCTGACCATTGGGAAGAGAGAGCGCAACCGTATATTCATTTTTACCAGCTGAGAAGTTTACAAAGGGCAAGTCAACCCATGCTTCATTTCCGGGTAACAGATTGCCACTCCATTGATATGCTGGCAATGGGTTCTTGTTGAGTTGGGAATGGATGACCAAACTCGACAGGCTCTTGTTACCATTGTTGCGAATGCGAATTGTTGGATTTGTTTGGTTCTGACAATTCGTGACACAAGGGGAGGGATTGCCAATGCCCATCAGACGGGCATCAAAGTCAAATCCTTTTCCAATCTTTAGCACAGCAATGGCCGTACCCCAGGTATTGCCAGTATTGCCGTACATCCCGGTGAACCAGAAAAGCGAGTCATTGGATGGATCAGGTGCGATATCATTGTAATCTCCCCATCGATTCGCATCCGTCCCGAATCCGGTGCCAATTTTGATGTTTTTTTCTTCCTGGTCCATTTGGTTCAATGGTGAGTTCGGGCTCCTACCGGTAAAAGCCAGCGATGCGTTTTCCGACTTACCGCTGAAGTTGTAGGCCAATAAGGTTTGACCTACTCCATTGGTCATGATCGCTCCCATGAAGCGATGTCTTTCATTGGTGGCATTGCAGTTGAGAATGGGTTGGGGAGCGTAGGTATTTTGTTGGTTCAGGTACCATCCATTGCTGTTGCGCAGTTCATACCATCGGATACCAGAAAGTCCATTTCCATTGGCATCTATGGTATGATTGGCTACAATGCTCTGGTAGCTGCCAAAATTCCTGAACATGGGTTTGTGCATGATCCTATTGCTGACCACGTCATAACCCTGTGGACCGGCAGAGGGCGCACAATTTCTGCTCGTGCAATAATCACTGCTGAAGGGCTCCACTGAAAATTTCCCTATGCTGCTGATGAACGAGTTACCGGGATTGTCAAAATTTACCTTGAACCCCAATAGTGAGAGACTATCCCTGTCAGCTGGATTGGCTGTCAATTCATCGTCGTTGTAATAAAGAAACAAACCAGGTGTACCCGAAGCAGCAGGTGTTTTTCCCCCCAGCGTTACCGCTACCAGTGAATTGTATTTGTTATCAGGATCCGAAAGCCTTCTTCGCTGAACCCGAACAATGTTCGCGCCATTGATCATGGCCTGCTTTTCAAAAGCCCAAATGGAGTTTCCCTGGTATTGATCAGTGAAATCACGGGTAACACCATACCAGGCATCATGCCAGTTGCCAAACTTGGGATAGTCGGGAAAGAAGCCTGTATAGAATTCGTATACATACCAAGATCCGGTTGGATCATTCGTTGCAGAAACAGCCATGATCAGGCTGTTCATCTGTATCCCTGTTCTGCTGGTATCACCAAATTCTGCCATTACAAAACGATCAGTGAGCTGATCGTAAAAACAAATACAGTCGCCACCCCCATTGTAACTGGTCCCCGGCAACTGGTCCATATAGGAAGAGGGGATAAGTACATTTCCGGATTTATCCGTCACAGTAAAAAGGGCACTTCCATTGGCGCCATTGATCATTTGAATCACATGATCAGGGCCTACAGCAATGCTGGGATCTGCAGGATTGATGTTGGAATAATTTTGTCCCTCACCGGAACGTACAACATAGCCGGAATTTTTTTCCTGCAGCGTTGTACGGGAGGATTGATTGCTTTTTTTTTCGATGGGAAGTTGAAATAGGTTCTCTTTTATTTCTTTCCTGGCATTCGACCGCTGCTGACTATATTTTTTTAAGACCAATCTTTCAAGGTCTTGCGCATGAATTAATCCCTTTTCATCCCTTGTTCTGATCTTCAGCACAGGATCATTGGGGTCGGGTGTCCAATTGCGCAATGCAGTAGTTTGACAGGTTTTGACCCCTTCCATCACAGTGACGATGGACTGGCCATTGACTTCATCAGCCATTAGCAAACAACAGATCAGTAGCCCATAAAAACTGTGTTGTAATTTGGAATTTGCCATGTACCTGATTAGGAAAACCAAAGTTAGCTCCTAAAATGTGAAGGAATCATGAAAGGTATCATGACAATGCACCAGCGATACAGGCACACATCAAGCAGGCAATGGTTCCTCCTATCAGGGCTTTGACACCCAGTTCGGTCAGGTTCTTTCTTTGTGAGGGAGCCAGCTGGCTGATGCCACCAATCTGGATACCAATGGAAGCAATGTTGGCAAAGCCGCACAGAGCGTAGGTTGTGATGAGAACCGATCTGGGATTGGTCAAGAGTCCCTCGCCCTTCATCTTGCCAAATGTCATGTATGCCTGGAATTCATTGATGATTGTCTTTTCCCCGAGCAACTGTCCCACATAGACCATGTCTTCCTTTCCAACACCAATCATCCAGGCAACAGGAGCAAAAAGATAGCCGAGGATCATCTGAAAAGACAAGGAGTCGTATCTGCCACTGCTTGTTTTGGCAATGATATCATTGAGGCCGGTATAGTAACCAATGGATCCCAAAACCCAGTTGAAGGCATAAACCAATGCTGTAAAAACAATCAGGATCGCACCAACGTTGACTGCTAGTTTCACACCATCTGTGGTACCCAATGAGATCGCATCCAAAGCGTTTTCGCCAAATTTTTCTTTGCTGACAATAATGCGTTCATCAATCTTTTCCGTTTGTGGGAAGAGCATCTTCGCGCATACAATTGCGGCAGGGGCACTCATGATGGACTGGCTCAGCAGGTGCAGGGCAAAATAGTTTTGTTGTGCAGGGTCGCTTCCTCCCAAAAATCCAATATAGGCTGCTAACACAGATCCGGCGGTGTTGGCCATTCCTCCCACCATGATACAAAGGATCTCACTGCGGTTCATCTTCTCCAGAAAAGGCCTCACCATCAAAGGGGCTTCTGTTTGACCCAGGAATATATTGGCTGCTGTTGAAACACTTTCAGCACCGGACACTTTTAGTTTGCTGAGCAAAAGAGCAAAGAAGTAAACGATTTTCTGCAGGATACCCAGATAATAGAACAGCGAAGAAACTGCAGCAAAAAATACAATGACAGGGAGTGCCTGTATGGCAAAGGTATAGCCCCATCCACCGGAAGGATCAGCCAGGTTCCCGAACATGAATTCTATGCCTTTGTGGGCAATGCCGATGAGTTCCACAAACTTGTTTGACAACCACTGGAGTATAATTCTAAAAAAATTGTATTTGCCTTGCGAAAGCACACCCATCGCAAATGCGATCTGTGCAACAATGCCCATCGAGACCAGTTTCCAGTTGATGGCTTTTCGGTTGTTGCTAAGCGCATAGCATAGTCCGATCAAAAAAAACATCCCCAGTATGCCGCGACCGAGGTTCTCCCACTGCATTCCCATGTTGTTTTGGATTTAGGGCAAGATACAATTTTATTGAGCTCCAGCTAAGCCTTCAGCTTGTTTTTGGCCATCACCCACAATTCAGTGATGTCAGGTGATATGTTCATACGAAGAATCAGAAAAACAAATCCTCCCAAAAACAAAATGCTTTTAAGAATGGAAGACACCCAGATGCCTGGAATGGGTAACCAATAGGTGAGGATCAGCATGCCCATTGCTATCAACAGTGCAGTTCCATTCTTGCTTGAAAAAGGCTGAAGCTTATAAATTCTTTTGATGCAAATGAATCGAATGAGGTTAAAAAGAACAATGGCAACCAAACTGCCAATGGCCGTTCCAATGATCCCATATTTCCTGGTCAGCAAATAATTCAGGAGAATGGATACACCTACGAAGAACATATTGGTCAGCAGGTCTATCCTCCAGTGTTTGGACAATTGTAGAATCTGAGAGTTTAAGCCTGTGCCCAGATCAATCAATTTAGCAATGCCCAGGATCAGCATCAGCAACAATAGGGGGGAATAATTAGGGCCTAGGATTTTAATCAACAGTGGGGTATTGATCAAGATCAAGCCCAAAATACCGGCTGCAATGATCAGGAGGTTCAGGGCAGTTTTTTTATAAAGCCGGTCTAATTTGCCCAAGTCTTTGTCTCTCCAGGCTTTGGCAATTTGAGGCGTTGCTGCTGAAATCAGGCTTCGCTGGGGCACATCCATCACTGTGATCAGGTAAGTGGCGATGGTAAAGATGGCAGCATCGGCCAATCCCCCGATGGATTGAGAGGCAATGATCAGGGTATCATTGGTTTTGGCAACGATGTTGAGCAAGGCGCTTAGAAAATAGGCCCCACCATACTTGAACATCATCGGCCCTAACCTGCGGCTCAAAGCACTGATGGACAAGGAAAGGTAAAATTTACGGGTAAGCAGCACGGCGATTCCCAGTATCAGGACCAAGGGGAAATAGACAAAAGAGTAAGCTCGGATCCATTGCGTGAAATCGAGAAAGAAGCCATTTATCCAAAGCAGGATCAGTATCAGCACCAAGCTCCGGAAAAGCAATTCCTTTGTAAAGTTTGAAAGAACTGTTTTGCCCGATATCCAGGCAAAAACTTCAAGGACGCCAAACAGTGCCAAAGAGAGGGTTAAAGGAATGACAAGATCCAGGTAGGTTACCAGAAAAGGTGAACGTGCCCCAAATTTCCTGATGATGATGGGTTGCAGATAGGGGAAGCATACAACAATGGCCAGGCAACTCAAGAGAACAATGCCCAATACAATTGCAGGAAGTTCATTTTTTTTGTCCGGCAGCGTTGATGAATAGTAGGGGTAGAATTTAAATCCAATGGGTATGGCGCCGGCAGTGCATACGGTCGATAAGATCAAGGCTATGTCAACCAAAATCCTGGTGAGGCCGAATTCTTCTGGCGTAAAATATTTAGGGAAAAGAAAGAGAATATTGATTGCACCAATGGCAAACCCTATATAAATGAACAGGGACGATAATATACTTTGTTTGCGGATGGTGCCCATATAAAAAAAGAAACCGCCCGTAGGCGGTTTAAAAATAATGAATTAGTTCATTAGAGGTGAGATTCGATCTTCTTCACGAAATTATGTTTGGGTTGTGCTCCCACCAATTTATCAACCACCTGACCATTTTTGATGAAAAGAATGGCAGGGATAGAAGTGATGCCATAATTCATGGATAGTTGGGGGTTGTGATCAACATTCACTTTTCCAATGTTTACCCGTCCTTCGAATTCTTTGGAAAGTTCTTCTACCACAGGACCGATTGCGCGGCAAGGGCCACACCATTCTGCCCAAAAATCAATCATAGAAAGCTGGTTTGAATCGAGGACTTCCGTTTGGAAATTACTGTCGTTGAATTCTTTTGCCATGTATTTGAGTTGTGTTTTGAATAATATATTGTTTTACAAAATTAGTTCCATTTGCTGAATTTTCACAATATTCCGCATCACCTGTCAGGCTGTGTCTACCTGTACCTCGATTAAAGGGTTGTTTTCCAGAAAATCAGTCATTTCGTCATTCATCTCAAATCCTTTTTCAGTGGTTTTTAAGGGCACCATCAATTTTTCAACCTGATCGATCAGGTTCATCTTCAGCCTTGTTCTTCCTGGGTGTTTCCGGAAGTTTTGTAGCAAAAAGGTGATGTGTTCCGGGTTCAAATAGCTTGCCTGAAGGGTGATCTGAACTTGCCGGGTAAAGGCTTTTTTAATGGTTTCAAGGAGGCAAATTTCAGTTACCCTGAAATTCCATTCATTTCTGCTTTCCCATTTTTCAAAATTTCCTTTGACATGAATGCAGGTGCCGGCAATGAAGTAATTGGAAAAGCGAACGTACTGGTCGCCAAAAAGTGTGATCTCCACCTTTCCGGTGAAATCTTCAATGGTGAGACTGCCATATTTTTTACCGGCTCTTGATATCTTGTGTTGTGAGGAAGTAACCAGACCGGCCAGTTTAATGGGTTGGGTTGGATTCTTCTGGAGTTCAATACTTCCCTTGAATTCATTGTAATCGGCAGTTCCGGTTATGCCGTAATATTTCAATTCAAACTTATAATGGTCCAGAGGATGTCCACTGAGGAACATGCCTGTTACGTCTTTTTCCTTCTCGAGCAATTCGGTGAGCGACCAGGGAGCACAGTCCGGAATCTTGGGGGGAGGGATCTCTTGGACCAAGGATAAATCCCCAAAAAGGGTATTCTGATGAGAGGTTGATTGCGTTTGCCAGATATTTCCGTAGCGGATGATCTTCTCGAGGCCGTTGGAGCTATCGCCTTCCGGCTGATAAAAGTATTGTGCTCTGTGATACGCCGTAAAACAATCAAAGGTGCCCGACATGGCCAGGCTTTCCAATGATTTCTTGTTGACAGTGCGCTGGTTGACACGTTTGACCAGATCAAAAATCGATTGATAAGGTCCGTTTTTTTCTCGTTCAATAATGATGGACTCCACCGCAGCTTCACCAACCCCTTTTAGTCCTCCCAATCCGATCCTGATTTCACCTTTCCCATTGACTGCAAAACTTTGCAAGGATTCATTGATGTCCGGTCCGAGTACTTTGAGTCCCATCCTTTTGCATTCCTCCATGAAGAAGGTAATCTTCTCTATTGAACCGGCATGGTTCAATACTGCCGCCATGTATTCAGATGGATAATGTGATTTCAGGTAGGCAGTCTGGTAAGCAATGTATGCATAACAGGTAGAATGCGATTTGTTGAAGGCATACTGAGCGAATGCTTCCCAGTCTGTCCAGATCTTTTGCAGTTTTTCCTCCGCAAAGCCTTTTTTGGAGGCATTGCTGATGAATTGCCCCTTCATCTTGTCCAAAACAGATTTCTGTTTTTTACCCATTGCTTTTCGCAAAACATCCGCATCTCCCTTGCTGAATCCCGCCAGTTTCTGGGCCAAGAGCATCACCTGTTCCTGATAGACTGTGATACCATAGGTTTCTTTCAGGTATTCTTCCATCTCCTCCAGATCATAGCTGATTTCCTCTCTTCCGTGTTTCCGGTTGATAAAGTTGGGAATATATTCAAGTGGCCCGGGTCTGTATAGGGCGTTCATCGCAATCAGGTCCTCGAATTTATCCGGTTTCAAGTCGCGTAGGTATTTCTGCATACCCGGACTCTCAAATTGGAAGGTACCAATGGTTTCCCCTTTCTGGTACAACCTAAAGGTTCTATCATCATCCAATGGGATCTTGTCGATATCGATCTCGATCCCATAGTTCATCTTGATCAACTGCAGGGAGGTCTTGATGATGTTCAGGGTTTTCAGACCCAAAAAGTCCATTTTGATCACCCCCGCCTCTTCAATCACACTGCCTTCAATCTGGGTCACCCACATGGGTGAGTCTTTGGCCACACAGACGGGTAACAAATCAGTCAGGTCCCTTGGCGCAATGATGATGCCTGCAGCATGGATGCCGGTGTTTCGCACCGATCCCTCTAGGATCTCTGCTTCATGCAATACCTTGCTGCGAAGATCATCACCGTTGTAAATTTCTCTTAGCTGCTTGGTGGTTTCCAGTTCATCGGGATTCAGTGTCTCTTTCTCAGCAAGGCTCTTTTCACCAGAGAGTGGCGCATGCAGCAGTCTCTTCAGTGAAATACCGGGCTTCTCAGGAACCAACTTGGCCAGTGCATTGGATTCCGGCAAGGGAAGGTCAAGGGTTCTGGCCACATCCTTGATGCTCATCTTGGCAGCCATGGTGCCATAGGTGATGATCTGCGCCACCTGATTTTTCCCGTATTTGTCTACTACATAATCAATAACCTTTTGCCTGCCCTCATCATCAAAATCGGTATCTATATCGGGCATGGACTTGCGGTCTGGATTGAGAAACCTCTCGAAAAGCAGGTTGTATTTGATGGGGTCGATATTGGTGATGCCGATGCAATAGGCAACTACACTACCGGCAGCGGAACCACGACCCGGACCAATAAATACGCCGATGTCTCTACCGGCTTTGATGAAGTCTGATACAATCAGAAAATAACCGGCAAACCCCATGGTTCTGATCGTGAACAGTTCAAACCGAATCCGTTCTTCGATCTCAGGCGTCATTGCCATATATCTTTTGTTGGCTCCTTCCCAGGTAATGTGTTCCAGGTATTCATCCTGGGAATTGAATTTCTTGGGTACCACAAAATGCGGGAGCAGGATATCTCTTTTCAGGTCCAGCAGTTCAACTTTGTCAACGATCTCATTGGTGTTGTCAATCGCCTCTTCCATGTCTTGAAAAACATGGGTCATTTCTGCAGTTGTCTTAAAATAAAACTGATCGTTGGGGAAGGCAAAACGTTTGTTCCGGAAATGAGCATCATCGTCTGAGAATTCTCTTGCAGCAGGGGTGGACACCTTTTCACCCGTATTGATGCAAAGCAGGATATCATGCGCATTAAAGTCCTTCTGATCCACGTAGTGGGAATCATTGGACGCGATCACTTTTACATTGTATTTTTTGGCGAACTTCAGGAGGACCTTGTTTACCTTTTCCTGTTCCTCCATTCCATGGCGCTGCAGTTCAACGTAATAGTCGTCCTGGAAAATATTCAACCACCACTTGAATTCATTTTCTCCTTCCGCTTCTCCCTTTCGCATGATGGTTTGGGGCACCAAGGCACCCAAACAGCAGGTAGTTGCGATCAATCCCTCATGGTATTTGTGGATCAGTTCTTTGTCGATCCTCGGATATTTGCTGTACATCCCCTCTATGTATCCGAGGGAGGTGAGCTTGACCAGGTTTCGATAACCGGTTTCATTCTTGGCAAGGAGAATCTGGTGATGCCTGGGGTCTTTTTCCTCTTTGGAAAAGGTTTTTCGATGCCTGTTTTCGGTTATGTAAAATTCACAGCCAACGATCGGTTTTACCTTCAATGGACTATTTTTGTCCTCCGGATCAACTTTATGCTTGTAAGCTTCCGCAACGAACTGGAAGGCCCCAAACATGTTTCCATGGTCTGAAATGGCCAGGGCGGGCATGTTGTCTTCCATCGCTTTCTTGTACAAGGCACTGATACTGGCCGCTCCATCGAGCAGCGAATATTGGGTATGAACGTGAAGATGGGAGAATTTTGACATGGTGAGAACAGGAAGGTAAATTTCGCATTTTAAAGACAAATCAAGCAAAGGGTTTTTCCACAGGAACGATGATGAAAAAACAGGTGAACATTCGGGCTCAATTGTACAGGAACATAGCCATGCTGTTGCTGTCAACCATGGCATCCTGTTCATTGTTCAAGCCATTGCCCGCCTCAAACAAACAGAAAACACCTTCCCCTTTTTTTGACAACATCAGCGTTACCCTTGATTCCAGGTCCAGGGCGGCACAATCCAATGAACAGGTCGTTATTGGGGAAGACAATGGGCAGACAGAGACCCATTATGGTTATGCGATGCCGGGAATCGAATACCTTCCCCCGGTTGTTTTCAGGTATGCTGTGCTCTTGGATATTGAAGTTGAAAATTTGAACAACAGAAAATTGGTAGAATATGTGCATCAATGGTGGGGGGTTCCTTACAGGATCGGAGGCAGTTCCATGGAAGGAATAGATTGTTCTGGATTTGTAAAGGGGTTGGCATTGGATGCCTTTGGGGTGAATTTGCCCAGGACTTCCAGAGAACAGGCAGATTTCTGCAAAGAGATCGATATAAAGGACCTAAAAGAAGGGGATCTCGTCTTTTTTAGCCAGGGTAGGAGCATTTCCCATGTAGGGCTGTACGTTTCCAACAACAAATTTGTGCATGCATCTACTTCCATGGGCGTTGTCATCAGCGACCTCGATGAACCCTATTGGAAGAAAAGATTTGTGAAGGCGGGGAGGATGAACCCCTGACCACCTATGATTTTTTGAAGCCTACATAAAAATTTTTGTCAACTTCTATACTACTATTGGTTTTCAATGATTTCCATTCAGTAGTAGGCTCAATTTTTTGGTTGATTTTTCCATCCATGATTATCCCCACAGGAGCATCAAAATCTGGATTGCAGTCGGTCCACCGGTATTGCATTCTCTTGTTGTTCTTCCTTATTTCCAAGGTTGGGATTTTGGTGCTTCTCAGGTATTGATCGAAGAATGGGGTCAGGTTTCTGCGAGTCTTCTCGCTCCAGAATTTTTCAACATCTAAAGAATTGATGGTCTTGTGATAAAATTGTTGGTTCATCTCCCTAAGGGCCAAACGGAACTGATCATCGTTGTCAAACAACTGCCGAATATAATGAATCAGGTTACCTCCTTTGTAATACATGTCTCCCGATCCTTCCTCATTTACACCATACTTGCCAATGATCGGAATGTCATTTTGTATGAGTTTCCTGGTTCCCTGAACATAGGCATTACCGGCTTCTCTGCCATGGTGATAGGTGGTGAAAATGGTTTCTGAATAATTGGTGAATCCTTCGTGCACCCACATATCAGCCAGGTCATTGGTGGTGATATTGTTGCCAAACCATTCATGTCCGCTTTCATGCACGATGATGAAATCCCATTTTAATCCCCAGCCACTGCCGGATAGGTCTCTGCCTCTGTATCCATTCTGGTATCCATTGCCATAGGCCACGGCACTCTGGTGTTCCATGCCCAGGTGAGGAGATTCCACCAGCTTGTATCCATCTTCGTAGAAAGGGTAGGGACCAAACCAATGTTCAAAAGCCTGCAACATGGGTTTTACCTGACTGAACTGTTTTTTTGCTTTTTCCAGGTTGTAATCCAATACCCAATAATTACAGTCCAGTTTTCCTTTTTCCCCTTCGTAGCTTTCATTGAATTCAACATACTTGCCGATATAGGGAATGATGTTGTAGTTGTTGATGGGATTTTTCACTTCCCATTCCCATGCGGTTTTGCCCTGCTCATACTGATGTTTGGCTTTCAGTCTTCCGTTCCCCACTGCTACCAGGGTATCTGCCACCTGAATTTTCAGGGTTGCACCCTGATCGGGTTCATCACTTTGGTGGTCCTTGCAGGGGAACCAAACACTGGCTCCCAACCCCTGACAGGCCACACTCATCCAGGGTCTCCCCAGTTTATCTTTGGAAAAAATCCATCCACCATCCCAGGGTGGTCTGATCGCTTCCTGAACCTTGCCGCTGAATTTCAAGGCCAGCAAGGCTTCTGATCCAACACCAAGATTTTTGTCCAGCGTCACAAAAAAAGCATTTCCCTTTCTGCTGTAAGGCAATGCATGGTCTCCCAGATAGGCTTTTTCCAGTTCCATGGGTTCCTGAAGGTCTATCTGCATCACATTACCGGAAGATTTGACCTTGAACCGAATGTCCACTTTGCCTTTTATCGTTTTGTTGGCATAGTCTGGTTCAACATAAATGGCATAGTGCTGCACATCCCACCAGCTTCTTTCTGCACCCAGGGTCCCCCGGAGGGTGTCTTTGAGCGAATAGGTTTTGGACTGGGTATTCAATTGGGCGAAGGATGCCAGGCCGACCAACATACCTGTCAACAGTAGGGGGAATGTTCTTTTCATTTTTGATCGCTTATTTTTTCATTTTATCCTTGAATGCCTTTTCGAATTTCTCTAACTTGGGCCTGATCACAAAATAGCAATAGGGCTGACTGCCATTGCGGTTGTAGTAATCCTGGTGATAATTCTCTGCTGCATAAAAATTGGTGAAAGGCTCTATCGCCGTAACGATTGGAGCAGGAAAGGCTTTGGCTTCATCCAATTTTTTCTTGAAATATGCTGCCCTGGCTTTTTGTTGCTCGTTGTGGTAGAAGATGACACTGCGGTACTGCGGCCCTATATCATTTCCTTGCTGGTTCAGGGTGGTGGGGTCATGTGTCTGCCAGAAGATCTCCAACAATTCATCCACCGTGATGACGGCAGGATCAAATTCAATTTGCAAGACCTCTGCATGTCCGGTTTCCTTTCCGCAAACCTGTTCGTAGGTGGGATTGGCTACATGTCCGCCACTGTATCCACTGGTTACTTTGATCACGCCCTCTACTTGTTGAAAGATGGCCTCTGTACACCAAAAACATCCGTTTCCCAGTGTAATGGTTTCTTTGTTCATGGATTTATTTGTTTTTGTACTGGATTGATTTTTGGGTTTATCTGCTTTTGGCTGTGCACAGGCACTGATAAAAACCACCAGTGTTATTGCAAGGTTTATGATCGCTTTCATTCCAACAAATTTAAACGATCGGCGCCACTTTTACCTGTACTTTTGCAACCTGCAGTATTGATTTAACATGAGGTTGTATCCTGAATCCGCATTGGTCCAATTGGAATTTGACAAGGTTAGATCACTTTTGATCGAACAGACCCGTACTGCCCTGGGAAATGAAAAAGCGGAAAACCTCAGGGTTCATACCCGAAAACACTTTATTGACCTCGAACTGCGGCAAAGTTATGAGTACCTCCAGCTCCTGGCGATGGGGCAAACTTTTCAGCACGATCAGGTCTTCAATCTTTCAAAGGAGCTGAAACTGTTGTCTATTCAGGGTGCCGTTCTTACCGGTGAGATTTTTATTCAATTTAGAAACCTTGCTGAAAACATTGGTTCCATTTTTCGTTGGTTTGATGAGGAACGCAGGGATCGCTATGCTGGAGTTTTTCAGGTATTGTCCATCACCCATTTTGAAAAGTCGATTCCCCAGGAGATCAACAGGATCATAGGGGATGATGCCAGGGTAGTGGACAATGCATCGGAAGACCTGGCAAGGATCCGCATGGCTTTGTACAGGAAGCGAAATGAACAGAGACGTTCCTTTGAACGGATCCTCAGCAAGTTGCAAAAGGCCGGATACATTGCTGACATTGAAGAATCCTTTCTGAATGGACGGAGGGTCCTGGCCATCTATGCGGAACACAAAAGGATCGTAAAGGGTATCCTGCATGGAGAAAGTGATACTCGCAGAACTTCTTTCATTGAACCGGAGGAAACCATTGAAGTCAACAATGAAATATTTTCACTGGAGAATGATGAGAGAGATGAGGAATACAGGATTCTCCGCGATCTGACTAAAAAATTGGCCATCCATGCACCGCTGTTAAAACAGTACATGGAAATTTTGGGTGAATTTGATTTCATCCGCGCCAAAGCAAAGCTGGCACAAATGATGGACGCCCATTTGCCACAAGTGAAGGACTCTTCGGGAATCCACCTTGTCAAGGCATCACATCCCTTGCTGTTGCTCTACAACAAAAAAGCTGGTAAAAAAGTAATACCACTTGATCTGACATTGGATGAGAAAAACCGCATATTGGTCATTTCTGGACCCAATGCAGGCGGCAAGACAGTCTGCCTGAAAACAACTGGTCTGCTTCAGATGATGGTACAAGCCGGCCTGCTGGTGCCTGCAGATCCAAGATCAGTATTTGGCATCTTCAAGCAGCTCATGATCCATATCGGTGACACCCAAAGCATCGAATTCGAATTGAGTACCTATAGCGCTCACTTGAAGAACATGAAGCACTTCATGGAAGAAGCCAACGGGAGAACACTGTTTTTCATAGATGAATTGGGCAGTGGCAGCGATCCCAATCTGGGAGGGGCTTTTGCTGAAGTATTCCTTGAGCAGCTGTTGAAAAGACATGCCTATGGCATTGTAACCACCCATTACCTGAACCTCAAAGTCATGGCCAGTAAAACATCTGGGATTATCAATGGTGCGATGGCCTTTGACGAAAAGCACCTTCTGCCAGAATACAAACTGAATATTGGCAAGCCCGGAAGCTCTTATACGTTTTCCATTGCGGAGCGCATTGGTCTCTCAAAGGATTTGATCAGCCGTGCCAAGGAACTAGTTGATGAAAATCATTTTACCTTGGATAAACTCCTGAACAGAACGGAGCAGGATCTCCGCAAATTGGAAACCAAGGAGAAAGATCTTCAGAAACTGATCAAGGAAAATGATGCCCTCAAAAAAACACTCACACAACAACTCGACAAAGAAAAACACCGGCAGCAGGTAGAGCTGTTGAAACAACAGAACCTGATCACGCAAGACAAACTGGTCTACCTCAAAGACATGGAGAGAAAGTTGAAACAGGTAGTTTTTGATTGGAGAAGATCCGAATCAGACCAGGATAAAAAGCAGTTGATGAAAAACCTTCATGCCCTGCTGTTCAACCAAAAGGAAAAACAAGTCACTGAAAAGAAAAAGAAAAAACTTGACTCCCGGTATTTGGCTTTGGAGACAGCACCGGTGATTGGGGGACTCGTGCTCATGAAGCAAAACAACAAAGTGGGAACCCTTGCTGAGATTCGAGGCAAAAAAGCAATCGTAAATCTGGGTGCCTTGCCGCTGCAAGTGAACATGGAAGACCTGGTAGCCGTCAAAGAGAAGGAACAGCTTGATGGCTAAATCCTTAAATTGCGGACATTAATTTTTGAATATGTTTCGCATCCTCTCCTTTTTATTGAGTTTCATTTTACTCACTCAAACCATTTTTTCCCAACAAAAAATTCAACCCGATTCCATCCGGAAAAAAATGGAATGGTTCGAAGATGCCAAACTGGGTATTTTTATCCACTGGGGTATCTATGCTGTCAATGGAGTAGATGAGAGCTGGGCTTTTTACAATAAAAAAATGTCATGGCCGGACTATATGCAACAGCTCACAGGCTTCACAGCGGCTCGTTATGATCCAGCTGCCTGGGCTGATCTCATCAAAGCATCTGGCGCAAGGTATACGGTCATAACCACCAAGCACCATGATGGTGTGGCCCTGTGGAATACCCAAGAAGAACATTTTAGTACAGTGAAAAATACTCCAGCCAAACGGGATCTCCTGAAACCTTTTTATGAAGAGGTCAGAAAGCGAGGCATCAAGGCCGGGGCCTATTTCAGCCTGATCGACTGGAGTCACCCGGATTATCCTGGTTTCATGAAAGACAGCAGCCGATATAAAGTGGCAAACGATCCGGCAAGATGGGAAAGATTCAAAAAGTTTTATCAATCACAGTTGGCTGAAGTTTCCCATCAGTTCAATCCTGATCTTTTTTGGTTTGATGGAGACTGGGAACACTCTGCTGAAGAATGGGAGAGTGTTAAAGTCAGGAAAAGCCTTTTGGAAAGAAATCCCCATGCGATCATCAATGGCCGACTGATGGGCTATGGCGATTATGATACACCAGAGCAGAATGTTCCGGTTTCCAGACCCAAGTACAACTGGTGGGAACTGTGCATGACCATCAACAACAACTGGGGTTTCCAGCACAAAGACACCCATTGGAAAACGCCCTATGAGATCATTGCCTTGTTTGCTGATGTCGTAAGTCATGGAGGCAACCTCTTGCTCGATATCGGCCCCCGAGAAGATGGAACCATACCAGCTGAACAGGTAAACGTACTTACAGAATTGGGACAATGGAACAAAAAGCATGAAAAAGCCATCTTTGGTACAAGGCCCGGTATTGCGCAAGGGCATTTTTATGGACCGACAACATTGTCAAAAGATTCTACGTCTTTGTTTCTTTTTTTGCAGGGACAAACCAGTGGAACTATCCTGCTCAAAGGGTTGAGCAATGCCATCAAGGATATCCAGGTGGTTGGAAATGGTACAAAGCTCACTCACAAGGTAGTGGGAAAAATTTCCTGGAGTCCTGTTCCGGGATTGGTATACATTGATGTCCCCAACGGGGTTCAGGATAAATACATTACCGTATTGGAACTGAAGCTGGATAAGCCTGTCAGGCTTTATCAGGGAAGAGGCGGGTTTGAGTAAACTGCTTTTTGTGATAGGGATGAAGGGATCTTTCCCATTCAAGGATTTCTTTTTTTCTGTCAACGCCCCAACGATATCCCCCCATTCCTCCGGAGGTTTGTATCACCCTGTGACAGGGAATGAACCAGGCAATTGGATTGGCCCCTATAGCAGTTCCAACAGCCCTTGCAGAATTGGGACTGCCAATCTCCATGGCTATTTGAAGGTAGGTCCTGGTTTCTCCAAAAGGTATTTTGATCAACTCTTCCCAAACTGTTTGCTGGAATTCAGTTCCAATGGGACTCACCATAGTGGCAATGTCAGTAATTTTTTCTTCGCTAAGCTTCTGTACGATTTCATGATGGATCTTCTCCGTTATCAATTCCCACTCTTGATGTATCAGGTAAAACTTTAAGCCATTCAGTGTTGCCTGCATGTTGTCAATAAAGGAGGCATAACAGAGCCTTCCATTTTCGGATGCTATGAGCATTTGGCCAAAAGGACTTTCTTCAACGCTACAGAGGATCATTGTTTTTTTAAATTGAAAATTTCCTTCATCAAAACCCATTTGTCACCGGAAGCCGACCAGGGCAGTCTTTGTTGATAGGTATCCATCAATGCCTCCCAAGTCTGCACTTTTGGGTTGGAAGCATCCATTTTTGATTTTTCTTCAAAGCTAAAATGATCTTCAGCCTCCATGATCATGAACAGGCGATTGCCCGTGCGATAAAGGATCATGTTCGTGATGCCACTGTCGGTGATGCTTTTTAAGATCTCTGGAGCCACCTTTTGATGATGGGCTTCATATTCTGCAATTCGAATGGGATCGTCAACCAGATCCAATGCCAGGTAAAAAGTTTTCATCTCAATCCTTTTGGGGTTTGTAACCAGCTACACCAAAATACAATACCACAGCATACCCAATCAAGGGAACAATATAACCTATCTGCAGGTTGTCGTTGAACTGGTCAATGATATATCCCATGATTACCGGGAAAATGGCACCCCCGATGATTGACATGATGATGAGAGAGGATGCAGGTTTTGTATCGCTGCCCATGTCCTTGATGCCCAGTGAAAAGATCGTTGGAAACATGATCGACATGAAGAACGACAATCCTGCCAAAGCGATCAGTATCATGGGGCCGTCCACATTCATTACCACGAGCGACAATACAAGGCAGATCAAGGCATACAAGGAAAGTAGTTTGTTGGGAGCGATATACTTCATGAAAAAAGTACCGCTGAACCTTCCGGCCATGAACAATACCCCCCAGAGTATGCTGAAATAATAGCCGGCGGTCTTTTCATCCAACCCGCCATTTTTGATGGCCACCCGGATGAAGAAACTGGTGAAACTGATTTGAGCGCCTACATAAAAAAATTGTGCGATCACCGCCCAGCGCAGATGTCTTTTCTTCAAAGCACTACCAATGCTACCATTATCTTCTTCACTAGAAGTTTCATGGTCATTCACTTCTGGGAATTTATATTTCATGAAAATAATGGCAACAGCAAGGACGGATAGCGCGATGATTAGATAGGGTATTTTTACTGCGGATGCTTCGGTGGTTAGATAAGCAACCTGATCTGCTGCGGAAAGTGTTTGCCACTCTTCTGCAGCATATTCTTTGCCGGACAAAATGAAAATAGTTCCCATGGCAGGCCCCATGGCTGCAGCAAGTCCATTGAAGGATTGTGCAAGGTTGATTCTTCTGGTAGCCCCTTCAGGATCACCCAATCTTGTTACATAAGGATTGGCTGCAGTTTCCAGAAAGGTAAGCCCAAAGCCGATGATAAAGTATCCAATCAGGAATACCTCAAAAGCCCTGATGTTGGCTGCCGGGATGAATAGAAAGGCGCCT
>JACCDP010218660.1_pt1 | contig 56255 bp, 99 predicted proteins | sample 7445841 | NCBI WGS metagenome assembly JACCDP01 (sample SAMN15323441, study PRJNA562643) | freshwater metagenome | isolation source: river surface water | place: USA:Blue River Watershed | collected 2017-08-17 | reverse complement strand
GTGCAAACGTAGTGCATTTTGCTCTGCTGTAAGATGTTGCATATTGCGCTCCTTGTAATTGCTGTTTAAGTGTGCGTACTATAACATAGCACACACACTTTGTCAACCAAAATTTAGGTTAGCAAATTAGCAAGTTAAGCCACAAGTTTCAATGCGGGTCTGCCATCGTTGCTTAGGATAAAGCCCCCGTGGAAGGATTGATACATCTCTGCTACTGATCTCAGGTAGAATTGCATTCTACGGCCATTGGGCATCACCAGTGTGTATTCCATCGCTCTCTCCTAACTATGAATCTATTATATATCCAAAGTTGCCAAATGTCAAGTGGTCTGTGGCACCCACAGCCCGTGATATCCTTCTAAGAGTCCTGTGTCTTCCCAACGCCCTGCTGATTCTTGCATATTTAAAAACGGATGCTTGCTCATCTTGAGCACATAATGATCCACATAGCTCTTCTCGATAGTATGATAGTCCACTGGGATCTCAACGGTAACCGAACCCGTAGGTCCCGGAATCGTTGCTTGAACCAACGGAGCAAATGTCACATAGATCTCTACGGTATGCCCCTGATCGATCTGTTGTTGCATGAAATTCCAAACGCAATAAGTTCTGGCACTCATGCCTTTGGCAAATCCCGTGAAGTAAGCGCCTAGAGTCCCTCGTAGGCCCCCTTTGGCCTGACTCCCGCCGATCTTCTTGATATCGCCATCGACTACAATGAAGTAAACACGCCCAACCTCTTGGCGGTATAGTTCTCGAGTCATTGTGGGATCGAGGATCATATCTAGCTTCTGATCATGGCCCTGTTTGCGGACGATCTGTCCTGCTCGGTATAAGTTTTGCAGTTCTGTTATCTTCATGTTAATAATTATACCATCAGATGCTGTGTTAGTCAACGATTTTGGATTAAAAAAAACCCTGTGGCTTTTATACCACAGGGTCAAGGTCACTGCCGCCGGGAGCGAATCGGACTTAGGCAGTAACAGCCTCTGCCTTCACGGCAGTAGTCTTAGTACCTGCAGGAGCAGGATTTTTCTTCTCGGCATACGCAATCGCAGCTTCTACAGCAGCATTGCCCTTACCGAAACCAATGGTCTTGAGATGCTGAACGATCTCACCCTTGGTCATCTCGGATGGCAGCTCCACGAGCTCGACATCCTTGTGGCCGTTTTTAGCCAGGATCTTGATACGCATCGTATCGTTAGCGAAACGAATCTTAGTCTTGCCTTCGAGAGTTGATACGCCTGCAACCGCAAATTTCTTATCTGTAGCCATTTTTAAATCTCCAATAAAGTGTGTGTGTTAAAAGTTTCTGCTTTTTGAGGCATTATACATAGTGTACTATCTATAAGCCAATTTGTCAACCAATCATTTTACCAAAATAGTCTCAACCGTGACCGCCTCCTTTTCATCTAATTCAGCGATGAACGTGTCATCGTAAACAAGATCCTGCATACTCAAACTGATCAGTTCTTCAACTCGATCAAGATTGGGTTCACCTGGAGTGTTGCAGGTCACCGTGATTTCAAACTTATATGTTCTCATTCTGCCACCTTCAATTCGGAACGCTTCTCAGCGCCGTCTTTGATCCATTCTGTGAGTTCTTCCTCTTCGGCATTCTCAGCCTCATACTCACGGATGCTTTCTGAAATACCAAAGCACTCGTCCAGTTCTGGGTAATCACGCTCGATCTCATCGGCGCTCATGTTTTCTAGACTGAAGTCATCGCAGTTGCCATCCTCGTAGGAGCCAGCAAATGCCATACCTGATTCATAGAACATTGCGTTGACTCGGAAGCCCAGTTGTTCCAACTTCTCGTAGGCATTCACTGGAGGACTCCAGGCTGAATCAAACGATGTGTGTAGCATAGTTCCATCAGGATGGATATCGCTCTGTCCCGGACCACCTACATCCCACTTGGTGCCCCACTCACCTACGCAGTAGTCATACCAGTTGCCGTAGCCATACTTCTTGACATTCTCAGCGGTCTTACGCTCGAGTTCTCTCTGCTCATCACCGTCACCTAAACGGCCCGCAGTAATCTGCAGATCTTCTGGCACTGGAATAAACTCGCTGAGGAACTCTCCACGCTCCAGTGCATCGAATGCTCTCTGGATCATTGCTGGATCTTCGTGTTCTAGTGTTAAGTTGTTATTGCACCAATTTGGCATATTTTCGCTCCTTCGTTAATATATGTATATTATATGATCACTTGCTCAAAATGTCAACCAATTTCTGATTCTGCAGATCCTGGTATCTACGATCAAGAACAGCGTCTACGCTGTCCATGAGATCCTGCTCTAGAAGTGTGGCATTTTTGCCACAGATCTGGCTCACGGTCCTAAGGATCTTAACCTGGCTCATTGGTGAGCACTCTCGGGATTCCAGAGCTTCTACAGCTCGCTTGATGTATTCAAACTCTTGTGGGGTCATAGTCTTTCACCATTACATACAGCGGATCAATCGGTTCTTTGTCTTCGACATACCATTCGTCATCAGCCCAATCAATGAACTCTGTGCGGACAACATCTTTGTCGTAGTCAATGTTGCCTTCCATGGCTATCTCTCGGGCCTCGTCCTCGGAGTCAGCTTCTACGGTATAGACCTCATCGTAGTAAGCCCTCCGACTGACGTAGAACTTGAACGCTGGCATTAGTCCAACCTCGAACCAGCGTAGGCTTCAAAGCCATAACGCTTGAACACGGCCGCAGCAGCCTCAGCACCTGCCTCAAGTGTGTCCACGTTCTGGCAACCAAAGTTGCTGGGATTCCACATCTGAAGACCGCCGCTGTATGATGGGCGAATGTTGCACTCTTTCAGTGCTCGGCCAATCTTTGTGTTGCCTTTGACCTTGTAGATATTAACCCAGGCAAAGCCACAGGCGAACTGATCTCGTCCGCCCAGCTTCTCTGTGAAATACTTCTGTGCCGCAGCGTGAGCAGCCTGCTGTGCTTCGGCTACGATTGCTGGGATCTGTTCGGGGGTTGCTGTGATTGTCATTGCTCGCTCCTTTTGTTTAACTTAGCCTATAGTATAACAAATTGGACAGGGTTTGTCAACCGTTTTTTGAAATAACCCTACGTTCTTCTCGGGCTTTTCAGGGCCGCAGCTTCTTTACGGAGTTTGGCCGCAGTTTTATACAGATCATCTGCCTTTTCGCTGAGCTTCATAGATCGCTCTTGGGCCAGCTTCCCGCCGCCGAACTCACGATCCACGTAGTATTCAATGAGGGCATTCTTGATCATTGTAGGTAGATCGTGACCGGTATCATCTGGGCAGACGAATCGAACAGGGCAACGTCCCCATCCGCCGTACTCTAGAAACTCTGCGTAGTAACGTCTATGATCTTTATTGTAGGGATCAAAAGCCACCAACGGGCGACTAAGGAACTCTAGTTTGCTCATCAGCTGTTTACCGTTTCAAATGGATCGTAATTCTCTACCCATTCACCTATGTCTTCGTTGTAGACTAGATCTCCCGGATCGATATCAGTTTCGATGTCAGCATCCTCATCTACGAGAACACCATCTTCATCGTAAAAGGGATCTTCGTTGAGTTTCCAATAGCTCATTGTGCTTTCTCCATTACGCCAGTTACCACTCGATTAGTTGTATCAACGGAAGTTGCAAAGAGATCCTTTGTAACAGCAGGATACAGAACAGCGAGGGTTACAACAACACCAAGAATAAATTTACCCATTTTTCGCTCCTAAGTTGTTTAACTATGATTAAAGTATAGCACCAGTTGCCTAGTTTGTCAACCAATACTGGTGTTGCAAAATTGCCACATCTTAAACGCATCCCCACGCAGCCCCATCAAGATTCCTTCGTAATCCTTGTAGGAACAGCAGGCCCACGTGCTCTGAGGACGATAGATCCATCCATCGTGTTCTCGGGGAGTGTTGTGCTGGGTCACTATGCTCTTGGCTGTGCGAGCCAGCTTATAGTACTTCTGCATATGGCCCGAACGGACATCGTAGACTACCCAACCCATGCGTTGACCAATCCTATGGTACAGGTAACCATAGCTACCAGGTTAACCACCATCTGCGGCGTATTCTTCACACGCAGCGTCCACGTGAGGAACGCGACGGTTCCTACGGTGAATGCAGCGATGTTCCAGGGGTATGCTGCAGGACCTACAGCGTTGAGAACGTGCCCTGCGATGATCGCAGCAGCCCCAATCCATTGGATGATGTCATTTGTCTTATTCATGATTCTAGTATAGCACCGTTAATCCAAAATGTCAACCAAAATAAAAGACCCTTGCGGGCCTTAGGGTTATTCGTTGTAACCGTCTTCTTCCCAGCCCTCGTAGGTGGCATTAACTCCCGCAGAGTTTACATCAGTCATTCCAGCAATCTCGTCTGCTGCTTCTGCTGTGTCTGCTGTAACCTGTAAGGTATATGTTACGGTCTGTGTGTAATGGAACGTAGGCATCGTCACTCCCTGTTGTCTAAGTGTGCGTATAATAGCACAGCCTATCCAAAATGTCAACCAATTTGTGTGTTGTTTTTTTGCAACAGATCTGCGCCATCCTGCTGTGTCACGATCACCTTGCATGAGGTCATGGTCTCGTTCAGCCGCTGGATCAGCGAGTCACGGTCAGCACCTTGGCCCAGGAATGTGTCGTTGTCCTTGCGGTAGGCATAGATCACTCCCTGATGCTGCTCCAGCTTGACCTCAACAACCTCAAGACCTGGTTCCTGATCTTCCTCACCTAGGTTCCTCTTGATTAGATCCTTGAGATCCTGATCCTTGATCCCAAGATCCTGTAGAAGCTGTTTCATGGCCATCATTTGGATATAGGAACTGACCTTCATTCCTATTACAATACCGAGAATTAGAACTAGGATAATTTCAAGCATTAGAATTTTTGTGAGTGGGTTATTACTTCAGGATTGATCAGCTTGTCCATAAGCTGTTGTCTGAACCATGTGTCGAGATCGCCCGGAACGTTGAATACCACACGCCCTGTGATCTGTCTGTCGATCTCTGCATAGTCTAGATCGTTGATTACTTTGTTAGGAATGTTGCAGTCATCAACAAGGTGGATCTTAAGTGCTTTAAGGAACCCCTTGTCTGTGCAGATTACAGCGTCCTTGGTTGTAAAGGTCTTGGGTTCGAAGTTGACATTTAGTTCGCTGGCGTAACCATCATCGCTGAGCATAGCATCCCAACCTAAGATCTTGACTGCGCAACCTGATGGAGCACCGTATCGTCCGGAACCGTCTGTGTAGAAGTGAACATCGCTGTTCGCAGATACCTTGATTTCCCGCCCTTGTGCTTCGTAGTTGATTTCGTTGATATTATAGTTCATAGTGAAATATTTACCTACCTATACACACATACGTAGCAGCGGGGCCGTGGCGTAAAAGCCACACCCGCCGGCACTCTGCCTAGCCACGCAGGGCTACATCCTTCTCATAGATTACCGTTTGTCCAAAGGGTGCTTCTGCGTCTGTATTGCCTTTGACAATAAACAGAGTATCGCAGTAGTCCTCTGGACCCCAAGAACCGCAAGGGTATCCGTCTGTGAACATAATGAACTTCTTAGGACGGATATCGTTCTCTTGCATAAAAGTGAAGTTGACATCAAAGTCTGTGCCACCACCACCCTGAGGCTCATAGTCCATTAAGTCCTCTGAGTTATCATGACTGATCTCTTGATGGTTATAAATGTCTGTGTCAAAGCACCACAGGTTGATCTTGAAGTCCTCGTATTGATCCATGATGCCTTTGATCTCTGAAAGGAATGTAGTTGCATCTTCGCTACCGATTGAACCACTCATGTCCATAGCAATGGCCACGTCAATGGTAGTTGCTTCTTTCATACCTGGCAGGATCGCACCTGAGTGCATTGACTTACGATTAACTCGTTGGAAGGAGTAGTCGTTGCGAACAATGCTTTGGATCTCTTGACGAACAAGCTCACGCCAGTTCATCTTAGGCTCAGTCATGTCTTTGATCATACGCTGGATACCTGCAGGAGTCTTACCTGCACCAGCGGCCGCGGCACTCTGAATCATAGCCTGTTTGATCTCGTCTTTGATCTTCTGTGCTTCTTCTTTAGTCAAGCCTGGGCGACCCTTGCCTTCTTTGTCACCCTCTTTGCCTTCACCCTGACCGTCACCTTCTTTGATGTGATCATCAAGCAGGTCGCCAAGTTGCTTCAAGAGTTGATCCATAGGAATCTTCTCTGCTTTTTCCCAAAGGTCGTCGTAGATCTCTTCCCAAGCCATACCACGGTATTTGCTGTCGTAGCAGATCTTAACTTCAGTGATCTTCTCACCAATGCGTTCATCTACAAGGATTTGATTAACAGCGAAGTCTTGTGCGATGTTGCTGAGCTGACGATCACGGCTACCAACACGACCAAAGTGATCAAACACGCAATGACAAATTTCGTGTGCAAAGAGGAACTCTAGTTTCTTGACACTGAGCTTCTCAACGAACTTGGTATTGTAATAGAAGTCACGACCATTAGTGGCCGCAGTCTGGCACCATTCGTCTGCATTGATAAGGCGCATACGAGTTGCCATGTTGCCGAAGAACGGAGCCTTCAAAAGAAGTCCGATACGGGCAGTTGTTAGTTTTTCAATAATAGGATCAATCATTTCGCTCTCCTTAGTATGTGTATATTATAGCATCAAATCACATACCTGTCAACCAATAAGGGTGGGCGGGCGACCCTGGGTGAGTCCCCGCCCTTACCATGTCGAGGTCTTAGTTCTCCATGGCACTCAAAACATACTTACCAAAACGCTTGTGGAACTCGTCAAAGCTCTTCATCTTTGTAGCGTCCAAAGGCAAGTTGTAGTTTGTCAATGCTGTCTTAGCACCCATCACAACCAACTCAGTTGGGAAGTTATCCATCATGTAGCGGAAGAAGCAGTCTGCCATAGCATCCCAGTTCTTAGCCTTCTTCTCTGCACGATCCTTGAGCTCATAGCACAGGCTAACGGTCAAAGAATACATCGCTGACACTTCCTTGATGCTCAAGTCCTTGACCTTACCGTCCAGGATGTCCTCTGCCTTAGGCAGTTTACCTGCAATCTTACGGTGAGCCATAAACTTAACAGCCAAGCCATCACCAATCGCACCTGCGATCAAGTTCTGCAAAGTGTCCAAGTCTGTGTCGTCATCGTCCAACAGGTCGCTAACGAAAGTCCAAGAACGAGGAGTTGCAAATGCCTTTGAGGCACTCTTCGGATCGAAGTCATACAAGTCCTGCTTGGCAAAGCCTACATAACCAACCACGTCTGCGTGGACTTTGTTGAGCGTAGCCCAATCAACCCAGTCATCGTGATCAACTTTGGCTTCCAAGTGAACGAAGCGGTTAGCCAACGGAGCAGGCATACGATAGGTAACGCCACGGTCACCTTCACGGTTACCCGCCGCTACAATGTCAACACCCTTGGGCAGGATGTATGTGCCAACTCGGCGGTTAAGGATCAACTGATAGGCCGCGGCCTGAACAGCAGGAGGAGCAGAGTTCAACTCGTCCAAGAAGATGATAGCCGTGCTATCTTCGTTCACAGGCAGTTCTGCTGGAGGAGCCCAAACCATCTTGCCGAGGTCTGAGTTGTAATAAGGGATACCCTTGATGTCAGTAGGTTCCCAAAGTGCTAGGCGAACGTCAATGACTTCGCGATCAGCGTCTTCACCGATCTGCTTAACGATATCGGACTTACCGATACCTGGAGGGCCCCACAGGAATACAGGGCGACGTTTTTGAATTGATTTGCGGATTGCCTTCTTGGCGCCTTTTGGGCCAACTTGACGAACGCTGATATCTGTTGACTTGCTCATTTAAGACCTCGTAAAAAAAGTGTTTAACTACTACAAAATTGCTTTCCCAGTATCATAAGTATAACACCAACCTGCTCAAATGTCAACCAGTGATTTTCACATAGTTTAGAGCTGTTGTTTTATCGCCACGGACGTCTTTGATCTTGCCCTTGATGCGTAGCTCCCCTGTTAGCTCCTGGCTGAACCAGAAGTCAACGAACGCCTCGCCCATACGAGCTTGGATTCGGAACTTGTTATAGTTAGGGTTGAAACGGCACTGGATCACGGTGATGTCACCTACGATAGTATCGCCGATATTGCCCTTGAGCTGTTCGCTGTTGTAGACTTCACGCTTGAGCTCTGTGCGAGCCTGTTCACGTCGAGCTGTTGATGGCAAGCAGCTTACGATGGCAAACTCTAACAGGTTACGGCCAGTGAAGGTTTCCATTTGGGCTATCTTCAGAGCCTGCTTGTCGAAGTCGCTGAGTGTGCCTGTTAGGGCTTTGAGGGTGTAGGTATTGAAGAAGCTTCTGTACTCGCGACCTTTGATCACGTCAGCTTCGGTGACTTCAATGAAGTCGTTGGTACGCAGCCATTCCTTGACCATGGCTTTGTTGGCCTTCTTTTGGACAAAGGGCGGAGTCGCATTGTAGGCCCACTGATCTTCCTTGCAGTAGCCCTCGTTGATACGATCAGCAGCTACAGCGAGAGACCAGACTTGATCTGCAGTGAAGGTTACTTGTGGGGGTGGGGTGTAACGATTAACGGTACGAGGAGCCTCATCGTAATCGTCTGCGTGGCCGAGGCGTCGAACTTCCTCAGCTGACATATTAGAAACATCTATGAATCCTGGCATCTTTCGCTCCTTATTTCTTACTATGTCTCTATTATATATCCAATCTGCAGGGCTGTCAACCAATATAAAAAGAAACCCGCCAAGTTGGCGGGCTATTAGTTAGTGTGTGCTATACTTTAGTGCTTCGCGTGTAAGGCTAACTTTACAGCACCACCTGCCATTAGCTTTTATGTAATACTTTTGTTTGTACCAGTTTTTTAGCTGTAATGTACTTTGCCTGTTAGTTGGAATTTGTGCTTTGTTATATTGTAGTGCTTGTGCTAGTGTTAAATTACGCATATATGCTCCTGTAAATTGGATTTAAAATTTACTACAATTAATTGTACAAATAATTGTCAGTTGCAAAATGTACAACATTATAAAACCACTCGCGCGGCTGGGTTTCTTGCGCAAGAAGTGTGTCGCATAGCTGGACTACATTTTTTGTTTGTGTAAACTGCACTAGTGCATTATAAACATAAACAACGTCATTAAACTGGAGTTGTGCAACATAATCGTCCTGCTGGTTGGAAAAATTATAACGTGTATTTGTTAATGTAACATAACGTGCAATATCAGCTTGCAGGATTTGTATAATAGTTTGCACTTGTGCTTTAGTTGCTTTTTGCATAATACGCTCCTGTTTTTTGGATTAATGTTTAAGTGTGCGTATTATATGTCCAAAATGCAGGAATGTCAACCAAAATTTTAGTTGCTATTTTAGCAACAGATGGGAGTGCCGGCCAAAGAAAAAGGGTGTTGCATATAAGCAACACCCTCCAAAGACGCCCCGGGAGCGAATCGGCTTGTCTTTGAAACCCTACCTAATTAGATAGTCTCTAAAGTCAAACCAGCTGCTTTAGCCTTGTAGCCAAGAGCAACCACTTCGCGACTTGGACGACCCAACTCGTACTCAGTTACGGTAACGCCATTGCCAGCCTTACGTGTGTTGGCATAAACAGCATAACCGCTGTAACGGATACGGCTAGCTTCAGCTGCCAAGTTCTTAACACCAAAACGCTTTTCAGCTTGTGATGCAGTCAACTTCTCACCGTTCAATAACGCATTAAAGACTTTGAATGTCTTTGTTTCTTTTGAAATAAATTTCATGTTTTAAGTTTCCTTTGTATATGGCTGAAGTTCATCAGCGTCTTAGTATAATAACACTAGCTCGGTCATAGGTCAACCTAGACTTTACCAATCCTTTACTTCTTGGTTACCTTAACACTGGGCACGGCCATAATGATAGCTGCGGCTAACCATGTCCAGAATGTGTAGGGCAACAACCGCTCAGGCCAAAGGAACTGACCGAACTCGTTAATCGCCCAAATAAAGGCCAAGGGTCCGATGGCAACCAAAAACACAATCAAACCCACAACCCCAATCAATGTCAAAACTTTACTCATTATCGTTCTCCTGTTCAGCGATCAATTGCTGAAGTTCAATATCTGCGATCTCTTTCTCGATGGCCTTTTCCTTACGGCGACCAGCTGTAGAAGATCCCTTCTTGTAGACACGCCAGTAGTGATCTCCACACCAGCTTGACCCTTCTAACACCTTATGCCCGCATTTAGGTGCTGGGTAGTCTCGCAGAGGGTCCACCTCTGGACCCATCCACTGGCACCCTTCCTTGTTAAAGATAGCCTGCGCTAACGGATCAGCACTCATTAAGAACCTCGCTTCATAACGGTTACTTCTGCGACACTCTTCCAATTTGCAGGCATGCTCTTACGCAAGTCTGCAACCTTGAGTACCGTACGCAATGACAGCTCACGCATCTTACCACGGTTCTCCATGATGTAGTCGATGATCTCGTCCTTTTCATCATGCTCGAACTCGTAGCTATCCAACATGCCGTCTTGTGTGATCTGCTTGATACGCAGAACCTTTTCACGCTCTGTGTCCATTTGCAAATCAATATAGTGACAGCGTGACTCAAGAGCAGCCAAGTGATCCTGTAACTTCTTAGAGCGTACATTCTCAAACTTGATGTTAGTGATAAAGATAGCACCTGCTTTGAATTCAAACTTATCAGGCACTCCTTCAGAACGCAGGACACGGCTGTCAGTGTTCCAAGAAATAGTACGCTTCTTGCTAGAGTCCAGAGCGGCCTTCAAAATATTAAGGCTTAGGTCATCAAGCAGTACAGAGTCGCAGTCATCGAACACGATAACATTGCCTTTTTCTGAATACTTGTAGAGCTTGGCATAGAGTCCAACGGCACTCATAGCACCTTTGACGATCTCATATTTTGGACGACGATTGCCCAAAGTGTTGAACAGATCTTCTTTGCTTAGTACTTCTTCAACACCAAAGCTCTTACCCACGCCTGGAGGGCCCGTGACAATCATTGCTCGCACGGTACCTTCTTTGACAGCCTGTGTCATGTCCTTGAGCACTTCAAAACGACCACGGAGACGTTCTACGATCTCTTCGTCTGTTTCATGCGCTACAGCTGAATCCGAAACTTTAATCTGCTCCAAGCTCTTATCCCCTACAGGAGTGTGTGATACAGCACCAGCGATTACCGTGTAGCTGTCAACAGAATCGCATTTGATGCGAATTGAACGATCTGGAATACCAGTGTTGGTAGGTTGTACGCTAGCACCGTTGACGGTAACATAGCCACCCTGGGCACCTTCTTTGTAACCCTCTACTAGTTCAAAACGGAACCCTGCCATACTTGTGTCCTGGCCACGGATTTTGTAAGTACCTTCGCGGATTTCAATAATTGCTGGCATAGTCTTTCGCTCCTATGTGTGTGTTAAAAATCATATTATACTGCCTCTGGGGTCGTTTGTCAACCCCAGAAACCCTACAACATGAAGGGTTATGCGTCCATTGCTTCTTGTATATTAAAAGCCTGCTCTAGGGTTACGAACCCACCCTCACAGCCATAATACTCTACGTGCCACTGCCCGTCCAAACGATAGACATAATTGTACTCTTCAAATTGGCTATCGCGAGTGTAGGTAGCAAAGTCTGCCCAAACCCGGCACTCTGTGCCCGACTCACCGCGATCACGTCCGTAGGCTGTACACCAATCCTCGGGCTTGTTACGATCGTCAAAGTCATGGGCCATACCGATCTCTGGACGCAGCGATGAGATATCACCTAGCAGCATCAGAGCATAGATCTTGGCAGGGTCTGTGTAGTGCTTCTGTAGGATTTCGCCGTTGTTTGAAAGGTAACCGTCCCAGTGGCAATAGATCTGCATGATCTCACCGTTGGGCTGTTCCATAGCGATAGTGCTTCGAGTTGCCATTGTTCGCTCCTTAATTAACTAACTAAGCCTAGATTATAACACGGGCCTAAGCCCGTGTCAACCAGTTTGTTAAATACCCTGGAACTTTGCAAGGGCTTTCTGTGCGTCTGTGTCCAGCATACAAGCGTCCATAGCCTTGCGCTTCTCAATGTCTACTTCCACACGATATGCGTCCATGGCCAGTTGCTTTGCTTCCATAGCAGGCCATACCACATCAGTAGGGTTCAAGTAGGGACCAGTGTAGTCCACCTTGTCTTCCTTTAGTGTAATCTCGCCAGTGCGGATGCCCTCAAACACCATGCCCCATGTAGGCTGTTGTGGACGGCCTGTAGGGCCAAAGAGTTCTACTGCTTTGTTTTGGATCTTTTCCTGTGCAATCTCGTTGAGACGACGGATAAAGTATTCACGTTGTGCTTGTTCCATGTTTCGCTCCATGTTGTTAAGTAAGTGTATATTATATGCTCACGCAGTCTGTTTGTCAACCACTTTAAACCAGCTTTGTAGGAATTTTTCCCCCACGTCTAAGCTCACGTAGTTGTCGCCCTGCATACCCTGCTCAGAGTAGCTGACGTCTGTGGCATCAAAGCCACACTCTGCGAGCTTGGTTTGTAGTTGCTCTAAGAACAGGCTGTCAGTGTAGATCAGTCCGTCTTTGCTGACATCCCAATGGCGATCAAAGAATACACAGAGTTCGCCGAAGTCTTCTTCATCGTTGACATAGCCCAGGCCCAGCTTAGTAACGTTAACTGACTTGGCCACGTCCGACCAATAGCCATCACCTGCGGTTTCTATCTTAGTTTCGAAACGGATCATATTGCGCTCCTTTGTTGCTAAGTGTTAATTATATGCTCAAACGGTCTCAGTGTCAACCACTTTGGACAAAGACCCTACAAGGCGTAGGGCTTCTTTCTTGGCTTCAGCAATTGCTTCGTAGATCATGTCCTCAGCGATGCCATCGCGCAGCACTTCTGAGGCATCCTCGTACAAGAACCCGCCCACGTAGCTAGAGCCCAGCTCGTGACCATCAACCAGGGCACGTACACGCAGCATGAAGTAGTCCAGGTTGCCCCTGTCGATATCACGTGCCATCTGTTCTACATCGTAGTAGGGCAGGCCTGTGTCTGGGTCGATGCTGGTATCAAACAAGTCCGCTAGGGGGATGTCTTCCCAGGTCTTGTCTACAATGATCTCAAAGCCATCGCGCTGCATAGTTGCTAGAGTGTCGTAGTATCGCATTATAGCACCTCGTCAAGTTCGTCATCAACACTGATGATCACACAATTAATTTCTTCGCAGATGTTGTTAATACGATCTGCGGATTCCGGACAGACTTTGACAAGTTTAGTTGCAGCAGCATAGAACGCTTCTGCGGCATTTTCTAACTCTGAGTAGGCTGCATAGATAGCAGCAGCTTCTGATTTTAACATAGTTCGCTCCTTTGTTAACATGTGTGTATTATACTACCAAATCAAAGCCCTGTCAATCACCCCGGACATCAGTGTTCAGAGCTGGGCGTAGTTCACGACGCAGTTCCACTTCCCTACGGTGCGCAGCCGCTTTGCCACGTATGACTTCATGTACTAGTACTTCTATCTCGTTCTTGCTCGTGAGCTTACGAAGCTCTTGACACAACAACCAATTCTTAGTCTCTGTTTTGGCACGATAGAAGTGTTTGGCAGCTCGGGCTAGCACACTCTTATTAATAGTAGTCTCAGTCTTTGCTGTGACGCCAATGTAGTTCAAGCCGTTAACACGTAGCTCATAGATGATATGATTACGGTCGACACGCTTTTTACGGGTGGGCTTTTCTAAGTTCATGTGTATATTATAGCACCATGAATCCAATTTGTCAACCAAAATGTGGTGTACTGAGCTAGAACCCACATAAACACTAGGGTCTTTACATTGTGACCCACAAAGCCATCAGGTAGATCACAGCAGCGCAGCACAGCCAGACTCCCAGTCGTTCAATGGGCCACAGCTGATCGTACCAACGTCGGACATCATCCAAGGGATCGAATGGGTTGGGTGGTCTTCTGGGTTCTAGCATAGTGTTCGTGGTGCCCGGAGCCGGAATCGAACCGGCACGCTGTCGCCAGCGAGAGATTTTAAGTCTCTTGTGTCTACCTATTTCACCATCCGGGCCGTGCTGCTCAAGCAGCGTCTTTGGCCACGCATAAGGGATTCGAACCCCTGACCCACAGCTTAGAAGGCTGTTGCTCTATCCAACTGAGCTAATGCGTGATTGTTTTGGTGGGCCCACCTGGACTTGAACCAGGGACCAACGGATTATGAGTCCGCTGCTCTAACCAACTGAGCTATAGGCCCTAGATCTGTTTATAGTTCTCCCGCAGCTCGTGCTGCACGTAGGTCTTCTGATACTGAATCCCCCATCTCGTGTCGCTTGATCATCTTGTATAGGGGGTCTAGCTGCGGTACAAATACTTCAGGACATGCTGCTGCTGCACGACCCATGTCATAGCTGCTGGGATAATGCCTCAAGGCACTGGCAGCACGTGAGCGTATGCTTTTTGGAACTCGTGGCGTTTTGCTGGGATCACAGAGATCCTTCAGCAGCCGTTCCGCAGTGAGTACAGCTCTATATCGTTCATCTGGTAGTGTCATTGATTCTCGGCTCCTGCTCAGTAGTCGTTTCTTAAGCATGTGTATATTATACGACCATAGCACGTGAAAGTCAACCTATTTTGGTGATTTATCCCTGTCTAGCAGCGGGGCCTTGGCAGCTCGTGACCGCTCTCTGACCGTCTTGTAGATCTCCCAGTTTGAGCTGTCACGCCATATCATCTCCGCAATGACTCGAGCAAGAAAGCCTGTGGCCCAAATGAAAGCCAGATGCTTGTGCGCATGTGTATAGGGATTGATCTCAGAGATATCTCGAAGTATTTGATTAGCCAGTTCACGAACATTCTGCATAGGTGTCGAACGATCTCTTCTAGCAGCGGGGCCTACATAGCCCAAGCAGTGATCACAGCCAGATAGCAGCCCAAGCTGATCCTAGAGTAATGTCTAGTAGACCAATCACTGGCCGTGATAGATTCGTATGTGAGTATGAATATAAAAGGCAGTAGAGCCAGAATAGCTATTGTTGACATAGTACAGAGTCGCTCCCTCTAAGTTACTATACTAGTATATATGTGAAATCCACGAATTCACTACAGCGGGGCCACCGTATAAGATCAGTTTTACGGTCCGGTACGCTACTCTTATAGTGACTTATAGTGGATTATAGTGGATTATAGTAGGGAGAATGGTGGTTCTACGGTGGAAGAATGGTTGGATCTGGATCGTTTGAGCAGGGTTTAGGTAGTAGACATAAGTGTTTTGAGAATCTTGATGCCAATAGTTATGAGGCTTAGTTTAAATTCCACACAATTCTACACTTTTTCACACTTTTTACTACTTTGATACACCCCTCACCCCTATTGTAGACCTCTATACGCATCTTAGGGATCAGTAAATCACACTTACTGAGTAAATTCGTACATTTTACATAGTATACGCATATACACACAACCCTTACAGCGGGGCCTGTACTATAGTCACGATCTTATATGTGATCATTCCTAGGCTCAGTGCTGCCAGAGTCAATAAGATCCCAAACTCTCCCACACTGAGTTCTATTTTGGTTTCTCTGCTTAGACGTTCTATTATCTTCATACTAGTATATATGTCTCTCTAGGGCTTTAGCCCTCTAAGTCGTAGACATCATTGACATCTACCGTATCTTCTATGATGATCAAAGGTGCTGTGACCACTGAACCATTAACTAGATACTGCTCCACTGATTGGTTATCTGCCCATTCCAAACGTTCTATACGCTGATCAAAACCCAGTCTACGATTACGCAATCTCTGTGCTATACGAGCTCCAGTCAGAGTCTTGTACCATTGTATGCGATGTCCATTATGGCTGTCCACTAGATAGTATATGGTCTGTTGCATGTGAATATTTATAGTTCAACATATATACACATAGTAGTAGGTCTTAAGGAGCGAACTACATGGCCACACATCCAGCTGCGCATACTTTATGCTACACTTGGACACCACTATTAGACTACGATGCAGAGTTAGTTTGGGACATAGTACAGCGTCATCAAGGACACATACGAGCCAGAGGGGACTGCATAGACTTTTACATTGATCGAGAGTATAGTCTATTACTGACCATGGCCTTTCCGGGATTACAGCGTAGATATGGTGATGATCTGCTTTAGATGAAAATTTTTGCGCTGGCGCTGCCGCTTCGCGGCTTATTGAATCATGCTCAGCTCATTTTGGACAGAATGTCTAGCCGTAAAAAAACCCACTTATCTGTGGGCTTTTATTGTTTCCAGAATCCCCAAGGATCATGTATGGGCTTTTTTATGGGTTTGGGTCTGTGATAGATCATGACTAGACCAATCACTAAGACTAGACATTGTAAGAGATAGTATACAAGGAAAGATTCAAATAGCAGTGACACGCGGTTCGCTCCCGGGCATAGTGTTATTTACTATCTTGATCTGTGATCATTAACTCAGCGTATTATAAATATCTCATGAACATCTACCCTAGAAAAACGTCCACGAATGGTCAGTGGTATCACACTGACAGCCTAGACCTATTCCAAAAGAACATCACTAGACTGCCTGTGGCATGGGCAGCTAGATCTTGGCCCGTGAGCTATGAGTTTAACTCTACAGCACACAGATCACCGGAATGGACAGAAGTCACATGGCCCACATACATGGCTGTCATTGGATCGGGTTCTGCCATGGGCGTGGGTCTGGCCATAAATGAAACTTGGGGTCATCACATCGCTGATCAACTGAGTCTACAATTGGTCAATGTCTCAGAAGTTGATAGTAGCATGGCCAGCTGTGTGGATCGTGCTGTGGCTTTGATACATCATGCACCCACACCCCCTAAACTCATAATCATAGATTGGCCCAGCCTGTGGCATCAACGCTACTACTATCAAGGGTCTTGGGTGACCATGACGGGCGCAGAGCCCACAGACGCCGCAGCACATCATTGGTGGTTTACCTACTCAAGAACTCGTGCTGAAGTAGATCACATGGTGCAAGAGTTTAGGTTCTATCAAAGGATCATAGAGGGTCTGTGTCACAGAGCCAACATAGCACTATGGCAGTTCACTAGTGATCCCAGCTACGGAGGACTCTGTGATGATCTAGCACAGCCTAGAATACTACACCCTGGGTTGGATAAGAGCATAGAAGCTCACTTGGAGTTTTTGGCCCGTGATGTTGAACTGATCAAAACCACCAAAGAACAACGGCGCAAGGGCTGGGGTGATCATAAGCCCCAAGCACATCCGGGCCTATATCACCAACAGCGTGTGGTTGATGCCTACTGGGCTGCAGGCATAGAAATCAAATACTGATCAAGTATTGTCCAAGGGCAAGTGCCCAATGAGATCAACTTGGGCTCGCATGTCACCGTAGAATGTGGTCACACCCTGATGCTGTGTGCGTATCCAAGGTGCTAGCCATATGCTGTGACCCTGCTCACGTACCAGCTTACAGAAACGAAAGTCTTCACTTAAATACTCGTCCTGAACCCCTAGCCCTGATGGAAAGAAGTCCCAATGACGTTGGCCTACTCCGGGCTGTGCCTCAGTGTCCCAGAAGCAACGATCTTTGATCACACCATCACGCAGGCTTTCTAGAACTTCACGTTTGATCAACATCAGGCCCGTGCCCAGGTACTCTACTTCCTGTAGGTTCATGATGTCAAAGTGCTGCTGACCCTTTAATGGTTTGATCACGTGCTCCTGCCCAGCCAGAGCTAACAGCTCCGGATCAACGTCGGGATTCTTAAGCACAGCTTCTTTGACCATGCGCCAGTTAATACGCTTTTTAGGGTAGCTGGCTCCAATCACTGGTTGATCAGCCAGTACCAAGTTTAAGATCTCTATGCTTTCAAAGCTGACGTCTGCATCTATGAACAACAGATGTGTACAGGTGCTTTTGTTTAGAAAGTTATTGGCCAATAGGTTACGGCCTCTGGGTATGAGGCTTTCGTTGGTCAAGGTGTGCATCTCTATGCCCATCTTAACCTGACGTGCTAGGTCACAGAATTGCAGCACACTTTGATAGCTGTTTTGGCAGATCTGACCCCCATAACAGGGGGTACCTATGAATATACTGGATGAAGCCAACTTCATGGCCTGTTTGGCATCTAAGTTCATGATTAGGCCATTGGGTTAGGAGTTTGAGCTTGAGGTGGCTCTGGGGTTACGCTATGTGATGTCACAGAGCTATCAGGGTCTGTTAATATGCTCATCATAGGAATATTACCCTGGAATCTGTAGGTACCCTCATGTACGGTTTGGATCCAAGGCAGCATCCAAATTCTACCCCCAGCTTCACGGAACTTCTCGCAGAAGTAAACGTCCTCGCTGAAGTATTGTTTGGTCTTAGGGTCTACACCAATTTGGAAAAAGTCATAGAGGTCACGCCCTTGGAACTGATACACACGATTTTCATCACCGTGATAGTCACGCCATTTGGTAAATGCTTCACGTTTGATCAACATCAAGCCCGTGCCTGCGTGGCTGACTTCCAAAGGCCTGTCAAACTTAAATGAATCGCCCAGGGCCATGATAGCGTGATCATGCGCCACGGTGGCTAGATCATAGCTGTTTAAATCTGGCTTCATCTTAACTACTTCTGCAACGCGATCCCAATTAAATGATTTCTTAGGGTAGCTGCCCACAGCAATGTCCATATTCTGAGCAATCATATTGCCCAACTGATCTCCCGGGAATCCTACGTCTGCATCTAAGAACAACATGTGTGTGCATTTGGATTCTAAAAATGTAGCCACTAGATCGTTACGAGCAGCAGAAATCAAACTTTGGTTACAAATAAACATAAACTCAACTGGAATACGATATTTGGTCATACACCAGTGTTTGATATCTAATACAGAGCTAATGTAGCTAGAATATGCTTGTCCGCCAAACATTGGGGTACATACCATCAACCTGACGTTGCGAAATTCTTCTTCGGTCATTGGATTTGGCAGATTTGATAATTCTGAAGTTTCTTCCATTTTTTGTCCTTTTTGGTGTAAATAAATTCATATAGAGAGTGTCCGCTTATGCGTTCTCAGTACGTTACTATATTTTATGATCTTTTGGCCGATCATAGCAACAGAACTGGCTTTCAAATGCCAGATAGATTGGCCAGCTATCTAGTCGAACTGCTGGCTCAGCGGATCGACAATACCGACATCATTCCCGACCCTTCCTTTGCAGAACGTTATCTCAAACTGCATCAAACTAAGAATGTTACCCATATCCGCGAATACGCAGATTCATGTTTGTTCTTTACCAGCTTACTACCCGAGTACGGTAATAGACGTGGACTTAGCATGGATTACTATGCTACCCTAGGAATCAGCAGTTATTATACCGCAGCTGATCTCAGCATGGACGATCGTTATACACAATTAGGTAACTGGTTCTATCACTTACAGAAATTCCTAAACACAGCCATACACCCTGAAAAAAGATTAGAGCTGTTTAAAATTTAATTTGGGCTGCTAAATATCTATATGAAAAACTACATCTTAGCAGTACTAATCATTCCGTTGTTGGCAGGTTGTGCTAACCTAAAAGATATGATTCCTAGTTTCTGGGACGCTAATCAAAGCCAAATGATTATCAACGTAAGACAGAGCATTGATAAATTAAATTGTGATGAAGCACATGCTCCACAGGTTCAAGTGATCAATGATCAGTTACGTTGGTTTGAATTGTATTCTGAAAGTAAAAAGACTAGAGATGTACAGAAACTAATTCAGCCTATGCAGGAAACCGTGGCAGACTTTTTAAAACGCAGCAATGAAAAACAAGGATCTAAATCCTACTGCGAAATTAAAAAGAAAGCAATGGCATTACAAGCCAAGGCTGTGGCTTCAGCTGTACTAGGGAGATATTAATGATTGACAACGTAAGAGCATATATTGGATGTGGTAGACCTTGGGCAGAAGATGCTGCCGTGATCACTTGTGAAATGTACGAAAGATATGAAGCAGGTGAAATCAGTGAAGACGAATTCAGAGAGATTCTTTTAGATGTTGTTCGCATCAACGAAACATTATCAGATGCTGACGATATTGAAATTAAAAATGGCTTGATAGCTGCCATTGCAATCGTAGGTAAATTTGCTTAATATGAAAATACACGAAATACTCAGTGAGAATATTTTTACCACAGACTATCACAAAGTGATGAATGCTGTGGCAAAACTATACCAAGATCACTACGAAGTTAACATCTGGGAAAACGGTGATGCCCATGACGATGCTGCTAAAGTATTGTTAAAGGTACACCCCACAGACGAAGAACTAGACTTTATTTTAGACACAGGCGAACTTCCTGAGCGTTTCTTAGATCTAGACTTTCCACTCAATGACGAAGTTATGTTTGGCGGCAGTGGCAGTGACGATGAAAACGTTTCTGAAGAACCTGCATCGAGAGAGTTATGCACCTCGGGAAAGCCTGATAGTGCCTTGGGAGCCAGCCAGCTTGCTTCATGCAAGTCTCAAGGTTACAGATCACGAGATGGCGGCAAAAGTCATAAAGTAGGTTCGGAAAGAGTCAAAGTTCGTGGTAAGCGTATTAAAGGTAAAAAGTACGGCGGACCATTACCAGATTGGAGTTAATATGACAGCAGGGATCAATAACGGAGATTTGATTATATCTCCCCCACACATGCCTGACACACGATTTAACAGAACCGTAATAATGATAACCCAAGATTCGCCTAGTGGCAGTCATGGGTTTTGTCTTAATAGATGTACACAACATACCCTAATAGACATATTGGAAGGGCATAACATTAACTTTCCAATGAATCTTCCTTTGTATTGGGGCGGCCCCGTAAATCCAAATACCGTTTGGATGTTACATGACCCTAGTTGGAGAATCAATTCAACCGTAGACATCAATGATCATTGGGCAATGACCAGTGACATGAGAATGTTTCATCAAATGTCGCAACATGACATGCCACAACGCTTCCGTATATTTTTTGGATTTGCATCATGGAGTCCTGGACAGCTAGAGTATGAAATCAAAGGTGTTGATCCTTGGGATCAAAAGCATAGTTGGTTAATAGCTCATGATCCGGAACCTGATTTCTTAATGGAATGCCCGCCCGAAGAACTTTGGGAAGCTAGTACTACTCTTAGCGGTAGTCAGGCTGTTAGCAATTGGATGTCTTAAACTATTCTTTCTGAGCGTTCTTTGCAGTGAACACACAAACGAACGCCCGGTACTGCTAGTTGTCTAGCCTTAGGAATTTCTTCACCGCACTCTTCGCACTCAGATAAAGACTCTTGCTGTCTTTGTTTAGCAAGTTTCTTTTGAACTGCTGCGATAGCATTCATATGCAAATGAATACTATGAAGCTGAGCCATTTCGGCTTCTTCTTCGTTGTTGTATTCATATTCGTTTTCTGTACTAATCATTTGTCTGAATCTTTAATGGTTGTTAATAATTCGTTACGATGTGATTTGTACTTAGCCCAACTAGCTTTAATTGAGTCCCAGACAAACCATTTTAAAAGGTAGCTGAGAATGATCCCCATACCTAGTCCGCTAACGTACATTCCTTTATCTCCGCTCATGCCCCAACCTGCTCCTTGTAGGAACATAGCGAACATAAACATTTTCTGCCATCCTTCAAAATTCTGCCAATTCCAATGTAGAAAACTCCATATCTCTTTCATATTAGTCTTTCTTTTTAAGTTGATCCAAAACTTGTTTCTTTGCACGTTGATCAAGATCCAAATCGTTGGCTTCTTTGATCTTCCAAGCAATCATATTCATAAACTCTACCACAGCCTCTTTACCCTCTTCGGTTAGATGGCTGTAACCTGCGCCCACTGAACTATGATAATAATAACGATTATTGTTCAGTAGTTCTTCTAGGCCACCGTAGCATAAATCTTTAATAGCACCTTTTTGCATCTTAGATTTTTTCACCTTTCGTAAAGCCTCGGAATCGCAGGAACCTAGGAAACCGTAGCGAGAATACATCTTCACTATCTTGGCTCCTAGTTGCTGCATCCGCACGGACTTCCACAACCTGACCAATGAGCGTATCTTTATTTTTCCAGTAATCAGTCCTGTTAGCATCGGAAAAGCCTGACCCAACATTAACTTTAATAAACTTGCCGTCATCGGTTCCCTCACAAATTAATGCACCAAGCCGTCCTTGATTACGTCCTGTGCCCTCTTCAACTTCAACTACAGATAAACTAACTTCAATGAACGGTTTCATTTTAAGCCAGCTGGCCGATCGTTTACATTCATATTTGGCATCAGGATCTTTAATCATAATGCCTTCGTACCCTTGTTCTACTACTGATTTCATATAATCTTTAAACTCGATCTCATCAGTGAACACATCAAGATCAAATTCTTTCTGCGGAACAATAGTAATAAATCCTGAATCTGAGAAAATGTTTTCAAAGTTCTTAAGGAACTGCGAACGTCGACGTTGTCCCATCACACTCTGACCAGCTTTGAACTCTACCAGTGGAACAATGTCGAACAAGTTTAACACAGCATCATTCGCTGAAACATTGTCTTTGCGATGCACCTGTGTCATAAGTTCTTGGAAAGATGAACTCATAATCTCTCCATCTAATACATAACTTCTACCAAATTCTTCAATGAAGTTTGATAGATAGTCTGTGATATGTTTAAAGTTTTCAAGGACTTTACCATTACGTGTGTATTGAGTAACGGTCTTAGATTCGTAGTCAATAACGGTCAAACAACGGACACCATCAAGTTTGTGTTCTACAATTTTTTTGCCTGTGACTTTAGCATCGTGATTAGCAGCATCATGACTGAGCTGACACTCAAATACAGGAACGGCGTACTGCGTCTTTTTAGCTTTTTTAGCCACGGTGTTCACGGTCTTTTCAGAAACACCACAGCGTAGATCTTTGATAAGAATCCTGCGATAAAAATCATTCCATTGTTCTTGTGTGGCCACATCCATAGCCAATTTAATAGCATCTCGAGCAGCATGACCTGTGAGTTCTCTACGATATAGAGCTACGGCTAATTGTTTAAAGTTTTCCCAACTGAGACCTTGACCGGTGTTTTCGTCTTTGGCGGGTACTTGCTTAACACCAAAGGTATAGAGCTTATCTAGACACATGCCAACGCCTTCAAAGAACTCATCAAGTCCTTCAGTCATAGCTTCTGCTAGGATAGCTTCTTTGGCTAGACGAGAGTTGTCTGCTTCTAAACGTTGAATAACAGCTTGTGGTTGTGTACGCATTTTAGTCCTTAAACAATTACAGGTTTACGATTTGGTTCATAGTCTGAGTAGATTTTAGCATAGTGATTAACACGCACCCAATCTACCAAACTTTGAGGATCAGCAATCATCCAATCCTCTATCTCTTTAAATTCAATGTCATCTTGTGTAGTGAACACATAGATTTCATAACAGCGTTGATTGTTAAATCTAGCACGAAGTGTCATATGATTAATCTGTTGTGCTAGAGGATTTGTTTGGGGAGTGTTGCCTTTAAGGGCTTCTATAAGTTGTCCTTTTTCCCAAACATCTGGATGTTTTTGAGTAATGTCTTGTAGACATTCAAACCCTTCTCTATCCCACGATGCCAAAATGTAACGCATTTTAACCTTTCTTATTAATCCAATTTGGATCCCACATATCTTCTGCTAGATCCGGATAATACAATTTTGGATCTACTTCTAACTTTTCAACTTTAACAACAGGAGGAGGTTTTGTCAACTCGATATATGCATCGTGGCTCAATGACAACAGATACAAACCCATAAGCGATTCAACCATTTTTTACTCCTGTTATTTTTATTATTATAGAGTAATTATAACACCAATAGGGTAGATTGTCAAGTCTACCCTATTAAATGTTAAGTTGAAGTTGGATTAAACGCCCAAATAGAGAGCCCAACTTGGGTGTTGCAGATGATAACCTCTCTTACGGCGCTTCTCGACCAAATCCCAAAAATGCGGTTTGTAAGGTGTATTTTTTGGTTTCATTTTGGTGTGAGCTGCCTTGCGATAGTTGCAAGGTTTGCAGGCAGTGGTTGAATTTTCCCAAGTAGTTTTGCCGCCCAAACTTACAGGATGAACGTGATCTAATGTAGCACTTTGATCGTTAACATCAGTGCCGCAGTATTGGCAAAGGTACTCGTCTCGCAAGAATATATTACGTTTGCTCAAACGCATATTGTTTTTTGGCTTTTGGTATTCTTTGAGTAATAGCACAGCAGGCACACGAGTTTCCCAACGTGCAGATCTTACGATCCAATCGTCGTGCCAATCTAAGACTTCAGCCTTATCTAAAACCATATAGCGAATGGCCTCCTGCCAATCTACGATTGACAAAGGCAGTAGACTAATTGGTTGCATGTCTGCATTTAAAAGTAAGGTACTCATGATTTGTTTCTTGGTCTAAACTACTATTTAACAAAACTACCATTATATACTCAGATTACTTGCTCTGCAACCTAAAATCGTATAATATAGTTGTGTGATTTACAAAATTGATAAAGGAATTATATGTCACTAGTACCAATGGTAATTGAATCAACATCCAAAGGCGAACGAGCCTACGACATTTATAGTCGCTTGCTTAAAGAGCGTATCATCATGCTTAATGGCCCAGTGGAAGACTACATGGCCAATTTGATTGTTGCTCAATTATTGTTTTTAGAATCAGAAGATCCAGGCAAAGACATTAATTTGTTTATTAACAGCCCTGGCGGAGTTGTAACAGCAGGCATGAGTATCTATGACACTATGCAGTTTATCAAACCAGATGTTTGTACTTTTGTTATGGGACAGGCCTGCTCAATGGGCAGTCTACTAGCACAAGCAGGTGCACCAGGCAAACGTTTTATGTTGCCCTATGCTCGTCATATGATTCATCAACCTTCGGGCGGTGCAAGAGGCCAAGCCACTGACATGCAGATTCAAGTTGAAGAAATTCTAAAGATGAAAAAGGAACTTACTGGAATCTATGTTAAACATAACAGCAAAGGCAAAACGTTTGAACAGCTAACAGCTGACATGGAACGTGATAAGTTTATGTCAGCACAAGAAGCTCTTGAATACGGCCTAATTGATAAGATTATTGATAAACGGCCTTAAGCGCAACAATTAAGTCGCTGATCATAGCATCATCGTGAAACGGAGTAGGTGCAAAACGTAACCGCTCCGTTCCTACATCTACCGTAGGATAGTTAATTGCTTGTACATAGATGTTGTGATCATTTAACAATAGATCACTCATGGCCTTAGCACGTTTAGCATCTCCTACTAACACAGGAACAATGTGTGTAGTTGAACATTCCATTACTGGGATGCCTGCCTTGCTTAATCTAAGTTTAAGTTCTCTAGCACGTTCTTGATGTTTCTCTCGTACTTCGTTGTGATCCTTGAGATACTTGACAGCAGCCAACGCACCAGCACAGGCCACGGGGCTCATTGATGTTGTAAATATGAACCCAGCGGCTACGCTGCGAATAGCATCAATGACATCAGCATCGGCAGCAACATAGCCACCTTGGACTCCATAGGCTTTCCCTAATGTACCGTTAACTATGTCAACACGGGATTCTAGCCCTAGCTCTTCAACTTTCCCACCACCGTGGGTACCATAGAGTCCTACCGCATGTACTTCATCAATATAAGTAATCGCACCGTACTTGTCCGCTAGGTCACATATTCCTTTGATGTTGCCCACATCGCCATCCATACTATAAACACTTTCAAATACAATACAAGGAATGTGACCTGTTAGTTGAGCGTTTACTAGTTTATCTTCTAAGTCGGCCATGTTATTGTGTTTAAAAACTGCTTTGGCTGCTCGACTATGACTAATACCTACAATGATACTATTGTGATTATTTTCGTCGGAGATAAACTGAATGTTAGGAATAATTTTGCTAAGAGCAATTAATGTCCACTCGTTGGCCACATAAGCTGAACTGAATAAAAGGGCTTTGCTTTTGTTGTGTAACATGGCAAGCTCATGCTCTAGAGCAACGTGATAATGACTATGCCCTCCAATATTTCTAGTTCCGCCAGAGCCTGCTCCTGTTTGATCTAGAGCGGTGTGCATGGCATCTAAAACTACTTTGTGTTGGCCCATGCCCAAGTAATCATTTGAGCACCAATTAACTATAGTTTTAATGTTGTAAGGACCGTACCAAATAGCTTTAGGGAATTGCCCTCGCTCGCGTACAATATCGTTAAACACACGATATTTTCCGCTGTCTTTGAGGTCTTTGATTAGATGTTTGAAGGGTTCTTTGTTTATCATAGTATAGTATTTAACGATAAATATTTAACTGGAGATTTTGAAATGGCAGATATCGTACATCTTGATGTTCCGTTGTTTATCCGACTACTTGAGCTTGCAAGAGAAGAAATTAAGCAAGACGCTGATATACACGACATCGCACAAAAAGTTATAGAACTAAGCAAAGACGGCCCAATTGACATGAGCGACTACGATAATATCGTTAGTTTTATGAAAGACCAGGGCAGCAGTTCGCCTGACAAAACAGATGAACAAACTGACGAATTAGACAGAATCAAACAGCTTGGTGGAATACAATGAGAGTTTCAGAAATTATAAGGCAAGTTCTAGATGCTATTGACAGCATTGAACAGGAACAGCCAGAACAACCTGTAGAAGACATGGGTTATAGTGAAAACGATATCAAGCGATTCAAACAGATTGCTGGACTAGAGCCCGGTACAAGTTCTTATACAACGGCACCAAACGAGCAGTACGCAGATATATCGGCAGTAACGGTTGATGCTGGGGCTATTGGTGTGAACGGAACCAAAGAACCCGAAGACCTTCGAGGCAACAGCTTTAAAATATATCCAGATAAGGATAGATCATAATGGCATATAATGGCATATCAGAATTGGCAACAAAAGAACTTAGACAAAAAGCCAAACTAGATTTAGCTGCCGCTGATCGCGCCGCCGATGGTAACCCAAGGGCAACATACGACATTAATAAATTACCTACAAAATATTCTGGTAATGATATAGTTGATAATCCTAACGTTGGTGGATTAGTAGACGGCCGACCTTGGAGTTAATCGGTGAGTCAAGAACAACCAATTAATACCTCTGGTTATATACATCCTAGGGATCCTCACCTCCATAGAGTTGAAAATGTCATGGAGTACAATGCTCTAGGGCAACCTGTGCTTCGTACTACACTTAAGGTAGGACAGACTGATGCGTTTGGTCGTATACGTATGAGTAGTCCCTTCACTCTAGGTGACTATAAACATTTGTACGGTCTAGACCCGATGTTTATAGATAAAATCTTTAATGGTGGTTCAGTAACATTTCAAGACAACAAAGCCTGTGCTAGACTAACAACCAGTAACAATGCTAATAGTCGTGTCGTTCACCAGACCAAGTTCTATCATCACTATATGCCAGGCAAAAGTCAGCAGATACTTTCAAGTTTTAACTTTTATGCTGCCACTGCCAATGTAACAAAACGCACAGGTTACTTTGATGACCTTAATGGCATTTATTTTGAACAGGCAGGCGATGGTACACTTACATGGGTTATAAGAACTTATACATCAGGTGTTGTTGCTGAGAATCGTAAAACACAGGCAGAATGGAATATCGATAAGATGGACGGTCAGGGCGGCAGTCAATTCAACTTAGACATTACTAAAACACAATTGGCATTTATGGAGTTTCAATGGTTAGGAGTTGGATCAGTTACCGTAGGATTTGTACACGAAGGTTCCTTTATCCCTTGTCATCAATTTCATCACTCTAATGACCTAACCACCGTTTACATGAGCAATCCAAACTTGCCAGTACGCTGTGAGATCTTAAACACCGGCACAACAGCAGGAGCCTTCTTTGATCAAATCTGCTCCACCGTTATATCAGAAGGCGGATATGTTGAAGCAGGACAGGACTGGAGTGTGAGCAGTCCCACAGCACGAACAATGGATGACGGTACTACGGTGCCCATCCTAGCCATTAGATTGAAAAATACTTTTAGAGGTTATGCTAACCGTATGATTGTACGTATGGGTAACCTCAATGTGTTTGGCACACAAGAGAATATGGAATATAAATTGATTAAACTGCCCAACATCAGTCAATTGACCACAGCGGCGAACTGGATACCAGTCAACGATGGCAGTGGTGTAGAGTACAACGTGGGTGCTACTGCTTATACAGATGGCGAAGTTATTGACGGCGGGTATGTATCTGCTACCACACAGGGTAGTCAAAAGTCTGCTGGTGCTCCTCCTAGCAACATTCCCAGTAGTGCTAAAAAGAACTACATTGTACAGAACTATGACAGCACAGACAGCGAAATCTATGTGATAGCAGTAACTAATATTGGATCAGCAGATGGTACTGCTAGAGTTAGTCTACAATGGCGGGAGATTTATTAATGTATCGCAAGTATATCAACATTGTGGAAGCAGCCAACAAGGGCTGTCCCATTGCTACCTACGACATAGATGTCAACTTAAAAAATCGCCAGAAGGCCATAGATGAGTATCACTACGGTCCAGCTAATCCTGATGAACCAGAGTCATATTGGAAGGAAGCCGCAAAACGATGGGGTATCACAGAAAAGACTGCTCGTACTATGAAGTGCGGTAATTGTGCGGCATTTGATGTTAGTGACAAAATGTGGGCATGTATTGAAGCGGGTATCAAAGGTGATGAAAAATCTACAGATGCTATGGCCACAATACACAAGGCAGATTTAGGTTATTGTAATTTTTTACATTTTAAATGCGCTGGCACACGTAGTTGTACAGCTTGGGTTACAGGAGGAGCGATAGATGACAACGACAGAACAGAATGAAAAGATTTGTAATCATTGTAAACACACAGCACATTGCGGACAGAGTTGCTTAGACGAAACCTGCGACCATTGCTCAGAATGTGCCTGCGATTATTGTCAAGCAGAATCTAATAGAGAAGAATAATGTTTCGCAGACATCAAATAACCTTGATGTCAAATCCCTGTTGTATAAAGTCAGCAAACAATCTAGCAGCAGAAGATTTTCATTATTATGACAAAGACGGATTTGAACTCAACAAGGCAGAACAAAAGTTCTATGCCCAGATGGGTTATCCTATTAACAATCCTATACTGAATCACAATTGTTGGCAAGAGCCCTGGTTTGAATTAGAACGAAGTGACCTAGGATTGATTCTAGATCATAGTATGTTTTTATGTAGAGCTAATTATTCCGGAGCAGCTTTAGATCAATTGAGAGAATTAAAGCCTACAATACCCACAGCTGACTATCTAATACGTTCTAAAAATAAATGGGGATTTGATTTTGCCCTAGATGCTATTGCAGATGACGGATCAGTATACGAAGTTATCCATGTAGAATACGACAATTACGATTATACTAATTTTAAAAATCGCATGATACATTTTGAATATATGGTTCGTCACACTGATTGGTGCGATGCTGCTAAGAAGATTTGGGACCTGCAGGACTCTTGGAAACACCTAAAGGGATTTGAGCAAAATCACTGGAAATCATCTTATTTGATTGGGTGGACCAAAGCAGAATACACAGAAAAGTCCGTATAGATAAATATTCATATTAATTCAAAGGTTCACTGATGAGAAAACTACTACTATTATTGTTAGCAATTCCTACGCTGGCACTAGCACAAAAAACACCACAGGGTGTTACTTACGATGCACAAATTTTAAGGGTAAGCGACGGCGACACTATTGTTATTAGTGCGCCGTTTCTTCCTAAACCACTCAAACCTGAACTTGCGGTTAGAATCTATGGAGTTGATACTCCCGAAAAAGGACACAGAGCTCAGTGCCCTTCAGAAGAACAACGAGGACAAGCAGCCTCAGCTTTTACCAAGAACGCAGTGGCTACTACCCAAAAACATCAGGTTACGCTTTACGCCTGGGACAAGTTTGGTGGTCGTGTACTGGGAGACCTTATACTAAACGGAGTTAGCCTACGTGCAGAATTAATCCGCAACGGATTCGCTCGTGAGTATTTTGGTGAAGCTAAACAAAGCTGGTGTAATTAAAAATGCGTATTGAAACTTGTCAATTATTTGCTCAACTATGTGAGGGCTTTGTTAACGAAGCCAGCACTAGTATGAGTTTAATATCGAAGCATCCAGGCGGCAAAGAAGTGATTGCTAAGTTACATAAAGATATGAAATTAGCTCACGACATTGACTATCGCCCTGTAGAAAAGATATCCTGGAGCGAATTAAAAGACAGCTATCGCGGTGCTTGGGTAATCATTCAAGGTACTACTGGTACTGGAGCTATCAAAGCATCTGGCGGTAACACAGGTGACTATTTTGCTGTAGCCAGTAAGGGCGGTGAAACACGCAGCATGAACGACGGTCGCGGTGGAAACGTTATTGATTTTCTTAAAGGTGAAATTGGTAGTTTACGTAAATTTTATGTAGGTAAGAATACCTCAGCAGTAAGCGACAAACAGAAAAAACGTGCTGATCAGAAACAAGGAGTTTCGGGGGAAGTTTCTCAAGAGACCTTAGTTAAAAAATTCAAACCTTTATGGGCCAAAGCTATCACAGCGGCCATTGCCGATATCAAAGGTCATGTGGCAAATCAAATTAAAAATGATGCATTTGAAAAAGCCAAAAAGAAATTAAATCACATTGAAAGCCTACAAAATGGATTAGAAGCTTTAGAAGCAGGTAATTCAGATACACCTGGATTTGTTAATAGTGCTATCAATTCAGCAGTACTAATGGCAGCTAGTCATTACTATCCAGACACTACTGGTAATATTGAACGCAGTCGTTATGGCGGCGGACTTAGTGCTCAATTCTCCGAAGGACCAAAAAAATTGCTGTCTGATATTACCAACGGTGATCAAAAAAAGTTAGGCACTATACTTGCATTCTTTAAGAGGAGTTTAATATCAGGATGAGACTCCAACATATAATCAAAGAGGCTAACGTAGCTGCTAAACTTAAAGATCCTAAGACTATCAAGATGCTGGGCATTGCCATGCGTCATGACGGAACTTTACCTAAGTCTAAAGTAGCAGCACTGGGACCTAAGCCCACAGACGAACAAATTTTAAACTTATGGAGCGAGCTACTAGATGCTTCATTAAGAACCACCGACTACGGTGATATTTCACAAGATGGTAAGTTTGACGAGTGGCTAACACGTATGTACATCAACGGTGTTGCTGACTACGAAGATATCAATGGCGAAGGTGGAGATGCTCTAGGAGCGTGGAAAGCATTAAGCACTCGCGGCAAACTTGCTGAACCGCATCAAGATTTTAATAAATTTAAAAATCTACGCCAAATACAATCAATTATTCAAAATCGTGATTATCGAAACGAACTCAACAGAATTAAAGATGCTGAGGTTATTGAAAAACACAAACGTGAAAAGAAAGAAACTACTTTAATTGATGATGATCGTTTCTTAGTAACCATTCCTTATAACTATGGTGCCTGTTATAATTTTAATAATGCACACGGTTTCAATGCTAGTTTCTGTACAGGTTCTAGTTCTGGAGCAACATGGTTCAATCGTTATGCAGATGACGGCCCTATTATTTCTGTGTTTGATAAAGAAAACGGCGACGATGTTAATGGTAAGTGGCAGATACATGCACCAACTAATCAGATCAACAACGGTAATCAAACCGTAAGAAAAGATGAAAAGTTTGCTGAACTATTTCCCGGACTAATGAAACGCATTGCTGATGCTGTTCAAAAGAACGGAGAAGAGATTAAAAAGAACTCCACAGACATTGTAAGTAGTGGTTACGATATAGCTAAGGCTGTATCCGATCTTAAGAATAAATTTCCTATGAGTTACAATAGTGGCGAAGAGGAAAAGAAAGACGAACCTGAAGAAGGTCCAGGAACATTCCTTGTGACTTTAACCAGCAGCGGTAGAACAGCTCGCATTGAAGGTGACAGCGAGGAAGATGTTATTGATAAAGTTATCACTAGACATCCAACTCTTACCCGCAATGACTTTACCGTTGAACGGGTTCGAGAAGGCGAATAAGAACACCCTACCTTAGGACGTTATCGTTACTATAGGGTTGCCCGGCTGCTGGGCTGGATGTTATGGGAGTCGTGCCCCGGAATGGCATCCTGAAGTGAGCTTTATTATGGTGTTCGATGAAAACTATAGCAATATTTGTACATCACCCATTATGTGCTGTTGATTCTGTAAACGGCATTATCGAATCGTTATCTCCTTACTATAAATTTAAAATATTCACTAAACATGAAGTAGAGGACACCTACTTCGACGATGTAGACATTGTTTGTTTTCCAGGCGGGCTGGGTGACAGCGATAGTTTTGATACCGTGATGGTTAAACATGCTGACATTATACGCAATTGGATGAAAAATGGCGGCAAGTACTTAGGTATATGCCTTGGAGCTTATTGGGCCGATCAATACTATTTTGATATCCTTGATCCGGGAACTAGAGTTGTACAATATATTAAACGTCCTAATACAGATACTCGAAGACCCCATGCCAAGGGTCAACTAGTTAATTGGCAAGGACATACAGAAAGGATGTATTTTTATGACGGCTGTGCTATTGTTGGCGATAATATGGATGTTGTGGCTACCTATAGCAACGGCGATCCTATGGCTATTATACAAGGGAAAATTGGTCTAATCGGGTGCCATCCTGAAAGTACCAAAGTTTGGTACGATTATCATTCCTGGATGCCCAAGCACTGGCATCACGGCAGACATCATCAATATCTGCTAGAATTTGTAGACCAATTAGCAAAAACTTAAATATAGTTTTAGAAGGAGCCACTATGAAAAGCATAGTAGTAGTGGCGTTCCTATTAGGCCTAACCAGCTCTATAGCCAACGCCCAGTTTAGATATGATTATCCAGTTGTCTGCGATGATACCAAAAAATTAATCGAAAGCCTTACGACTAATTTTAAAGAGAAGTTGTCTTGGACTGGCAAACACGTAGAAGATAATTCTAGATATTCTTTATGGATCAATGAAAAAACCGGCAGTTGGACTCTACTTAAAATGAATCCAGAAGTTGCCTGTATTTTGGGGGTTGGTGAAGAATCTGCAACATTTGGTGAAACAATATAAAAAAGCCCCTTCCGGGGCTTTTTTATTCGTGTGCAATAACTAATACTGCGGCTATTGCTACGAAAACTCCTCTTATCCAGAGGTCCTTCTTTTTGATATTATATAGCGGCTTTCTCATGATCTACCTCCTTGGTTTTATATAGACTATATCCCACACCTCCTGCTAACAGGCCAAAGGTTAGACCTAAGGTTAATAGAGCAGGCAGTTTAATGCCAATCATCAGTAATACTATCTTGACGCCGATCAATACTAGGATCAGTGCCAATGCGTATTTCAAATAATGGAATCTATGTATCATAGCACTGAGAGCAAAGTACAAAGCTCGCAGTCCTAAGATAGCAAAGATGTTAGATGTATACACTATAAACGGATCTTGTGTAATCGCTAGAATAGCAGGCACGCTATCCACAGCAAATATAATGTCTGCAAAGTTAATTAGAACTAGAGCAACGAACAACGGAGTAAAGTATCTTACACCATTCTCTTTGAACCAGAAGTCGTGACCTCTGTATTCTTTGCTCAGATTCATTTTGCTTTGCATCCACTTATAAATTGCATTGTTCTCAAAGTCCGGACCATCATCGTCGTTGGCAAACAGCATCTTAAATCCAGTATAGATTAAGAATGCTCCAAAGAACCATAATATCCATTGCCATTCAGATACTACTGCGGCACCGAAACCGATGAACACAGCACGAAGTACAAGGGCCATTAATATGCCCCAGACCAACACACGATATTGATATATTCTAGGTATTCCTAAGAATGTAAAAATCAATGCAAATACAAATACATTGTCTATGCTTAATGATTTTTCAACTAAGAATCCTGTGTAGTAGAGTAGAGCATCTTCTGCTCCACGCATCCACCATACCCCTAGGCCAAACAGCAGGGCCACAGCAATATAGAAAGCACTTAACCACAGGCTTTCTTTTATGCCAATTTCATGATCTGTTTTATTGAGAACACCCAAGTCGAATGCCATGAGTGCAATTACGATTACGAAGAACGCAATCCAAGGCAGTAGAGCCGCCGATAACAACATTTCCATACTTATCTCCTAAGTTATGGTCTTGCCGCTTTGTCTACAAACCGGGTATTGCTACCGTATTGACGATTTGTAAAACCTTTTCAGGTTGGCTACTCCCCAAGAGTATTTATGTTTGGGTAAGATATCCTGTGCCATTTAGGAAAATTAGCTGGATAAATTAATGCAAATGTTAAAAGGTCATATTCTGAATTGAACCTAACAGATATAATTTGATTTTGCCTGTTTGTTATAAATTTAATATGGGGATGACGGAGTCGCATAACACGTAATGCCATTCTTATTTTGCGTATACGACTCCATCTCCGCCAGGACACACCTAAATCTTTGAATATATCTTCAAAGATTATTTCAGGCTGATCTGAGACCAATATTGTATCCAAAACACAAGTCCAACTATAATCAAGAGAAACTCTATACGCTCGCGCCAGTATCCTGGCGGCTTTGGCTCTACAACCTTTGTTTTGTTTTCTAACTTAGATTGAGTCTTAACCTTTAATTGGGTTTTAGAGTACTGCCATGGAGGTCTAGGTTTATCTGGAAATATCATGACTTTGGTGCAATCCTATCAGCAATACGTTTCTGAGTACCATCTACTTTTTCACGTAGACTGATAACTTCATCACGTAATTCGTTACCGTGATCTTGACATTCTTGTAAATGATCACCAAGACTATCTGCTAGACCTGCTAGGGCTCTAACTTCTAATCTGTTAAGTTCTGCCGACTTCAACAAGATATCAGTTTCTGTTTCTGCAAGTTCTACACGATGACCGTTTGAGTCTTGAGTAGCTGACATCATCATACTCTGTAGCTCACCATCAAACCAAATAGCGTTCTCGTCAGATATATCGTCACAATGTTCTACCATGAATTCATTAAGCTCGTAGAAACGCTCTGATACATTTCCAATAGCTCTGATAGCCGCGGCCATCTCTTGAATAATGGTTACCATTTCTTGATTTACATGATTACGATGACCTAGATAATCAAGTTTAGTTTTAGTAATCATTGAGTCTTGGAACAAAGCCTGCATGGGAGTTGCTGGTTGTAGTTGTGTCAACATCATCATGCGATTACGATAAACATCGTCTGTGGTACGCATGATCAGTTCGCGATTGCCGCCAGCATTAATAGTGTAGCTCTGCATAGCATCTGTAACGTTTTCTTCAACGATACTGCGAGCTACCTGTACCTGAGCCACATTGAACTGCACTAGAGCTTCTGAATCCCAGGCTCTACGAGTATTTTTGGCAATTAAACTCTGCTGACGAGAAACTTGTTCTGGATCAGCAGTTTTACTATCACGCTGATCACGGAGATAGCGTAATTCTTCTTGTAGCTCTTTAATCATATCCATTTCGGATTTGGCTTCAGGGGCTACTACCTGTTCTTTCTTTGTTCTGGCCTGCATCTAAATCTCCTTTAAGGTAAACAGAAAAACACTTAAAATTTTAAGTGCGTTTCTGTAATTGATTTAGGTCCAGCTCAGATCGCCTCACACGCAGGGATATTTATTATGATACGATTCTCTCGTAAATTTCTTTCCAATTTTTAACTTTGGGAATTTCTGGATTTTCGTAATCCATATTGTGCCCGTGTTCTACAATCAAAGATTTTAGCCCAACAGCATGTCCAGCTTCAGCATTGGTAATCTTATCTTCAATCCACCAATAGCCTTTGCCTTCGTAGTTTTTTAGCACTTCGTCTTTGTCAGCGCCTGTATCAAGAATAATAAACTTGGTAAACGCAGTTTTACCAAACAACTTACGTAAGTTCATTTTACGTAATTCTTGAGCATTTTCGTCTGAGCTCATAGAGGTTATACAATGGAATACAAAACCGTATTCTTCATGCAACCTTTTAACATAATACATAGCATCACGCAAAGGAGGAAGGAATCCCATGTGCGCCGACTCGTTAAACATTTTGATTAGCTTTTTGGCTTGATCTTTTTCAATACCGTAGCGTTTGCCAATATCGTATTTGAATTGCCATTCTTCTTGCTTTTGGAAGCCGTGTTGTTGCATCCAGACATCAAATGCAAACTCCCAATCTAGCAGAACACCGTCTGCGTCTGTAAGGATGATTTTTTTCATACAGCTATTATATACGCAGTTTATTATGTTGTCAACACCAGCGAACTTGCCATAAATACTGGATGGACATTATATTATATACTTTGGTGATGGTACAAATCACTATCGCCTGTGTTACTCTATTTTTACATAGATCGCAGGCACATAGAGCAGTGAGTTTTCATCCGGCAGTTAACCATTTCATGCGATTTTGGCTTTGGCTAACCACAGGTATGGTTACTAAACAATGGGTAGCTATACATCGCAAGCATCATCAACGCAGCGACCAAGAAGGCGATCCGCATAGTCCCCAAATATATGGGATATGGCGTGTGCTGTTTGGCGGCGCACTATTATATGCCAAAGCTGCAAAAAATAAACTATTAATACAAGAATTAGGACACGGTACACCTAATGATTGGATAGAAGAGAATTTGTATACCCCACATAGTCGCCTAGGGATTCTTTTAATGTTGATCATAGATCTTGTTCTTTTTGGCCCTGTGGGATTTTTTGTGTGGGGTATACAAATGCTATGGATACCATTCTGGGCTGCGGGTGTTATCAACGGCCTAAGCCATTGGTGGGGATATCGCAACACAGATACCAAAGATACTAGCCGTAACTTATGGCCTTGGGCTATCTGGATTGGTGGAGAAGAACTACACAACGGACATCATGCAGATGGTGCTAATGCCAAGTTTAGTCAGAAATGGTGGGAGTTTGACATTGGCTGGATGTACATTCAAATATTGCAGTTCTTTAAACTAGCCAAAGTTAGATAACAAAAAACCCCCTTTCGGGGGTTTTTTATTTCTACTATATTATAAAGCTCTATGAGCTGATATTATTTCTTCACGCCGTTGTTAACAAAACCATACATCTTTTCGGCGGTCTCTAGCACTTTATCTAAACCTGGGAACTCAGGCATACCTACTTTAGTAACGATTTGACCGGTCTTCTCATCGCGAGTAGCTGTCATTTCCCAACCTTGGAACTTAACGCTAAAATCTTGAGCAACTAGGTCTTTGGCCATCGCTAGAATTTCAGTGCGGATTTCATATCCGTTTTTGTTAAATTTAACTTCTGGGGCTTTCACTTCTGGTAATCCATTAATTGTTGACATAATATTCTCCTTTGTGTGTGTATGTCTTGTACCTTTAGGCGGTACCGTCCTTCTTAGGAAACCATACCTTAGATATGCTTTCCACTGAATACTTAGCCATGTCAATGGTGTTGTTAACGGCCATCTTGGCAAATGCAGTCTGCGCATCGATATAATCGTTTGCGGCTTTGTTTAAACGGGAATCTTTAAAAATTTGATTGGTAACAACTTTCTTGGTATTTTGAAAGGTGTCAATAAAAAAGTGTGGTGAAAACATAACTCCTCCTGTGTCTGTATATGTAGTATTATATATGCCTAGAGGGAAGAAATCAAGAGTTAACATAATTTTCTCCCAGGGCTATTCACCCATTCAACATCCTCGTCGGTCATTGGTTGCCAGTACGTCTGTGTCATTAGTATCTCCTATCCTGTTCAATTAGCTCTAATTCTCGTTGACAATCTTCCCAGTCTGTGAACCTACGTACTATGCGTCTATTGTAGGGCGTGATGCTTTTCAGCATAATGTCATCTTCGTCGAACTGAGCAACCACGGTTACATAGCCCCATTGATTGCGCCAAGGTCCCCATGTTTGATAGGGGACCTCTTTAAACTTGTAAAACATATTATTTTTGGGCGATTTCTTGCGCTTCGCGCCATTTGCCATTGCGGGCTAATTCTGCGGCAGCTCTAGCTTTGCCTAGTGCGCAGAAAAACTCCCATATTGATGATAGAACTTTTTTGAACATTGCTGTCTCCTTGTGTGTATTAGTATTTATACTGAGAGCTTGCGCACCGCACAAAATAGGGCTTGTAATGATCATTAACATAAATTACAATATAGATTGGATTCAGGTTAAATACATTATAATTCGGAATAACGATGAAAATTAAAACACGATCAATTCTGCAGGAACTTAACGAAATTGCAGAAGTCCGTAATAAGGATAGTTTGTTTGAAAGTAGAGCCACTAACATTATCAACTCTGCGATCAACTTACTAGAAAGCATTCATAAGCACTATGACGCAGAGTCAGCAGATGAACTTGAGCGCCGTTTTATCAATGCTATCAAAGGACAAGATGCCGCTAAATTTAGCAGGGGCATCCGCCGTATTTCCGAAAGTAGAAAAGCCAAACGAAAACTAGAAGAATCTAAAGATGAATAAACACATTCTTTTAAAATCCATAGCAGAGGCCAAAGGATTAGACTACGATCAAGAACAGGGTCTAACCGAAGATGATGCTGTTATACAAGACGAGCATCAAATAGCCAAACGCCTATTAGGTCAAATGACTTCGGAAAAAGACATGGCTACCGTAGAATCTATTGTAAATGTTATTATTAAACTACCTAACTACGAAAAACTAGTAGAAACAGCTCGCAAAGAACTAGATTTACCAACACAGCCAAAATTAGAAAGCCATGCCACAGGAACACCTTCCTGGTTTAGACGCATGATGGACGCTGTAATTTAACTAAAAATCAATCCAAATCGTCTGATTTTTACTCCCAAATATAAATACTATGCCGGTCCCGGAGCGGGACTATAGATTAAGGAGAAATTATCATGGCAGACATTAAATCATTAGCAGTTGGCTCAACAACCGTTGGCGCAAACTTTGAACAAATCGTTAATACACAAGGTCTTGGCGGACGTACTATCATCGCTTCTGTTGCAAAAGGCACAGGCGATATGACTGAAGCAGAACTAGTAGCTTTAACAAAAGCTCTAGCAAGTGCAGGCGGTGACGGTACAGGTACAGACGTAAACGGTCCAGATGCATTTACGGTAGTTGGTATTGCTGACTTCGACGGCACAGATCCAGTTTACATCGCTGTACAAGGTACTGGTACATTAGGTACTTCATCTGGCGACTATGTAACAGACATCACCGTAACTCCAGTAGCTACATTTGCACTAGCAAACTAATTTCCTAGGGATGGGAAGCATTAAAGGACCGAAAGGTCCTTTTTTGTTGGCTATATTTTGTTAGAAGTAAATAGTAGCACATTATGTCTACCTATAAAATTATTACATTAGTTGATATTACTAGGACAAATCCTGGTAGATCAGAGACTGACAAATTAAAAATAAATCAGCAGGCTAATTTTAATTCCCTGCTACAGGCCATAGGTCTTAGAACCAATATTGATTGGAGAAGAGATCCTGAAATGAAAACCGGAAGATTGCCAGAACCTCTGCTAGGCAAGGCCAATCACTGGGTTTGGGAATTTGATTCAGAACGTGAAGATGTGTTTATGAAGGATTTTGACCCCATTGGCCATCTCTGTGACGACCTACACGGTGTTCCTGTGATCAATCGGTTAAATAACTCTGAAGACATCAATCCAGCAGCATTCAATACTCTGGGAGAACATCCAAATACCTGGATATACGAAATCCCAACTTCAAGATAAATAAATGACATAGGCAATTAATCAGGCATTCAATCATAGACTAGGCACATGGCTCGGAGCGAGCACTTGACTTATAACATTGGAGATGGCCAAAATGCCAACGGTAGCAGAACGAATTAGCGTAGTAGAAGTACAGGTTGCTAACCTAGACGAAAAGTTAGATGACATTAAAGTAGACGTGAAAGAGATGCACGACTGCCTAGATCGTACCGGTGAAAGCCTAAATAAGACTCTAGCAGACATGAGAGCAGAATCCACAAATCAGCACAATGAGCTAGCTGGTAAGATTGTTGAATTAGAAAAATCTAAACAAAAATTAATGATGTATGGTATGATAGGAATGGCATTCATAGCAGGACTAGGTTGGACGGGACAACTTAACATCACAACCATTACCAAGTTTTTTGGCGTATAAAATATACGCACTTAAATAAAGGACCATAGGTCCTTTTTTTATGACTCAACTTTCTAAGAAATTAGAAAAATTAATTCGTTTATCGCAAGAAATTTTACCTGTAAAAACAGATAATGGAATCCTTGTAGGCGATATTTTAATAGCTAGTCAAGGACCTACGAAATACATTTATAAACAAGATACTTTAATTTACAAAGAAATACATCTAAATGCCGCTGCCATTGCTATTGCAAACTTAATGGCTCGACGTAAAGAAACTATTAGAATTGACGAAATCTACAGAGCAGACCAAGAGTACGGAAAGTGGTTTGTTGATAGCCAATTGCTGCGAGCTCAATATGAAAAGTCCAAGCAGAATCAGGACTTCGATAGAGCAGATATGCTATGGGCTAGGTATATTGAGAGCAGAGATCGTACAATATTAGCTAAAACTCGAGCAGAGGCTTTGTGTGTTATCTGAATAAATATAGTATCATTTGGACCCTTTCAAAATTATGAAAACATCAGACATTTTTAAAATTAATAGAACAAGTCGCAGACTCAACGAGTCTTTGCATAAGACTTTTGGTAAAAAATTAAATCTAGAAAACTTTGATCTAGATCAATTACAGGATGCTCGAAACAAGCTGCGAACACAGGTCAGCCAAGTTCGTAACGAAGCAGGGTTCAATGAGAATCTAGAAAACGAAGCATTTACACAAGCCCAGTGGATGCTAGATGCTATCAACGCAGAAATTGCAGAACGTGAAGAATTTGTTATAGAACCTGCAGTTGAAGAAAATATTCAAGATGCCGACTTTTCAGTCGATGCATTAGAACAAGGCGATATAAACACCAGCGAAGCTTACATTAATAGTGCCAAAGATGCTGTTAATATTTTAGCAGATATTAGAAAACAATCTAAAATGGCAGAACTAGGTCAAGGTGATCCGGTCCGCCCTAATCAGTTAGTAAATGATCTATGGGACGTTATGCAGTGGATTGAAGCTAACATGGAAGAATCGTCTGAAACAAATGAAGACATACAAGGAGAAGATATGACTAAGTTACAAGAAGGTGAAATCCAGCAAGCGTCTGCGATTGTCACAGCAAAGACAATGGTTGACAGAGTAGGCCGTTGGATTGAAGAGCTTTCTGGTATGGAGAACGATACTCTACTCCAGCTAGGTGATTCTATCCGTGACGAAATGGGACAAGAGCAAGCCAAAGGCTTTATTGAAGCTGTTGCTCCTGCAATCCAACAAGCTCTAGAAAACTTAAAAACAACACGTGAAGCATTGGCCAGCGGCGTTCGTACACTAACAGGCGAAGAGCAGCCAGCTAACATGCTAGGCGGTGAGCCAGAAGAAGGTGGTATGGGTGACATGGCAGAGCCAGCAGCTCCGGACGAAATGAATATGCCAGCTGAAGAACCAGCAGCAGATGAATTTGCCGCAGCAGAACCAGCAGCAGGTGGTCCAGAAGCAGCCGGTCGTGAGCAAAGAGAAAGCATCCAATATCAAAATCGTTTATTAAAAGTATTGGCAGGTTAAATGAAACTTTCTGAAATATCTAGTGATCATAAACTAGATGAAATCATTCCAGCCCTGGCTATGGGCGCAGCTAAAACAGCACTTGGCGGTATAGCTAAGGTAGGTGCTGGATTAGCAGGTGCAGCAGCTAGCGGCGTTGCTCAAGGAGCAGGATCTGCTGTGGGTCAAGCCGCAGCAGGTGCAGCAATGGATCCAGCACAAGCAGCTCAAGCAGCGAAAGATCGCACTGAACAGAAAAAACAAATACAAGATCAGATTAAAAATACTGAGGCTCAGTTAGCTGATCTAAGAAAACAATTGGCAGACCTAGGATGAGATTTTTTGAATTTTCAGGTGATGATGCAGCAGAAAAGTTTGTTATGGTTCTGCGAAACTATATAGGTCGTGCCGCATCTAAAAAAGCTCCAGCTAAGTTAAATTGGGGCGGTCTTAACAAAGTTCTTTCGACTAGCGGTTTTGAACTAACAGCAGATTACGAAACATTCAAAGCTATGTATGATGCTAGTCCAACTATACAAGCAATGGTTAAAAATTTCAACGATAAGGGTGTGGAACTTAATGTTCCGGGAGCACCTGATGCTGAAAAAGAACCAACCCAGGGCACTGGACAAACTAGCCAAGATGCTGTAGATCAAACAGCAGCTTCGGCAGCAGCTGGTCAATTAGCCCAAAGTCAAACAACTCCACAAATTTAAAAATCAGGTTGACAGCCTAAATTTTTTAGTGTAATATATACACTATATGACTACATCCATAATTAATCCGCCTCCGTTCGTCGAGAGGTTCCAATACAAAAATTGTCAGCAGGTCAACGATCCTGTGACACGAAAGCGTGTGTACGTAACACCTGACGGTGAAAGCCTACCTAGTGTTACAACCATTCTTGGTGCTACCAAAGATATGACAGCACTTAATGAATGGCGAGATAGAATCGGACACGATAAAGCCAATCAAATCACCAAAGAAGCCAGTGGCGTGGGAACTGCTATGCACAGCAATTTGGAAAGATTTATAGCGGGCATACAACGACAGCCAGGTAACAATCCTGTTCACGTTCAAGCCAACTCTATGGCTGATGTGATTATTGAAAACGGACTTAGCAAAGTAAATGAAGTTTGGGCTATGGAACAGAGCCTTTACTTTCCAGGATTGTTTTCTGGAACCACTGACTTAGTGGGCGTACACGAAGGCGAGCCCGCAGTTATGGATTATAAGCAAACTAATAAGCCTAAAAAAGCTGAATGGGTAGAAGATTACTATCTGCAATTAACAGCTTATATATTAGCACATAACGAAGTCTACGGCACAGACATCCGCAAGGGTGTTATTTTCATGTGTTCGCGAGATCTCCAATATCAGCAATTTACACTAGAACCTAAAGATTTTAACAAATATCAGGACGCTTGGCTCAATAAGGTAGAGGAGTACTATAGCCTAGGAAGATAAATACCAAAAGAGGGTATTTTCATGGCCGTTGTGCAAATTTCCAAGATCCAAGTAAGACGTGGTTTAAAGAACTCTGGGATCGGTGTTCCGCAATTAAGCTCAGCAGAATTTGCATGGGCTGTAGATACACAAGAATTATATATTGGTAACGGAAGTGTTTTAGAGGGAGCTCCCTTTGTAGGAAACACTAAGATTATTACAGAACGAGATAACATTCTCGAATTAGCTGCTGGCTATCAATTTGCCAACAATGATCCAGCTATATCATTCTCAGTATCTAGAACATTGCAATCTAAAGTTGACGAATACGTCAGCGTGTTAGACTTTGGCGCAGTAGGCGATGGTATTACTGATAACGTCGAAGCGTTTCAAACAGCCTTTACACAATTATTTAGAAACGCAGATTCTAAATTTAAAAAAATTCTATTTGTTCCTAATGGTGTTTACAAGTTTAGCAGTAACTTAAGAATTCCAGGAACTGCTAATATTCAAGGCGAATCAAATTACGAAACAATTTTAAGATTTGATAACAGCAACATACTTTTAATAACAGAAGATGGAACAGATGTTTCGTCATTTACAAGTTCAGACAGACCCACTCAACTGAGAATTGCTGAATTAAATTTTAGAATGACCACTGGTACTTTTGATATCACAGGTCTTAATAATTCTACATTTGATAAAGTAATTTTTGAAAGTAATTATGTTCCAACCAGCCCAGTAGAATCATTAGATTTAAGACCTGCGTTAGTCAGTTGGTCTAATACATTGATTGGTACAAGTGTAACCGGAGTATCATTTAGAGATTGTTTATTCAGAACAGCTAAACTAGCAGTAAGATGTACACAAACTGACGACTTTGAAACTGAAATAAAATTTTCTGGATGCCAATTTTTATCAACAGATGTTGGAATTTACATTAAAGGAATTCTAGATCAAGTTAATAGATGGGTCGTAGAAAGATGCGACTTTGATGAACAATATCATCATGCTGTTTATGTAACCAATGGAACTGGATTTATTATTAGAAATTCTGACTTTAGAGATTGCGGCAATGGTCTTAACGGTCCTGCGAATCCGTTATACTCTATAGTATATTTTGGTCAAACTAATGACAACGTAATTTTAAACGTCACATCAGATAGACATCAGAATAGTGCTATCATCTCCATTGATACGGTACCGGCAGTTACAGAATTTGAAAATGTCAGCAAGGCTATGCTGGCAACTAGAAACTTTGCAGAGTTATTTTTAAGCGACGGTTTTAGACCGTTGGCTGTATTTCCAGCAAAGAATAGATACATATATCTCGATTATGCAGTTACAATCGGAGAACAGAATAGACACGGTCGACTAATAATGACCATTGATGCAAATAAATCTAATGTATCATTTACTGACGACTATTCGTATTCAGCATTGTTTACAACATCACCAGGAGGACCCACAATGATCAATTTTGATTTTACCGCAATTCTTAAAGACAACGACTCTGACAGCGGTATCGAGACGGTGGTTCTGTATTATAAGAATCCATTGTTAACAGGTTCCTCGGGTACTATGTCATATAGTATCACCTACGGTGTTTGATCGGTACGGTACAGACAGATTAGCCGATTGGAAAAAATTTAGAGATAGTTTAGAAACAAGCTCAACTCCGTTTGAAGATGTTGCCATTTTCTGGGGTCGGGCTCCATTTGTTAATCTGTATCTTGATCCCCAAAAGCCTTCTTTATGGCCAGATCCTTGGCATTTGGTAATGGAAGGGAAGTATGACGACCTTGCAATTTGTCTTGGAATGTTATATACTATCAAATTAACTCAGCGGTTTATGGACACCAAATGTGAGATACATAAGTCTGAGTCAGTCGAAAAAAAAGATTTAAGATTTTTCTTGGTAATTGATAATAAGCATATATTAAACATGGAATATCAGCGTGTATTGAACGTTACTCCGGGATTAATAAAAGCCAACATCATTTGGACCAAGTGATTATAACAATAAATATCTGACTTTGTCAGCATTGAGGCGTAAATGAACACAATAACGGTAATAAAAAGAAATGGACAGAAAGAACCACTCCATATAGAAAAGTGGCAAGCTCAAGTTGCAAAGGTGTGTAAAAGTATTGCTGACGTTAGTCAGTCGATGATAGAAATTAAAGCGCAATTACATTTTTATGACGGCATTACAACTCAAGAAATTGATGGAATCACGCTAAGAGCGATTGTTGATCTAATTGACGTTGAACAAAATCCAGATGTAGGTCATACCAATTATCAATTCGTAGCAGGCAAACAACGTTTGTCAATGTTGCGTAAAGATGTATATGGGTCATATGAACCTCCCCACCTCTATGAAATTGTAAAGAAAAATGTTGCGGTAGGACTATACACACCTGAACTACTTGAATGGTACAGCGAAGACGACTGGGATCGAATGAATGATATGTTAGATCATTCAAAAGACGAAGAATATTCTTATGCTGCTATTGAACAATTAATTGAAAAATATCTAGTACGTAATAGAGCAACTAAAGAAATTTACGAAACTCCGCAAATTAGATACATGGTTGCAGCAGCGACGGTCTTTCATAAAGAAGAACCAAATGCAGCAAGAATGAAATTAATTAAGGAATATTACAATGCCGCTAGCGATGGTCTTTTCACTCTTGCTACACCTGTGCTTGCTGGCCTCGGCACACCCACTAAACAATTTTCTAGTTGCGTACTTATTCGCAGCGACGATGATCTTGATAGCATCTTTGCTTCTGGAGAGATGATGGCCAAGTATGCCAGCAAACGTGCAGGCATTGGTTTGGAGATTGGACGTCTACGTTCACTAGGTAGCCCCATCAGAGGTGGTGAAATTCAACACACTGGTATGATTCCTTTCTTGAAGAAGTGGTTTGGCGATTTAAGGAGTTGTTCGCAAGGTGGTATACGTAATGCTAGTGCCACCGTATTCTATCCCATTTGGCATCACCAGTTTGATGATCTTATCGTCCTCAAAAACAACCAAGGAACAGAAGAAACTCGTGTACGTCATATGGACTACGGTGTTGTGTTGTCTGCTTTCTTCTGGAGACGATTTAAAAACAAAGAAAACATTACATTCTTTGATCCTAATGAAGTACCAGATTTATACGAAGCATTTTATAAAAATACAGAATTATTTGAAGAGCTTTACGTTAAGTATGAAAAACGTAAAGATTTACGTAAGAAAACTATGTCAGCTGAAGAAGTATTCAAGTCTGGCATTTTGAAGGAGCGTACAGATACAGGTCGCATCTATTTGGTGTTTATTGATAATGTTATGAATCAAGGTCCGTTTGATCCTGAGTATCATACCATTTATCAAAGTAACTTGTGCTGCGAGATCTTATTGCCAACCCGTCCATTTAAGAGATTAGACGACGAGGAGGGACGCATAGCGTTATGCACACTGGGATCCATCAACTGGGGTGCGTTCCGTAACCCAGAAGACATGCGTAGAGCCTGTCGCATATTACAACGAAGCCTATGTAATATCCTAGACTATCAGGATTTCTTATCAATACAATCAAAATTGTCAAACGATGAAATCCAACCTCTAGGAATAGGTGTTACTAATCTTGCCTACTGGCATGCTAAGAGAGGGATGAAATATGGCGACAAAGAAACATTGGCAGAAGTTAAAGTTTGGATGGAACATCAGGCATATTACCTTACAGAAGCAACCGTCGAGCTTGCCAAAGAGCGAGGACCCTGCTTGGAAAGTAGCAAAACTTGGTATGGAAAGGGTGTCTTCCCCTGGGAAAGAAGAGCCCAAGGAGTCAACGAACTCGCAGACTTCACTCCAGAACTCGACTGGGAGCCCTTACGTAATGACATGTTACAATACGGAGTACGAAACTCTACATTAATGGCCATTGCTCCCGTTGAAAGTTCAAGCGTTGTTATCAACTCAACTAACGGTATTGAAATGCCTATGAGTTTGATAACAACAAAAGAATCTAAAGCAGGATCATTTACACAAGTAGCCCCAGAATATCAAAATCCTAAAGTAAGAAAAAATTATCAATTGATGTGGGAACAAAAAGACTGCGACGGTTACATTAAGACTGCGGCAGTACTTGCAGCCTATGTGGATCAAAGTATTAGTACTAATACATTTTACAATCCAGCTCACTTCCCTGAGCGTAAAGTGCCTACCACACTAATTGCTAAAAACTTAATGCAGGCTCATATGTGGGGAATTAAGACTTTCTATTACAGCTTGATCAACAAGGCAGGCAGTAAAGCAGTTGAAAATCTAACTCCAGAAGTACACTACAATGGTTTTCATAATGAGCGAGAACTAATTGAAGATGATGACTGCGAGGCCTGTAAGCTATGAGTTTTGAGTTTATCAGGAATACTATCTTACGAGAAGGCAAGCCGGACAAATTAAAAATTGAACCCTTGCCTTACGGTCCTAGAGAACTCAGTCCTGCAATATCAAGAGATACTATAGATTATCATTACGATACTCTTGCCAAGACTTATGCTAAAAGATATAATGCAAATGAAGGTGACTTAGATTTTAATGAAGCTGGAGTTTTTTTGCATAATATATTGTTCCAGCAGTATCAAAAACCAACTGATAACAATCTGCCAACGGGCAAAGCATTGCAGTTGATTGAAAAGCATTACGAAACTTTTGCTAAATTCAAAGAAGAATTTCTCAAAGTAGCAATGGCTGTACAAGGCAGTGGATGGGTTTATCTAGCTCGCAATGGCGAAATTAAAACTATTAAGAATCACGAAATTAAAAAAGACATAGTAGTATTGATTGACTGGTGGGAACATGCGTGGGCATTAGACTATCAAGCTGACAAAAAAGGTTATTTAGAAAATCAATGGACAATCATAAACTGGGATCATATAAATGAGCAAAGCGCAATATAATTTAAACACAAAGACAGACTATCTATCACGTAAGATGTTTCTAGATCCAGCAGGACCAGTTACTATCCAACGTTTTGAAGAAGTAAAATATAACAAGATTGCAGACTTTGAAAAAACTGCACGTGGTTTCTTTTGGGTCCCAGAAGAAATTACATTAAGCAAAGATGCCAACGATTTTAAAGAAGCCAGTGAAGCAGTTAAACATATCTTTACTTCAAATCTTTTACGTCAAACAGCCTTGGATAGTTTACAGGGTCGTGGCCCAAGTCAAATCTTTACACCAGTTGTGAGTCTGCCAGAATTGGAAGCACTGGTCTACAACTGGACATTCTTTGAAACTAACATTCACAGCCGTAGTTATAGTCATATCATCCGCAACATCTACAACGTGCCCAAGGAAGTGTTTAACACAATCCACGATACTAAAGAAATTGTAGACATGGCATCAAGTGTAGGCAAGTATTATGACGATTTGCATGTTATCAACTGCCGTAAAGAAGCAGGCGAAAAGATTAGTGAAAAGACACATATCAAAGCAATTTGGCTAGCACTCAACGCCAGTTACGCATTAGAAGCGTTCCGCTTTATGGTATCGTTTGCCACAAGCCTAGCCATGGTAGAGAACAAGATCTTTATTGGAAATGGTAACATCATCAGCCTAATTCTACAAGACGAGCTGCTACACAAAGGTTGGACAGCTTTCTTGATTAACCAAGTGGTTAAAGAAGATGCTAGATTTGCCGAAGCTAGAACAGAATGTGAAGCAGAAGTCTATCAAATGTATCTAGATGTAATACGTGAAGAAAAAGCATGGGCAGATTATTTGTTTAAACTAGGTCCAGTTATTGGGTTGAATGCTAACATTCTCAAAGACTTTGTTGATTATACTGCTACCACAGCATTGAAAGACATTGGAATCAAATACAATCACCCTGCTCCAAAGTCTACTCCTATTCCTTGGTTTAACAAGCACAGCGATACAAGTAAGAAACAAACAGCACTACAAGAGTCAGAGTCCACTAATTATGTTATTGGTGTAATGAGTGAAAATCTTGACTACGATGCTCTTCCGGCTATATAATTAAATTATGTTTAAAGTACAATTTAAAAGTAAATCACCATATGAGTCTTGGACTACTCTAAGTACCTTTGGCAGTGAAAACCCTGCCATTGCTGCTGCCCTTCAAAAAAAACAAAAAGGTGCAATTTTAGTTAGAGTCTTGGATAAAAAAGGCTCAGTGGTATATTCAGGTTAAAGGAAGCAAATGAAAGCGATTGTATGGAGCAAGTACAACTGCCCGTATTGTGATCAAGCAAAAGCATTGTTAACACAACGAGGCATTGAATTTGAAGAAAGAAAAATTGGTGACGGCTGGACCAAAGAGAATTTGTTAGAAGCAGTACCCGCAGCAAGATCAGTTCCGCAGATTTTTTTAGATGAAGAATTAATTGGCGGGTTCACAGAGTTAAGAGAGAGATTAAAAAATGTTAATTGATAAAGGTGTATCCGAGGGTGAAGTAATTACCTTTAAACTAACCAGCGGTGAAGAAATCGTTGCTAAGTTAGTTGAAGATGGTCCTGTTTTTTATAAACTAAGCCGTCCTATGGTTATTGGTATGGGCCAACAAGGTCCAGGCTTAATGCCTTATTTGTTTACGGTTCACCCGGACAAAGAAGTAAAGTTAAATAAATCAGTAGTAGCAATGGCTGAAGCAACGGACAAGCAATTTGCCGATCAATTCATTCAAAGCACCACAGGAATTAAATTGGTGTAATGCTATGAAAGGCGAATATGTTGTAATGATTAACGGTAAACTAGAAACGTTTACAGATTATTATGACATACCAAATACCTTTCAACATGTAATTAAGTTTCAACCAGAACTCATTCCAGAACCCCATACCCCTGAGCAACACGAAGAAATAGAAACTTGGAATGATAAATTAAAAAGATTAATGGAGATTGAACATGCCAGCAGTAACAAGAATCGGTGATGCGGACGTAACACATTGTTCAACTCCGTTGAGAGCCGCAGGCTCTGCTAATGTGTTGGTTAATAATATTCCAGTAAGTAGACAAGGCGATGTAAACACATCTCACAAATTGCCGGGTTCGCCTTGCCCTTCTCACGCTTCTCCAATTGCAGTAGGTAGCACTTCTGTATTTGTTAACGGTAAAGGAATTGGTAGGGTCGGTGATGCTATCAGTGGATGTACATCAGTGGCCGCTGGTTCACCAAACGTATTTGCAGGATAATTAATGAAAAAACTATTTTGGAACATACTAGGATTTTTAAGTCTAGGTATGGCCTATATTGGAGTCATCACTCCTGGACTACCTTACAGCATCTTTATTGTGTTCGCTGCTTATTGTTTTAGTAAAGGCAGTGAGCGTATGCACAAGTGGTTATACAATCATAAATTGTTTGGACCATTCCTAACTAATTGGGGACAGAAGCGTGTGTTTCCAACTAAAATGAAATTCTTTATGTTGGCCATGATGAGTAGTAGTTTAGTTATTATGTATTTTACAGGAGTTAAACCAATTGGTATTATCAGTACTGCTTGCTTTATGGCCCTTGTTGCCATTTGGGCTTGGCGTTTTCCTGGGAGTGTGGAAGAACACCAAAGAAGAATTGACAGCGGAGAGAAGGTAGGATGGCTAAAATAACCTTAGAAGAACTTTGCGACATTGCATTTGCTGTAGAAGAAGGTGACCCTATTGACTGGGGTGTTTTCAAACAAGGCAAGGAAGAAGCAATGAAGTTAATAGGAACTAGTATCCTAGATCAATTTGATAGAGACGAAGTAACTGATGAACATAAGTTGATTATGTTATCTACTATCACAAAATTAGTTGTAGAAAATATGATATTGCATACTAAAGTTATGCAGGCAATGCAAAAATGAAATGTGAACAAGGCGATCTAGCTAAAATCATACACTCGATACGTCCTATTAACTTAGGAAAAATGGTATTAGTGGAAGATTACATAGGGCATTTTAAAGAAGGCGAAACTTTTGAATTTCGCGGAATTGAGTGCAAAGCTATAATTACAGATCATTATTGGTGGGTAAATTCCGAATATGGTCTTAAAAACATGCTTGGTGATACTCCCAAAGTTTACATTCCGGATACTTGGTTAGACCCAATTCGTCCAGATAAAATTTCCCAAAAACAAGAAGAAAAACTTGACCTTTCGGTCTAAAGATGTTTAAATACTAGCATTGTTGTAATCCCTTCAAAGCGAAGGCATGTTGGACGAGGGTTCGATTCCCTCCAGGTCCACCATAAGGAGATTAATATGGACGGAAATAGTGCATTGATCGGCTTCATGATAGTCGGTGCTGTATTTTTAATCTTTTTATGATGGGCCTGACTAGGTTTCGACAGCGTGAGATAGTAGAGACGGCAACACGAGAGACGACTGACGTTATCAGCGTAAAACAAGTAAACGCAAATTCAAGCGAATACGCATTAGCGGCCTAAACACCGCTTAGGGTAGGAAATACCTCGTAACAGAAAATACCAGAGGGCTCTTTGGAGCCCTTTTTCATTGTTTGTTAATATTCGATCTACATAAGCCTCAAGACAAACAATTCTACATAAGGAAATTAAAATGAAAAAAGCAATACTAGCAGTGGTATTATCTGCGGTCCTGCCCACCGCATTCGCCGATAGCAAGATAACGGTTGGCGGTACAATGGTCAAAGATACCAGTTCAGTAGTTACAGCAGCCGTTGACCATTCTAAGGAATACGGGTCGTGGCAACATGCACTAGAAGCCAATTATATCTATAACGAAAAAAATAACATACGAACACGTAACGAAGGATATTTTTCATTTAAAGAAAATTATGCCTTAGATGAAAGAAGTTATGCTATAGGATGGTTACGTTATGATCATGACGAATTTCGAAATGATTCGAATCGTTCTACACTAAGCCTCGGCTACGGATATAAATTGCTGCGTACTGATCGTATGAAAGTATCTAATGAGTTTTCAGTAGGACAGATGAATCACAATTTAGGCTGGAGCGACGTTGTAACCAACTCTCTCTGGGTTTCGTACAAAGTTGCCAAGCGTGTAACATTTGTAAACAAATTTTTGATAGACTGGGCAGATCAGCAGTATGTAAGAAACAGAACTGAACTTAACTATCAATTTGACGAAGGTGTAATTTTGGGAGTAACTAATCTTTATACCAAAGATCCAATAGTTGATAATATAACTACTTTCAATGTTGGAACAAACTTCTAACGTTATTGATTTTATCTATAAGCGTCATTAAAAAATATTTAGGAAAATCCTATTGATTTTGCATTTTAATAGGATATATAATATACACATAGAACGCAATTGTTCTAAATTGACACATCACACACAAGGAGAAGTATATGTCATTAATTAATAAAACAATCCCAGAATTTAAAACACAAGCATATCATAATGGTAAGTTCGTTGAAGTTTCAAACGAAACACTAAAAGGAAAATGGAATGTACTTATTTTTATGCCTGCCGCATTTACATTCAATTGCCCAACAGAAATTGAAGATGCAGCCGACAATTATGCAGAGTTTCAAAAGATGGGAGCAGAAGTTTATATCGTTACTACAGATACACACTTCAGCCACAAAGTTTGGCATGAAACAAGTCCAGCAGTGGGTAAGGCACAATTCCCGTTAGTTGGTGATCCAACACATGCTCTAACACGTGGATTTGGTGTACACATTGATGAAGAAGGTCTTGCACTTCGCGGTACATTCATTATCAATCCAGAAGGCCATGTTAAGACTGCTGAAGTTCACTCAAACGAAATTGCTCGTGACGTAAGCGAAACACTTCGCAAGTTAAAGGCCGCACAATACACAGCCTCTAACCCAGGTCAAGTATGTCCTGCTAAGTGGAAAGAAGGTGCCGCTACATTGACACCAAGTTTGGACCTAGTAGGTAAGATCTAAGGAGTAAATTATGGCATTGGACGCACAAATTAAAGGACAGCTAGAGCAATATCTAGCATTAATAGAAGGTAACATTGTTATCAAACTCAGTGTTGGGTCCGATGCCACTAGTAAAGACATGGCGGATCTTGTAAATGAGATTGCAGCCATGTCCTCTAAGATTTCAGTAGAGACTGCACAACTAGCACGTACCCCAAGTTTTCAAATTGGGGATCGTGTAACCTTTGCTGGTGTTCCCATGGGGCACGAGTTTACTAGTTTAATCATGGCTCTACTACAGGTTAGTGGACGCAAACCAAAAGTTGATGACAGAGTAATTGATCAAATTAAAAACATTCGCGGTGACTACAATTTTACCACGTATATTAGTTTGAGTTGTCATAATTGCCCAGATGTTGTTCAAGCACTTAACATTATGAGTGTTTTGAATCCGGGTATTAAACACACTATGGTTGACGGTGCTGCCTTCCAAGACGAAGTTACTGCCAAGAACATTTTAGCAGTTCCATTCGTAGAACTTAATGGAGAAACATTTGGTTCAGGTCGTATGACACTAGAAGAAATCTTAGCCAAGATGGGCAGTCAAGCTGACGTGTCAGACATCGACGGCAAAGAATATGATGTACTTGTTATTGGTGGTGGTCCTGCAGGTGCTAGTGCCGCTATCTATGCAGCTCGCAAGGGTATTCGTACAGGTATTGTTGCTGAACGATTTGGCGGGCAGGTTATGGACACTATGGGTATTGAAAACCTTATTGGTACCAAATACACAGAGGGACCTAAGTTAGTTGCTAGCCTCGAAGAACATGTCAAAGAGTATCCCGTAGATATTATGAATCTACAACGTGCCACAAAAATAGAAAAGAAGGATCTCATAGAGGTTGAACTTGAAAGTGGTGCAAAGTTAAAGAGTAAATCAGTAATACTTGCCACTGGTGCTCGTTGGCGTAATCTGGGAGTGCCGGGTGAGGCAGAATTTAAAAACAAAGGTGTTGCCTATTGTCCACATTGTGATGGGCCTCTTTTTAAAGGTAAACACGTAGCAGTAGTTGGTGGAGGTAACAGCGGCGTTGAAGCTGCTATTGATCTAGCAGGCATTGTAGGTCATGTTACTTTGTTTGAATTTATGCCAGAAATGAAAGCAGACAAAGTTTTGCAGGATAGGTTGCGTAGTTTAAAAAATGTAAGTATTCATACTAATGTACAGGTAAAAGAAATCACAGGTACAGATAAGGTAAACGGCATTAACTATATTGAACGTGACACTGGTAATGCTCAACACATAGATCTTGACGGAGTTTTTATCCAGATTGGTCTATTGCCAAGTACTGATTGGATTGGCAATAGTATAGAACGCACTCGCTTTGGCGAAGTAGTTGTTGACCATCACGGTGCCACCGACATGCCGGGCGTATTTGCCGCAGGCGATTGTACTAATGTGCCATACAAGCAGATTATCATCAGCATGGGAGCCGGAGCCAATGCGGCATTAGGTGCTTTTGACTATCTAATAAGGAATTAATAACTATGCAAAACCAGTTAGAAAAAAAGATTGAAAAATATCATTATCGATTAGAGCTGATACGGACAATTTCCCCTTTGATAGTTATTCTACTTCAATGTATAATATTGTACAAACTTTTTTTTGGAGGTTAAATGCTTGAGTGTCTAATTATCGGTGACAGCATTGCAGTTGGCACAGCAATGGCTCGCCCTGAATGTGTAAGTTATAGTAAAGGCGGTTGGAATAGTTGGCAATGGAACAAAGATTATTTGAGCAAGGCATCTAGTCAACCTGCCAAAACTATTATTATCAGTTTAGGTGCCAACGACCACAAAGGAGTTAAGACCGAAGCAGAGCTTCGTAAAATGCGTGAGTCGATTAAAGGTACTCGTGTATTTTGGATCAGTCCCGGCAAAGAACGCAAGCCAATTCCTCAAGATGCAATTGAACGCATTGCTCTAGAGTATGGAGATACCGTTTTGGCCAGGCCAGAAGCTCACATGAGCAAGGATGGAATTCATCCAACCGGTCGAGGCTATAAAGTATTAGGTGATCAAACCCGCTAAAGCGGGTTTTTTAATCACTTGACAAATGTGTTGTATGATCGTATACTATTAGAGTTACAACTTATAAACACTTATAAATTATGTCGATGCACCTAGAAGGTCCGTGGCTTTCAACCACAGGCAAAAAGAAAGGCAAGCAGAAGTTTCGTAATGCAGAGCAAGCTCGAAAAGCTCGTGAGCAGGCCGATGCGTGGCAAGATTTGCTCAAACGTCACGGTATTGAACAAGAAGACCGTAAACGTAAACGTGCTATGTCTGCTGGTACATATACTCCCAAATCTGAGCCGTTTCGTAGAGAAACTCCTAAGATTGATAGTTTGCCGTTTACTGCTGGTCCTTGTACTAAAGCACCAGATAAAGTATATACCGGAGACAAAATCAAAGGTATTGGTACTATGCACAAGAGTAACGCAGTACCCATCTTCTCAGATGAGGAAGCAGTAGATATTGCCAAAATGAGGAGATGATATGAGCCGTCATACTGAATATTATCAAAAGATGAAGGAACAAAATCCTAATTATGTCAAAGAGCATTATTCAGCATCAGTTGAACGTATGAATGACAGCCCGCATCTCCTTGCGGCAAGAAGGTATAGCAAGCAGATGTCTAATGCTAAAAATGCTAGAAACATCCCTTGGAATTTGGACAAAGAAAAAACTATCCAGCTTATTGTCGAGTCGAAAGTTTGTAGTATCAGTGGTAGACCTTTGATATTTAAAATTGGAGATCCAGACGTTCCTAGCATTGATAGAAAAAATAGCAAATTAGGTTATACCAAAAATAATATACAGATTAGTTCAGCTTTGGTTAATAAATCTAAAGGAGAAATGACTGATAAAGAATTTCTTGAGATGTGTTGTCAAGTTGTTGAGCATAATGGGTATAAAATATCCAAAATGAAGCGATAATTTCACATTTTAACCTATATTTGAGCAATATGAACTATATAAATTACGTTTCGCAAAGAAACAAGATAGTTGGTCAGTATCAGGAGCGAAGTTTTGATATTGATCCGCGAGTCTTGGCCAATGAGAAACCCGTGAGATTCGGGCGGTCAAGGCTCCAAAGGCACATGAGTTATGAGGTCATGCGTCCAATGGAGACAACTACACGAACCCAGGGTTCTTTCAAGAGCCTCGTGAAGTTTACTCCCTT
>JACCDP010694028.1_pt1 | contig 56353 bp, 54 predicted proteins | sample 7445841 | NCBI WGS metagenome assembly JACCDP01 (sample SAMN15323441, study PRJNA562643) | freshwater metagenome | isolation source: river surface water | place: USA:Blue River Watershed | collected 2017-08-17 | reverse complement strand
GCCATCTCTATTCCCTGCCTTCTCTTGCTGTTGCCCTCTGTCGATTGACTCCGCGAAGCCTGCCATCCTCGGCGTACCGTGGACGCATCGCGCCGCGAGCGGGCTCTTCGGAGGGCTCATCGCCGACCCCTAAGCGAGGGGTCCCCGGCCCCCCAGCCGCGGCACGAAGCCGTGGCAGCTCGGCTGCGAGTGTACCCGAGCGGAGTGCCAACCGAATGGCACGCATGAAGGCGCTGAGGTGCCGCAGGTTGTGGATCGTGAGGAGGCGGTAGGCCAGCAGCTCTTCCGCACGGAAGAGGTGGGCCAGGTAAGCCCGGCTGAACCTACGGCAGGTTGAGCAGTCGCAGAGCGCGTCAAGGGGCTGATCCTCGTCCAGGTGTCGCGCGTTCCGGAGGTTCATCCTTCCGCCAGTCACCCAGGCCTGGCCGTTGCGCGCGACTCGCGCTGGGAGGACGGAATCAAAGAGGTCAACTCCGCGCAGTACCGCTTCCAGCAGATCAACTGGGGATCCGAGCCCCATCAGGTAGCGCACGCGGTGATCGCCCTGAAGTGCCGCGATCGTTGCCTCAACCGCCGTGTTGCGCTCCTCTGGTGTCTCGTCACCAGCGAGGCCGCCAAGGTTAATTCCCTCAAACGGGAGTGAACGGATGTAGGTCGCCGACTCAGCCCGCAGTTCAGGATCAATGCCCCCCTGCGCAATGCCGAAGAGCGCCTGCTCCTCCAGCGCGTGCGCACGAAGTGAGCGCACCGCCCAACGGTGGGTGCGCTGCATCGCTCGCAGCACATCGCGACGCTCGCTTGAACCCGGCATGACCGGTTGATCAAACGCTACGGCAATGTCTGGACCGAGCGCCTCCTGGATCTCAATCGAACGCTCCGGTGTGAAGAGGTGCTGGCTCCCGTCAAGGTGGCTGTGAAATCGCGCCCCCTCCTCACGGATACGCATCAGCGGACCGAGCGAAACCACCTGAAAGCCGCCTGAATCGGTGAGGATCGGTTTACTCCACGCCGAGAACTTGTTCAGACCACCGAGTCGTTTGATCCGCTCATGTCCCGGCCGCAGATAGAGGTGATACGTGTTCGCCAAGATGATCTGCGCGCCAATGCTGTGCAGATCATCTGGGTCGAGTGACTTCACGGTGGCATTAGTACCAACGGGCATGAAGTCGGGGGTCTCAACAGCACCGTGCGGCAGCGTGAGCGTGCCGGCGCGAGCGTTAGAGGCGGGATCGGTTGCCGTGACGTTAAAGCGCAGTGAACGCTCTGCGCGCGCTGGAAGTGTCCCTGGGTCAGAGAGTGCGGCGAGCCGCGCGCTCTCGCTCAGCTCCCACTCCAGAGTGAGGCGCTTCCGCGACCGAGATGCGTCCGGCCGCGCTCCGTCACCACGCGACCCTGAGGCGTGCGATCAAGGAAGCCGATGCGCAACAGGAATGGTTCAAACACATCCTCAAGTGTGTCTGGCGATTCACCCAGGAGTGCCGCCATGGCGGCAACGCCGACCGGTCCCCCATCAAACTTGTCGAGCATCATCTGCAGCAGTTTTCGATCGGTAGCGTCAAGTCCAGCGTCATCAATCTGCAGGCCAGCAAGCGCCTTCGCAGCGCGCTCCAGTGTGATCTCACTCGACCCAGCGACCTGCACCTCGTCGCGCACGCGACGAAGGAGGCGATTAGCGATGCGTGGTGTGCCACGGCTTCGTGCCGCAATGAGTGCCGCCGCTTCGCCCGTGACGCTGACACCGAGGATTCCTGCGGAGCGTTGCACGATTGCGGTGAGCTCGTCGTCGGCATAGAAGTCGAGTCGCTGCACCGCGCCAAATCGATCACGCAGTGGTGCTGAGAGCATGCCGATGCGTGTGGTCGCACCGATGAGCGTGAATGGGGGCACCTCAAGGCGGAGCGGCTGTGCAGAGGGCCCCTTACCGATCACGATATCAATGGAGCGATCCTCCATCGCCGGATAGAGCACTTCTTCCACGGCGCGACCGAGACGGTGAATCTCGTCAATAAAGAGCACCTGTCGCGGGACAAGGTTCGTCAGGATCGCGGCAAGATCTCCGCCGTGATCAATGGCGGTGCCAGAGGTGAAGCGAATCTGCACGCCGAGCTCGTGCGCAACAATCGCCGCTAGCGTCGTCTTCCCAAGGCCGGGTGGCCCGTGCAAGAGAAGGTGATCGGCCGCCTCGCCGCGCTCGCGCGCCGCCTGGAGCAGGGTGGTCAGTGAGCGCTTCGCCTCACCCTGTCCGATGTACTCGCCGAGCGAGGCTGGACGCAGTGTCGCCTCAAGGCTTCGCTCTTCCCCCTCGTTGATCTGTGGCTCACTCATGCGTCCCCTCCCCCGCCACCTTACGCGCGCTCGCGAAGCGCGGCACGGAGTCGCTCATCAAGTGGTGCGCTGCGCAGCGAAGGATCCGCCTCAACCAGTGCGGCGAGTTCACGCGCATCGCGCGGCGGGAAGCCGAGGCTGCGGAGCGCGGCGGCAAGGTCAGAGCCGCCAGCACTGCGGGGGGCGTCAGGAGTGCCATCAACCTCCGCAGCGTCACGGGCGATGCGATCACGCAACTCAAGGATGATGCGCGCGGCGAGTCGGCGACCGACACCGGGCGCAGTTGCGAGCAGCTTCTCGTCGCCGTCCACGAGTCCGCGACGGAGCGTCTCCGCTCCATGCGTTCCGAGCAGCGCAAGGGCGACCTTTGGTCCAACTCCGCTCACATCAAGGAGTGTGGCGAAGAGACGCTCCTGGTCACGACTGGTGAACCCGACAAGTGCCTCGCTGTCTTCTCGAACAAGATGATGAAGATAGAGTTCAACTTTCGCACCCTCAGTGAGCGAGCTGATCAGTTGCGGCAAGACACGGATGCGCAGGCCGAGCCCGTTGCTCTGCACTACTACAGCATCATCTTCAATCCAGCTGACACTCCCTGCAATAAACGCGTACATCGCTACGCTCGCTCCCTGCGGAGCGCCTTACGCACTGCACGATCAAAGCCACTCTCCACTGCGGCGCCAGAGGCGGCCGAACGATCGAGTCGTGCAGAGCCAGAGCCTGTCAGCGCACGTGCAGCGCCGCCACCCCAGATTGCGAGCGCCAACGCATCGGAGGCATCATCCGGAGTCGGCGCGCGCTCCAGGGCTAGAAGTCGTGTCACGGCACGCGTCACCGCACCCTTCGCAGCGCGACCATCTCCTGCGATCGCTCGCTTCATCTCCGAAGGGGTGGCCTCAACAAGATCAATCTTCAGCTCGGCGGCAATCATGAGCGCAACGCCGCGCGCCGCAGCAACGGCAACCGCCGATTGCACGTTCCCCTGACTGAAGATGCGCTCAATTGCAATGCGATCGGGCTTCTCGCTTCGCACAATCTGACGGAGTTCGGTGTAAATCTGAAGAAGACGCTCGCCAAGTCCAAGCGACGCTGGCGTGGTGATGACACCGTGACGCAGGTGCTTCGGCCGATCGCCGCCACTCTCCACAACTCCCCAACCGAAGGTTGCGGTTCCCGGGTCCAGGCCGAGGACCCGCAGCTTCATCGCGTCAGCTCGGCGAATAGTTCAGGTGGGAGCTCAAAGTTGGCGGTGACGCGCTGAACATCATCTAGCTCTTCCAGCGCATCGATCAGCTTCATATTCTTCCGAGCGTCATCGGCATCTACGTCAATGGTGGACTTTGCCACGATGCTTGCTTCAGCGGACTTGACCGAGACGCCGGCCGCCTCAAGTCCAGCGCGAACCGTCTCAATGGATGCTGGGTCGGCATAGACGAAGACGCTGCCGCTATCTTCGTCAACGTCGTCTGCACCAGCTTCAATCGCCGCTTCGCCTACCGTCGCGAGCGCGCCGCTGCACTCAATGATGCCGCGGGCCTCAAACTGCCAGGCCACCGCACCGCTGCTTGCGAGTGATCCGCCCGCCTTGGTGAAGAGGCTGCGCACATCGGACGCGGTGCGATTGCGATTATCTGTGGCCGCCTCTACAAGAACGGCGACGCCCCCTGGGCCGTATCCCTCATACGTGATCTCTTCGTATGCATCGCTCTGCCCAAGGCCAGCGGCACGCTCAATCGCGCGCTTGATGTTGTCGTTCGGCATGTTGAGCGACCGCCCCTTATCCATGGCAAGGCGGAGGCGCGGATTGGATGCGGGATCAGGGCCGCCGATACGCGCGGCGATAGTGATCTCGCGTGAAACTTTAGTGAATTGGGCGGCACGCTTTGCGTCGGTCGCCCCCTTGGCGCGCTTGATCGTTGACCATTTTGAATGTCCAGACATGCTCGGAGTATAGGCGAGCGGCTCAGCCGGCTCGCAGCATCCTGTAGTCGCGCCGACCCTTCCGTAGGAGGAGCGAGCCATCTGCGAGCCGAGCGAAGCTGCTGGCGCTGGCCGCCGGATCTCCGGCCGCTTCACCGTTGACGCTGATACCCCCCTGCTCCACCAGCCGTCGCGCCTCGCTCTTGGAGGTGGCGAAGCCAGCTGCAGTCACCAGATCGAGCAGGGTTGCATCTGCGCCTGCTGGGAGCGGTGCTGTTGGAATCTCGGAGGCGAGTGCTGCAAGGCCTGCGGCATCAAGCGCACGCGGATCAGAGCCGCGACCATCCGGGCCGCCGAAGAGCGTCTCGGCTACCTCGCGCGCGCGCAGCTCCTCACTCTCACCGTGTACCAGCGTGGTGACCGCAGTAGCGAGTCGGCGCTGACCGGTTCGTGCACCAGGATTCTTTGCATGATCCGCAAGTAGTTCACGGATTGATTCGGTGGAATCAAGCGTCAGGCGGTGAAGCAACTGCTCCAACTGCTCGTCTGGCTGGTCCATGAAGAACTGGCGGAAGGCGAAGGGGCTGGTGCGCTCTGCGCTGAGCCAGACGGCCCCTTCCGCCGTCTTGCCGAACTTCTCACCGCTCTTTGCGAGCAGTAGCGGATAGCAGAGTCCGAAGGCGAGCGGCGCACCTTCACGACCGTCGCCATCAACACGGCGGATCAGCTCTGAGCCGGCGGTGATGTTCCCCCACTGATCACTCCCCCCCATTTGAAGCTCAACGCCGTGCAGCTTGCGCAGCATCAAAAAGTCGTAACTCTGCAGCAACATGTAACTGAACTCGGTGAAGGAGAGTCCTCCTTCAAGACGACTCTTCACGGAGTCTTTGGCGAGCATGTAGCTGACGGTAAGGTGCTTCCCTGTGTCGCGGAGGAAGTCGATCATCCCAAGATCGCCAAGCCACTCAAGGTTGTCGAGCAGGAGGGCGCCAGAAGCCCCTGAGAAGTCGAGCAGCCGGGCAAGCTGTGCGCCGATCGCGGCACGATTCGCATCAAGGGTCCGGCGGTCAAGGAGGTTCCGCTCTGCAGAGCGACCAGACGGATCGCCGATCATCCCCGTCCCACCACCCACGAGCGCAATGGGGCGGCCACCGGCAAGCTGCAGACGCCTCAGTGCAAGGACACCCATCAGATGTCCCACATGCAGCGAGTCAGCGCTCGGATCAAAGCCGATGTATGCGGAGATGGATGGATCCTTTGCCACCCGCTCATCGAGGCCAGCGCTCACCTCATGGATGAGACCGCGCTCAGAGAAGTCGGCGAGCAGGTTGGAGCGATACGAGGCGACCACGACCCTATGCTACCTTCAGTGGGATGAGCATGGCTGGAGCGAACCGCCCTAAAGGCGCCCCGCGGGCGCGACGCCGCAACGGCGGCCTCGCCGTCCTCCTACCGCTCGCCCTCCTCGCCATCAGCCTCTTCATTGCCGTCTTCGTACATGTGGGCACTACCCGGGTCTACGACCGCGTGGTGGCCGATCTCCCCGACCCTCGCGACCTTGACTCCATCGTGCTCGGTGAGAACTCAGGCGTATTTGACCGTACTGGAGCGATTAAGCTCGCAGACTTTGGCACTGACCTGCGCGAGACGATTGACTTTGATCAAATTCCGAGCATTGTCATCGACACCACCACTGTGATTGAAGACAAGACCTACTGGCAGAACTCTGGCTTTGACCCGCTAGGCTTTATCGCCGCCGCTCTGGACACGCTTGGTGGCTCTGGTCGCGGAGGCTCCACCATCACCCAGCAGCTCGTGCGAGCCCTTCTTCTCCCTGATGCGGCCTTCCAGGGGAGCATCTACGAGCGCAAGGTGAAAGAGATTATCCAGGCAATCCGTCTGACGAGGGAATTCCCGGGGCGCGTCGGGAAGGAGCAGATCATCACCGCGTACATGAACAACAACTACTACGGCTCACGCGCCTACGGCATTCGTGCAGCGGCAACCGAATACTTCGGCATCTCTGATCTCAGCCTCCTCACCATGGGCCAGGCGGCGCTCCTCGCCGCCATCCCACAAGCGCCGAGTGAATTTGACCTGCGCCTCGCCGCGGTTCGCGGGGAAGATGGACTCCTCCGCGTCCCGTTGGATAGCCCTGTAGCCCAGCGCCGTATCACAGTGCTCAACCTGTTGCGCAATGCCAAGAACGATGGCATCGCGCTTGAGACAGCTGACCTCACTGACGAGCAGATTGATGCTGCTGCAACGGAGAGCATCACACTAGTTGAGCCACCCCTGAGCAAGGTGAGAGCGCCGCACTTCATTAACATCGTGCGTGAGGCAGCGGCAGCCATTATTTGCCCAGATGATCCTAGCGTCTGCACTAAGCTTGATACTCAGGGATACAAGATCACGACCACACTCGATTGGACCATGCAGCAAAGCGCAGACAAGTGGGCTGCTGCTGTTCTCTCAGCAGATACTGTTGACTACAAGCCATACCTGAGGTCGCTCGGCATCGAAAAGCCAACTGATTGGCTCAAGAAGATTCGAGGGTCAAACATTCACAATGCTGCAATTGCAACGATGGACGCGCGAACGGGAGACATCCTCGCGTACACTGGCTCTGCCGACTACTACGCTGAGTCCACATCGCCTGAGTTCCAGCCACAGTTTGATGTCCTTAAGGCGTATCGGCAGCCAGGCTCTGCGATCAAGCCGATCATCTACGCATACGCGCTTCAGAGACGAGCGATTACTCCCGCAACACTCTTGATGGACGTCCCTGTTGATTTCGGCAGCGGGTGGACTCCTGGCGAGTGGGACAACCTTGAGCGTGGACCTGTTCGCATGCGCCTTGCGCTGCAAGGATCGCTGAACATTCCTGCTATCAAAACCGCTATCCGGACAGGTGCAGACAGGATCTGGAGCGACATGCGCAATGGTGTGTTTAAGTTCCTCGGGGACGACAACTACGCAGGCGCCTCGATTGCGATCGGCACGCTCGAATCAAGGTACATTGACGTGCTCTCTGCATATAGCGCACTCGCGAACGAGGGGGATGCAGTTCCGCGCCGATACATACTACAGATCCAGGATCGCAACGGCGAACCGATCTGGAGCGCGGCAAGTCCTGCGAGCGAACGCCGTAGCGTCATGGAACCAGCTGTGGCGAACCTTGTGACGAACATCATCGCGGGCAACACTGATCCTTCGCAGAATCCAGTCTGGGCCGAGCGCCGACTTACCGCAGAGAACGGGAAGCGCCGACCCGCCACCATGAAGACAGGGACAACCGACCAAGCGAAAGACCTTGCGGCCTTCGGTTACCTCGCCCCACCAAGGGACTCAGATGCACCCCACCTTGTCACAGGTGTATGGACCGGAAATTCGGACGCTTCACCCGCCACCGTGCTCTCTCTCTCCGCAGCTGGCGGACTCTGGCAGTCCTACTTCAGCGAAATCTCACGTGACCTACCGATCGCACAGTTCGGAGAGCCAATTGGCCTTGACAAGGTCATCATTGATGCGCACACAGGCGAACTTCCTGGGGCATGCACCTCAAAGACGGTCAGGGAATACTTCCTTCCTGGCACCGCACCAACAACCTCATGCAGCAGCTATCGGACTCTAGCGATTGACGAGGCCACGGGGCTGCTCTGGGATAGTGCTTGTGTAGGCCCGGAGATCGCCAAGGAGTTCATGGATCTGAGCCTTCTGGAGAGTGATTGGCCAACCTGGCAGGCAGCGAACATTGAGTGGGCAGAACGCGCACGCCAGGGAAACAACGTAAGGGGCGGAGCGAAGGGGGGCAGGACATCGTACTTCTACGCATCCTACTGGCGACCGCTTGGCAAAAGTTGGGGGGGAGAAATCGCCCCGACCGAGTCGTGCCTCTCTGTCCCTCCCCCTCCTATTGATCCACTCGGAGATGCCGATAGCGACGGAGTTGCAAACGGTATCGATAACTGCCCGCTGGTAGCGAATCCAGACCAGAGCGATATCGATGTAGACGGAGTTGGTGATTTATGCGAGCCGCCGGCTCCGGTCCTCCCTTAAAAGAGCGCGATCGTCACACCGTCGCGACCAGGCGCGTCGGCATCTCTCACCTCACGAACCTCGGACAGCTCCCTCAAGCGGCGTCGCACCGCATCACGCAGGGCTCCAGTACCAACGCCATGAATGATCTCGAGACGCTCGCCCCCAGAGAGGAGCACGGCGTCAATCCTCGCTTCGAGGGCGATGAGCGCATCCTCAACGCGCGCTCCGCGTAGATCAAGTCGCGCAACGGCATCTGCTGGAGCGCTCGGCCGACCGACCGGAACTGCGCTCCGCTTCTGTCGCCCAGTGACCTTGGCAACCTCACTCCGTGCAACCTCTAGCCGCATAGAACCGAGCGCAACGCTGATCCGATCCTCACCGTCAAGGGCGAGTACCTCACCGCGCGCACCACTTCGCAACTCCACCTCATCGCCAACCGCTACGGCGCTGATCTCTGTCTCCCCCACCCGCACCTCTTCGCGCATGCGTTCCTCATCGCGTGCAAGCGCTAGTCGCACCGCTTCTGCTGCGGAAGCAACGGTCGGCGTGAGGCTGCCGTCCGCCAGAGTTGCCCGAAGCTGCTCAACCTGCGTCAGCAGCTGCGCCGCAGCGACCGCCGCCTGCGCGCTCGCCGTACGACGCGCCTCGTGCAGCTCATCCTGCGCGAGCCGCCGTGTAGCGACCGCCTCTTGCAGCGCCTCGTCGGCACGACGCTGCAAGCCTTCCGCAACGTGTTGAGCCTCCAGAGCTGACTGGCGCGCCTCGGCGGCGGCAGTGAGTGATGCATCAAGCGCCACGCCCTGATCGCTCCGTCGCGCTTGACCCGCGGTGAGGAGTGATGCTGGGAGCCCGAGCCGCTCAGCGATCGCGAAGGCCTGTGAGCCGCCAGGAGTTCCAATGATCAGTCGATACGTTGGACGCAGCGTGGCGAGATCAAACTCCACCGCACCGTTCACCACCCCTGGAGTGACGTGGGCATACTGCTTCAACTCGGCGAAGTGACTCGTAGCAAGCAGGCGCATGCCGCGAGCGCGGAAGTCATCAATGATTGCAGCGGCAAGCGCAGCACCTTCTGCGGGATCGGTCCCCGCCCCCGCTTCGTCAAGAAGAATCAGATCGCCGCGCTCCGCCCCCGCATGAATCCGCAGAATGGAGGTAAGGTGCCCCGAGAAGGTTGAGAGGCTCTGCGCGATTGATTGATCATCACCAATGTCTGCCCAGACACCACCCGTTGGCGGCACCCCCGAGCCCGAGTCGGCAGGGATCGGAAGCCCGGCATGGTGCATCGCTGTCAGAAGTCCGACCGTCTTGAGCGCCACCGTCTTGCCACCGGTATTCGGTCCCGTGATCAGCAGCACGCGCTGCGTGGTACTGAGCTCTAGGTCAATTGGGACAACGGTGCCGAGCAGGAGTGGGTGTCGGGCACGGCGCAGCGCCAGCAGGTCATCACTCCGTGAGTCGGCGAAGTTCCAGTCCCCCTCCGCCGCAGCGTCAGCTGTTGCACGCGCAAGATCAATCTCGGTCATTCGTTCAAGGTTCATGCGAAGTGCGGGCGCCTCTGCAGCAACCAGCGCCGTCAACGTGGCGTAGATGCGCGCCTCCTCTGCAGCGACGGCACTCTCCGCTTCGCGGGCCGCATTGCCGAGCTCAACGACCGCAAGTGGCTCAATCCAGATCGTCTGCCCCGTCGCGCTTGCATCGTGCACAATCCCAGGCACCTTTGACTTTGCCTCAGCGCGCACTGGAAGCACATATCGCCCATTGCGCAGCGTCACGATCGGCTCTTGCAGGTAGGGGCTGTACTCCTTCGCATGCGCGAGGCCCTCCAGGCGAGTCCTCAGGCGCTCTAACGCAACGCGATGGTTCGCCCGCAAACCGCCGAGCAGAGGGGAGGCGGCATCGCTCAGTGTCCCGTCAGGTGCGAGTGAGCGATCGAGTTGACCGCGCAACGTTCGGATTGGTGCGATCTCTTCAGCAACACGCTGCAAGAGCGGCCCACCAGCGGTGAGCTCCCCGCGCAAGCGATCACCTACGCGCAACGTCGCAGCAACGGCGAAGAGCGCGCCGCCATCAAGGGTGCCCCCCTTCTCCGCGCGATCAAGTGCCGGACGAAGGTCCGCCGCTCCACCGATATGTGGGTCGGCGCCATCGCGCCGCAGTGCGGTGATCTCCACTGTCATCGTGCGCCGCCGATCAGCCGCTGGATCAGCAAGTGCCGGTCGAATCGCCAGGGCCGCCTCTCGGGACGGGGCGAAGCCGCAGCGCACGGCGATCAGTGAGAGGACGCCACTCCACTCAAGTCGCGCAAGAGAGCGTTCATCATAGTGACGAAGTGTGCGCGCCATCAGGCCGCTACGGGCGCAAGATCTGCTGCAACTCAGGCGGGAGTGAAGAACCGATCAGCGTCCAGATGAACGGATACACGATCCCATGCAAGAGGCCGGCCGACTGCGACGCAGCGCTCGCGACGACGAGTGATCCGAGCGGCTCTGGCGCTGGGACGAGAAAGGTCCCTGTCGCTTCAAGAAGGAAGAGGATCGCACTACAGAGGAGGAGTGCCTGCGCCAGTCCCAGCACTGCGCCAACAAGCGAGTCAAACAGTCCGAGGCGTAGCGCCTGCAAGAGTGTGCGCAGTGCGTTGCCAAGCAACCAGGCTGCAATCCCAAGAAGGATCCATGCCGCCCCGACCAAGATCAACAGGCTCACGAGTCGCGCATCAACATCCGGAAGGAGCGCTGTGACAACCTCCGTAATCGGAGCGCGCCCCTGTGCTGCAAGGAAGAGTCCAGCAACCGTTGCGAGGGTTGAGATGATCATCCGTGAAGCCCCCCTCCCCCAGCCCCACCAGGTGCCGAGGACGGCTGCGCTTAGGACGACCGCATCAACGGCGACGCTGAGGCTCATTGCGCTTCGGCGCCGCGCACCCTTGTTCCGTAGCGCTTCGCGGCACTTGTAGTGAAGGCGTCAACCTCAGCTGTGATCGCGTCGTCGAGCGCAGCTGCGGCATCTGGCTGGAAGGTGAAGCGCAGTCCGACAGAACGTTCACCAGGTGCCATCCCTCCCCCTGCAAAGAGGTCGAAGAGCTCTACTGACAGGGCCGATTTCACCGACTCCTTCGCCAAGGCCACCAGGTCGCCAATCAGGACGCCAGCGGGGGCGGCAAGCGCAACGTCACGCTGGATTGGTGGCGTGCCTGGCGGGAGGAGCACACGACGAACAGCTGGCTGCCCACTGCTGAGACCGTGCATCGCAAGCTCCGCCATCAGGATGCGTGGAGATGGACGCCACTCGGGCGCCGCTGGATGTAGCTCTCCGATAAGCCCCGCGATGCCTTCACCAGTAGCGCGCGCTGAACGTCCTGGATGCAGCAGCGCTGCATCGCCTTTTTCTAGCGGGAGGTAGCGTGGCGTTGCGTTGCAAAGTGAGGCGACCGAAGCGATCAGTCGCTTCAACTCGTCAAGGTCCCAGAGGCGTGGTGTGCCACCTGGGGCAGCGGCGGCGATCTCGCCCCAGACAATGACACCGAGACGCGTCCACTCCGTTGGTCCACCCTTCGCTGCACCGTATCCACGGCCGATCTCAAAGAGCGCGCCACTGAGTGCGCCGTATCGAAGGTTTGCCTCGGCGCGGTCGAGCAGGCTCGGCAAGAGTGAGCGACGAAGTTGATCATGGTCGGCAGAGAGCGGATTGCTTAGGAGGAGCGTCTCGCTCGCCGCCGCACCTTCGCGCTCGGCGAGTGGGCCTGTTACAAGGCCGACAGGCTCAGCGTGTCGATCGCTCAGCGCTGGAGAGACCAGCGCATGCGTCACCGCTTCGCTTAGCCCCTGCGCGGCAAGAGAGGCGCGCACCTGATCGCGCAGTGCGGTTGGCTGCGGAAGGTAGCCAGGGAGGTCGCGTCCGGGCAGCGTAGGCGTGATGCGCTCGTATCCGTAGAGCCGCGCCACCTCTTCAGTAATGTCGGCCTCAAGCTCCAGATCGCGCCGCCATGGCGGGACCGCTGCGACCAGGCTCTCCCCCTTCGCAGCGCTCACCGTTCGCTTGCTCGTGACCGGAATGCTCGTCGCCCCCTTTGCCTCGGTCACGCTGATCGCAATGCCCCCGAGGAGCTTGCTCTGTTCGGCGTCAGGAATGCTCACGCCGATCAACTGACGTACGCGCTCAGGACGGAAGGCGAGTTCACGGGTCTGACCGACCGCCTTCGGATCGCTGTCGAGTTGACCACGACGCACCGTGCCGCCCGCCCATGTCGTAATCAGAGCTGCAACCTGATCCGCTGCGAGTGACGCAAGGTCAAGCTCCTGGCCACGCTCAAAGCGGTGCGACGCCTCCGAGCGGAGACTGTGTCGCTGCGCGCTGCGTCGAATCGTTGTAGGGGCGAAGACCGCACTCTCAATAACCACGCTCTTCGTAGTGACGGAGACTTCACTCGAGGCGCCACCCATCACGCCGGCGAGGGAGAGTGCAGCGCGCTCATCGGCGACCACAAGGTCGCTCGCATCAAGGCTCCGCTGCACGTGGTCAAGCGTCTCAAGCTGCTCCTTCGCCTTCGCCAGGCGAATCTGGATCCCAGAGCCAACTCCGGCGCGATCAAACGCGTGGGTCGGCTTCCCGAGTTCGAGCATGATGTAGTTGGTCGCGTCCACCACGTTGGAGATGGAGCGGAGACCCGCCGCCTTCAGGCGCATCTGAATCGCATCTGGGGCTGCGGCAACGGTGACGCCATCCACAACGCGCAGCACCACGCGTGGTGCAAGGGCAGGGTCGGCAACGGTGAGCTTCAGGCCATCCCCCACCTCACTCGAGCCTTCAGTAATCTTTCGCGCGGCGTACTTTACTGGTGAGCCGGTGATCGCCCCCACTTCACGTGCCAAGCCAAGCAGTGAGAGGAGGTCGCCGCGATTCGGCTTCACATCAACGTCAATGACGTCTTCACCGAGGTAGTCACTGATCGGCATGCCGAGCGGCGCCTTCGCATCGAGGATCAGGATGCCGTCACCGTCATCGGTTGCGTCAAGCTCCGCTCCAGAGCAGAGCATCCCCTCCGATGCAACCCCCATCTTCTCCGCACGCTCAATCAGTCGGCCATCTGGCATCAGCGCACCGACAAGCGCAACAGGGACGCGTTGCCCAGCCGCGATATTGCGAGCGCCACAGACCACTTCGAGCACTTGATCTTTGCCGATGCGCACCTTGGTCAGCTGTAGACGATCGGCGCGAGGGTGCGGCGAAACCTCAAGGAGCTCGCCTACGACCATCTTCCCCCAGTTGCCACCCCATCGCTCAAGACCGCGAACCTCAAGCCCGCGCAAGGTGAGCGCATCGGCGAGCTGCTCGGGGGTGAGCTGCACATCAACAAACTCGCGAAGCCAGGAGAGCGGCACCCTCATCGCAGGCCTCGCAGCATGCGCAGGTCGTTCTCAAGGAAGGCACGCAGATCAGGGATCTCGTGTCGGAGCATCGCAATACGCTCAACGCCAAGTCCGAACGCAAAGCCCTGATGTGTCTCCGGATCAATGCCGCCATTCTCTAGAACGATCGGGTGCACCATGCCAGCGCCGAGAATCGTCATCCAGCCATCCTTTGCGCCGCCCCACGAAACGTCAACGGCAACAGATGGTTCGGTAAACGGATAGTAGCCAGGACGGAAGCGCGTCCGTGTGCTCGGGCCAAAGAGGCCGCGCGCCAACTCGTCGAGGATGCCTTTTAGGTCAGCGAGCGTCGTGCCGCGATCAACGAGAAGTCCCTCAACCTGATGGAACTCAAAACCGTGGCTTGCGTCGACCGCTTCATAGCGGAAGCAGCGGCCTGGAAGGATCACGCGAATCGGTGGCTGCACGGCACGCATCGTTCGGATCTGCCCTGGCGATGTGTGCGTGCGGAGGAGTCGACCCGGCTCACGAAGATAGAGCGTGTCCCAGAGATCGCGCGACGGATGGTCCTCCGGAATGTTGAGCAGCTGGAAGTTTGTGACGTCGTCCTCAACCTCTTGCCCTTCAGCAACGGTGAAGCCGAATGAGGCCATGATCCGCGCGATCGCAGCGATCGTCTCAGGAATCGGGTGCAGAGAACCAACCTGCGGGAGCGGTCCAGGTGCCGTGGGGTCAGCCGACTCTGCGGCGATCAGCGCGCTCAACTCCGCTGCGCCAGCGGCGCCGCGTCGATCGCTGAGTGCTGCATCAATGGCGGCGCGCACCTCATTCGCAATCGCGCCAATCTTCGGACGATCCTCTGCGGAGAGTGCGCCGATCCCGCGGAGGAGATCGGTCAGTGCGCCGCGCTTGCCGAGGAGTGAGGAGCCGAGCTCTTCAAGGGCGGCACTCGTTTCGGCCGCGCCGATCTTTGCGATCGACTCAGTTTGGAGGGTACGGAGTTGCTTCTCAAGTGCCGCGAGCTCCACGGCTGCGACCTAGCGCGTCAGGCGCGCTTCGCTACGTCCGCGACCGCAGTGAAGGCCGCAGCATCGCGAACGGCGAGGTCAGCCAACATCTTCCGGTCGATCGCAACGTCGTTGCGCTTCAGGCCGGCAATAAAGACGGAGTACGAAAGACCATTCAGTCGAGCGGCCGCGTTCACACGGTGAATCCAGAGCTCACGCATCTGGCGCTTGCGCTGCTGTCGGTCACGTGTTGCATATGCGAGCGCGTGAAGGAGTGCCTCACGAGCTGGACGAATGAGCTTGGAGCGCGTACCGCGACGCCCAGAGGCGGCTTCGAGCAGGCGCTTATGGCGCTTATGACCAGCAACTCCGCGCTTTACTCGTGCCATGCGTGCTCCTCTCCCCTACGCCGCTCAGCCGCCGTACGGCAGCAGGCGTGAGATCTGATTGTGATGCGTGCTGCCAAGCACCGCCTTCCCCGAGTAACGGCGGATGCGGCGCTGCGACTTGATTTCAAGGTGGTGACCGCGCCACGCCATGACGTGGATCGGCTTACCTGAGCCGGTGAAGCCGATGCGCTTCGAGGCCCCCTTGTGCGTCTTCATCTTTGGCATGTCACTCCCCTTCGGATGAGCTGGTGGTTGGTTCGGCTAGCGTAGCGGAACTTGCCGCGGACGCCTCCCGAGCCTTCGGTTTCGCCAATGCTAGCAGTTGGATCGAGAGGAAGCGTCCCTCGAGGAGCGGGGGGCGCTCCAGCTGGGAGACGTCCGATAGCCCCTCCACGACCCTGGTCAGGATCCCCTGCCCGATCTCAGGGTGGGTCATCTCACGGCCACGGAACTTGACCGAGAACTTGACCCGGTCCCCGGCCGAAAGGAACTTGTGGGCCTGGCGGATCTTGGTCTGGAGGTCGGCCTCGCCAATCTTGGGGGTGCAGCGGAGCTCCTTCAGGTCGGCCGTCTTCTGGCGCTTCTTGGAGTCCTTCTCTTTCTTCTGCAACTCGTACTTGTACTGCCCGTAGTTGAGGTACTTGCAGACTGGCGGAGCTGAGGTGGGGGCGACCTCTACAAGGTCAAGCCCGCGCTCTTGTGCCTGCCGAAGGGCTTCGTGTGTGGGGAGGACGCCGAGTTGGTTTCCATCTTCGTCGAGGACGCGCACCTGTGGCACACGGATTTGAAGATTGATGCGCAAGTCCTTAATCGGCTACACCCTCACGATCGTCTGTATCACTCCCTGCGGAGACCTTCCACGGGGGCGGCAAGCGTAGCACCTTGAGGCGCGGGGGGACTTCTGGCTCACGAAGCGCTGCGTGAGGCGGCCTTCGCGGCAAGTGTGGCGGCAAGCGCCTCCCAACTCGTTGCCGGCTCCTGCGTGCCGTCACGCCAGCGAGGGGCGGCCCCACCCGCTTCAATCTCCTTGTCACCGAGGACGAGCATGAGCGGAACCTTCTGCTCTTGCGCAAGGCGAATCTTGTTCTGCATCCGTGCAGATGATGCATCAACGGAGACGCGAATCCCTGCGGCCCGAAGTGTTGCGGCGCCAGCGGCAGCCGCCTCTTCATGGCGATCAGAGATTGGGATGATGACGACCTGCTCAGGGGCGAGCCAGAAGGGGAAGGCGCCAGCGTAGTGCTCCACCAAGATGCCGATGAAGCGCTCAAGCGACCCGTAGATGGCGCGGTGAATCGCGATCGGTCGGACACGCTCCCCCGCCTCATCCACATACTCAAGGTTGAAGCGCTCAGGGAGCATGGCAAGGTCCACCTGAATCGTTGCCGTCTGCCACTCGCGACCGAGCGCGTCGCGCACGATGATGTCGATCTTTGGCGCGTAGAAGGCACCGTCGCCTGCGTTGAGGCGCCACTTCGCGCCAGATCGCTTCAGCGCCGATTCAATCATCGCCTCGGCCTTCTCCCAGAGCTTCGGATCGCCGAGCGCCTTTGCAGGCTTCGTGGAGAAGACGAGCTCTACTGGGAGATCAAACCAGCCGTAGACCGTAGCGACTTCACCGAGCAGGGCGTCAATCTCGCTCTCAATCTGATCCGGTCGCACGTAGATGTGTCCGTCGTCCTGAATGAAGTGACGCACGCGCGTCAGGCCGCTGAGCGTGCCAGAGAGTTCGTTGCGGTGCAGTCGACCGTACTCTGCGAGGCGCAGCGGGAGGTCGCGGTAGCTGCGCGTCTTTGTCTTATAGATGACGGTGCTCTCCGGGCAGTTCATCGGCTTCAGGCTGAACTGCTCACCTTCAGATTCAATGACGAACATGTTCTCGCGGTAGAGCTCCCAGTGTCCCGACTGCTCCCAGAGACGCTTGCTGACAATGATCGGCGTGGAGATCTCCTGATAGCCGCGCACGTCTTGCAGCTCGCGCATCGCGCCCTCAAGTGTGCGCCAGAGGAGTTGCCCCTTCGGATGCCAGAAGGCGCTGCCAGGAGAGACGTCGTGGAAGGAGAAGAGGTCGAGCGCAACACCGAGTCGTCGGTGATCACGCTTCTTCATCTCATCGCGACGCCAGATGAACTGGTCAAGCTCCTCCTGTGTGTCCCAGGCAGTCCCGTAGATGCGCTGCAACATCGGCCGATCGCTCTTGCCACGCCAGTACGCACCAGCAACGGAGAGGAGCTTGTACGGACCGATCTTGCCGGTGCTCTCCACATGCGGCCCACGACAGAGATCCTGGAATTCGCCGTGCGTGTAGGTGGTGACGTTCGGCTTCGGCTGGCCGGCCGCTGCAGCCTTGGTGGCGAGATCATCCATGATCTCGACCTTGAACGTCTGGTCGAGCTTCACGAGCTTCGCGCGCGCATCATCAAACGCGTGCTCGTCCAACTTGAAGGTGTGATTTGCGGCGATGCTCTTCGCCATCTCTGCTTCGATTGAGGCGAGGTCTTCTGGCGTCAGTGGGCGCTCAAGGAGGAAGTCGTAGTAGAAGCCGTCGGTGATGGCGGGACCGATGCCGAGCTTGACGCCAGGGAAGAGGCGCATCACCGCCTCCGCCATCACGTGCGCGGCGGAGTGGCGCATGCGGCCGAAGTGATCAGCGGCGCCAGCGTCGAGGAGTTCGTCGGCTGAGCCACGCGTTGGCGCGGCGAGGAGCTCCTCTTCGAGTGCCGCCTGGACCGCCTCTTCAGCCATTCGTTGCTCCCCTGCCTCCTCAATCGTTGTGGTGGGCGGTATAGGACTCGAACCTACGACCTCAGCCATGTCAAGGCTGCGCTCTAACCAACTGAGCTAACCGCCCAAGGTCCCTGAGGATAGCCGATACACTCCCCGCCTATGAGTGATGAGAGCGGAGAGCCCCTGGGAGCGCGTGCGGCGAGTGCCCCGCTGATCGTCTGCGTTGGCGACCTGATTGATGAGATCGCCGTCCGCCTCACGGCGCCCTGGCGACGCGGGAGTGACGCAGCGGCGCAGATCAGCCGACGACGTGGCGGGAGCGCGGCGAATGTCGCCGTCGCCGCGGCTGCCGCTGGCGGACGGGCTCGCTTCATTGGTGCGATCGGCAGCGACACAACTGGCGATGCACTTGAGGCGGCACTGCTCGCCGCTGGCGTGGAGCCGCTCCTTCAACGTGATGGGCGCAGTCCATCGATCATCGTCATCGTTGAGCCAGATGGTGAGCGCACCATGCTCCCCGATCGCGGTGTTGCAATGGCGCTGACGCACCCTGGTCACGCCGCGCTCAGCGGCGCCGCATGGCTCCACGCACCCGCCTACTCACTCATCGGCGAACCACTTGGCGCCACAACCAGCGCGCTCTTTCGCGAAGCTGTCAGCGCGGGGATCGCCACGTCCCTCGATGCCTCCTCCGTTGGCGCACTCGCCGCATGGGGACCGAAGGAGAGTCGCAGACGCTTCGGCGAAACTGGCGCATCACACCTCTTCGCCAACGAAGAGGAGGTTGAGTACCTTGATCTCATCGAGCGACCAATCCCGAACATGACCCTGATCGTGAAGCGCGGAGCGGGCCTTGCCGAGGTGCGCGATCCTCACGGCCGCCAGATCGCCACGCTCCCCGCACCGCCACTCAGCGGGGCGATTGACTCAACCGGGGCTGGCGACGCGTTTGCAGGCGGCTTCGCGGTTGCACGCGCAGGAGGGGCAGCGTGGGAAGATGCGCTGCGTGCTGGACACCGTGCGGCGAGCGCACACCTAATTGAACAGCAGAAGCGAGGTTGAGATGATCGTTCGATGTTCGTCTGAGGTTGCCGCGGCACTCAGTGAGGGGCGTCCTGTTGTTGCGCTTGAGTCAACGATCACCTCAGCACTCGGACTCCCCGCCCCACACAACCGTGACTGTTTTGACCGCGTCAACGCGGCGATTCGCGCCGAGGGTGCAGTCCCCGCACTCACCGGTCTCCTTGATGGTCAGCTCGTCGCTGGCGTAGAGCCTGGCGAAGAGGATCGGCTCCTCAACGCAACGCAGAAGCTTGCGGAGCGTGATCTTTATGGTGCGATGGCGGCGCGCCTCGACGCTGGCGTCAGCACCGTTTCAGCAACGGTCGCAATCGCCCATCTCGCTGGCATCCGCATCTTCGCCACGGGCGGCATTGGCGGCGTGCACCGCGGCGCAGAGCAGAGCTTTGACGTCTCATCTGACCTTGGCGCCATGGCACGTCACCCAGTCGCCGTGGTGAGTGCAGGGGCGAAGGCCTTCCTTGATCTTGCCAAGACACTTGAAGTGCTTGAGACGCTCAGCGTCCCTGTTGTCGGTTACCAGACGAATGAGTTCCCCGCCTTCTGGAGCCGCAGCAGCGGGCTAAAGATTGCACACCGTGTAGAGACGCCAGACGCGATCGCCGCCACGATGAACGCGGCACGCGATGCAGGGTGGCCAGGGGGCCTCCTCATCGCCAACCCAATCCCTCGCGCCGACGAAATCCCAGCCGCTGAGATTGCCGCCGCAATTGAAGAGGGCCTTGCCACCGCAGCGGCAGCTGGGGCAACCGGTCCAGCGGCAACTCCGCGCATCCTCGCCGCAATTGCCGCCGCGACTGCGTCACGTTCAATTCCGGCGAATCTTGCACTCGCAGCGTCAAACGCATCGCTTGCGGCAAAGGTTGCCGTTGCGCTCTCGCGCATGGGTGGCATCCGGAACTAGGCGTCTGGAACTAGGCGCGCGGCGCTGTTGCGCTCTGTCGCGGACCGCGAACGATTGAGAGCAGCGCAACCGCCGCAATCAAGATCCCCACACCGAGGAGCGTATTCGTTGCGCCAATCGCATCGGCGATCGGTCCGACCGCAATGATCGGCGCGAAGCTGCCAAGGCTCACCAGCATGTTGAGCACACCAAAGACACGCCCACGCACCTCCTCTGGCAGCTCCTCTTGGAGCGCCGTCTGGGCTGGAATGGCGACGAGCCCATAAGAGGCACCAGCAAAGTAGGCGACGAAGATCACGGTAGCGAGCGCTGATGCGCCGCTTCCGATCGGAAGTCCGCCGAGCACGCTGGCGCCATCAGAGATTGCACGGCTAATTGGTTCGGCGAGCGCAAGGAGCGCGAGGCCAGCGCCAACACCGAGCAGCCCCCCTTCAATGAGGCGGCGGCGAGAGATTGCCTGTCCCCAACTGTTCAGCGCCAGGATTCCTGTAACCACACCGAGCCCAATCGGCAGGACGATCAACCAGAAGTCGCGAGCCTCAAGTCCGAGCGCATTCGCAACGTACTCCGGCCCAAGGACCCCCATCAGGCCAACCACGCTTGCGGCGATTGAGAGATAGGTGAGCGACCAGAGGACAGAGCCGTTCGCGCGGATGTAGCGCAGCCCCTCCATCAGTTCAGATGATGTTGTTCGTGTGGACTCACGTGTTGAGGCGCGCAGGCCCGCTGCGTGTGCCGTGGGTGGCGCTGCAGGAAGACCGATGCAGAGAACTCCAGCAATAAGGAAGAGCACCGCGACGAACACGATGGCTGCCTCTGGTCCAGCGATGCGCACAACGGCGGGGCCGAGCAGCGCAAAGCCGAGCGCGAAGGCTGCATTTAGGGTGAAGGTGAAGAGCCCGTTGGCTGATGTGAGCTGATCGCGTCGGACCAGCAGCGGGATCATCGCAAGCTCCGCCGGCGCAAAGACCGTCGTCATGAAGCTCGCAAAGATGTTCAGCAGCATGACGGCCCCAAGCGAGTCGACGCTACCAAGCATCAGGAAGAAGGCGGCGGCGCGCGAAAGGTTTGCCACGACCAAGACGAGTCGCTTATCAAGTCGATCCACCCAGACGCCAGAGATCGGCGAGAGAAGGACGGCGGGGACGAGGAAGCTTAAGAAGAGGAGGCTCAACGCTGAGGTGGAGCTACTCCGCTCCGCAACAAGAACGGTGAGTCCATACAAGACGACGTTGCCACCGATCTGGGTGAGGAGTTGGGCGATCCAAAGGCGCAGGAAGGCGCCGTTCCGCAGCACCCCCACATCTGGGGGCTGCTGGAAGTCAGGGATCTCCTTCTTAATCTGTGACTCGCTCACGCTGCCTCCATCCTGCCGCTTCCTCTGGTGCCCCCGGCCGGAATCGAACCGACGACGCCCGCCTTAGGACGGCGGCGCTCTATCCACTGAGCTACGGGGGCCCGTCAAGATGGTAGCCCAGCGCCGCGTGGGAGAATACGGGGATGGAGACGCGCAGCATCACCCTCTACAGTCGGCCCGAGTGCGAACTCTGTGTGGAGGCCCTTGAGGCCCTCCGCCAGATTGCGGCTGCCTCCCCCACCCCGCTCGTGATCAACGAGGCCAACGTTGAGGGAGATCCAGCGCTGCATCAACGCCTCCTCACGGAGATCCCTGCCGTTGAATACGGAGGTCAACTCCTCTCGCACGCAACGAGTCGGATGCGCATTGCAGCGTTCATCGCCAACGTTGATGATGCGGTGCAGCATGTCTGAGGTCAGCCTCCTCACTGCAGTTGCGGCGGGACTCTTGAGCTTCCTCTCGCCGTGCGTTCTCCCGCTCGTCCCGGCATACCTTGGACGACTCGCATCGCTAGCGAACGGTGAGTCGGCAACACTTCACGCGCTCCTCTTTGTCAGTGGCTTCACTACCCTCTTCACACTCCTCGGCATCGGTGCCGCATACGCAGGCGGCGCACTCGGATCAGTTCTACCGCTCGTACAACTCCCACTCGGACTCGCGGTCTTCTTCGGTGGTCTGCACCTTGCAGGCGTTGTGCGCATCCCGATCCTTGATCGTAGCCAGGCGCCCCATAAGTATGCCGCCGCTGGGCGAAGCGGCAGCCTCCTCCTCGGCGCCGCATTTGCGGTGGCATGGACGCCATGCATCGGCATTGTGCTCGGATCAATCCTTGCGCTGGCGGCAACAGGGAGCAATCCGCTCGGCTCCGTTGCACTCCTACTCAGCTACAGCGCCGGGCTCGGACTCCCATTCATTGCGCTCGGAGTTGTTGCGCAGCGAAGCGCTGATCGACTCCCCGCACTCCTCTCACGTCTGCGGAGAGGAACGCGCCTCGCTGGTCGAGTTGGTGGTCTCCTCGTGGCAGCGATCGGACTCGCGATCGCCGCCGGACTCCTCCCAACGCTGGCGCGCATCCTTCCGGGACTCCAGGGGCTCTAGTACGTGGAGATGATTGGACCGTTCCCTCGACGAACACTTATCCGCATCGGCGCGCTCGCACTCCTTGCCGCCGTACTCCTCGCGCTCGCAGGCACAAACATCCCAACGAACACGAACCCCCCACTCGACATCAGCGCTGATGGACGCTACGTGATTGACCCTGACGCGACCGGACCCGTGATTGACAGCGAGTTCGCCATCCCCGCCGATGCGCTCCTTGCAAACGGCAGCACCTACGGCGAGACGATGGATGCGCGCGCAGCTGCAGGGATCCCACCCGTCCAACTCATCATCGTTGACCTCTTCGCCACCTGGTGCCCGCCGTGTCAGCAGGAGACGCCGATCCTTCGCGCGTTTGATCGCGCTTATCGCGAGCGAGGGCTTCAGATCATCGGCATCTCTGTGCAAGAGCTGCAAGGGAGTGTTGCCGCCTATGCGGAGCGCTACGGGCTGGAGTATCCGATCGTTATGGATCTGGATGGCGCGCTCTTTCGTGCCGCGTCGGCGGGTGGCCTCCCAACAAAGATCCTGCTTGATCCGAGCGGTCGTGTCCTCGCCGTCCTGCCGAGGCCCTTCACCGCAGCCGACGGCGCAACGCTCATTGAGCCGCACTTAACTCCGTAGCGAGAGCTACTCGCTGTGAGGGCTGTGTGGCTGCGAGCCCTATTCGGCAACGAAGCGGAAGCGATCGCGATCCGCCACAAGGTGGCCGACTGGTGCCGCTAGCTCATGGCTCTGCACGATCAGCCACTGCTCTGCCGCAGCCTCAGCAAAAATTGCCGCCTTCGCATCAACGGAGATCCAAGCGGCATCGTCAAAGGATGTGACCCAGCGCGGATTCGCCTGCCATGGGCGCATAAACAGATCGCCCATGAAGAGCAGCGTCCGTTCGCTCCCACGAATGATCGTCGCCTGAGATCCGGGCGTATGCCCACCAAGTAGGCGCAGCTCAACCTGCGGGAGGAGCTGTCGTTCTGAGATGAACGGGTCCAGCTCCGATTCGGCAAAGAGCGCCTGAAGGAGTGGCGCGTCATACGCGGCGCGGGCCCGCGCCGAGCTACTCGCCACCGCGTCAATCTCCGCCTGCGGCGCCACAATCGTCGCCTTCGGGAAAGCGGCGGCTCCGCTGCTGGTGACCAACCCGCCAGCATGGTCACGATGTAGATGGCTCGGTAGGACGTAGCGCAGCGCTTCTACATCTATCCCTGCCGCAAGGAGCGCATCGCGCGCGCTCACGGAGTGCACAACCTCGTCCTGTTGTGCGACCCCTGCGGCGAGCATCCCCGTCTCGAGCAGCAGATTTGCAGAACCAGTCTGCACATGGAGAAGGTTGAGCGACTGCAGCAGACGTGACGCAGCGTCAATCTCAGCGTGAACGAGCGGCTCCCATGTAGTGCGCGGAACAGGTCCGAAGATGGCACCCGCGTCGCTGCGGAAGGTTCCAATCTGCAGCAGATCTACTGTGACCCCGCCTAGATCAATGCGGCGAGGTGGTCGCGGTCCACTCAACGGAGCGGCAGCCATCCCCTACGAGCGCTCAGTCTCACGTCGCGTGGCATCAAAGTCGATGTGAATGGCGGATGCGGTTGGCTCCGTCTGTCCCTGATAGCGACTGCGCAACTCCTTGCTTCCGTATGGCTGATCCACGGTGCTTGACATGCGGTGGAAGGAGATCTGGCCGATCTTCATTCCGGGGTAGAGGGCGATCGGGAGTCGCGCAACGTTGCCGAGTTCGAGCGTCAGGTTCCCAATCCAGCCGGGATCAACGTATCCAGCGGTTGAGTGAATCAAGAGGCCGAGGCGACCGAGTGATGACTTCCCATCAAGACGACCGAGGAGTGCGTTGCCAACACTGATCCGCTCAAGTGTCTGCCCTAAGACGAACTCCCCTGGGTGCAACATGAAGCGCTCTCCTTCCCCCACCACCTCAAGGTCGGTGAGCTCTGGCTGCTCAGCGCGCGGGTCAATGTAGCCGTAGCGGTTATTGCGGAAGACGCGGAAGGTGCGGTCGAGGTGCAGGTCAATTGAGGCTGGCTGCACATCGCGATCATCGAATGGTTCAACCGCAATCTCACCAGAGACGAGTGCGGCGCGCAGGTCGCGATCAGAGAGGACGCTCATGCTTCGCTCTCCACAGAAGGGCGACGGCGGCGCTTTCCGCCACCAGCCCCCTTCTCCTCTACGAGCGTGTCGACTTCGCGCTTCAGGGTGGCGAGATCCTCAAACGACTGGTAGACGCTCGCGAATCGGATGTAGCCGATCTGATCGATCTCGCGCAGTGCCGCCATGGCGAGTGCACCGATGCGCGCCGTAGAGATCTCCGTTGATCCGCTGGCACGAATCTGCGCCTCGATCGCCTCCATTGCGCGCTCTGGCGCATCAACGGGGACTGGGCGACGAACAAGTGCAGTGCGTAGGCCATCAAGCAGCTTCAGCGCGTCGTACTCCTCGCGCAAGCCGGAGCGCTTCACCACGTAGAGCTTGGCGAGTTCGGCGCGCTCATAGGTGGTAACACGGGTGCCGCAGATACGGCAGGCACGGCGACGACGGATGACGCTCCCCTCATCGAGGTCGCGTGAATCCACCACCCGCGTATCGGGCTCTTTACAGGACGGACAGCGCACTGAGCCTCCTCGTCACTCCCACCCATAGTGGTGGTACGCCGAGTCTACACACGCTCTAGCGGCCCTGAGTAGCCCTGAGGCGGGCGTAGCGGCGGTCAGCCGTGGTCGACGGGCCCCGCGATCGTCTCGCAGGCGTGCTCCAGCACCGGGAGAAGGATGGCGAGGCCGTCGCGAACTGCGCCGCTCCCACCAGGCATGTTGACGATCAGGCTGCCGCGCAAGACGCCTGCAACGCCGCGCGAGAGGATCGCCGCTGGCGTCTGGGAGCGACCGAGCATGCGAATCGCTTCTGGAATGCCGGGGATCTCGCGTTCGAGGAGCGGCTTCGTTGCATCAGGTGTTACATCACGCGGCGTCAGTCCCGTGCCACCCGTTGTCAAGATGACGTTGACACTCCCCGCGCGTTCACTCAGCAGTGCGCTGATCTGATCGCGCTCGTCTGGAACTGTTGCGCGAGAGACCTCCCAGCCGTGCGCCTCCATTGCGGCGGCGGCGAGGGTTCCCGAACGATCTTCTCGCGTCCCAGCGGAGACTGAGTCGCTCACGGTGACGATGAGGACGCTGCGCTTCTCGTCAGCCATCTCGCCTCCACGTGCCACTCGCGCCGCCGGACTTCTCCAACAACTGCGTTGGCCCGATAACCGCTCCGCGGTCAATCGCCTTGATCATGTCGTAGACGGTAAGCGCGGCAACTGAGGCGGCGGTGAGTGCCTCCATCTCTACTCCCGTCTGTCCGGTGCAGTGCACCTCGGCACGGATCGTTACCGCACCAGCGGCACGATCCACCGAACAGTCAACCTGCACCAGGGAGAGGGCGAGTGGGTGGCAGAGTGGGATCAGCTCGGCGGTACGCTTCGCCGCCTGGACGCCGGCAAGTTCGGCGGTGCTGAGAACCGCACCCTTCGGTGTCTCTCCGCGCTCAATCAGATCAAGTACTTCGCTGGAGACGGCGACGCGGCTCGCAGCAACAGCGCGCCGATCAGTGATGGGCTTCGCGCCAACATCAACCATCGTCGCGCGTCCATCCGCGCCAACATGCGTGAGGCGTTGCTCTTCCATGCGCTGATCCTAGCCGTTTGGCACGGTGATGCGACGTGATGCGCGCGGAAGTGGGTGCAGTTCAATCGCTTCGCCAGCGGCGTACTCGGCAATCTCTTCTGGCACGACCCCCAAATAGTCGGTCCGCGCCAGCACTGAGACCTGATGGCTCCCCTGCTCGCCTGCCAGTCGTACCCGTACGCGACCTGAAGGATCGTGCAGCGGTGCACCATCTTGGTCACGGAGTGCAGCGAGGCGAAGGAAGGAGCGCCTCCCGAGCGGACTCTCGACGCGCTCCTCGAGCAGCCCAGCGACTCGTAGCCCGCGTGCTGGTCGTCCACCGAGCGCCCGAAGGAGCGGAAGCGCAACCTCAACGCCAACGACAAACGCACTCACTGGATTCCCAGGGAGGCCGATCGCCCAGAGTGCGCCGTCAGCACCAGCGCGTCGTCGACCAAGGAGCAGCGGCTTCCCGGGCTGAATTGCAAGGCGCCAGACGACGAGCTCAAAGGTCGTTGCGAGCGCTGCACCAACATGATCGTGCGCGCCCACGCTGACCCCTCCTGTTGTCACCAGCAGGTCAGCCTGCGCGGCGAGTGCCGCAACGACCGCGCTGGTTGCCTCCGCCGTATCGCCAACATGTGCACGCGCAACAACTTCGCCCCCTTCAGCGGCAATCAGCGCAGCGAGAGCAGGGCCATTACTGTCTCGAATTCCTCCATCAGCAGCGTCGTTGAGCAGTTCGTCGCCCGTCGTTAGAAGCGCAACCTTTGGTCGGCGCGCAAGGGAGAGATCCGCTGCACCACTCGAAAAGATGACGGCGAGCAGCCCAGCATCAATGGTTGCACCGGCTTCGGCGAGGAGGCTCCCTACACGCTGATCCTCACCGCGTCGGCGAATGTGCGCGCCAACCTTAACGCCACCACTCACCCAAACATGGGCTGGCAGTTCTGTTGGAACGCGCTGCAGCAGTACTCCGCCGCGATCTGGATCCGCGATGCTGCTCCGCTCCACGGGGATCACCGTCGTGCCACCTTCTGGAATCGGTGCTCCAGTCGCAATGCGCTGACACTCCCCATCGCGCAGCGGCGTGGCACGGAGTGCGTGCCCTGCAGCCGCATCTCCAACACAGGTGAGTTGCCGCGGCGCGCCGCTGGCCGCTCCATCCGCGTCAGTCAACGTTGTAACCCAGCCATCCATTGCCGAAACATCAAACGGGGGGCGATCAACAGCCGCGTAAAGCGGCTCGGCGAGCGTCCGCCCGATCAGCGAAGCGGCCGTCTCATCACTAACAGCGATTTGCTCCGCAGGGAGCGGCGTGACCTGTGCCAAGAGGCGGAGAAGAAGATCGTCAATGCGCTCAAGCTCCGCTGGAACCGGCTCGCTCACTGAAGACTCTGGAGCAGAAGGATTGAGGCGATCGCTCCGAGCGGTGCGTTGAGCCAGAGGAATCGGCGCCATGCAGCACGGGCCGCCCCCCAGCTTGGCCTCCCACGGAGAAGTGGGAGCACCGAGCAGCCGCTTGCGATCGGAATGGCCGCAGCGAGCTGCATCAGCAGGTTGGGCTGAGCAAGGAGTGGCAGTGCGGCGAGCAGATAGACGAGCAGAATCACCTGCGAGGTGCGGCGCTCCCCTAGCAGTGTTGCGACTGTGGCAATCCCGCTTCGCTTGTCAGCCGACACGTCTTGCAGTGCGCCAAGCGCATGGCTCGCAACGCCCCAGAGCGCAAGGGCCAGAGTTGGCGCGATCCACGCTGAATCCAGCTCCACACCGAGGAGAAGCCCTCCGATCGGCGGGATAAGGAAGTGCACTGAGGAGACAACAGAGTCAAGCAGTGGAACCGCACGCGCCCGTACGAACCAAGGGGCGCTGTAGAGCGTTGCAAAGAGGATCGCGATGAGCGGCAAGAGGTTCGCCGGCGCAGGGAGAGCGATCGCCATAATCAGCGCCGGCACTACTCCCGCAGCCACGAGCGCAACGCGAAGTGGGGCAAGGTCGCGGCCGCGAAGGAGCGCACCCTCCGCACCACCCTTGCGCGGATTTGCCGCGTCACTGGCACGGTCGTAGAGATCATTGATGCCGTAGAGGTAGAGGTTGTACCCAGCTCCCCACCAGAGGATCGGAGCAAGCAGCCAGCCGCCGAGCCTCTCCCCAGCACCGGCGGCGAGCACACCTCCAACGAATGGGAGCGCGGTGTTCACCCACGAGATTGGCCGCGCAGCGAGGAAGATCCTCCATGCGCTCCCCTCTCCCTGCAGCACCTCTGCACGCAAGCGCAACGCCACACCAGCGAGCCCAACGGCATAGAGAAGATCTTCAACCGGTGCTGCGCCAAGCAAAACGCCACTACGTGGCTCCCCTGGATACGTCAGCACTCCTAGGTAGCAGAGCACGTTATCGAAGATCAGTGTCAGCACGATGAAGACGAGTGCAGCGACGCGCGTACCGTGATCGCGCCGCAGTAGTTGCGCGGCAAGCGCCACCCCCGCTCCGGCAAGCACGCCAGCTGCAACACTGTATTCAGCGCCACTCAGGATCGCCAGCAGCAACCCGCCACTCAGTGCGCCAGCGCAGGCATCAAACACGCCGCGAGGGAGACCGAGCGTTACGCCGCCGGCAACTCTCCCCTTCCCAACAGCATCCGCAACAACAACGAGTAATGATGTGATGCCGAAGAGAAGGAGCGGCTCTTCAATAGGAAACCCGCGACCGAGAGGGCCAGCGCCCGGGAGGGAGAGTACCGTTGCGCTGGAAGGAGTCGCAAACCACCCTCGGGCGAGTCCCACCGTATCTACGAGCAGGAATCCAATCGTCGTTGCAATCACAACCGGAAGTAGCACGTCGCGTCGCGTCCGCCGACTCCAGCGCAGCGCAAGGCCACGGATGCCAACGATTGAACCGATGATTGAAAGCAGATAGAGCGCGCTCATCTACCGCCTCCGTCGTCGTGCGGCACGAAAGCCGGCCGCCGCGGTAACGACGAGCACGGCACAGAATCCGATCGCTGCCGCCACCCAGAAGGTTTCGGGGTAGAGCTGCACCAGGCGATCCGTTGCAGGATTAAATGTCCAGGTCCCTGCTGGGAAGAGCAGCTGATGTGCTGCGGTGAACGTTGCATCAAAGGCGAAGAGGAAGGCGCCTCCAACGAGCGCAGCTCCTGCACCAAGCAGCGCCGCTCCATCGCGAACCCCCTGCAACACCCATCGTCTTCGTCGAATGGCGAGCACCGAGAGAAGAGCAAACGCACCTGCGCCGAAAAGAACGAGTCCGCGAAAGAGCACGCCAACATCCACAAGGTGTGAACGCTCAGCAGCGCTCAAGAAGATCTCGTCGCCCAGTTGTGCGTCAAAGGCTCCGCCGAAGAGGAGATCGCGTACGAGCGCATCAGAGAGCGCATACGCAGTCGGTGCTTCAACGCCGAGAAGGGCGGGGGCACTCGCAAGGTCGAGCAGCGCATGGACGACGGGCGGAAGAAGGAAGAGGAGAAGCGTGAGGGCGAGCAGCGCAACGAGTACCGCAGCGGCCAGCAGCGCTCGCCGCACTGCGCGGCGTAACGCGTTCACGCGTCGACGAGGACGCGACCCTGCTCCCACCATGACCTCACCGAGAGAGGATCTGGCGCAACTCGTCCGAGCAGAATGGCCGCTCGTGTTACCGCAGCCTGAAAGTCCTCCCACTCGCTCTCCGCGAGAACCTGAATCCCTGAGTACCCCGCCGCTGCAAGCAGCTGGTGTTCCGTTGGGCCGAAGAAGGCGAGATTCAGGAGGAGCGCTTCATCACGCCACTCGCCAACATCGGCAAGCGAGGCGTCAGTCTGGTCGGCGAGAGTCTGGCGACGCGTTGGCGTCTCGCTCCGTTCAAGGAGGAGGCCCGTCGTGAAGATCCCCTGCGCCTCAAGGCGCGCGAGGTGGACCGGCTCAATGCGGGTGAGCTGAACGATCGCTGGCATCAGTACCTCCTCGCCGCATCGTAGCGCCTCCCCCCTCTCCAACGTGCCGAAGTGGTCTTGATTGTTACATTTTCCACTCTGCGCAACGCTCGGGGCGCCTGGCGAATGTTTTGACCTTTTCCGCCATAATCGCCCCAGCGGTGCGTTGTGCCGCCAGAAGGTTAGGGAGGGTCAATGAGTCCAGAGCTGGGATATCAGTTGGTCTATAACTTTATGTCCCTCGCCATCGCGGCGATGGGTGCGAGCTTCTTCTTCTTCGTCTCCGCAAGGGGATCGCTGAAGGAAGGGAACCGCATGGCAGTCACGCTGTCAGCCACTGTTGTGCTGATCGCGTTCTACCACTACGTCCGCATCTTCGACTCGTGGGTCGCCACGGCGGGTGCAGGAAACCCAGGCGCGTTCAACGAGGGCTACCGCTACGTTGACTGGCTCCTCACGGTGCCACTCCTCGTCGCAGAGCTAATCCTCGTCCTTCGCTTGGACAAGAAGGTTGAGAGCAAGCTGATCCAGCGAAACGTGCTCTACGCCTTCCTCATGATCGCAACCGGATACATCGGCGAGCTGGATGTCCAGACCTCCGTGGTTCTTGACTCCTCGCGCACGATCTGGGGCGCAATCAGCACGATCTTCTTCGTCCTGATCTTGCGCGACCTCTTCGGTGGGATTGATGCTTCCTTCAAGAAGCAGAGCAAGGAGATCCAGGGGATCTTCAAGGTACTCCGCGTTGTGCTTATCGCCACGTGGGGTGTCTATCCAATCGCCTATCTCCTTCCAACGATTTCGACCAGCCTCGGCCTGACGGCTGGGGACGGGCTCGTGCTGAAGCAGATTGGTTACACGATTGCGGACATCCTGGCGAAGCCAGGCTACGGTCTCCTCATCTGGAAGATCGCAACCCTGAAGAACTCAGGCCGCTAAATCGATCGAACACGCGACTCGTGTCGCGTAGAAAAGGCCCGGGGGAAACCCCGGGCCTTTTCATATCTTGTATCTGGTCGGAGCGACAGGATTTGAACCTGCGACCTCTTGCCCCCCAGGCAAGCGCGCTACCAAGCTGCGCTACGCTCCGTTTAACTACGCTCCGTTTGATTTGTGAGCCGAGATTCTAGCAGCGCTCGCCGTGAGTGGTTAGTGCCACTCCCCTGTTGGAGCGCGGCCCAACAGCCCTTGGGCGAGACGCTCAATTGAAACGCCATGTTCAAGTGCGGCAACCACCGCGGCGGTGATAGGGATCTCCACGCCGAGCTTTGCGGCGAGCTGTAGTGCGCCATGCGCGGTAGGGATCCCTTCAACGGTTGCACCGATCTTCTCAACGGCGGCAGCGACGGGCATTCCAGCGGCGAGCAGCTCACCAAGGCGTGCGTTGCGCGAGCCAGTGTTTGATGCGGTGAGCGCAAGGTCACCAACGCCAGCGAGCCCGAAGGCGGTTTCGCTCCGTCCACCGCACGCTTCAGCGAGTCGCGCCATCTCCGCAACGCCACGCGCTAAGAGGGCAGCGGCGGCGTTCTCGCCGTAGCCGAGTGAGCGGATACCGCTCACGGCAATTGCCAGCACATTCTTCAGTGATCCTGAGATCTCAACGCCGATCGGGTCATCGCTCAGATAGAGGCGGAACGTTGGGCGGGCAAGGAGTTGCAGTACTGCGTCGCGACCCTCACCACGCGCGGCAAGTACCGCGGCGGCCGGCTTCCCTGCGGCGATCTCACCTGCAAGGTTCGGCCCAGAGAGGATCAGGATGGATGCCGGATTTGCTCCAGCGGCGATCGCAGATTCCGAGGTGCGCTCCCCCTCTCGGCTGAGCCCTTTGGAGGCGATCACGATCTTCGCGGCGCCGGCCCCTGCACGCGGCAGGGCGTGTCGAATTGCGTCTGACGGCACGGCGATCACCAGGAGATCCCCTGCACCGAGTGGAGCGAGCTCTTCTTCAGTGGAGCGCACGCGAACCGATGGGGAGAGCGTGACGCCAGCGAGACGGCGGGAATTCTGATGACTTGTGGAGATCGCCGCCGCCTCAGTGGCGGTGTGTGCGATCAGCTCAATCTCGGCGGTGGGCGTGCTCTCCTGTGGATGGCTCCAGAGTGCGGCGAGTGCGGTTCCCCATGCGCCGGCGCCAAGGATGCGAATCATCGAGAGCCACCCCCGGTGCGCCCGCCACCCTTGCCACGCTCGCGTCCCTCTTCGGCGGAGCGCTCGCGCACCACGATGCGGATCGGCGTGCCGTTGAGCGGGTAACGCTCACGAATCTGATTCTCAAGGAAGCGCTGCCAGCTGAAGTGCACCTGCGCTGCGTTGCGGGCGAAGAGGACGAAGGTGGGAGGCGGCGTGGCCGCCTGCGCCGCGTAAAGGATCTTCGGTCGCTTACTGCCGCTATGCACCGGCCCCTGTCGAGCAACCGCCTCGGCGACAAGGCGATTCAGCGCGCCTGTTGGGATGCGCAGCTGCCGCGCGTCGGCCGCAGCAATCGCCGCGTCAAGCACCTTCGTGGCGCGAAGCCCGGTCAGCGCAGAGATGGAGACGATCGTCGCAAAGTCAAGGAATGGTGCCTGGCGGCGAATCAGCCCCATCGCCGTATCAAAGGTGAAACCGTCCTTATCAACCAGGTCCCACTTGTTCATCACGATGACGAGTCCTTTCCCGGCGTCAATCACCGAGCCTGCAACATGCAGATCCTGCGACTGGAGTCCTGTTGATGCGTCAATGATCAGCAGGGCCACATCGGCTCGGTCAAGGGCCGCGACCGAGCGAACGGTGGCGTATTTTTCTGCAACGGGCCCGGAGGCGATCTTGCCACGACGCTTGATCCCCGCCGTGTCAACGAGTGTGATGTGCCGACCAGCATGTTCAATCTGGTCGTCAATCGCGTCGCGTGTCGTTCCCGGAACATCGCTCACTACTGTCCGCTCCTCACCAAGAAGCTGGTTCAGCAGGCTCGACTTGCCAACGTTTGGGCGGCCAACAATCGCAACCGTTACCTCACCCTCACGTGTCTGCACGCCGCTCTCCGCAGGGAGGCCGCGCAGGCTCTCAATGAGTACGTCGAGCAGGTCACCCGAGCCGATCCCGTGCTGCGCGCTGACTGGATAAATCGCATCAAAGCCGAGCGAGGCAAACTCGTGCGAGGCACGCTCGCGATCAATGTTGTCTGCCTTGTTGGCGGCAAGAAGGATGGGTTTTCCGCTCTTGCGCAGCAGTAGCGCCACCTCGGCGTCGCCTGGGTTTGGGCCGGTTGCAGCATCCACAACCAGGATGATGAGATCGGCGTTCGTTACGGCGATCCGCGCCTGATCCTGTACTGCTACGTCAATCACGCCGCCCTGCGACGGCTGCATCCCGCCCGTATCAACAAGGCGGAAGCGGAAGCCGTTCCAGTCGGCGATCGCGATCAGTCGATCGCGTGTTGTACCTGCGCGATCCTCAACCACCGCGCGGCGCTCGCCAACGAAACGATTGAAGAGTGTGCTCTTCCCAACGTTCGGGCGGCCGACCAGTGCAACGAGCGGCAGTCGCTCCTGCGTGATCTCTTCCACCGCGCTCCCCGCGCGCTCAGAGCGCCGAGTCACTGGGCGTCCGAAGTGCTCAGTGATGTGGTGCGGTACTGCGGCGTTGCTGCGGCAGCGAGCGCCTCATGCGCAATCTCTGCCGCCTTGGCCTTAATGCCCTCCGTGCCAGCGAGATGAGCAATGGTCCGTGCGACCACCTCAAGGTCTTCAATCGGGGTGCTCGTGCCACCTGTTACCCCTACACGCTTCACCCCAGCGAACTGCGCCGCATCGATAAGCTCTTTCGCAGATTCGATCTGCAGTGCACGCGTCCCATTGATCTCGCAGAGTCGCGTCAGCTCTTTCGTGTTGGCGCTCTTACTCCCGCCAACAACGACCATGAGGTCAACCGCTCGCGCCGCCTCCAGCGTGTCTTCTTGACGACGGATCGTCACAGGGCAGACGGTGTTGACTACCTTGAGCTCATGACAGCGTGAGACCATGAAGGCGGCGAGGCGCTCAAACTTCCATGGCGGTTGCGTTGACTGCGTGATCAACGCCATCCGCTTTCGGCGTGGAATCTTGACCCAGTCCTCCTCTTCGTCAACAAGGATCGCGTCCGGCGCGAATCCAAGAAGCCCCACAACCTCCGGGTGGTTCGGCGTTCCAAGGAGCACGATGTCGTACCCCTCGTCCACCAGCTTCGCCAGTTCACGATGCTCTTGCACCACCCAGGTGCAGGTCCCATCAATCACCTCAAGGCCACGGCTCACTGCGCGCTCCAGCACTTCAGGGGTGACGCCGTGTGCGCGGATCACCACCGCCGCACCCTCCTTCACCTGATCAAGGCTCTCAACGTTCTCAATGCCGCGCTGATGCAGGTCGGCGATCAGCCCTTCGTTGTGCACCACATGGCCGAGCGTATGGGTCGCCTTCCCCTCCGCACTCGCAAGCTTCGCCTTATCAATCGCCTCGCGGACGCCATAACAGACGCCGGTACGGCGGGCGATACTGATGCTCTCAACGCTTCCCATGCGCCGATTATCCCCTAGTCGGCTCCTCGGAGTCCCAGCCACGCGTCAGACGGCGCGCAGGAGGCTCTCTGAGCCCCCAGCAGGGGCGAAACCTACGGCTTAGGGGCGGCGGTAGTCGGCGGGGAGGAGGGCTGCGACTGCGTCGTGGATCGCTCCGCTCACCGTGGCGAGCTCTGGGCGCTCACCCGCTGGGTGCGTGAAGCGGAGTGGTGCGCCGATCGTCAGACGCACCTGGTCTACGCGGCGTGGGAGCAGTGCGCCTGGCGCCCACATCCGCTCCGTGCCACTCACCGCAACGGGGAGGACTGGTACGCCGCTGCGCAGCGCCAACAGCGCAACGCCATCACGGAATTCGCCGATGCGCCCGTCTCGTGAGCGCGTCCCCTCTGGATAAATGCCGAGCACCTGGCCGCTACGCAGCACACCCTCCGCTAGCCGGAATGCTTCAAGGTCGGCGCTCCCCCTGCGCACCCCGAAGACACCGTTGATGCGCAGGAAGCTCCCGAGGAGCGGCCAACGCAGCGCCTCCGCCTTCCCCATCCAGTTAATGGCGCGGCCTGTTGCTGGCGTCAGCCAGCAGGCGAGAAAGACAGGGTCAACCCAAGAGATGTGGTTGCCAGCAAGGATGACGCCACCCTGGCGCGGAAGGTGTTCCAGCCCATCCACAAGCACCTCGCGTGCAAGGCGCCGAATCACCCATGCGCCGAACGCATCGGAGAGTCGCATGCCGAGTGGTGGACGCTCAAGCCCCATCTGCGCGCTAGCGACGAACTTGGCGCACGATCAGGTCCACCACGTCGGTAAGCCCAAGATCGTCGGTCATGATGATCTGCGCGTCGTCGGCGGCACGAAGTGGCGCAACGGTTCGCGTGCGATCCTCCTGATCTCGAGCGACCAGACTCCGCAGTGCTTCGTGATGTTCGACTGAATCAGCAGCATACCCACGCTGCAGCGCCCGGCGCAGCGCCCTCGCCTCAGCAGATGCGTCAAGAAAGAACTTATGGCGCGCCTCTGGATAGACAACCGTCCCAATATCTCGCCCTGCTAAGACCACGCCACCACGCATCGCGATCTCGCGTTGAATCGTACGCAGTGCGGCACGTACATCAGGGAGCGCGGCAACAGCGGCAACCGCTCGTTCAACCGCATCGCTCTCAAGTTCACTCGCTGCAAAGCTTCGGTCATCAACAATAATTGAGGCGCCGCCGCTCTCAAGGTCAACGTCGGTAAGGTGAGCAAGTTGCACGGCCTGATCAATCTGCGCCGCACTCAACGCGTCAGCGCCAGTCAACGCATCAAGCTGCGCGCCAGCATCGAGCGCTGCACGTGTGACAGCTCTGTAAAGCAGCCCAGTGTCAAGAAAGCCGTAGCCGAGCTCTGCGGCAACGCGTGTGCCGACACTGCTCTTCCCGCTTGAGGCGGGCCCATCAATTGCAACCTGTGTCATGGCCGTACTCGCTCAGCCTGCAGCGCGGCTGCCAACCGCAAGGAGGATGCTGCCGAGTTCTCTGCGCTCGTCTCCCTCAAGCGGACGTGCTGAACCAACCTGAATACCTGCGAGATGGACGGGGCCAAAGGAGATGCGGATCAGGCGGCGAACCGGTCGGCTAATTGCGCCGTAGAGGCGACGAACCTCATGGTGGCGCCCTTCGCCGAGTGCGATGTAACTCCACTGTGCGGGATCAGACCCATCATCAAGTACATCCGCTGGAAGTTGGTCTTCTGGCCGAATGTCGCGCGCATCAAGTGCACGCGCCCAACCATCGGTCAGGCGAATGCCGGCACGGAGTCGCGTCTGCTCCGCGTGGCCGAGCGGCTGGTCGCACATCACCGCGTAGCCGCGCTGCAGCCCAGCGCGTGGATGTGCGATCGGTGAGACGAGTCGGCGCTCTGGCGTCAGCAGGAGCAGCCCCTCACTTTCACGGTCGAGACGGCCAATAGAGAGCATGCGTGTCGCGCGCTCCTCACCAAAGAGTGGCGTCAGCGCCTGCGGCAGCGTGATCTCAGCGTGTGGATCGGCGTGTGTGGTGGTCACTCCCCACGGCTTATGCCAAGCGAGAAGTTCGGCGCCGCCGAGTGGATCGCTCGTGTCGACCGCAGTTGCGCTACGAGCCTGCAGCGCCTGCCCGTCAAGCTCAAGTGGCGTTGAGGGGGCAAAGCGCTCGCCGAGCTCTACCTTGCGCCCAGCGCTTGTGACGCGTTGCGCGGCGATCGCGGCGTCAGCGCCACGGCGAGAGAGCCCAGAGCGTTCGGCAACGAGGACGTTGACGCGAATGAGGTCAGTCAGCGAGTGCTCCTTCGCCAGCTGGCGAACTTGGCCCCTCGTCGTCCGTAGCTGCGGCCCCGCCAGCCCCTGGCGCTTCACTCACAAGCTGCAGGTGGAGGAGTGATTCGGCATCCCCTTCAAGTGCGGGGAGATCGGTCAGCGAAGAGAGCCCAAACTTCCGCAAGAACTCGAGCGTTGTTGCGTAACGGTGAGGTCGCCCTGCAGTCTCAAGGCGATCAACCTCCTCAATGAGGCCGCGCTCAAGCAAGACGCGAAGGCCGTAGTCAGCATCAACGCCGCGGATCTCCTCAATCCCCGCCTTCGTCACCGGTTGCCGATAGGCGATCACGGTGAGCGTCTCCAGTGGTGCTGCGGTCATATCGGAACCGCCAGTGCCGATCCATGCCAGTACGGCGCGCGCCTGCTCAGGGCCGCTGGTTAACTGCAGCTCATCGCCGTGCGTCAGCAGAGTGATCCCACGGCTGGTGAGGCTCTTCTGTAGTTCCGTGACGAGCCGATCGAACGCGGCGCGATCCGCCTCAAGGAGTTTCGCCGCCTCCTTGCGCGTCAGAGGACGATCAACAACGAAGAGGAGTGCCTCGAGATCTGCCGCGGTTGCGGGGTGCGTTCGCTCAGGGAGGCTCACCTTCGCCTGGCGCTTCTCGTCGCTCATCGCTCCCCCTCTCGCATGGCCGCCCTCTTGTTATGCGCTCGCGCGCTCGGTAATGATGATCGGTCCCCAGAGAGTCTGCTGGCTCACCTCAACCTCATGACGCTTTGAGAGCTCCAGGAGGGCGAGGAAGGTCACCGCAATGAACGAACGATCCTTACGATCGCCAAGGAGTGTCTCCAGGTCAACGCCAACAAGTCCGTTGAGCCGCACCGCTTCACGGATTGCAGCAAGGCGATCGCTGATTGAGACCTTTAGGCCGACTGGTGCCATCGCCAGTGAGGCGAGTGGGCGCCGACGCGCGGCAATCCGGGACATCGCGCGAGCTAGTCGACGAGGATCGGACTGCACCGGAACGAGTGGCTCGGTGAAGACCGGCTTCGGCTGCGGTAGGAGTCGTGTCGGCTGCTCACGCTGCCAGAGTGGCATCAGCATCCGCTCGCCGAGCACGCGCGCAGCATCGCGGAAGACGCGGTAGCGCACCAGCCGCGCACGCAGATCGACCGCGTCGTCAACATCATCAAGATCGTTCGCCTCAAGCACCGCTGCGGCGATCGGTCGTGGCAGGAGGGCGCGACTCTTCAACACGATCAGCTGCGCCGCAACCGAGACGAACGCTGAGAGCGTCTCTAGGCGATCGTCAGGGATCTCCGCGAAGAAACGGAGGAACTCGTCGGCAAACGGCGCGAGCGGAACGCGACAGACATCAAGTTCGTCGCGCTCGATGAGCGCCAAAAGAAGACCATACGGGCCGCTGAACTCCCCGAGCGCCACATAGGAGCGAGAGCGCCCGAAGAGGCCCCCCTGTTCGCGGCGGAAGACGACCCCCTCAATATCGGCAACGGCGGGATCAGGAAGTTCAAACCCCTCTGCAATCACCGAACGGCTCATCTCTCCCCTCCCATATCAGGTGGATGGTAGCCGCTTAGGCGCGTGGGTGGGCGCGCTTGTACGCGTCACGGACGTGGCTCCCAAGCAGGTGCGTGTAGAGCTGCGTTGTAGCGATATCAGCGTGCCCGAGCAGTTCTTGGACCACGCGAAGATCGGCGCCGCCATCAAGGAGGTGCGTCGCAAACGAGTGGCGCAACGTGTGCGGGTGAATCTCCCTGCCAAGGCCAGCGGCACTGGCAGCGGTCCGGATCGCCGTCCACGCCGCCTCTCGGCGCAGGCGAGCGCCACCACGCGCCAGCAGCAGCGCCGACGGCTCAGGGACTGCGGCACCACTTCGAGCAGAGGCCCCAGCATGCGCGGCGCGTCCTCCGTCTAGATATGTCCGCACAGCATCAGCGGCCGGCTCCCCGATCGGGACCACCCGTTCACGCCGTCCCTTACCAAAAAGTCGCACTGTCCCCTCAGCGAGATCGATCCCATCAAGATTGAGATCTACGATCTCACTGACACGGCCACCCGATCCGTAGAGGAGCTCACCGAGTGCACGCGCGCGCTGCGCATCAGCTGTTGCAAGTTCGCCGCTGTCACGCGGAGCAGCGAGCGCCACAAGGAGACGTTCCACTTCATCCGGTCGGAGCACGGCCGGGAGACTGCGTCGTGTGCGCGGCAGGTCAATCTCACCGCTTAGTGAACGCGTCAGCTCACCCTCTCCCTCGGCAAATCGATAGAGCACACGGAGCGCCGCGGCACGGCGACGCTTGGTGGAGACGGCAACGTTCGCATCGGCGAGCCACTCCTGTGCCGCCTTCGCATCGCTACGCCACGCCTCTCCCGCACCGAGCGATGCGGCAAACGAACGGTAGTCACCACGATATGCCTCAAGCGTGCGCGGTGAGAGGTTCCGCTCCACGCTGAGGTAGACGAGACACGACGCAATGATGCGATCGAGCGGGCTACTCGACGCCGTGCCGCTCATGATCCGTTACGGCCCGCCTTCACCAGCAGTTCACGTGCAGCCGCCTCGGCACCACTCCCAGCACCGTCTCCAGCGAGCATTGAGGCGAGCTCAGCGACACGCTCGGCATCGGAGAGGCGTCGCACCTGCGTGATGGTGCGTCCACCCTCCTCCCGCTTCGACACATGCAGATGCACGTCGGCCTGCGCCGCAACTTGTGGAAGGTGGGTGACGCAGAGGACCTGATGCTGCGTGGCGATGCGCTTCAGGCTACGGCCGAGCGTCTCGCCCGCTCGCCCACCGAGCCCAGCATCAATCTCATCAAAGATCAGCGTCCGCCCCTCACTCGCGTCACTGAGCGCCTCCTCTAGCGCGAGAGAGACGCGACTCAACTCGCCGCCAGAGGCGATCTTCGCGATAGGTGCGGCGGGCTCACCAGCATTGGGCGCGAAGAGGTACTCAACCTCATCCCCCCCGCTGCGATCAACGAGGCACGGCGCACCATCAACAAGTGGATCGTCGCCCCCGCCACGGCGTGGCTGGAGGTCAATCTCAAAAGTGGACGGCAGGGCGAGCGCGCTGAGCGCCGTATTCACCGCCTTCTTCAAGCTGCTCGCCCCAGCAGCTCGTGCAGCACGCAGTTTCAGCGCCAGTGCGCCGGTCTGTAGCGCAAGTTCGGCACGCTCCTTAGTGATCTCCCCCTGACGCGTTGCCGCCCCCTCAAGTCGCTGCACCTCCGCGGTTGCGCGCTCCAGCGCATCAGCAAGACCCGCCTCATCGGTGCGGAACCTTCGCTCAAGCGAGAGGATCAGACCGAGCCGCTCTTCAATTTCCGCAACAGGTCGCGCCGGAGCCTCAGCGGCGCCACGTCCAGCAACGTCGCGTGCAAGGTCATCAATCTCAATCGCTAGGGCGCTGATGCGCTCTGCTAGTGCCGCCGCGCCCTCGTCAAGTTTTCGCAGCTCCCCCGCCGTGCGGTCTAAGAGGCGTGACTGCCCCCGCATCCCCGAGTCATCGCCATCAAGGAGCTCAAGGATCTCGCCACGAAGCGTCTCAATGCGGTCGCCACTAGATGCGCGGCGCAACTCTTCGCGGAGCCGCCCCCCCTCACCAGGCTCAACCGCCGCAGCGAGAAGATCGTCACGCTCGGCGCGCGCAATGACCAGCAGTGCCTCACGACGAGCATCATCACCACCAAGCGCCTCAAACTCGCTCAGGAGGTTCGCCCGCGCATCAACGAGTGACCCAATCTCTTCACGAAGTGCAAGGCTCTTCGACCAGCCATCCAAAAGGTCGCGTTGGCGGGATCGATCACCGAGCCGCTGCTGATCATGTTGACCATGAATCTCAATGCGTGGCGCAACCTCTGCGGCGAGTCGTCCGATCGTGACAAGCTCATCGTCAATGCGCGCCACAGAGCGGCCCTCCGCATGGACTTCGCGCACGATGATCTGCTCACCACCTTCGCCGCTCATGAGCAGATCCACTCTTAGCCGATCTTCACCAGTACGAATTGCTCCAGCATCTGCACGCGCACCGCGCGCTAGCGCCAGGGCATCCACGATGAGACTCTTTCCGGCGCCCGTCTCGCCCGTCAGGACGGTGAGGCCGGGGCCGAACTCTACGCGTACGGCATCAATGATGGCGAGCCCAGCAACACCAAGCTCACGAATCTGTGAGCCGCCCGCCGCGCTACCTTTCGCCGCACTCACCTTCGCCGCACTCACCGCGGAAGGAGGTCAACCTTCTGGCGCACAAGATCCCAGAAGGGTGCGAGACCATCGAGTTCTGCGAATCGGATCGGCGCCGCCGCCGCCGCAACCGTCACACGATCGCCAGGTTCGAGCGGCTCGTCGATCCAGCCATCAATGGAGATGACCGCCTCCTCTCCTGCGACTACGGTGCAGGTGACGCTCTGCTCTTCAGGGACAACAACCGAGCGAAGGGTTGCAAGGTATGCGGCGATCGGCGTGACGATGATGTTGCGGCTCAGCGGATCAAGGATCGGCCCGCCAGCGGAGAAGGAGTAGCCGGTTGAACCGGTTGGGGACGAGATCACCACGCCATCGGCAATGTAGGTGGCAAGGTGGCTCTCGCCAATCGCAACATCAAGGCGCACGACGCGTGGAAGGCGCCCCCGCGCAACCACCACATCATTCAACGCGGTGAAGGTGCGCGTTGTCCCCTTTACCCGATGCACCACAGCGCTGAGCGCCATGCGCTCCTGGAGTCGCCACTTCCCGTCAGCGAAGGCTTGCAGCGCCACGGCGAGCTGAAAGCTCTCCGACCTGGCAAGGAAGCCGATTTTGCCGAGGTTCACCCCAAGGAGTGGGACGCCATGCGCTGCAACGGCGGCAGCGGCGCGGAGGAAGGTGCCGTCACCACCAAGTGAGAAGAGCACCTCACTCCCAGGGAGAGCGTTAGCGATACTCTCCTGCTCCTCTGCGGCGAAACCCCAGTGCTCGATGCCGTGGGCGGCGCACCAACCGGCGGCCTCATCCCACGCCTCTAGGGCGAGATCGCTCGTAGGGTTATAGACAAAACCGAAGCGGCGCATGGCGCCATCATCGCATACGAGGAGTGCGCGGTCGCGTACCACGCCTCGCCGAGCGAGGCGGCAGCGGGGCGCTATTGAGCGCGGCGCGCCCCCCATGCGGCGCGGATCTGGCGCTCAATCCCCGCCTCGTCCAAACCGATCAGCGTACGGAGGTCTGAGACGCTTCCATGGTCCACGAACGCGCCGGCAGGGATCCCGATGCTGAGCAGCGTGGCGCTGATCGGCTCGCCTGTTGCCGCCTGATCTGCGGCGAGCGACTCAGCTACCGCACCACCAAATCCGCCCGCAGTAACGCTCTCCTCCAATGTCACGATCATCTTGGTTGTGCGTCCAAGGCGTCGATAGAGCGTGTCATCAATTGGGCTAGCCCAAATTGCGTTGACAACACCGACGGAGAGGCCGGAACTGCGCAGCTGCTCAGCAACGCGAAGACCACGCTGGACGATCGGGCCGAAGCCAAGGATCACAATGTCGCTCCCCTCGGCGAGCGTCTCCGCCTTCCCGACCGGGATCGGACGTGGGTCACGCGGAGGGACACCCTCAATACTGTCGCGTGGATAGTGCAACGCAAATGGATGATCCTGCGCAAGTGCCGTACGGACGAGGGCGCGAAGCTCCTGCTCATCCTTTGGTGAAGCGATGACGAGTCGCGGGATCTGGCGCTGTGCGGTGAGCGTGAACATCCCTTGATGGCTGGTGCCATCTTCGCCAACCAAGCCGGCACGGTCCACACCGAAGAGCACCGGCTGGTCATTCTGGCAGGCGTCATGGACGATCTGGTCCCAGGCGCGCTGTAGGAAGGTTGAGTAGATCGCAACTACGGGCCGACCACCGCCCATTGCGATCCCCGTAGCGGTTGCAACGGCGTGCTGTTCCGCGATCCCAACGTCATAGAAGCGATCTGGATATGCCTCGGCAAACTTATCAAGGCCGGTCCCAGTTGGCATGCCAGCGGTGATCGCCACGATGCGGCGATCGTCTGCAGCGGCGGCGATAACCTCAGCAGCGAAGAGGGCTGTGTAGTTCGGTCGTTTTGGCGCAGGAGCCTCAGGAACGCTGCCACTCTTTCCGTAAGAGTCTGTTGGAACGCCAACCTCCATCTTCGGCAGCGCTGCGCCGTGGAAGGTGATCGGATCCGCTTCAGCAGGACGATACCCACGACCCTTCTGCGTGCGCACATGCACGATTACCGGGCCTGGCATGGCGAAGGCGGCGTTGAACGCCTCCTCCATCTGCACCCGATCATGGCCGTCAAGAACGCCAACATAGGTGATCCCAAGATCCTCAAAGAGGCGCCCTGGCTCTTGCGCAAAGGAGACGACGGAGCGTCGCAAGCTCCTTGAAAGGCGCAGCAGCTTGTCGCCAATGAGAGGAAGGGATCCGACAAACTTGTCGTAACCGCCCTTGCTCCCCCGCCACGTCTTTGAGAGCTTCACCTTGGAGAGATACGTTGAGATCGCCCCAACGGTTGGGGAGATAGACATCTCGTTGTCGTTCAAGACGATCAGCATCTTGGTCTGACGATGCCCGATGTCATTAAGCGCTTCCAGGCTGAGCCCGCTCATCAGCGCGGCGTCGCCCACAACCACCGCGATCTTCTCACTCCCGCCGCGCACATCTCGTGCCAACGCAAGGCCTTGCCCAATAGAGATGCCCGTCCCCGCATGGCCACCATCAAAGACGTCATGCGGCGATTCTGTTCGCCGTGGGAAGCCACCAATTCCGCCGAGTTGACGCAGGCTTCCGAATCGCGCGAGGCGACCGGTGAGGAGCTTATGCGGATAGGCCTGATGTCCAGTGTCAAAGACGATGCGATCCACAGGTGAAGACATGACGTGATGGAGTGCGATCGTCAATTCGACCACGCCGAGGCTCGGGCCGAGGTGGCCGCCGGTCACCGCGGTGGTTGCGATGATCGCGGTGCGAAGCTGCTCAGCGATCTGATTGAGCTCTGCGCCGGAGAGCCCCTTCAGGCCTTCAGGTCCCTCAAGGCGCGCGAGGAGCGAATCAGCGCCGACCGCGCGCAGTGCTACTCCCTCATCCACTCCTGGCTTCGTCACTGGACTCATCCCTCGTCCTCGTCCTCAAGGTCGAGTTCGTCCAGCTCGCCATCTGGGAGAAGCTCCTCTACGCGCAGCCGCGCCGCATCAAGTTGCTGCTGGGCATGCTGCTGCAGCTTCACGCCGCGCTCAAAACTCGTAACTGCAACCTCGAGTCCACCCTCTTGTGACTCAAGCTGTCCAACAACATCACGTAGTTCGCGCATCGTCTCTTCAAAGCCGCTCGGAAGGTCAGCCGGCGACCCCTTGGTGGAGGCCGACCGCTTAGGACGCTTTGCCGCCATCTCGACCCCCCTTCCCGCTCTTCGTCACCTGTGCGCCAATTTCGCCATCGCCGAGCCTTACCCGAATCACGGTTCCAGCTGGCGCCTGTTGCCACGAGCGTACGAGACTTCCATCACTTCCTTCAACCATCGCATATCCACGAGAGAGAACGGCGAGTGGCGAGAGGGCGCCGAGGAGGATACCCGACTGTCGCACCCCTGCGAGGGCGTCGCGAAGGTGTCCGCGGACGGCACGGCTCAAGTCATCTGCGGTGAGGGCGAGCCGCTCTTCGGCTCGCTCAAGGCGTGTTGCTGGCCCCGCCGCAATCAGGGCGCGGCGCTCGCTCTGTAGCGCCGCGGTGGCGCGCGTGATCAGGATCTCCACGGCGTCCCGAGCGCGCGCGGCAAGCTGCAGCGGCAGTCGACGCACCGCATCAAGGTTCGGCGCGAGGCGCGCCGCACCAATGCTTGGCGTTCCAGCGCGATCGTCCGCAACAAGATCGGCAAGCGTGATGTCGGATTCATGTCCAACAGCGGAGAGGACTGGCAGCTCGGAGGCCACAATCGCGCGCAGTACCACTTCGCTGCTGAAGGCGGCAAGGTCGTCGCTCGATCCACCACCGCGCGCGAGAAGGATCACCGCCGGCGCATCAGAGCGCCCAGCACGATGTTCGTCTTTCGCCAACTTGTTTGCTCGCTGGATTCCGTCAACGATCTCCGCGGGTGCCGTAGCACCCTGGACGGCGGTGTGGACTAAGACAAGGCGAGATTGAGGCGCTGCATTTCGCAGAACACGCAGCACATCGTGTAAGACGGCGCCGGATTTTGATGTGACGAGCGCAATAGCTTCTGGCGCAACGGGGATAGGGCGCTTGCGCGCTGTGTCAAAGAGCCCCTCAGCCTGCAGCCGCTGCTTCAGCGCCTCCAACTCCTTGGAGAGGAGGCCCATCCCGCCAGGACGGAAGATGGCACTCGCGATCATCTGGTAGCGACTGCGCGGCGCGTAGAGATCGATCCGTCCAACAAGGAGGACAACCTCCCCTACGACTGGCGTCTCTTCACCCGGTCGGATGCTGCCGCGAAATCGGACGCACTCAAGGGTTGACTCGGCGTCACGAAGTGTCAGGTACTCGTGGCCTGCTGAGCTGCGCATACTGCTCTGCACCTCGCCGACCACCGTGCACGACGAAAGCAGCGGATCCTCTGTGATCTGCGCGCGGATTCGCGCAGCAACGTCAGAGACGCTGAGTGCCTCCTCGGGGGATGGCTGCGTGATCAGACGCGCGTCTGATACTCGCCAGTTCGCGTATCAACGCGAATCAGGTCGCCAACGCTGACAAAGAGGGGCACCTGCACCACAAGGCCGGTCTCAAGCGTTGCCGCCTTGCGCGCACCGGTCGCCGTATCGCCCGCAAAGCCAGGATCGGTCTCAGTGACAACGAGGTCAATGTTGATTGGGAGTTCTACCCCGAGTGTCTCCTCCTCGTAGCTGATGCGCTCAAGAATGAGGTTGTCCTTGATGTAGTCCTTCGCCTCGCCGAGCTGTTCGCCAGTGATGACGAACTGGTCGTAGTTTGACGTGTCCATGAAGGTGTAGTCGTTCCCGTCCGAGAAGAGGAACTGCGCTGGGCGGCGCTCTAGCGTTGCGCGCGGGAACTTCTCCCCCGCCTGGAAGGTCTTCTCAACGATCGACTGCTTCCGAACGTTGCGGAACTTGATGCGCACCTGGGCCGAACCGCGTCCAACCTTGATGTGGTGGTACTCAAGGATCTGCCAGAGCTCCCCCTCAAGCTCAATGACGACACCCTTCTTCAGTTCGCCGGTTGAAATCATCTGGCTCCCCCTCTCTAGCGGCCGCACGGCCGCGTGGCCAGGACCCTGTCTTGGCGCTCAGTCTAGCCGTCAGCCCGTGATCAGGGGGGCGGAGGGGAAGAGGGTCAGCGTGCGCAGGCTACGCCCCGCAAGGTCAACGGCGACTAGATCTTCAATGCGAATACCAATCCGGTCTTCCAGATAGATCCCAGGCTCAACGCTAAAGACGGTTGGCGATGGGAGGGGGAGCTCCGATGCGCCACGTGAAAGCGACGGCGCCTCATGCGTCTGCAGGCCAATCCCGTGTCCGAGTCCATGCTCGTAGATCCCTGGTGCGCCAGCCATTGCGGCGCGTGTGATCTGGTCCGCCTCACGTCCCGATGGGAGCGCCGCATCGCCACGCTCTGCAGCACTGCGAAGTGCGGTGATCGCCGCCTGCTGGCCATCAAGGACGCGCTGATAGAGGGCAAGGTCGTCATCGCTCGCAGACCCAACAAAGAGCGTGCGCGTCATATCACTGCGGTACCCCGCAACCTGCGCACCAAAATCAAAGAGCGCGACTTCGCCGTTTTTGAATGGTCGCGCGCCAGGGTTCCCGTGTGGCAGCGCGGCGTTACCTCCAGCGAGTGCCGCAACATCGAAGGCGAGCGCCTCCGCACCACCCTCACGCATGCCGCGCTCAAGGAGCCAGGCGAGCTCCGCCTCCGTTGCCCCATCCACGATCTTTGGCAGGAGCGCGGCGAGGGCACGGTCGGCAACGGCACACGCGGCGGCAATGCGTTCAATCTCGGTTGCATCCTTTACCGCGCGCAGCTCGGCGCTCCACCCCTTTGCAGGAACTAGCTCAATCCCTGAACCCGCCGCAACGATGCGCTCCCAGACGGCGTGACGAATGGTGCCAGGATCTGCAGCGAGCTTCCGTACTCCGTTCGCCGTAGCCCACGCTGCGATCGCTGCGCCCGGATCACTTCCGGGGTCGAGCGGCGTTGCGAGCGTTGCCTCACGGCGCGCCTGCACCGTATAACGCGAGTCGGCGAAGATGGCGAAGGCGTCGGACGAAATCAGCAGCCAGCCACTCACTCCAGCGGTCGGCTCTTCATTTGGACCGAAGCAGATCCCAGAGAAGTAGCGCGCGTCGGCATGCGCGGTGAGAAGCACCGCATCAACCCCTTCGCTTCGTGCACGCGCACGGAGTGCGGCGAGGCGTGCCGGGCGGAGCGCGGCGTCAGCATCGCTCCAGCGCTGCAGCTGCGCAGGGCTTGGTGGGGCGGAGAAATCGGCGGGCTGAGGGAGGCGCACGTTCATCTCGCTACTTCCAACCGTACTTGCGCGCCTTCGCCTCGTGTTCGGCGAGCGTCTGACTAAAGTCGTGGCGCCCGTTCGCCCCAGGGATCAAGACGAAGTACATCTCCTTCCGACTTGTATCAGGTGTGAGTGCCGCTTCAATGGAGGCGCGTGATGGGGAGCAGATCGGCGTTGGCGGCAGACCACCACGGACGAACGTGTTCCACGGCACTAGGTCCTTCGGTACGCGTGGTGGCACGAGCCCAACATACGGCTGTTCTGGAAAGGTCCAAAACTCATAGGTCTGCCACTTTTCGAGCTTCAGGTTGCGTAGCGCCGCAGAGTCGGCAACCCAGATGATCGTTGGATCCGCAAAGAGCCCGATCCCCTGCTGCAGCCGATACGCGTAGACGCCGGCCATGCGTGGTCGCTCCTCATCAAGCGCCGCCTCGCGCTCAACGATTGAGGCCATCGTCAGCACCTCATGGAAGGAGCGCCCGTCTGGCGCGCTGCCACGAAGTTCGGCGGGGACCTCCTCCGCGAATCGGTCAAGAAGCATGCGAACGAAGCGTTCTGCCGTTGCACTCACCGGCACGTTGAAGGTGCCAGCGCCGAGCCGCCCCTCGAGCGTTGAACCAGCCGGGAGGTCGAGCCAGTCGTAGTCGGCGAGGATCTCCGCCGATGGGGTGCGCAGAAGATCGAGCAGCTCACGCTGCGTAAAGGGGAGGTCAAGCGTGCCGATCTGCGCAACGATCTGTTCAAGGCGTAGGCCGGCGCGCAACTGCACCGCAATCGCCGGCTCGCGATACGGCTGCGTCAGCGCAACGGCGATTTCACTTGGCGTCATGCTCGCCGCCACCTGGAAGAGCCCAGCCTGCAATCCACCTTCTAGTCCCGCACGACTCACCGCAACAATGAATCCGGTCTCGTCGCCGATCAGCCCTGCCTCATAAAGTTGTGCCGCGATCTCGCTACTACTACTGCCCGTCGCAACCTCTACGGTGACAAGCGTTGTATCGCTCCCAGCGGGAGCGCTGATGCGATCACCGAGTCGCTCAACAACGATGTCGCCGAGGACTGGCAGTGAGAGGAGCGCCGGCGATCGGAGGCTGGCACTCACCAACGCGTCACCGATCAGTGCTGGTGCTGCAGCGCGTCCGAGGACGAGTGCGAGCACGATCGCGCCAAGTGCAAGGAGGCGTGGAGGTCGGCTCATGTGGCGGAGGTCCGAACTAGCTGCGTTAGATCAACGTGAAGTGCAGGGTTCCCCGCGTCTTCAAGGATCAGCTGCGCGGCTGCCTGATCAATCGCCGCACGGTGTGCCGCACGTCGCGTTGGCCCTGGCGCAGCGCCACCAGATCCTCCCCCCTGCCGACCAACGCGCTCAGCGGCGCGCTCTGAGGAGTAACGCTCGTCAATAAAGATGATCGGGATCTGGAGTTGCGCAACCACCTGCTCGGCCCAGCGCAGCGTCTTCTCCCCCTGCGGGCTCATCGTGCCGTCACTATGCAACGGGAGTCCAATGACAAGCTCGGTGATGCGCTGCTCTCGGCAGATCGTTGCGAGGCGCGTCACGTCACCATCAATGCGATCACTCCGCATCATCGTGGAGAGCCCGAGTGGCGAAGCGTCATCAACCGAGACGGCAAGACCAACGCGACGATCGCCAAGATCAATGCCCAGGCGGCGCACGCTCGGGGTCATCAACTCGGCGAGACCGGCTTCACGCCGAGCAGCGTCGCCATGGCGGTGAGTCCCACCGCCGCGTCGCTCCCTTCAGCGCCACGACCCTGTCCCATGTTTGGCTTTCCGCCGCCACGTCCACCGCAGGCGCTTGCGCCAGCGGCGACGATCTCTCCAGCGTTAGCAGATGCAGCGCTAGCCCCCTCAACGGTGACGAGAAGGTCAGGGCTACCACCCGGTCGCACAAGTGCAATCACGCCGTCGCCCATCTTTTTCCGTATCTGCAGCGAGAGCTCCTTGAGCGCCTCGAGATCTTCAACGTCGGCTGATGTGACAAGCACTCCGTAGCCCGCCTTCACCGTTGTTGCGGCGGCGGCGAGTGCAGCAGGATCAGCTTTCCGTCCGCCCCCCTCGCGTGCACGTCGCTTCGCATCCTTCAACTCCGCCTGCAGCTGGCCAATCTTTTGGACGAGCTGCTCCGCATCCTGGAGGCCGAGGGCGTCAGCCGCCGCCTCCACACTCTTCACGCGCGAACGGAGGAACTCGTCGGCAACAGGGCCGCTCAGCGCCTCAATACGACGAAGGCCAGAACCGATGCTGCGATCAGAGGTGATTACGAAGCTCCCCACTTCGCCTGTTGCACGGCAGTGCGTCCCGCCGCAAAGTTCGTGTGAATAGTCAGCCATGCGCACGGTACGCACCATCTCGCCGTACTTCTCATCAAAGAAGGCATCGGCGCCGGCGGCGACCGCCTCTTTCATCGTCATCTGGGCAACCGTGACCGGAATATCCTCTCTAATGGCGCGCTGTACCTCCGCCTCCACCGCGTCGCGCTCCTCGCGCGTCAGCGCACGCTCGAGTGGGTAGTCGAATCGCAGGTACTCAGGGTGCACCAGCGAGCCGCGCTGCTTCGCATCCGCCCCTGCAATGATCCTGATTGCGCGATGGAGCAGGTGTGTTGCCGTATGGTTGCGCACCGTTGCGGCACGCCGCGGCGCATCAACCCGGAGTGTGACCGCATCACCAAGGGCAACTGGGGCGTGCAGTTCTACCTCATGCAGCGTCATGGCGCCGATCGGGCGTTGTGTATCGGTCACCAGGCCGATCCTCGCCCCTTTTGCGCCGAGAATCTCCCCCTGATCGCCGACCTGGCCGCCACGCTCGGCATAGAACGGGGTGCGCTCCACGACGAGGCGAACGCTCCCGCTCTCCGCGCGATCAGTTGCGCCAGCCTCGGCGAGGATCCCCTTCACCGTGGCGCTCCCTTCAAGCGATTCGTAGCCGATGAACTCTGTGTCACCAACCTTGCGCTGCACCTCTTCAAGTTGCGCAAGGGTTGCGGCATGTTCGGCGAGCTCCGCCTTCTTTCCGCCGCGGCTGCGCTGTCGCTGCTCGGCGAGCGCCGCATCGAATCCAACCCGATCAACCGCTACGCCACGCTCCGCCGCGAGCTCCACCGTCAGGTCGATCGGGAAGCCGAATGTGTCGTGCAGCTTGAAGGCAACCTCGCCATCAAGCTTCGGTGCGTTCGCAGGGAGCTGATCAGCGCGCGTCCCCACGGCGGTCGTCCCCTTAGCGAGCGGCTTCAACGCCGTAGCGAGGAGTGCAGAACCGCCATCAAGTGTTCGGGCAAACTGCGCCTCTTCGCGCTCGAGTGACTCAATGACTACTGGGCCTGCATCGCGCAGATACGGATACGCATCAGACATGAGCGCGATCACCTCACGAGCAACCTCAGCAAGGAAGGGTCGCTCAACGCCAAGGAGCCGCCCATGGCGAACAGCACGACGAATGATGCGGCGAAGCACGTAGCCACGCCCTTCATTTCCGGGGCGAATTCCGTCGGCGAGGAGGAAGGTGACGGCACGAGAGTGGTCTGCGATCACCTGATAGCTGAAACGCTGTGCCTCAAACTCTTTCGCCCCGTGCCCTGTGATCTTGCGTAGCGCGGCGTGGATCGGCACGAAGAGGTCGGTGTCGTAGTTGGAGAGCACCTGCTGTGTGACGCTCGCGAGTCGCTCAAGGCCCATCCCTGTATCAACGCTCTTAAAGGGGAGCTCGGTGCGGCGACCATCAGCGTGCTGTTCGTACTGCATAAAGACGAGGTTCCAGATCTCCAGCCAGCGTGGGCACTGCTCCGAGTGATCTGGTGCACAGTCCTTTCCGCAAGAGAGATCAGCCCCGCGATCAAAGTGGATCTCTGAGCATGGCCCGCACGGCCCCGTCTCCGCCATGCGCCAGAAGTTCGCATCGTCACCCTTCGCAACGTTCCCCCAGCGCGCAAGGCGCTCCGGCGGAAGCTTGATCTCGTTAAGCCAGATCTCCGCCGCCTCTTCGTCATCCGAGTAGATGGTTGCGGCGAGACGATCGGCGGGGATGCCGAGATCTACGGTGAGGAACTCCCAGGCCCAGACGATTGCGTCGCGCTTGAAGTAGTCGCCGAACGACCAGCTGCCGAGCATCTCGAAGAGGGTGTGGTGGCGCGGCGTTCGACCGACCTCCTCAAAGTCGTTGTGCTTCCCCGCCACGCGGAGACAGCGTTGGTAGTCAACGGCGCGCGTATAGGAGCGGGTCTCGGCGCCGCTAAAGAGCTCTTTGAACTGCACCATCCCGGAGTTGGTGAAGAGGAGCGTGGCGTCGCCAGCGGGGAGGAGTGAGGCGCTCGGCACTTCGGCGTGTCCGCGGGCCGCAAAGAAGGCGACAAAGCGCGAGCGAAGCTCAGCGGCGCTGTACGAAGGAATCCTTGAGTCGCGCTCCATCATCCGAGCGTAGCAGAGGGGTGCGTGACCTCAGCGAGCCTTACGGCTGGCGACCGCGCTCCCAACCTGTCGCAACGCGTGCGGCAAGGCGTTCGGCGAGCAGTGCGCCGATCAGGGGGGCTGGCCAAGCGGCGCCGCCAACGGGGATCAGCCCACCGAAGAGACGCTCCCCGATCACCTGCGCGAGGAGGGCGCCGACGGTGGCGGCAGCCAACGCCACGGGGAGTGGGGCACGCTGTCCGAGTAGTCGGCCGATCAGTGCAGCAATAAGAACGGCGAGTCCAATGAGGAGTGGCGCCGGCTCAAGCATGCGCAGCGACGGGTGCGGTCACTGGGGCGGCAATCTGGCCGCCAGCGGCGAGCGTCTCGCCCTCATAGAGGACAATCGTTTGCCCAGGCGATGGAGCCCAGAGCGGCTCACGAAGTTCCAGTGTTGCTGCACCGCCGCCGCGACTAATCAGTCGCCCCTCCGCCAACACGCCGCGGTGCCGAATACGCGCGCGTCCCTCAAGCACCGCGTTTGAAGGAAGTTCACCACTCGGCGTTGCGGCGCCGGTCAGATCAATCTCGCGGCGCTCCAGCGACTCGCGTCGACCGATCGTGATGCGATTTGTTCGCGGATCTACCGCGCTGACATAGCGCGGTGTGTCCGCCGCAACGGAGAGTCCGCGCCGCTGACCAACGGTGAATCCGGCGCTCCCTTGATGCGCGCCAACAACCTCGCCGCGCTCATCAACGATCTCACCCGGCTTCGGCGACCAGCCGCGCGAGCGCAGGAGCGATCGGTAGTCCCCATCAGGGACGAAACAGATCTCCTGGCTCTCCGGCTTCTCTGCCGTTGCGAGCCCACGGGCGCGTGCCACCTCCCGCACCTCACTCTTTGTCATCTCACCAAGCGGAAAGCGTGCACGCGCAATCGCTTCGCTGCTCAAGCCATGCAGAAAGTAAGTCTGATCCTTGTCGCTATCAATGGCGGTCCGTAGTCGCCAGCTCGCACCATCGGCGCTCACCGCGCGTCGCGCATAGTGCCCCGTAGCAACCGCATCACATCCGAAGAGCGCGCTCCCCTTCCCGACAAGCGCGCCAAACTTCACCGCCGTATTGCATCCCACACAGGGACTCGGCGTCTCGCCGTCAAGGTATGAACCAATAAACGGCTCAAGGACCGCTGCAGCGAACTCGCGCTCAAGGTTCTGGATGTGGAACGGGATCTTCAGCTGATCAGCAACGCGGCGGGCATCATCTGCAGCGTCCAACGTGCAGCAGCTCTTTCGGCCGCCATCCACACGATCCGCCGCATCGTGCAACCGCATCCAGACACCAACAACTTCGTGTCCCGCCTCAACTAGGAGCGCCGCAGCAACAGAGGAATCAACGCCACCAGAGAGCGCTACTAACACCCGCTCTGGCGCGCTCGCGACCGGCTCAGCGAGCCAGCCGACTGGGAGCCCGAGCTGCGGGAGCGCAGCGTGATCGCTCATTGTGAGACCTCCGCGGTGTAGCTACTGCGAATGCGGGCGCAGGTTGCGGCGAGTGTGGCTGCGGCGAGGCGCGCCTCATCCACGCTGTGTGTTCGACCGAAGCTGATGCGAATCCCGCCGCGTGACGCAGCATCCGAGAGGCCGCATGCGGCGAGCGCCTCAGATGGTTCACGCGAACCGCTGATACACGCAGAGCCCGTTGAAATGGCGAGCCCAGCGTGATCGAGCGCCGCTACAAGATCGTCACCAAGCGCCCACTCCGCCGCATATGAGCGATGCCCAGGAAGCCGTGCGCCAAGATCTGACGCACCTGTCGCGATGAGGCCGTGGGTTGCCGGGTTGCCAAGTGCAGCATCAAATGCTTCGCCAAGCTGCGCGAGGTGCCGCTGCGTTGCATGGCGCTCATTGCTCATCAACCAGTAGGCGTGTGCGAACGCTGCAACGAGTGGGACCGCCTCGGTGCCACCGCGACGCCCGCGCTCCTGCCCGCCGCCAGGAACAAGCGGATGGAGGCGACGATCCGGTGCAGAGACTAGTGCCGCAATCCCCGCCGGCCCCTCAACCTTTGCCGAACCGAGCACAAGGTGCGTTGCACCGATCTCATCAAATCGAAGCTCCTCCGCAGACGCTGCCTGAACTCCGTCAAAGATCAGCGCGCCGCCACCCGCTTCTCGCCAAATGTGAATCAGATCAGCTCGCGGTTGGATGGTGCCGAGCTCACCAGAGGCGAGTGTGAGCAGTGCAACGCCACCCTGGCTGGCAACGTCGCGAATCAGTGGCGATTTGGTGGCCCATGCGCCGCTCCCATCCACTGGCAGGAGGCTGACCGCACCCCCCGCCGCGGCATGTCGCTGCGCAAGGGCCCGAGCGCCGCGGTGCTCAGTTGCGCTGGTCAGGAGTGGCTCCTTCGCGCGAGTCTCGCTGTTCAGCGCCAGTGCGAGCCCCTCTGAAGCGCTCGCCGTAAAGGTGATCTGTCGCGACTCCACACCGAGTGCGGCGGCGAGTGCGGCGCGAGCCTCATCAAGTACGGCGCGCGAACGGCGTGCTTCGGCGTGGCCACCATTCGGATTGCCGATGCCGTCGCGATAGAGGTCGGCGAGAAGGTCGGCAACCTCCGGTCGCACGGCGGAGCCGGCAGCGTGGTCGGCGAAGATCCGCGCGGGACTCATCGGAGGGCCTAGTTTGCCTCGCGCATCTCGGCGCGCCGGCCAGCATCGCGGCGTCGATCATTCTCATTGAGGAGGCGCTTGCGGAGTCGGAGGGCGGATGGGGTCACCTCAATCAACTCATCTGGCCCGATGAATTCAAGCGCGTTCTCCAGCGCCATGCGGCGTGGTGGCGTGAGTCGGATCGCTTCGTCGTGCGAGTGGGTGCGCATGTTTGTGAGCTTCTTCTCGCGCACCGCGTTCACATCCATGTCGCCTGGCTTCGCGCTCTCGCCAATGATCTGTCCCTCATACGTCTGCTCACCCTCAAGCACGAAGAGTTCACCGCGCTCCTGAATGCCGTAGAGGGCGTAGCCCGTCGTCACACCGGTGCGATCGGAGATGAGGCAGCCGTTCGTGCGATGCGGAATCTCGCCAACCCACGGCTTGTAACCGGCGCTCAACTGGTGGATCAGCGCGGTTCCGCGTGTCTCAGTAAGGATGCGACCGCGTACGCCAATGAGTCCGCGCGTTGGGATGAGGAAGTCGACGCGGGCACGGCCGTCTGCACCGTGCTGGATATTCTCCATGCGTGCGCGGCGCTCGGCCATGATTCCCGTGATCACGCCAACAAAGTCAACAGGGACGTCAATGGTGAGCTGCTCAAATGGCTCCTCAACGCCGTTCGGCCCCTTATGCAGAAGCACCTCAGGGCGCGAGACTTCAAGTTCAAACCCTTCGCGTCGCATCTGCTCAACAAGGATGGCGAGTTGGAGTTCGCCGCGACCGCGCACCTGGAAGGCTTCACCCGTATCTGTTGGGCTCACCTCAATCGCCGGATTGCCGAGCACCTCCTTTTCGAGGCGCGCCTTCAGCTGGCGTGAGGTGAGGAACTTGCCGTCCTTGCCACCGATCGGGCTCGTGTTGACACCGAATGTCATCTGTAGCGTTGGCGGATCGACGTGGAGTCGCTCAAGCGGTCGCGGATCTGCAGGGTCGGTGATGGTCTCGCCAATCTCAACATCGGCGAGTCCTGCGATCCCAACGATCTCGCCAGGCCCAGCCTCTGCAACCTCAACGCGCTCAATGCCCATTGGCAGCGTGAGTGACGTGACCGTTCCGCTGATGGAACTCTCTTCACGCATGATGATGATCTTCGCCCCCTTGCGGACGATCCCGTTGCGGATGCGCCCAACCGCAATGCGGCCAACAAAGTCATTTGCGGCAAGGTTCGTGATCAGCACCTGCAACGGATGGCCAGGCTCATGCATCGGTGCTGGTGCCGTCTCGAGCACCACGTCCAAGAGTGGGATCAGGTCGGTGCCAGGCTTCTCCAGGTCAAGCGTTGCGGTGCCAGCACGCGCATTGGTGTAGACGATCGGGAAGTTGATCTGCTGCTCATTCGCACCAAGGTCAAGGAAGAGCTCATAGACCTCGTCAATGACCTCCTTGATGCGTGCGTCGGCGCGATCGATCTTGTTGATCACAAGGACCACAGGAAGTGAGCGTGCAAGCGCCTTGGAGAGGACGTATCGCGTCTGCGGAAGTGGCCCCTCCGACGCGTCAACCAGGAGGAGTACGGCATCAACCGCCAAGAGGCTGCGCTCCACTTCGCCACCGAAGTCGGCGTGACCTGGAGTGTCCACAATCACCACGCGTACACCCTTGAACTGGATCGCCGTCTCCTTCGCAAGGATCGTGATCCCCTTCTCGCGCTCAAGGTCGCCGCTATCCATCACGCGCTCTACGAGCTCTTCGTTGGCGCGGAAGGCGCCGTTCTGGCGCAGGAGGCTGTCCACCAGCGTGGTCTTCCCATGGTCAACATGCGCGACGATGCCGACGGTGCGAATGCCCGTCTGGGCGACGAGATTTGCGGGGGCGTTTAGGGCTGTCATATGATGATTCTCGCACGCTTCGCGCCTGCGTATACTTTGGGCATGACCGTTGCCGCGCTGATCCTCGCCGATCCCCATTCAATGATGGCGGGGGCTCCCTCGCCAGCCCTCACCAGGCTCATTGAGGCCGCCTGGTCGGGAGGGGCCCACCCCATCCTTATTGCGGGGCTCACCGAGGAGTACGACTTTGCACCGCTTGCGCAGCAGACAGGGGCGCAAAACCACGCGGCAGCGGGGGCAGATGCCCTGGCGCGCGTCGGTGGAACCAGCGCAATCCTGCTCCTCCCGATT